>Ga0126362_10000040_pt1 | contig 181265 bp, 168 predicted proteins | sample ANMtaG_FD_126269 | JGI IMG/M metagenome (GOLD analysis project Ga0126362, IMG submission 126269) | Continental margin sediment microbial communities from North Pacific Ocean - ANME2c_DSS_Sorted | ecosystem: Environmental > Aquatic > Marine > Continental margin > Sediment | place: Pacific... | reverse complement strand
TTGCCCGTAGCGAAGCGGAGGGACGCAGACAGTGGGGTCGCCTTTTCTTTGCCTACTTTCTTTTGGCGAAGCAAAAGAAAGTAGGTCGCCCGCCGGGGCGAGTCCCGGCCCCGGAAAGCAAACAAACCAGCAAGCAGGAAACTAAGCCGCCAGCCAGTGCACGCTGAAGAGCCTCTCCGGATCCACCCAAACCGCCCCAGGCCGAAACCCCGCCCGAACAGCCAACGCCCTCAGCCCCTCGACAGTGAACTTGTGCGAGTACTCGGTATGAATAGTCTCGCCCTCCGCAAACTCAAAAGCCTCCCCGTTCAAGGAAACGCTCTGAGCCCGCCGGCTCACAAGATGCATCTCGATCCGCTGATGAGGCGCGTTGTAGAACGCCGCATGCGAAAAGCCATCAAGGTCGAAGTCCGCCTCCAGCTCCACATTCGCCCTCCGCAGCAGATTGAGATTGAACTCCCCCGTAACCCCTTGCGCATCGTTGTAAGCCGCATGCAGCCGCCCCGGATCCTTCACCAGATCCACGCCGATCAGCAGCCCACCCCCACGCAACATCCGAGCCGCCAGCTGCAAAAAGGCAAGCGCCTCGTCAGGCTCGAAATTCCCGATCGTCGACCCCGGAAAGAACCCCACCCGCCGCCCGGCCCCGGCCACGGGCGCAGGCAGTACCAGAGGCATCGTGTAGTCCGCGGCAATGGGCTGCACCACCAGCTCCGGATAGTCCGCCTTCAACCGCTCGGCAGCCGCTTCGAGATGCTCCCCGGAGATGTCGATGGGCAGATAGCGCTTAGGCGTCTCCAGCGCATCGAGCAGCAGCCGCACCTTGGTCAGCGACCCCGCTCCGAACTCCACGATCTCCGCATTCGGCCCGATCTGCCCGGCGATCTCCCCCGCGCACTCGCCAAGAATGCGCAGCTCGGTGCGCGTCGGGTAGTACTCCGGCAGCTCGCAGATGCGATCGAACAGCTGCGACCCCGCCGCGTCGTAAAAAAATTTCGGCGAAATGCTGCGCGGCGAGCGCGCCAGCCCCGCCTGCATCTCGCGGCCGAACTCCGACAGCGGCGTGCCGGCCGATGAAGAAGAAGCACGTGGCTTCTGCCGATCCTTCGCGGGCACGAAAGACAGCGAGGGCGAAGAAGTTGGATTGCGCATGATCAAAGGTCTTTCGCGAGCCGCAGCCCCGAGAACTGCCAGCGCGCCGCCGGCGGAAAGAAGTTGCGATAGCTGGGCCGCGTGTGCCCTGCCGGCGTGGCGACGCTGCCGCCGCGCAGCACCAGCTGCCCCACCATGAACTTGCCGTTGTATTCGGCCGCGATACCCGGCATCGGGCGAAAGCCCGGGTACGGGTCGTACGACGAGCGCGTCCACTGCCAGACGTGCCCCGTCATCTGCGAGATGCCGGGCGCATCGTGCGCGGCCTCCCATTCGAACTCCGTCGGCAACCGCGCACCGGCCCATTCGGCATACGCTGCGGCCTCATAGAAGCTGAGCTGCGACACCGGCGCCTCGGCCTCCATCGGCCGAACGCCGTGCAGGCCGAACACATGCCAGCCGCCGGCGTTCTGCGACGCGGAAGAGCCCGCGAAGCGCAGCCGCGGATCGTCCTGCGCCAGCCAGTACGCCGGATGCCGCCAGCCGTTCGCCTGCACGGCGGCCCAGCCGTCGGACAGCCACAGCTCGGGCCGCTGGTAGCCGCCATCGGCGATGAACTGCGCATAGTCGCCGCAGTTCACCAGCCGGTCGGCAATGGCGTAGGGCTGCAGCAGCGCGCGGTGCCGCGGCGTCTCGTTGTCGAAGGAAAAGCCTGCGCCGGCATGCCCCACCTCCACCACGCCGCCATGCTGCTCGATCCAGCGCATCGCGGGCGGCACGGCGGCCAGCCGCAGCGCGGGTCCGCTCGCGGACTTGCAGGCGGGCAGCATGGGGTTGCACGACAGCGCGTGCAGGATGTCGGTGAGCAGAAGCTCCTGGTGCTGCTGCTCGTGGTTCAGCCCGAGCGTGACGATGGGCTCGATCACGGACCAATCGGCAGCAGCCCCGCCCTCCTCCAGCAGCGCGACCACGGCCTCGTCCACGTGGCGGCGGTACTCGTGCACCTCGTCCAGCGAGGGCCGCGTCAGCAGGCCGCGCTGCGGGCGCGGATGGCGCGGGCCGAGCGCCTCGTAGTACGAGTTGAAGAGGTAAAGAAAACGCGGATCGAAGGGCTGGTAGCCGCCGGCATGCGGCTGCAGCAGCACGCTCTCGAAGAACCAGGTCGTGTGCGCGAGATGCCATTTGGTCGGGCTCGCGTCGGGCATCGACTGGATGCACTGGTCTTCGGCGGAAAGCGGGGCGGCAAGCGCGAGGCTCGTGGCGCGCACCTCGCGGAACCTGTCGCGCAGTGCGCCCGCCGCCTGAGTGATCGGCCGGGAAAGCGTCATGGGGTCTCCAGTCGGGTCAGCCGCAAGTTGTAGCCCATCCGGGTCGCGGCGGCACGTAGGACAAAACGCCGCGGGCCTGCCGCCGCGACTTCGGCAAAGAGCGCCAACGAGCGCAAAGGGCAGCCACTGTGGCACAAGATGCCGGGGCGTGCAGGGCGGCTGCGTATCATCCGTCGCATGCAAACGACCAACCCCTCGGGCAGGCCCAAAGTCGTCATCGTCGGCTGCGGATTCGGTGGACTCGAAGCCGCACGCAAGCTGCAGAGAGCCGACGTCGACGTGACGGTGATCGACAAGACCAACCACCACCTGTTCCAGCCGCTGCTGTACCAGGTGGCGACCGCCGGGCTCGCAGCTCCGTCGATCGCGGCGCCGGTGCGCTCGCTGTTCCGCAAGCAGCCGAACATCACGACGCTGCTGGGTGAAGTGACCGGCATCGATCCGGGCACCCGGTCGGTGCACCTGGCCAACGGCGACCGCGTGCCCTACGACCACCTGATCGTCGCGGCCGGCGCCACGCACAGCTACTTCGGGCACGATGAATGGTCGACCGTGGCGCCCGGGCTGAAGACGCTGGCGGATGCCTTCGACATCCGCCGCCGCGTGCTGCTGTCGTTCGAGAACGCCGAGATCACGGCCGACCTGGAACACCGCCGCGCCCTGCTCACCTTCGTGGTGATCGGCGCCGGCCCCACGGGCGTCGAGATGGCCGGCACGCTGGCCGAGATCGCCAAGCACACGCTGTCGGGCGAGTTCCGTCATATCGATCCGAGCAGCGCGCAGGTGCTGCTGGTCGAAGGCGGCCCGCGCGTGCTGCAGGCCATGCCCGAGTCGCTGAGCCAGAAGGCGCTGGAGCAGCTGGAAAAGCTGGGTGTCGAAGTGCGCCTGAACGCGCGCGTGACCTCCATCGACGCCGCCGGGCTCGAAGTGCAGACCGGCGGTGGCGCAGACGGTGCACCGGTCACCAGCTACCGAATCGATAGCAGCTGCGTGGTGTGGGCGGCAGGCGTGGCGGCCTCGCCGCTGGGCCGCATGCTGGGCACGGCCACTGGTGTCGAATGCGACCGCGCGGGCCGCATCAAGGTCGAGCCCGACCTGAGCCGGGCGGGCCACCCCGAGATCAGCGTGGTCGGCGACCTCGCCGCCGCCATGAGCCATGCGCCCGGCAAGCCGCCCAAGCCGGTGCCCGGCGTGTCGCCCGGCGCCAAGCAGGCCGGGCGCGCGGCGGCGGCCAACATCCTGCGCCGCATCGCGGGCCAGCCGACCGTGCCGTTCCGCTATGCCGACTACGGCAACCTCGCCACCATCGGACGCAACTCGGCCGTGGTCGACCTCGGCACGCCCTTCGGCCCGCTGCGTTTCAGCGGCCGGCTCGCATGGCTGTTCTGGCTGTTCGCGCATGCGTACTTCCTGATCGGATTTCGCAACCGCATCGTCGTGATGATGGACTGGGCCGGCGCGTACTGGAGCTTCCAGCGCAACGCGCGCGTAGTGGCCGACGTTCAGGGCAAGAGCGAATCCTGAGGGAGGAAGGCTGGCGATGCTGTCCTTCCTCGTGTGGATCGTCGCGCACGCAGCCGAGGCGCTGTTCTGCCTCTGGGTGTTGCGCTGGGGCGGTGCCGAGCGGCTCGAAGGCACTTTCGCCTCAGGCCTCATCAGCACCTTCGCGCCGCGCTGGAGCGTCGAGGGGCTGAAGCTGGCGGCGCTGATCCTGCTGTTCTTCTGTGCCGTCAGCTTCGCGGCGGGGCTTTTCGTGCCCTCGCTGCGATGCTGGGGAACCTGCTGAGGCGCGCGCGCCTTCAGGTTCAGGTCCCGATCACGCCGCCGTCGTTCTTCGTGATGGCGATGGTCGCCGAGCGCGGCCGGCCCGCACCATCGGGCCATTTCGACACGGCGAGCGGACGGTCGGGGTCGCTGCGCTCGTTGGCCGGCTCGCCCGGGTGCTGGATGTTGATGAACAGCGTGCGCAGGTCCGGCGTGGCCGTGAGGCCGGTGATCTCGCAGCCGGCCGGGCCGAGCAGGAAGCGGCGGATCTCGCCCTTGGTCGGGTCGCAGGCCAGCATCTGGTTGTTGGGCATGTTGGCGTACTCGCCCTTGCCCAGCGTGGAGGTCGACACGTCGGTCTCGATCCACAGCACGCCGCGCGCGTCGACCATCAGGCCGTCGGGGCTGCCGAAGGTGTCGCCCTTGATGTTGCCCTGCGCCTCGTAGCGCGTCTGCTTCGGGTCGCCTGCGAGCACGAGGTGGTTCCAGGCGAACTTGGTCGCGTCCAGGTCGCCGGTTTCCTTCCAGCGGATGATCTGGCCCATCGTGTTGTTGGAGCGCGGGTTGGCTGCGTCCATGAAGGGCTGGCCGGCACCGCCGCGGTTGCTGTTGTTGGTCAGCGTGCAGTAGACCTCCTTGGTGAGCGGGTCCACCGTGGTCCATTCGGGGCGGTCCATCTTCGTGGCGCCCAGCAGGTCGCTGGCCTGGCGCGCCTTGATGAGCACGTCGCCCTGCGTGACGAAGCCCTTGTCGGCCACGAGGCCGCCCTTGCCCTGCACCAGCGGCAGCCATTCGCCCGTACCGTCCACGTCGAAACGGGCCACGTACAGCGTGCCGTGGTCGAGCAGGTCGCGGTTGGCGGCGGCGCCGCCTGGCTTGACCGCGTCGCGGCTCACGAACTTGTAGATGTACTCGAAGCGGGAGTCCTCGCCCATGTAGATGACGGCGCGGCCGTCGTTGGTGAGCGCGGTGGCGGCGCCTTCGTGCGCGGCGCGGCCCAGCGCGGTGCGCTTGCGCGGCGTGGAGGTCGGGTCCTGCGGATCGATCTCGACCACCCAGCCGTAGCGGTTCGATTCGTTCGGGTGCTTCGACACGTCGAAGCGCGCCTCGTGCTCGTGCCAGCGGTACTTCGCGCCGTTGCCCTTCTTGATGCCCCAGCGCTTCTGGTGGGCGTCGGGCGTGTCGGTGCCCTCGAAGTAGTCGGCGAAGTTCTCTTCGCAGGTAAGGTAGGTACCCCACGGCGTGTGGCCGTTGGCGCAGTTGTTGAAGGTGCCCAGCACCTGCGTGCCCGAGGGGTCGGCGGCGGTGCGCAGCATGGCGTGGCCGGCGGCGGGGCCGGTCAGCGTCATCGGCGTGAGCGCGGTGACGCGACGGGCGAAACGCGAAGGCGCGAGCTGGGTCCACTTGCCGGCGCCGTCGCGCTGCAGCTCGATGACCGACACGCCGTGCGCGTTCATCGACTTGCGCACCTTCTCGGGCGTCCAGGTCTTCATGCCGTCGGCATGCAGCAGGCCGTCGTCGACGTATTCGTGGTTCAGCACCAGCAGGCCGCGGTTGGAGCCCTCGATCGGGAAGAAGGCCATGCCGTCGTGATGCATGCCGGCCTGCAGCGCCTGCTCTTCGGCGGTGTTGGATCCGTCGGTCTTGAAGGCGGGCATGGCGCCCGCGATGCCGGTCGGGTCGCCCCAACGGTAGAGCACCTGGGTGCTGTAGCCCTCGGGCACGACCACCGTGTCGACGGCCGCCATCGGCACGCTCTTGAAGCCGATGGCACGGCCCAGGCCGCTCACGTTGCCGCTGCTGCCGGTGGTAGCACAACCGGCCAGCGGGCCGAACAACCCGGCGATTGCGGCGGCAAGGCCGCCTTGCACGAGCATGCGCCGCTTCGGGTCGGACACTTCGTGGATCGTGGGGTTGGCGGAGGGGTTGGAGTCCTCCATCCGGGCAAAGTCCTTGGCCATGTTCTTGTCGTCGGGGGTTGGGGGAACCGGGGATGGTGTAGCCGGCCTGTGAACTCCGCGTGACAGGGGCCGCGCCCAACGGGCGGCGAGCGAAAGCTCAGAAGAACCCGCCCCAGTGTGGCTGAGCGTCGCGCTGGCGCTTGCGCCACTCCCAGGGCGGCGTCGGCCTGGGGTCGGCCCAGAGGCCCGCACGCCGGGCCTTGGCGGCGTCCTGCAGCTTGAACAGCCCGCCGCCGCGCTTGGTGGCGAGGCGGTTGTAGTCATACACCCAGGCCCAGCCGTCGGCCACCATGCGGCTGCCGGCGTCCTCGCCGTTGCAGCTCACGTCGGCCACGGTTCGGCCGTAGCGATCGGTGTCGATCTCGGTGATGAGCGCCTGCTCGGCGAAGCAGATGCTGCTGAGCGCCTGCCTGCTGCGCTGGCCGTAGGGCTGGGCTTTTTCCGGCGCGTCGATGGCGGCGATGCGCACCTTCACGCGCTCGTAGGCGCCGATGCGCCCGCAGCGGGCGGTGAGCGTGTCGCCGTCGCTGATGCCGACGACGAGGCAGTTGCGGGGTGCGGCCTGGGAAAGAAGGGGAAAGGCGAGGAGGAGAAGAAAACTGGAAAGCAGCGCGCGAAAGTGCATGAAGGAGCCGGAAAGACCTGGAGATTGGCAGAATCGCCAAACCGATCGAGGCTAAGTGATCCATGCGCCGGAAAGGATCGGGACACAGTTTTTTTCTTTCTTGCCTGCCTTCCCCTGGACGGCGCTTCGAAGGAGACCCCTCACATGCAGGAACCCACCCGGGACGACTGGTTTTTCGCGGCGAACGACGCCTGGGACGCCGGCGCGCACAAGAAGGCGCTGTCGCTGTTCCTCAAGGCCGCCGCCGCCGGCGAGACGCATGCGCTCAACAGCGTCGGCTACTTCCTCGACCACGGCATCGGCGTGAAGCAGGACAGCGCCGCCGCTCGCGTTTGGTACCGCAAGGCGGCAAAGGCCGGCGACGTCGCGGGCTGCGCCAACCTCGCCATCTGCTACCGCGACGAGGGCAACTTCCGCTGGGCCCGCTACTGGTTCGAACGCGCCTACGCCGGGGGCGACGGCGACGCTGCCCTCGAGCTGGGCCGCCTCTTCCTCTGGGAAGGCCCGCACAAGAACCACCGCAAGGTCGTCGACTACCTGACGAAGGCGGTGGCGGCGCAGTACGTCACGCCGAACGGAAGGGAAGAAGCCGGGAAGCTGCTGAAGTCGCTGGGCCGCAAGTGAAGTTTCCACGGTATGCGCTGACGCTCCTGGTGTCGCTCGCGGTTCTGGCTCTGATTGCACTCCAGCTCTGCATCGTCGAGCCCGGCGACCTCGCCCAGCCGGTATCCATCGACGAGGTGTCATTCCTCGCCGATGGCGGAACGCTGGTAGTAGAGCTGAAAGGCGCCAACGGCAAGCGCCTCTTCGCGATCCGCCAGGGGAGCCTTTACGTCGAGTCCGACAGGCAACCCATGGCCATCGGGTGCAGTTGCTTCGGTTTCCCCTACGCCAGGAATGTGGCACCCGGCGACGAACGCGAGCGCGCCGTTCAGACGTTGCTGGAGGGCTGGGTCACAGCCAATACAACCGCCGAAGATCGCGCTCGCATCGAGACCCGTTCGAACCTCGAGCAGATACCCGCCACGGCCTTTGGCGTGCTCGAGATGCTGAACTGGATCAGGACGCGCAAATAGAACGAGAAGGACAAGGCAGGCGGGTGGGCGGCCTGCTGCCCGCCGATCTCACTTCGCCTCGCTCTCCGCCTCCTGCAGCAGCCTCCACATCACCTTCCCGCTCCCGCTCTTGGGCAGCGCGTCCACGAACTGCACCTTGCGGGGGATCTTGTAGACCGCCATGTTCTCGCGGCACCAGTCGATGATCTGCTGCTCTGTGGTGTCCTTGTGCGTGGCGCGCAGCACCACCCCCGCCTTGACCGATTCGCCGCGGTAGTCGTCCCTGGTCGAGATGACGCAGGCTTCCTGGGTCGCGGGGTGGCGGAACATCAGCAGCTCGACCTCGGCCGGCCACACCTTGAAGCCGCTCGCGTTGATCATGCGCTTGAGGCGGTCGGTGATGAAGAAGTAGCCGTCCTCGTCCATGCGGCCCATGTCGCCCGAGCGGAAGAAGCGCTTGCCCTCGAACTCGACGAAGGCTGCCGCCGTGGCGTCGGGGCGCTTCCAGTAGCCCTGGAACACCTCGGGGCCGTGGATGATGATCTCGCCCGATTCGCCGATGGGCATCTCTTTCAGCGTGTCGGGGTCGACCACGCGCGCGTCGGTGCTCATGAACGGAATGCCCAGGCACTGCTGCTTGGGGTGGTCCGACGGGTTGGTGTGCGAGGGCGCGGCGGTCTCGGTGAGGCCGTAGCCCTCCTGGTACTTCAGCCCGTACTGCTCGAAGAGGCGCTGCGCCACGGCCTGCGGCATGGCGGCGCCGCCGCCGCCGATGTAGTTCATGCTCGACAGGTCGTAGCTCGCAAAGTTCGGGCTGGCCATCAGGTCGATGACCATGGTCGGGATGTTGGTCCAGGCCGTGACCTTCCAGCGCGAGATGAGCCGGCCGGCCACGTCGCGGTCCCAGCGCGGCATGATGATCAGCGTGGCCGCCGCGAGGATGGCCGTGTGCATCATGCTCACCACGCCGGTGATGTGGAACATGGGCACCACGGCCAGCACCACCGCCTCCGAAGTCGACCCGCCCCACATCTGGCCGGCAAAGGCGTTGTGCATCAGGCTCGAATGGTGGTGGATGCAGCCCTTGGGCAGGCCGGTGGTGCCGCTGGTGTAAGGCAGCAGCGCCATGTCGTTGGCGCCCACGACGTGCTCGGGCGGCTGGTGGCCAGCCTCGAGCGCATCGGTCCAGGCGGTGACCTTGCCGCCTTCCAGCGCCGGCAGCGGATGGCGGGTGGTGAGCCACTCTTTCCAGGCGGGCGCCGGGGCGTCGTCGCCCGATGCGTCGGCGTCGAAGGCATCGGTGAACTGGGTCACGATCATGTGGGCCAGCCGCTGCTCGGGCGGCAGCGCATTGCTGGCCTTGGCCAGCTCGGGCGCCAGGTCGCCGGTGATGATGGCCACCCTGGCGTCCGGGTCGGTGATGTAGTGCTTGAGCTCCTCGGCCCGGTTCATCGGGTTGACCGGCACCACCACGGCGTTGGCGCGCAGGATCGCGAAATGCGCGATCACCAGCTGCGGGCAGTTCTGCATGTCCAGGATCACGCGGTCGCCGCGCTTCACGCCCAGCGCATGCAGCGCGCCGGCCAGCCGCTCGGCCTGGGCCGCGAACTCGCGGTAGCTGATCACGCGGCCGAAGAACACCAGCGCGGGCTTGTCGGGATAGCGTGCGGCCGAGGTGGCCAGGTTGTGCCAGAGCGAGGTGGCCGGGACGGTGATCGAGTGTGGAAGGCGCTTGGGCCAGAACTTGTGATGCGGGCGTTGTTGCATGGCTTGGACAGGAAGGTCGAACAGGGGCTTGCCCGCCAGCCTAAGCCGCCGCGTCCGCCGCTCCCATCGGGGAAGCCCCCGGGGGCGTCGCCTAGGTGACGCCATTTCTTCTCACATGCCCGGCCTTTTCCGGATGCGCCCTGCGACTACAGACACGGACCGCCTTCCGCGCGATACCTGCAGCCTCCCCCTCCATCCACCCCCTCACCCACCGAAGGAGCTTCCATGGCAGCAGAAAAGCACGCGAGCGTTCACTGGGAAGGCGCCGGCAAGACCGGCAAGGGCCTGGTCAGCACCGAGACCGGCGCCCTGAAGGACTACCCCTACGGCTTCGCCAGCCGCTTCGAGGACGACAAGCGCGGCACCAACCCCGAGGAAATCGTCGGCGCCGCGCATGCCGCCTGTCTCACGATGGCCTTCGCCTTCGCGTTGGAAAGGGAAGGCCTGGCGGCCACCAAGATCGACACCCGGGCGGCCGTGCGGCTGGCCAGGGATGGCGAGGGCTTCAAGATCGACCGCATCGCGCTCGAACTCGACGCCAGCGTGCCGAACCTCGACGAGGCGAAGTTCCAGCAGATCGCAGCCGCCGCCAAGGCCGGCTGCCCGCTGTCGAAGGCGCTGGCGAGCGTGCCCGAGATCACGCTGAAGGCCACGCTGGCCGGCTGAGGGCGCTGCCTATGATCGTCTCCTCACAGAAAAGAGGAGACGGATCATGAACAAGCCCATCCGGACCGCGCTCGCGGTTCTTTCCCTCGGCCTCGGCGCCACGGCGGCAACGGCCGCCTTTCCCGACAAGCCGATCAAGATCGTGATCGGCTTCCCGGCCGGCGGTCCGCTCGACCAGCACGCACGCCTGCTCACCGACAAGCTGCAGGCCGTGCTGGGCCAGCCGCTGATCGTCGACTACAAGCCCGGCGCTGGCGGCTCGGTGGGCGCCGACGCGGTCGCCAAGAGCCCGGCCGACGGCTACACGCTGATGCTGGCGAACACCGGCGTGGCGGTGATCAACGGCGCGCTCTACAGCAAGCTGCCCTACAACACGCAGCGCGACTTCGTGCCTATCGCGCGCACCGCCATGCAGCCGCTGGCGCTGCTGGTCACACCGAAGCTGCCGGTGCAGAACCTGAAGCAGTTCATTGACTACACCAAGGCGCGGCCCGGCCAGGTCAACTACGGCTCGGCGGGCAACGGCGGCATCAGCCACCTGGTGCCCGAGATGTTCAAGACCGCGACCGGCATCTTCATGGTGCACATCCCCTATCGCGGCAGCGCGCCGGCCTTCACCGACCTGATGGGCGGGCAGGTGCAGTTCATGGCCGAGTCGATCCCGCAGGCGGCCAACTATCACAAGCAGGGCAAGGTGCGCGCGCTGGCCGTGACCAGCCGCGAGCGCAACCCCGCCCTGCCCGACATCCCGACCGTGATCGAGTCGGGCGTCAAGGGTTTCGAGGTGGTGGGCTTCTACGGCTTCCTCGCGCCGAAGGACACGCCGAAGGACGTGGTTGCCAAACTGAGCGATGCCTTCAAGCAGGTGCTCAACAGCCCCGAGGTGCGCGAGCGCATGGTGAGCCAGGGCGCCGACCCGGCCTTCCTGGGCAGCGAGGATTTCGCGCGCTTCCTGGCAACGGAAACGCCGCGCTGGGAAAAGGCGGTGAAGGCATCCGGCGCGCGGATGGACTGAGCCACCGGACGGGGTTCAGGGCGGCGTGGCCGCGTGCCGCTCCAGTTGGGCGCGATCCAGCAGCTCGATGCTGCGGTAGCGCACGCGCAGCGTGCCGTCTTCCTCCCACAGCTTGAGCTGCCGGTTCACGCTCTGGCGCGACACGCCGAGCATGAACGACAGGTCTTCCTGCGACACGCCCAGCAGCGTGCCGCCGCCCTCGCCCGTGCCCTCCGCGCGCGCGTCCAGCGTGAGCAGGCGGTGCGCGAGCCGCACCGGCAGCGGCATCAGGATCACGTCGTCGATCCACGCCAGCGCCTGCCGCAGCCGCAGGCACACCAGCCGCGTGAAGGCCATGTGCACGTCGGGATGCTCGGCCACGAGGCGATGGAAATCGGCCGCCGCGACCACCGCCATCTCGGTGGTATCGACCGCGCAGGTGTCGTAGACGCGCTCGCGCCCCACCAGCAGCGACACCTCACCAAACCAGTGGCCGGGCTCGAGCATCGCGATCACCGCCTCGCGCCCGCCCGGCGCCACCACGCTCACGCGCAGCGACCCGGCGACCACGCCGAAGAGTGCATCGGGCGACGAGCCCTTGTGGAAGAGCGATTCGCCGCGCGCCAGCGTGCGCCGGTGCGCCACCGCGAGCAGGCGCTGCTGCACGTCTTCGGCCAGCCGCATGTCGCCGTTGTGCACCGGCGAAGGCTGCGCGTCCGGCGGCGTGTCGGGAGATGAAGGGGGCGTGCGTGGCATCGCGGGTTTGTCCGTAGCGGCGATTGCCAACACCGGACAGTCTTGTTTCAGGGGCGTGCCGATAGTACGCAGCGAGCCCGGGCCGGCGCATTCGCGCCAACCCGATGTCAGCAGCCTTCCTGTCACATGGAGCACACCCCGATGAGCAACGACAACACCCCACGCACCGAACTCCAGGCCCGCCGCGAGCGCCTCGTGCTCGACCACTTCGCCGACGAGCCCCGGCAGGACTTCGATGCGGTGCTCGGCACCTTCCCGCATCCGCACTACGAGCTGATTCCCAGCGGTGAAGTGCACGACGGCATGGCCGAGGTACGCCAGTACTACATCGACACGCGCCGCGCCTTTCCGGACCAGCGCCACGAGATCATCCAGCTGCGCCACGCCGACGATTCGGTGGTGGTCGAGTTCTGGCTGCTCGGCACGCACAAGGGGCCGCTCAAGGGCCTGCCTCCCACCGGCAACAGCTTCCGCTGCCGCATGAACGCCTTCTTCATCTTCGAGGGCGACCGGCTGGTGTGCGAGCGCGTGTACTTCGACACGCTGACGATGCTGCGGCAGTTGCTGGCCGGCGTGCCCGCGGAGCACGTCGCCGCGCTGGTCGGCGGGCTGCTGGGCCAGCCGGCCGCCGCGCGCGCACCCGAGACGGCGGCCGCATGAGCGCGCTGCGCGGCGACGCGCTCGCGGGCCGGCATGCCATCGTGACAGGCGGTGCGCGCGGCATCGGGCTGGCGATCGCGCGGCGATACCTCGCGGCCGGCGCGAGCGTCGCGCTGTGGGATCTCGATGCATCGATGCTGGCAAATGAGTTGCAGACGCTCGCGCCACTGGGCACCGCCATCTCGGCGGTCGTCGACGTGCGCGACGAAGAGCAGATCGCCGGCGCGGCTGCCCAGTCGCAGGAGCGCTTCGGCGGCATCGACATCCTCGTCAACAACGCCGGCGTGCTGGGTCCGACGGTTCAGGCCTGGGAGCACACGCCCGCGCAGTGGCGCAACGTGCTCGATGTCAACCTGACTGGTGCGTGGCTGTGCTGCCGCGCAGTCGCGCCGGTGATGCTCGCCCGGCGGCGCGGTCGCATCGTCAACATCGCCTCTGTTGCGGGCAAGGAGGGCAACGGCTTCAACGCCGCGTACTCCGCCTCGAAGGCCGGGCTCATCTCGCTCACCAAGTCGCTCGGCAAGGAGCTGGCTTCTTCGGGTGTGCTGGTGAACTGCATCACGCCCTCGGCCGCCGACACCGAAGTGTTCGCGGCCGTGCCCGCCGAACACCGCGAACAGCTGCGCACCGCCCTGCTCTCGCGCGTGCCCATGGCGCGCTTCGTCGAGGTCGACGAAGTGGCGGCCATGGCCGCGTGGCTCGCGTCGGACGACTGCTCGTTCAGCACCGGTGCCGTGTTCGACATCTCGGGCGGCCGCTCGACGTACTGAGAGCCTGCGCGCCAAAAGCCAAGGAGAACCACCCATGACCCGAGACCCCGAACCCACCGGCTTCGCACAACTGGCGGATTTCGACGACACCCGCGACGCCGCCATGCCGCAAGACCGCCTGCGCGCCATCCGCCGCGCCGCCGAAGCCCTGCGCGAACGCCTGCTCGATGCGCCGCCCGTGCGCTTCGCGCGCAGCTTCAACCTGCTGCGCATTCCGTACCCCGCGTGGTTCGCCTTCACCGGCGTGTACTCGCAGCAGCTGCTCAAGCCGCACATGGTGCACCTGCTGGCGCGCACCGTGCTGATCCAGTACGACGACTTCGAGGGCCGGCTGCGCACGCTGCTGTTCACGCCGGCCGACTTCGAGGCCGGCAACGAGACGCCCTACTTCAAGCGCCTGAGCGAGCAGACGCCGAAATTCCTGCACAAGGCAATCGCGCCGGTCTACCAGACCGTGCCGCAGGCGCTGGCAAGCTGCGGTATCGCGCCGGAGCAAGTCGACTACATCACCTACGACCACCTGCACACGCAGGACATGCGCCGCTGGCTCGGCAATGCCGGCACGCCGGGCATGCTGCCGAACGCGAAGCTGCTGGTACACCGCCAGGAACTCGCCAGCGTGCAGGGCCTGTTGCCGGTGCAGGCCGAGTGGTACTGCCCGCACGGCCTCGACGGCATTCCGGCCGGGCGCATCGTGCCCTTCGACGGCAGCATCCAGCTCGGGCGCGGACTGGCGCTGGTGCACACGCCGGGCCACACCGAGGGCAACCATTCGCTGGTCTACCGCACCGGCGACGGCCTGCGCGTGAGCAGCGAGAACGGCGTGTCGGCCGACAGCTGGGCGCCACTGCAGTCGCGGCACAACGGCATACGCCGCTATGCCAAGGCCACCGGCGCGGAGGTGATCCTCAACGGCAACACGCAGGAGAGCAGCAACGACCAGTACCTGTCGATGGTGCTGGAGAAGACGCTCGCCGGCACCTCGGCCGCGCATGGCTTCAGCAACGTGGTGCCTTCGGCGGAATGCACGCCGCACTGGCTCTTTCCGGGCGCACCCACCAGCCACCTGTGGGGCGAGACCAGCCACGGCACGCCCACCGTCGCCTGACGCCGATCAGAAGAACGAAGGAGACAAATCGATGAACACCGCCGCCCTCGATGCCGCCGACGCGCGCTCGCCGGACACCACGGCCGACGCAAGCTCGCGCGACGACGCCGCCCTCTTCCGCAAGATCACCTGGCGCCTGATGCCGCTGCTGTGCGCCTGCTACGTGCTGAACTACCTGGACCGCACCAACGTCGGCTACGCGCAGCTGCAGATGAAGGACCAGCTGGGCTTCAGCGACGCCGTGTTCGGCCTGGGCGCGGGCATCTTCTTCATCGGCTACGCGGTGTTCGAGATTCCGAGCAACCTGATGCTCGCGAAGATCGGCGTGCGCGCGACGCTGCTGCGCATCATGGGCCTGTGGGGGCTGGCCTCGGCGGCGATGATGTTCGCGACCACGCCCACGCAGTTCTACGTGCTGCGCTTTCTCATCGGCGTGTTCGAGGCGGGCTTCGCGCCGGGCGTGCTGTTCTACCTGACGCTGTGGTTCCCCTCGCACCGCCGCGCGCAGGCCACTGCGCTCTTCTTCATGGCCTTCGGCGCGGCGCCCATCGTGGCCGGGCCGATCGCCGGGCTCACGATGACCTACCTCGACGGCGTGCTGTCGCTGCGCGGCTGGCAGTGGCTGTTCCTGCTCGAAGGGCTGCCGAGCGTGCTGCTGGGCGTGGCGGCCTTCCGCTGGCTGTCGAACAGTCCGGCGCAGGCGGCCTGGCTGTCGGGCGCCGAGAAACAGCGCATCGCGCGCCTGCTGGCCGAGGACCAGGCCGCGCACGGCGCCGCCGGGCGCCACACCTTCGGCGCGGCGATGCGCGACGGCCGGGTCTGGCTGATCGGCTTCATGTCCTTCCTGATCATCCTGGGCATCTACGCGCTGTCGTTCTGGCAGCCCACGATCCTGAAGTCGATGGGGCTGAGCGTGCTGCAGATCGGCTTCTACTCGGTGATTCCGGCGGTGGCGGGCATCGCGGCCAATATCGTCGTGGGACGGCGTTCGGACCGGCGCAAGGAGCGCCGCTGGCACTTCGCGCTGAGCGCCGTCGTCGGCGCGGCCGGACTGGCGCTGACCACGCTCTTCATGCACAACGCCATCGCGGCCGTGCTGTGCCTGTCTCTCGCGGCCATGGGCATCTCGGCGGCGTTCACCGTGCTCTGGTCGGTGCCGGGCAACTTCATGTCGAAGAGCGCGGCCGCGGCGGGCATCGCGCTCATCAGCACCATCGGCGGCAGTGCGGGGCTGGTGGCACCGATGATGGTCGGCTGGCTCAAGACGCTGACGGGCAGCTTCACGCCCAGCCTCCATGTGCTGAGCGGGGCGCTGGTGCTGTCGGCATTGCTCATGCTTGTGGCACTGCCGGCCAGCGCGCTGGGTCGCCCACGGCACTGAAGCGGCGCATTCCGCAGGGGCCCCGCACCGGGGCCGCGCTCCATTCAGGTGCGCAAAGCTTGCATACCAGTTGGCACAGAAGCTGCTGGTATGCAGACCCATGGCCATCTCCGCATCCGAAATCAGTGCACGCATCGTCGAGGCGGTGATGGCGCAGAAGCTCGCGCCGGGTTCGCGCCTGGGTGAGCAGCAGCTGGCGATGCTGTTCGACTGCAGCCGCACCATCGTGCGCGAGGCGCTCACGCGGCTGGCGGCGCGCGGCATCGTCACGGTGAGCGCGCGGCGCGGCTGGTTCGTCATCGAGCCCTCGCAGGACGAGGCGCGCGAGGCCTTCGAGGCGCGGCGCGTGATCGAACTGGGCCTGATCCGCAGCGCGGGCAGCAACGGCAAGATCGAGAAGACCGCCCTGCGCCAGCTGAAGGCGCACCTGCAGCGTGAAAAGGCTGCACTGAAAGAGAGCGACGTCGGCAACCGCAGCTTCCTGCTGGGCGACTTCCACGTGTGCCTGGCCGAATGCCGGGGCAACACGCTGCTGGCCGACACGCTGCGCGACTACACGGCGCGCACCACGCTGATCGCCATGCTCTACCAGTCCACGCACGACGCGGTGCAGTCCTGCGAGGACCACGTGCAGATCGTCGCGGCACTGGAGCGCGGCGACCACGCCGCCGCCGAGGCGCTGATGGCCGAGCATATCGGCACGGTGCAGTCGGCCCTTCGCGTTCAGGCACCCACCGATCCGCTGGCCCAGCTGCGCGACGCGCTGGCGCCGCTGCAGAACACGGCCGCCGCCGCTGCGCCCGCCACACCCAAGGGCAAGCGCCGCAAGCCCGGTGCGCCCCCCGATTCCGATTCTTCGACTTACCTAGGAGCCCTGCTATGACCTTCTCTGCATCCAAACGCCGCGTCGCCCTCGCGCTCGCTTCCGCCGCCATGCTGGCCTCGGCCGGCGCCGCGCACGCCCAGAACGCGCTGGACAACGTGCTCAAGGCCAAGACCATCAAGATCGCCGTGCCCACCGACTACCCGCCCTACGGCTCGGTCGACAAGAACATGAAGCCGCAGGGCCTCGACGTGGAGATGGCCGAGCTCATCGGCGCCAAGCTCGGCGTGAAGGTCGAGCTGGTGCCCGTGACCAGCGCCAACCGCATCCCGTACCTGCAGACCCGGAAGGCCGACCTCGTGATCTCCACGCTGGGCAAGAACGCCGAGCGCGAGAAGGTGATCGATTTCTCGTCTGCCTACGCTCCCTTCTTCCAGGCCGTGTACGCCGCCAAGAGCATGAAGCTCACCAGCTTCGCCGAGATGGCCGGCAAGACCGTTGCCGTGACGCGCGGCGCGATGGAAGACCAGGAACTGAACAAGGTCGCGCCGCCGAACGTCGACTATCGCCGCTTCGAGGACAACAACGCGACCATCGCGGCCTTCGTGGCCGGCCAGACGCAGACCCTCGCGACCAGCGCCGCGGTCGCCGGCGACATGCTCGCCAAGAACCCGAAGGTGAGCGCCGAGTTCAAGCTGCTGCTGAAGGACAGCCCCTGCTTCGTCGGCATCGCCAAGGGCGAGACCGCGCTGAAGACCAAGGTCAACGAGATCATCGCGGCAGCCAAGAAGGACGGCACGCTGGACGCCATGTCGAAGAAGTGGCTGGGCAAGGCCGCCGGCGACCTTCCCGTCTGAACGGGCACTCCCCCATGCTTCGCGCACTTCGTGTCGCTGCGCACACCCCCTCGCCGGGGGCAACGCCTGCGGCCCGGCGAAGCCGGTTCCGCGGCGTTCCACGAACAGACTGACCTATGAACATCGAGTTTGATTTCGGTGCGGTGCTCTCCGAGTGGCCGCTGCTGCTTCGCGGCGTGGCGTGGACCGTCGGCCTGACCGCCGTGGGCACCGTGCTGGGCATGATCGTCGGCACTTTCTGCGCATGGGCGCGGGCCGATGGCCCGAAGTGGCTGCGCGCCATCGTGGGTACGTACGTGGAGCTGATCCGCAACACGCCCTTCATCGTGCAGCTGTTCTTCATCTTCTTCGGGCTGCCGGCGGCGGGTGTCAAGCTCACGCCGGAGGTGGCCTCGGTGATCGCAATGGTGCTGAACCTCGGCGCCTACTCCACCGAGATCATCCGCGCCGGCATCGAGGCCACGCCCAAGGGGCAGATCGAAGCGGCCGTGAGCCTGGCGCTGAGCAAGTCGCAGGTGTTCCTGCGCGTGGTGCTGCCGCCGGCGCTGAAGAAGGTGTGGCCCGCGATGGTGAGCCAGATCGTCATCGTGATGCTGGGCTCTGCCGTGTGCGGGCAGATCTCCACCGAGGAACTGAGCTACGCGGCCAACCTGATCCAGAGTCGCAACTTCCGCGCCTTCGAGGCTTTCATCGTCGCCACGCTGATCTACCTGGCGCTGTCGGTGGCGCTGCGGCGGCTGCTCGACTGGGCGGGACCGAAGTTCTTCTTCGGCCGCTGACCGAACGAACACGGGTTCCCTCACCATGGCTGACTTTTCTCTCTGGGACATCCTGCGCAACCTGTTGCTGGCGCTGCGCTGGACCGTCGTGCTCTCGCTCATCGCCTTCATCGGCGGCGGCATCGTGGGCGCGCTGCTGCTGTTCCTGCGGCTGCGCGGCGGCAAGGCGATCGGCAGGGTCGTGGGCCTGTACGTGCAGCTCTTCCAGGGCACGCCGCTGCTGATGCAGCTGTTCCTGGCCTACTTCGGCATCGCCCTCTTCGGCATCGATGTGTCGGCGTGGACCGCCGCCAGCGTGGCGCTCACGCTCTACACCAGCGCCTTCCTCACCGAGATCTGGCGCGGCTGCGTGGCCTCGATCCCGAAGGGGCAGTGGGAAGCATCGGGCAGCCTCGCGCTGAGCTTCGGCGAGCAGCTTCGCCACGTGATCCTGCCGCAGGCCGTGAAGATCGCCATCGCTCCCACCGTGGGTTTCCTGGTGCAGGTCATCAAGGGCACGGCGCTCGCGTCGGTGATCGGCTTCGTCGAACTCACCAAGGCCGGCAGCATGATTTCGAACGCCACTTTCCAGCCTTTCGTGGTGTTCAGCTGCGTGGCCCTGCTTTATTTCGTGCTGTGCTTCCCCGTGAGCCTGTACGCCAAGAACCTCGAGAGGAAATCCCATGGCCGCCGTACTTGAAACGCAACAACAGCCCGCCACCTAGGTGGGCGCCCCCATCGTGCGCATCACCGCGCTGCGCAAGTCCTACGGCACCAACGAAGTATTGAAGGGCATCGACCTCGACGTGAAGCGCGGCGAGGTGATCGCCATCATCGGCAAGAGCGGCTCGGGAAAGAGCACGCTGCTGCGCTGCGTCACCGGGCTGGAAGTGTTCCAGGAAGGCTCGCTCACGGTCGACGGCAAGCCCCTGCTGCACGAGAGCGCGATGGCCATGCGCGAGTTGCGCCAGCGCGTGGGCATGATCTTCCAGGGCTTCAACCTGTTTCCGCATCTCACGGTCGGCAAGAACGTGATGCTCGCGCCCACGCTGGTGAAGAAGCGCAGCAGCCTGGAGGCCGCCTCGCAGGCGCGCAAGCTGCTCACGCGCGTGGGCCTGGCCGAGAAGTTCGACGCCATGCCCGACCAGCTTTCGGGCGGCCAGCAGCAGCGCGTGGCCATCGCCCGTGCGTTGGCGATGGAGCCGGCCGTGCTGCTGTGCGACGAGATCACATCGGCGCTCGACCCCGAGCTGGTTGGCGAGGTGCTGCGCGTGGTGGAGTCGCTGGCCGACGAGGGCATGACGCTGCTGATGGTGACGCACGAGATGAGCTTTGCGCGCAAGGTCAGCGACCGCGTGATCTTCATGCACCAGGGCCGCGTGCACGAGATGGGGCCGCCGGCGGAGCTGTTCGGCAATCCGCAGACGGCGGAGCTCAAGCAGTTCCTGTCGTCGCTGCATGACTGAGCGGGCCGTCGGCCTGGGCTATCCTCTGCCCGTGGCCTGCCTGTACATCGCGCCGATCATTCGCATCATTCCGAAAGGGATGGTGGGTTAGCGCGCAGCGTCACAAGCACACGCCACACGACCCGCCCCGAGAGGCGGGTTTTTCGTTTCCCGGGGCGCTTCTTCAAGACCGAACCTTCAGGAGAAACGAATTGACTGCCCCATCCACACCCGTGCTTCACATGGTCTGCGGCAAGATCGGCGCCGGCAAGTCCACGCTCACGCGGCAGCTGGCGGCGATGCCCGGCACGGTGCTGATCAGCGAGGACTCGTGGCTCGCCGCGCTCTACCCCGGCGAGATCCGTGAACTGCCCGACTACGTGCGTTGCGCCGGCCGGCTGAAGCAGGCAATGGCGCCCCATGTGGCCGAGCTGCTCGGGGCCGGCGTGTCGGTGGTGCTCGACTTTCCCGCCAACACCGTGGCCAGCCGCCGGTGGATGCGCGGCATCTTCGAGACGGCCGGCGCGGCGCACAGGCTGCACTTCCTCGACGTGCCCGACGCGGTCTGCAAGGAGCGCCTGCGCGCGCGCAACGCGAGCGGCACGCATCCCTTCGAGACGACGGACGAGCAGTTCGACCTGATCACCAGCCACTTCGCCGCGCCCTCGCCGGAAGAGGGCTTCGACGTGATCAGGCATGCCTGAGGCATGGCTATGCTCATGCCCCCATGCAGATCGAACAAGCTAGGCCCTCCGAAGCAACCACCGTCGCGGCCGTGTTGAACGAAGCCGCCCGATGGATCGCCGCCGAGGGCCGTCCGCTGTGGTCGGGAGCGGAGATTGCCCTCGAACGCATCCAGCGCGACACCGACGCCGGCAGCTACTTCATCGCGCGCAGCAATGGCGAGGTGGCCGGCGTCGTGCGGCTCGACCTCGAGGATCCGAACTTCTGGCCCGAGGTCGAAGCCGGTACCTCGCTTTACGTGCACAAGCTCGCCGTCAACCGCGCGCATGCCGGGCAAGGCGTGCCGCTGCAACTGCTGGACTTCGCACGCGAGCGCACCCGCAGCCTGGGGCGCCCCTTCCTGCGGCTGGACTGCATGGCCGACCGCGCGCCGCTGCGCGCGCTGTACGAGCGATTCGGCTTCTCGCTGCACAGCGTGATCCGCAAGGGCGAGTGGTCCTTCGCCCGCTATGAGCTTCCGGTTCAGTCGTCCGGCGACTCGTCTTCCTGAGCCGCGGGCTCGGGCAGTTGCACGGCCCACCAAAGCTTGCCCGTCACCCAGTGCCGCTCGAGGCCGGGCGGTGGCGCGGAGTTCTCGTCGCCCACCCACAGCACGCCGTGCCGCCGGATCTGCGCAACGCTCAGCCATGGGCTGGCCGTCATGTCGCCGTCGAGCAGGACCAGCGGCCGCTCGGGCATGCGCAGCGCGAAGGCGCTCGCGATCCGCGCCGACCCGGCGACGATCCTGACCGGACCGCCGAGCACTGCACGCGCGGGCGGCCCGATGCGCTGCGCGAAATGCTCCGAACGAAAACCGGCGGACCGGCTCTTCGACAGGCCCAGGCCGCTCATCGGCGACATCACCCAGGTCATTGCAAACAGCAGGATCTGGACCGCAAGAAAACCGGTGACGGCGTCGCGCCGCTCGATGCGATGCCACCGGCCCGTGGGCAGAAAGAGCATCAGCGCTGCGCAGGTGAAGGACATGAAGGCCGTCCCCCACTGGAACTGGAGATCGGCGCCGGTCGCGAGGCCGATCACCACGATCGTCAACAGCGGCAACAGGCCCCAGATGAGAAGGAAGACCCGGGCGTCCGGGCCGATGACGGGGACCGGGTCGGACGATGCGGGCATGGTCTCGCGCCTCGTCTTCCACAGCAGCCCGGCCGCCAGCAGCAGCGCGGGACTCAGCCGGTTGCACTGGTCGGCCAGCCAGTGAACCGCGTGGGCCGCGCGCTGCGCGCAGGCCATCGCGGCGCCCAGCGAGGTATGGGCCGCGTAGCGGAACGGAAGGAAATCATTCGCCACCAGCCACCAGAGATGGGGCGCGAAGACCACGGCCGCGACCATCGCGGCGTTCAGCAGGCCGCGCAGGTGCAGCGGGTCACGCCAGCCACGCTGCGCGAGCCAGAAGGCGATGACGCAGAAGGCCGCCAGCACGACCTGGTACTTGGCCAGCGCGCCGAGCCCGAGCATGAGCCCCAGCGCGAGCCAGGCCCTGGGCGAACGGTCCGCGAAGGCGCGCCAGCAGAACCACGCGGCCGCCGCCACGAACAGCAGCAGCACGGTGTTGTGGTTGTAGAAGTTGGTGCGCCCGCTGTAGTAGGTGACGCTCAGCGAGCCGAGCATGGCCAGCGCCGCGAAATGATTGCCGGCCAGCTCGCGCACCAGCCGCCACGAAATCAGCAGCGCCCCCGAGATGACCAGCGCGCCAGCGGCGCTTACCACCCATTCGTGAATGCCGAAGAGCTGGACCAGCGGCCAGATCATCATGGTGGGCAAGGGCGGATGCTTGTGGTAGCCCCACTCGATGGAGCGCACCCAGATGAGCTGCTCGACCGAATCCGTCGGTGGCGACCAACTCAGGGCCATGAGCACCGAGACCCAGGCGACGGCCCAGACCGCCATCCAGGCCACGGCATCGGGCAGGTGGGCGTTGGCGGACCGGCATGGCGACGATGCCGGCGCATCGCGAGATTCCAGGTCCGTCGGGCGACCGAGAGCATCCCCGGAGCTGTCGGGTTGAAGCAGCATGAAAAGCATCCGTGTGAGGAGGGAAACGGGCAGGCGTCGGGGCCGCCCTGTCGCTCGCATGGGTTGCATTTCCGCTGCGCAGGAAATGCTGCCTGGTGCGCACGTCGAATATAAGCAGTATTTACTACAAGTCTTTGCAATTCGACAAAAAACTTTACCTGCCGTTTATAAATCACGCCAATCCTTTCCTGGCGCGAGGGAGCCTGCTGCTCCTGTGGCAAGCTCATGAAAGTATGAACATCCGCACCCCGTCCCCCACCGCCCGCCGCCGGGTGCTCCGCGCGTTGCTGGGCGCTGCGGCCCTGCAGGCGCCCTTCGCGGCGCTGGCCGGCTTCAATTTCTTCACCAGCGAATACACCGCCAGCCGCGACGAGCTGCAGGCGCAGATCGCCAAGCGATTCCCGGTGGCCGAGCGCTACGCCGAAATCTTCATGGTCGGGCTGCGCGATCCGCAGCTCGGCCTGAACGCGCAGGCCAACCGCGCAGCCATCACCGCCACCCTGACCATCGCGAGCCCGCTGCTGGCGGCCTCGCCGGTGCAGGGCGTGGTGTCGGTCAGCAGCGCGTTGCGATACGACGTCACCGCCCGAGCCCTGCGGCTCGACCAGCCCAAGGCCGAGCGGCTGGAACTGCAGGGCATCGAGGGGCGCGACGCCGAGCGGCTGCAGAAGATCGGTGCCGTGGTCGCGCAGGAACTGCTGCAGGGCCAGGTGCTGCGCAGCTTCACGGCCGACGAACTCACGGTCGGACGCAAGACCTACGAGATCGGCGACATCACGGTGCAGGACAACGGGATCAAGGTGCAACTCAAATGAAGAAATACACACTCCTGGCCTCCGCCCTGCTTCTTGCCGGCTGCGCCGCCATCGCGCCCACGGCAAGGCAGCACTTCGACCTGGAGGCCCACCGCGGCGGACGCGGGCTGGCGCCCGAGAACACGCTGGCCGCGTTCTCCAATGCCGTCGACATGGGCGTGACCACGCTGGAGCTCGACATCGGCCTCACGGCCGACGGCGTTGTCGTGATCTCGCACGACACCTCGCTCAACCCCGACCACACGCGCGACGCGGGCGGCGCATGGCTGGCGCCGAAGAGCGGCGCCCCGATCCGCTCGCTCACGCTGGCGCAACTGCAACGCTATGACGTGGGCCGCATCAATCCGGCCAGCAACTACGGCAAGCAGTTCGCGCTGCAGATACCGCGCGACGGCGAGCGCATTCCCACACTGGCGGCGCTCTTCGCGCAGGTGCAGGCGCGTGGCGCCGACGCGGCCACGGTGCGCTTCAACACCGAGACCAAGATCGACCCGTCGAAGCCCGACGAGACCGCCGCGCCCGAGCCGATGGTGCGCGCGCTGCTCGCCGAGATCGACAAGGCGAAGATGGCCGACCGCGTGACCATCCAGAGCTTCGACTGGCGCACGCTGACGCTGGTCGGCAAGCTCGCGCCGCAGCTGCCGCGCGCCTATCTCACAACGCCCCGCACGCTGAAGGACAAGAGCTGGACCGATGGCTTCGACCTGGCCAGCTTCGCCTCGGTGCCGCAGATGGTCAGGGCTGCGTCGGCCAACGCGCCGAGTCCGGTGATCTGGTCGCCGGCCTTCGCCGACCTGACGCCGGAAGTCATCAGGGAAGCGCAGAAGATCGGCATGAAGGTGCTGCCCTGGACCGTGAACCAGCGCGCCGACATGCAGCGCCTGATGGACTGGGGCGCAGACGGGATCATCACCGCCTACCCCGACATCCTGCGCGACCTGATGCGCGAGCGCGGGCTGTCGCTGCCGCCGCCCGGCAAGAGCAGCCAGTCATGAGCGCCGCGCTGCAACTCGACGCCATCGCCGCGCGCGTCGCGGCCCTGCGCGACGGCGGCGGATCGATCACCACGCTGTCGAACGAGGCGCGCACCAGCACCGAGCTGCTGGGCGCCCTGCCCCCGCGCTACGGCGAGGTGCTGCTGAACCTGCTCGACCGGCTGGAGTCGGGCGCGCTCTTCAGCGAGGAGAGCTGCTCCTTCAGCCAGAAGGACCTGCTCGACAACCTGCAGGTGTGGGCCGACAAGGCCCGGAGCCAGCTGGTGCCTTGAAGCCCCGGTTTATCATTTCGCCCCATGCGCACCCTGCTGCTCGCCATCATGATCGTCCTGCTGCCCGTTCGCGGCTGGCTCGGCGATGCCATGGCGGTCGAGATGGTGCGGCATTCGCTGCCGGCGGTTGCGGCGGCATCCATGGCGACCGCGGCGGCCGAAGCCCATTGCCACGAGGCGATGGAGGCCGGCGACAGCGGCATGAGCATGGACATGTCCTCGCATGGCGACAGCCATGACGGCAACAGTTCCGATCACTCTGATCACCAAGGCTGCGGCACCTGCACCGCATGCCAGGTCTGTCACACGGTGGCGCTGGGCGGCCTGCCCCTTGCCGACGCCGTGAATGACGCCCCCCGCATGCAGCCCACGGCGCATGCGGCGCGCTTCGTCAGCGCGGAGCCCGTTTCGGGCCTGAAACCACCCATTTCCTGATCTCCCTGCCCGTAGTCCGTCCGCAGTGAGCCCGTTCCGGCTCGCGGCGTCCGTCGTATTGCTCATGGAGATCGAGCGTGAAATCCCTTGTCAGCCGGCAGCCCGCCGGCACCCATCGCTATCGGAGGCGTAGCGAGCTGGCTCCGCCTGCCGGTCGCAGGCCTCCGCTTTCATTTATCAGGTCCGGCGCGGTGCTGGCCGCCGCGCTGGTGCTCGCCGGCTGTGCGAGCCTGTCGCCGGACGGCGGCAGCGCCGACGTGCAGGCGCTGGTCGGCAACAACCCGCTGATGGCCGGTGCCACGGCCCAGCGCGCGCCCGACGAAGCCTCGCAGAAGAGCGTCGACGCGCTGCTGGCCAAACCGCTCGACGTCGAGGCCGCGGTGCGCATCGCGCTCATCAACGGCCCGCGCGTGCAGGACGCCTTCGCCACACTGCAACTCAGCGACGCCAACCGCGTGCAGGCCGCGAGCCTGCCGAATCCGGTGCTCTCGTTCAGCCGACTGGCGCAGGGCAGCGAGCGCGAGTTCGAGCGGATGCTCAGCTTCAATGTGCTGGGCCTCGTCACGCTGCCATGGCAGGCCCGATGGGCCGGCCAGCGGCACGAGGCGGCCAAGCTGCAGGCCGCGCAGAGCGTTCTGATGCTGGCCGCCGACACCCGCCGCGCCTGGGTGCGCGCGGTGGCGGCGCAGCAGAGCGTGGTCTACCTGCGCGATGCGAAGGAGGCGGCCGAAGCCGGTGCCGAGCTCGCGCACCGCATGGCCCAGGTCGGCAACTGGAGCGCGCTGCAGCGCACGCGCGAACAGCTGCTGCTGGCCGACGCGGCCGCGCAGCTGGCGCGCGCCGAGCAGGCCGCCGTGGCTTCGCGCGAGCAGCTCACGCGGCTGATGGGACTGAGCGGCGAGCGCGCCGCCAGCTACACCCTGCCCGACCGCCTGCCGCCGCTGCCGAAGGCGCCGCCCGAGCTCGGCGACGTGCAGGCGCTGGCGCTGCGCGACCGCCTCGACGTGCGCTCGGCTCAGGCCCAGAACGCCGCCGTGGCCGGCTCGCTCGGCCTCACGCACGCCACCAGCATGATCAACGCGATGGAACTAGGCGTGGTGCGCAACACCACCTTCGACAACGACGCCGACCGCACGAAGAAGACCAAGCGCGGCTTCGAGCTGGAGCTGCCCATTCCGATCTTCGACTGGGGCCAGTCGCGCAACGGCCGCGCCGAGGCGCAGTACCTGCAGTCGGCCGCCCGCGTGCGCGACGTGGGCGTGCTCGCCGCAAGCGAGGCACGCGAGGCATGGCAGGGCTGGAACACGGCCTACGCCCTCGCCCGCCGCTACCGCGACGACGTGCTGCCGCTGCGAAAGAAGGTCAACGAGGAAATGGTCCTTCGCTACAACGGCATGCTCGCCAGCGTCTGGGAACTGCTCGGCGAAACGCGCGCCAGCATGCTCGCGGTGAACGCGGGCATCGAGGCGCAGCGCGATTTCTGGCTGGCGGACACCGATCTGCAGCTGGTGCTCACGGGCAGCTCGCCCGGTGCAATGACGGCGCCGCAGACCGCGGCTGCCGGCGATGCCCCCGCAACGGGAGGCCACTGAAATGAACCGTCGAAACTTCTTCGCGGGTGCGGCCACGGCCGTCGCCGCCACCACCGTCAGCCGTGTGTCGATGGCTGCCCTGCCCGAGCCTGTCTCGCAGGCCTCCACCGCCACCGCGCCGCCGCTGGTGCCGCCGAACGGGCGGCCCTACAACCCCGTCGTCACGCTCAACGGCTGGACGCTGCCCTGGCGCATGAACGCGGGCGTCAAGGAATTTCACCTCGTCGCCGAGCCCGTGGTGCGCGAGATGGCGCCGGGCTTCAAGGTCAACATGTGGGGCTACAACGGCCAGTCGCCCGGGCCGACCATCGAGGTGGTGGAAGGCGACAAGGTCCGCATCTTCGTCACCAACAGGCTGCCCGAGCACACCACCGTGCACTGGCACGGCCAGCGCCTGCCCAACGGCATGGACGGCGTGGGCGGCATCACGCAACCGCACATTCCGCCGGGCAAGACCTTCGTCTACGAGTTCACCGCCCGCCGCCCCGGCACCTTCATGTACCACCCGCATGCCGACGAGATGGTGCAGATGGCGATGGGGATGATGGGCTTCTGGGTCACGCACCCGAAGGCCGATCACCCGCTGATCGAGAAGGTCGACCGCGACTTCTGCTTCCTGCTCGGCAGCTTCGACGTGGAGCCCGGCAGCGCCACGCCCAAGGTCAACACCATGACCGACTTCAACATCTGGAGCTTCAACAGCCGCGTGTTCCCGGCCATCGACACGCTCAACGTGCGCAAGGGCGACCGCGTGCGCATCCGCGCGGGCAACCTCACGATGACCAATCACCCCATTCACATCCACGGCCACGAGTTCGAGGTGACCGGCACCGACGGCGGCCCCGTGCCGCGCACCGCGCGCTGGCCCGAGGTGTCGGTGGACGTGGCGGTGGGCCAGATGCGGCAGATGGAATTCATCGCCGACGAGGAAGGCGACTGGGCGCTGCACTGCCACAAGGCGCACCACACCATGGGGCCGATGGGCCACGACGTGCCGACCATGATCGGCGTGGACCACAAGGGCGTGGCCGAGAAGATCCGCAAGCTCGTGCCCGACTACATGGTGATGGGCGACAAGGGCATGGCCGACATGGGCGAGATGGAAATGCCCATTCCCGACAACACCGTGCCGATGATGACCGGCACCGGCCCCTTCGGCTCGGCCGAGATGGGCGGCATGTTCACGCTGCTGAAGGTGCGGCGCGACCAGAAGCCCGGCGACTACCGCGACCCGGGCTGGTTCAGGCATCCGGCCGGCACCGTGGCGCGCGAAGTACCGAACGCCAACGTGCCGCCCGCCACGCGCAAGGAAACACCCGCATCCCCGAAAGGCGGCAAGCCCGACGCGACCGTGCGCAAGCCCTCGGGGCATGACGCGCACAACCACTGATCCCCTCTCCTTGCTTACCGGAGCTCACCTCATGAACAAGACACACCTCAAGTCCATCGCCGCGGGCCTCGCGCTCGCGGCCGCCGCCACTGCGTCGCTGGCGCACGAGGCCCACAACAACCCCAAGCCGAAGGGTGCCGCCGAACTCGCGCCCGAGCAGAAGCCCTGGGGCATCGCGGGCAAGAAGAGCGCGGTGAAGCGGACCATCGACATCGCGATGGCCGACGACATGACCTTCACGCCCTCGGTCATCGAAGTGCGTGAAGGCGACACCATCCGCCTGCGCCTGAAGAACCGCGGCAAGGAACTGCACGAGCTCGTGCTCGGTACCACCGCCGAGATCGAGGCCCACGCGGCCATGATGAAGAAATTCCCGGACATGGAACACGACGACCCGTGGATGGTGCACGTGCCCGCCGGCAAGACCGGCGACATGGTCTGGACTTTCAACCGTGCCGGCGAGTTCGACTTCGCATGCCTCGTGAAGGACCACTACGAGCTCGGCATGGCCGGCCGCATCCGCGTGCTGCCCGCCGCCGGCAAATCCTGAGGGAGAACGCCATGCAGAGAAGAGACATGCTGCTGGCACTGGCCTCCGCCGCCTTGCCGTTCGCCACGACGACCGCGAAGGCCGCTGCGCCGATGGTCGAGATCTGGAAAGACCCGAACTGCGGCTGCTGCCAGGACTGGGTGAAGCACCTGAACAAGAACGGCTTCGCCACGCGCGTGCACGACGAAGGCAACACCGCCGCGCGCAACCGGCTGGGCATTCCTGCCAAGCTGGGCTCGTGCCACACGGGCCTGGTCGGCGGCTACGCCATCGAGGGCCACGTGCCCGCGCGCGAAGTGCAGCGGCTGCTCAAGGAAAAGCCCAAGGCCGTCGGCCTCGCGGTGCCCGGCATGCCGGTGGGCTCGCCGGGCATGGACGGCCCGGCCTACGGCGACCAGCGCGATCCCTACGACGTGCTGCTGGTGCTGGCCGATGGCGGCACGCGCGTCTACCAGAGCTATCGCTGAAACCAATCCGACCATCTCTCAAGGAAAGAAAAACCATCATGAAGAAACTGTTCACCGCCCTCTCCGCCGCCCTGCTCGCCGCTGCCGCCTTCGCGCAGGCTGCCCTGCCCTCCGTCGAAGGCGAGGTCCGCAAGGTCGACGCCGACACGAAGAAGATCACGCTGAAGCACGGCGACATTCCCAACCTCGAGATGCCGGGCATGACGATGGTCTTCCGCGTGAGCGACCCCGCGCTGCTCACCAAGGTGAAGCCCGGCGACAAGGTCCAGTTCACGGCCGACAAGGTCGACGGCGCCCTCACGGTGCTGTCGATCGCGCCGTCGAACTGAGGCTTGCGTTCGTCCTCGATGCCGCCTCGAACAGGGCATTGAGCTCTCGCTGCGGGATCTGGCTGCTCGCGTAGGACACCGTTCCGAGCGCGTGCAGCTCCTGCGCGCTGCGCCTGACCAGCGCCATCACCGAGCGCGCGATCGAGCCTCCCACGCTGATGCGTGTGGCACCGGCCTCGATCAGCTCGAAGGCACCGGCTGTCGCCTCGTTCAGCCCCATCACGATGTTGAGAGGGCCGGCGATCTCGCGCGCCAGCGTGCGTACCAGGGCGAGGTCGGTCACGCCCGGCACGAACACGCAATCCGCGCCCGCCTCGATGAAGCGGTTGGCGCGCCGGATCGCAACGCCCAGCGCGTCGTCGCCGGGAAACCGGAACTGGAACGCGTCGGTGCGCGCATTCAGCACGAAGCCGCCGCCCGCGGCATCGATCGCGCCACGGGCCGCCGCGATGCGTTCGACAGCCGGCTTCTCGTCGAACAGGCGTCCGCGCGCGGCGTCGGTGTCCTCGATGTTGCCGCCCGCCGCGCCGGCCTCGATGGCCATGCGGATGGTGTCGGCCACGTCCCCGGGCTCGTCACCGTAGCCCGCTTCCAGGTCGGCATTCACGGGAGCGTCCACCGCCGCGGCGATCTTCCGCACCACCTCGATCATTTCCTCGCGGCCGACCGAGAGGCTGGCGTCCCTCACGTTGTAGTCCGGCCTTCCCAGCGAGAAGGCGATGCCGGCGCTGGTGGTGCCGATGGCCTTGAAGCCTTCCGACGCAAGCAGGATCGCGCTGCCCGGGTCCCAGGCGTTGGGCATGACGAAACCGCCGCCTTTCCTGTGCAGTTCGAGAAAGGCGCGGCCGCGCGCAGTACGTGTCTTCTGGTCCATTCCAGCTCCGTCGTGATCGATGAAAGGCCCCGATGGTGGAGTTCGCGGCAACGCGCGTCAAACGCATAATATTTCTCCAACCCATCGATTTCTTGCATGCATAGCCTCACATGGATTCGGAAGCACTCGCCACATTCCTGACGGTCCACCGGCAAGGAGGCGTCTCCGCCGCCGCGACCGCCCTCTCGCGCACGCAGTCGGCGATCAGCCGCCGCCTTGCGCTGCTGGAAGAAGAGATCGGCGCCGTGCTGTTCGAGCGCGTCGGCCGCGGGCTGCGGCTGAGCCAGGCGGGCGAGGCGCTGCTGCCGCACGCCGAGAAGGTGGCGGCGGCGCTCGGCGATGCCGTAGCCGCGGTGCAGGCGGCGAAGTCCGACGCGGTGGGCGCCGTGCACATCGCGGCCGTCGGCACGCTGGCGAGTTCGGGCCTCGCGGCGGTGCTCGCGAAGCTGCGGGAATCGCTTCCGGGCCTCGACATACGCCTGCAGACGGCCACCAGCGCGGAGGTCAGCGAGAAGGTGCGCGCTGGCGACATGGCGGTGGGCTTGCGCTACTACGAAGACCCGTCGCCGGACCTGCTGTGCAAGGTCGTTCACCACGAGCAGCTGGTGGTCGCGTGTGCACCCACCCATCCGCTGGCTGGCAAGCGGCTGAAGTCACTGGTGCGGCTCTCGAAGGAGCGGTGGCTGGCCTTTCCGCAGCCGCCACGGCGCGCCGAGCCGCATGCGGAAGCGATCTTTTCGCAGTTCCTCGTGCGGGGCGTGGAAAAGGTCGACTGGAGCGCCGTCGACAGCCTCACGGCGCAGAAGCGGCTGGTCGAGGCCGGGTTCGGCCTGGCCTTCCTGCAGGAGAGCGGCATTGCCGAGGAAGTCGCGCGGGGAAGCCTCGCGCTGATCCACGTCGCGGATCTCGACGTGCGCGTTCCGGTGGCGTGCGTGGTACGCCGCTCGGCCTTTCTCAGCCGCGCGACGCGCGCGCTGCTTGCCGAACTGGAGCGCGGCGGGTTCTAGTCAGAAGCGGGCCGGATCGAAGGGCTTCAGCGGAATCTCCGGCGCAACGCCCGCGAGCAACTGCGCCGCCAGTCGCCCCGTACGCGCCGAGCCGCAGAGTCCGACGTGCCCATGCCCGAAGGCCAGCACGACATCGGCACTGGCGGCTGCCGGGCCGATGCAGGGCAGCCCGTCGGGCAGGCTCGGGCGGTGTCCGAGCCAATGCTTCACCGTCGAAGGCGAGCCCGGCGCGGGTGCGGCAAGCGAGGGAAACATCGATTGCAGGTGCGTGTGCAGGATCTCGGCTCGGCGCCAGTCCGGCGCGGCCTTGAGCCCGGCGATCTCCACCTGCCCCGCCGCGCGCAGGCCGCCGTCCATCCAGTGGGCGATGAGCTTGCCGTCGGACACCGCCGTCGGCGTGCGCGGCCCGACCGTGGCGCCTTCGACAACCACGTGATAGCCGCGCTCCGACTCCAGCGGCACCGGGGAGCCAGCGGCGGCGGCCAGCGGGCCTGAACGGGCTCCGGCGCAGATCGCGGCGGCGTCGCAGGCGATCTCACCGGCTTCGGTGAGCACGGCGCGCAGCCGGCCGCCCTCGATGCGGAAGCCCGTCGCGCGGGCCGCGACGCGTTCGGCGCCCGCACTGAGCGCATGCCTTGCGAGGGCCGCCACGTAGCTGCCCGGGTCGCGGCAATGGCCGGCCTCGGGCACGAAGATGCCGAAGGTGTAGCGAGCATGCAGGTCGGGTTCGCGGCGGCGCAACTCGTCCTCCGGCCATTCCTCCCACTGCACGCCGGTACGCCCGCGCACGCGCCAGCCGAGCGCGTCGCCTTCGAATTCGGCGCGGGACAGGTAGGCGTGCAACAACCCGCGATGTTCGATGAGCTGCGGCACGCCGGCCTCGGCGGCCAGCTGCGCGTGCAGCACGGGCGCATCGGCCAGCAACGTGCGCAATGCATCGGCCGTGCGCTGCACGCGCGCCTCGGTCCAGCCCGAAGCCAGGTAATGCAACAACCATGGCAGGGCGCGTGGCAGATAGCGCCAGCGCACCGCCAGGGGCCCGAGCGGGTCGGCCAGCCAGCCCGGCACCTTGAGCCACGCCCCCGGCAACGCGGGCGGCACCACGGAATGCGACGACAGCCAGCCGGCATTGCCGTAGCTCGTGGCGTGCGGGCCGCCCGGCTCGCCGGGCTCCACCACGGTCACGCGCAGGCCCGCGCGCAATGACTCGATGGCAGTGGCGCTACCCACCGCGCCGGAGCCGATCACGACCACGTGGCGGCGATCGCCCACGCCGGAAGAGAAACTTCTTGCAACCGTCATGCCGGGGATCGTAAGGGGTGCGGTCTCATAATCGGCCGCCATGCCAGCTCCGACTTCTTCACTCTCCCATTCCGCCGGTGCCATCACCGACGTCGCCGGCATCGAGGTCGGCCATTTCTCCGACACCCGCCGCCCCACCGGCTGCACCGTGATCATGGCGCGCGACGGCGCCGTGGCCGGCGTGGACGTGCGCGGCGCCGCCCCCGGCACGCGCGAGACCGACCTGCTCTCGCCCGGCAACCTCGTGCAGCAGGTGCACGCGGTGATGCTCGCGGGCGGCAGCGCCTGGGGCCTTGCGGCGGCCGAAGGCGCGATGCGCTGGATGGAGGAACGCAACATCGGCATGGACGTGCGCTTCGGCACCCTGCCCATCGTGCCGGCCGCCGTGCTGTTCGACCTGCCCATGGGCGACGCGCGCATCCGCCCCGACGCCGCGGCCGGCTATGCGGCCTGCGAGGCCGCCAGCACCGCGGCGCCCGCCGAGGGCAACGTGGGCGCCGGCACCGGCGCGCTGGTGGGCAAGCTCTTCGGCGTGCACCGCGCGATGAAGGGCGGCATCGGCACCGCATCGGTCACGGTCGGCGGCGTCACGGTGGGTGCGCTGATCGCGGTCAACTCGCTGGGCGACGTGATCGACCACGACACCGGCCAGCCCGTGGCCGGCGCGCGCACCGAGGACGGCAAGGCCCTGCTCGACACCCGCCGCGCCTTGCTGCGCGGCCTGAGCCCCAAGCCCCTGCTGGCGGGCACCAACACCACCATCGGCGTGATCGCCACCGACGCGGTGCTGACCAAGGTGCAGGCCAACCGGATCGCCATGGTCTCGCACGACGGGCTGGCGCGCTCCATCAACCCGGTGCACACCATGAGCGACGGCGACACGCTGTTCGCGCTGGCCACCGGCCGCGTTCCGCTGGAGGGCGACGCGCCCGGCATGACAGTGCTCAGCACCATGGCCGCCGAAGCGGTCGCCATTGCCACGCTGCGCGCGGTGCACGCGGCGCGCGCGGTGACGGTGGGCGAGCTGCACATTCCCTGCGCGGCGGATCTCGCCGGGGCGGGCGGCTGAACACGGCAAGGACCACCATGGCGTTCCCCAGAACCCTGAAGCTGATCCTGCTGTCGATCCGCGACCTGATCGCTTCGGCCGGGCCGATCGTGTTCATCGTCATCGGCCTGCTGATCGCCGCCTACTGGTGGCTGCAGCCGCAGCCGCCCAAGCACGTGACGCTGGCCACCGGCCCCACGGGCAGCGCCTACGCGCAGTTCGGCAAGCGCTATGCCGAAGCGCTCAGGCACAGCGGCATCGAGGTGGAACTCAAGGCCACATCGGGCTCGACCGAGAACCTGCAGCTGCTGCGCACCGGCGGCGCCGACGTGGGCTTCGTGCGCGGCGGCAGCGCCGACCCGGTGGCCGACGAAGAGGCCGGCCTCACCTCGCTGGGCAGCCTGTTCTACGAGCCGATCTGGCTCTTCTACCGCACCGACTCGGCGCAGAAGATCGACCGCAAGACCGCCACGCTGACTTCGCTCGCCCAGCTGCGCGGCCTGCGCGTGAACGTCGACCTGCCGGGCAGCGGGCTGCCTGACATCATGGAGCGCATGCTCAAGGCCAACAGGCTCGGCCCCGACGACCTGCTGCTGTCGAACCTCGAACAGGCCTCCGCCGCCGAGGCGCTGGAGGCCGGCATCCTCGATGCCATCGTGCTGTCTTCCGCGCCGCAATCGCCGCAGGTGCAGCGCCTGCTGCGCTCCGGCGACGTGAAGCTCATGGACTTCGGGCAGGCCGATGCCTATTCGCGGCACTTTCCGTTCCTCTCGCCGGTGACGCTGCCGCGCGGCATGATCGATTTGTCGAAAGACCTGCCGCCGCACGACGTGTCGCTGCTCGCGGCCACCACCTCGCTGCTGTCGCGCGACGAAACGCACCCGGCCCTGCGCCAGCTCTTCGCGCAGGCGGCGCAGTCGGTGCACAGCGGCGCCGGCTGGTTCAACCGGGCGCGCGACTTCCCCAACACCCGCACCAGCGAACTGCCGGTGAGCCCCGAGGGCGACCGCGCCATCAACGGCACGCCGCCGGTCTGGCAACGCTACCTGCCCTTCTGGGCCAGCAACCTCGTCGAACGCATGTGGCTGGTGCTGGGCGGCCTGCTGGTGCTGATGCTGCCGCTGAGCCGCGTGGTGCCGCCGCTGTACCAGTTCCGCGTGCGCCGCCGCGTGTTCCGCTGGTATGCACGGCTGCGCGACATCGAGGCGAAGGTCGACGGCGGAACGCTGGCGAAGGAGGACGAGCGGAAGTCCCTGCTCGAAGACCTCGACCAGCTCGACCGCGTGGTCAACAAGGTGGCGGTGCCGCTGTCGTACGCCGACGAGCTCTACGCGCTGCGCAACAACATCTATGCGGTGCGCAAGCGGGTGCTGGCGAAGGCGCCGCAGGGCGGTGCGGGCGGCGGCAGCGCAGCCGGATCGACGGCCGCGGCGAACGATGCGGCCTGACGGAGCGCTGCACCCCACCTCGCGCACGCTGATCGACTTCGCACAGCCGCGCGGCGACGGCACGGCCCGGCTGCGCCTGTGCTTCGGCGCGCCATCGCGCGTGCTGGTGGCACGCACGGCGGCCGAGGTGCGACCCGTGCTCGATGCCGTCGACACACTGGCCCGCGAGGGTCGCTGGTGCGTGGGGTATCTGCGCTACGAAGCCGCGGCGGCCTTCGATGCCGCGTTTGCGGTGCATGCGGACGATGGAGGGCCGCTGGCTTGGTTCGGCGTGCACGACGAAGCACTGCCCTGGCAGGAGGAAGCCCCCGGCACTACGCCACCAGCTCCGCCGATCGATTGGCAAGACGGCCTTTCGCGCGCCGACTTCAACCACCGCATGCAGGCCATCCACCGCGCGATTGCGAACGGCGAGCTCTACCAGCTCAACTACACGGCCGCGCTGCACGCGCGCTTCCACGGCGATGCGCAGGCGTTGTTCCTCGCGCTACGCCAGGCACAGCCCGACGGCTACACCGCCTTCATCGACACCGGCAAGGAACAGGTGCTGTCGGTATCGCCCGAGCTCTTCTTCGACCGGGAGGGCGACCGCATCCTGACGCGCCCCATGAAGGGCACGGCCCCGCGCGGCGCCACGCCAGAAGAAGACGAAGCACTGGCACAACGACTGCGCACCGTGCCCAAGGAGCGGGCCGAGAACGTGATGATCGTGGACCTGATCCGCAACGACCTCTCGCGCGTGGCCCGGCCCTTCTCGGTGCGCGTGCCGCGCCTGTTCCACACCGAGGCGCTGCCGACCGTGTGGCAGATGACGTCGGACGTCGAAGCCCTCGCGCGCGAAGGCACCACGCTGGCGGATGTGTTCGGGGCGCTGTTCCCGTGCGGCTCGATCACCGGCGCGCCCAAGGTCAGCGCGATGCGCATGATCCGGGAGCTGGAGCCCGAGGCGCGCGGCGTTTACTGCGGCGCGGTGGGCGTGGTGCGGCCCGGAGGTCATGCCACCTTCAACGTACCGATCCGCACCGTTACGCTGCGCGACGGCGAGGCGCGCTGCGGCATCGGCAGCGGCATCACGGCCGATGCGCGGGCCGATGCCGAATGGGAGGAATGGCGCCACAAGCGGGCCTTCCTGGACCGGGCAAGCCAGCCCGCAACGCCGTCGTTCGACCTGCTTGAAACCCTCGCGCTGGCGGACGGCGAACTGCGCGACGCACCCGCGCACCTGGCACGCATGGCGGCCGCGGCGGCGCACTTCTGCCGCTCATGGAATGAGGAGTCGGTCGCCTCCTGCCTCGACGGCCTGAAGGCGCGGCATGCTGCCGGCACGTGGCGCGTGCGCCTGCTGCTCGATGCGCAGGGCACGCCGCGCGCCGAAGCCTTCGCGATGGAAGCACCCCCCGCTCGCGTGCGCCTGCAGCTCGCGGAGCGCCCTTTCGAAGAGGCCCACGGCGACTTCACCCGCTTCAAGACCACCCGCCGCGTCCACTACGAAGCCTTCGCGCCCACCGCCCCGGGCGTGTTCGACACCCTGCTGTGGAACCGCGACGGTGAGATCACCGAATGCACGCGCGGCAACATCGCCCTGCTGCTCGACGGCCGCTGGGTCACGCCGCCGCTGCGCTGCGGCCTGCTGAACGGCATCGGCCGCGCCAACCGCGTGCGCAGCGGCCAGCTTGCCGAAGCGGTCGTACGGGTGGACGATCTGCCTCGCGTGCAGGCTCTGGCCTTCGTGAACAGCCTGCGCGGCTGGCTGGATGCCGATCTCGGCGTCCAGCAAAAATAGTTTGTCAATGCGCTTGACTTGGAGCGCGCTCTAATTTCGAGAATCAACGCCATGGAAACCAGCCTGACCATCGCGGAAGTCGCAAAGCGAACCGGCCTCACTGCCTACACGCTGCGGTACTACGAGCGCATCGGGCTGATCGCCGCGGTGTCCCGTGCACCCGGCGGTCAGCGGCGCTATGCGAGCGCCGACATGGACTTGCTGGATTTCCTGTTGCGCCTGCGCGAGACCGGCATGTCCATCCAGGGCATGCAGGCCTTCGTCAGGCTTCGAAGCCAGGGGGACGCCAGCGTCGGCGAACGGCGCGAGATGCTTGAGCAGCACCTCGCCGAAGTTCAGGCCAAGGTGGCGGCGCTGCAGCAATCCATGCAGGCGCTGTCGCTCAAGATCGACCACTACAGCGAGGTCGAGAAAACGCAGAAGCGTCCTCCTCTGTCGGGCAAGGCCCGGGAAGGAAAGACGAGCAATGACGAACACACAACAACAAGACCTGGGCCAGGGCGACAGCCTGCGCTACGTGCGTGGCCTGGCCAAGCTTCATGAGATCGACGGTGAAGGCGGCGTCAAGGTGGTCGAGAGCCTGGCCGGCATCGCGCCGGACTTCGGCCGCCTGGTGATCGAGTTTCCGTTCGGCGACATCTACTCGCGCCCCGGCCTCGACCTGCGCTCCCGCGAGATCGCGACGGTGGCCGCGCTCACCGCCATGGGCAATGCCGCGCCGCAGTTGAAGGTGCACATCCATGCCGCGCTGAACGTCGGCGTGACGCGCGACGAAGTGGTCGAGGTCATGATGCAGATGGCGGTGTACGCGGGCTTTCCGGCGGCGCTGAATGGCCTCTTCGCAGCACGAGAGGTGTTTGCGGCCGAGGATGAAAAAAGCGCGCGGCCCCTTGCGGAACCGCGCGCTCTTGTCGAAGCAATCTGAACCTATTCCAGAAACACCGCGGAACCGGCTTTGCCGGGCCGCAGGTGTTGCCCCCGGTAGGGGGTTGGCGTAGCGACACGAAGTGCGCGCAGCCTGGGGGCGAGCCTTATTTCAGGGCCTTGTAGCGCATGCGCTTGGGCTTGGCACCTTCCTCGCCCAGACGCTTCTTCTTGTCGGCTTCGTACTCCTGGTAGTTGCCGTCGAAGAAGGTCCACTGGCTGTCGCCTTCGGCGGCCAGGATGTGCGTGGCGATGCGGTCGAGGAACCAGCGGTCATGGCTGATCACCATGACCGTGCCGGCGAACTCGAGCAGCGCGTCTTCGAGCGCACGCAGGGTTTCCACGTCCAGGTCGTTCGAGGGTTCGTCGAGCAGCAGCACGTTGCCGCCCGCGATCAGCGTCTTGGCCAGGTGCAGGCGGCCGCGTTCACCGCCCGACAGCGTGCCGACCTTCTTCTGCTGGTCGGCGCCGTTGAAGTTGAAACGGCCCGCATACGCGCGGCTGGCCATCTGGAACTTGCCGACGTTGATGATGTCCAGGCCGTTCGAGATGTCTTCCCACACCGTCTTCTGGTCGCCCAGCGCGTCGCGCGACTGGTCGACGAAGGCCATCTTCACGGTCTGGCCGATCACGACCTCGCCCGAATCCGGCTTTTCCTTGCCCGCGAGCAGCTTGAACAGCGTCGACTTGCCGGCGCCGTTCGGGCCGATGATGCCGACGATGGCGCCGGCCGGGATGTTGAAGCTCAGGTTGTCGATCAGCATGCGGTCGCCGAAGGACTTGCTGACGTTCTTGAACTCGAATACCTGGCTGCCCAGGCGCTCAGCCACAGGAATGAAGATTTCCTGCGTTTCGTTGCGCTTCTGGTATTCGACGTCGCTCAGCTCCTCGAAGCGGGCCAGGCGCGACTTGCTCTTGGCCTGGCGGGCCTTCGGGTTCTGGCGCGACCACTCGAGTTCCTTCTTCAGGGCCTTGGCGTGGGCTTCTTCGCTCTTCTGCTCCTGCGCCAGGCGTTCGCCCTTCTGCTCGAGCCAGGTGCTGTAGTTGCCCTTCCATGGAATACCGCGGCCGCGGTCCAGTTCGAGGATCCACTCGGCGGCGTTGTCCAGGAAGTAGCGATCGTGGGTGATGGCCACCACGGTGCCCGGGAAGCGCTGCAGGAACACTTCGAGCCACTCGACCGATTCGGCGTCAAGGTGGTTGGTCGGTTCGTCGAGCAGGAGCATGTCGGGCTTGCTCAGCAGCAGTCGGCACAGCGCCACGCGGCGCTTTTCACCGCCCGAGAGCACGCCGATCTTGGCGTCCCAGGCCGGCAGGCGCAGGGCGTCGGCGGCGATCTCGAGCTGGTGCTCGGAATCGGTGCCGGCGGTGGCAATGATGGCCTCGAGTTCGGCCTGTTCGGCGGCAAGTGCGTCGAAATCGGCGTCTTCGGCGGCGTACAGCTCGTAGACCTCTTCCAGGCGCTTCTTGGCCGCGTTGACGGCGCCCATCGATTCCTCGACCGATTCGCGCACGGTGTGCTCGGCATTGAGCTTGGGCTCCTGCTCGAGGTAGCCGATCGTCAGACCGGGCATGGGCAGCGCCTCGCCCTCGATTTCCTTGTCGACGCCCGCCATGATCTTGAGCAGCGTGGACTTGCCCGAGCCGTTCAGGCCGAGCACGCCGATCTTGGCGCCGGGGAAGAAGGACAGCGAAATGTCTTTCAAGATCTGCCGCTTGGGCGGCACGGTCTTGCTGACACGGTTCATCGAATAGACGTATTGAGCCATGTGTGGTTGATTACCTTGGGTAGCGGGGATTCGGGGAAAGCGCGGCCGCCGGAACGCAGGCATTCAGGCGCGGCAAACCACTGATTATCGACTCATGCGACAATAGGCCCCGTTGCCGGGTCCAGTTGCCCGAAACACCGGCTCTCTGCCGGGGACGAAGAAAGCTCCATTTCAACCCTTTTGCGAGGGCGGACTTTCCGGCTCCCACCCCTGACCTTCATCTGCCTTGACTGGCTCGGCGTCAACAAGACGCCTGGCGGGCCGATGCCACTGCGCCGTGTATGGCGCTTGTTGTTTCCAATGAATTTTGACGAACTGAAGCTGGCCCCCGCCATCTTGAAGGCTGTGCACGAGCACGGCTACGACTCCCCCACCCCCATCCAGGCGCAAGCCATCCCCGCGGTCCTCGAAGGCCACGACCTTCTGGGCGGAGCCCAGACCGGCACCGGCAAGACCGCCGCCTTCACGCTGCCGATGCTGCACAAGCTCAGCATGAGCCGCAGCGCCACCAACAAGTTCGGCGGCACCGGCGTGCGCGCCCTCGTGCTGACCCCCACGCGCGAACTCGCGGCGCAGGTCGAAGAGTCGGTGCGCACCTACGGCAAGTACCTGCAGCTCGACTCGACCGTGATCTTCGGCGGCGTCGGCATGAACCCGCAGATCAGCAAGCTCAAGAAGGGCGTCGACATCCTCGTGGCCACCCCCGGCCGCCTGCTCGACCTGCAGCAGCAGGGCATGCTCGACCTGGGCCAGGTCCAGATGCTGATCCTCGACGAAGCCGACCGCATGCTCGACATGGGCTTCATCCACGACGTGAAGAAGATCCTGGCGCTGGTGCCCAAGGAAAAGCAGAGCCTGCTGTTCTCGGCCACCTTCAGCGACGACATCCGCGACCTCGCAGCCACGCTGCTGAAGAACCCGCAGAGCATCCAGGTCACGCCGCGCAACACCACGGTGCAGCGCATCACCCAGGTGATCCACCCCGTGGGCCGCGGCAAGAAGAAGGCGCTGCTCGCGCACATCATCAACGAGAACAAGTGGAGCCAGGTGCTCGTGTTCACGCGCACCAAGTTCGGCGCCAACAGCGTGGCGGAGTTCCTGACCAAGAACGGCATCGAGGCCATGGCGCTGCACGGCAACAAGAGCCAGAGCGCGCGTACGCAGGCACTGGCCGGCTTCAAGAGCGGAGACATCCGCGCGCTGGTGGCCACCGACATCGCGGCCCGCGGCATCGACATCGACGAGCTGCCGCACGTCGTGAACTACGAGATCCCGAACGTCAGCGAAGACTACGTGCACCGCATCGGCCGCACCGGTCGTGCCGGCTCCAGTGGCGAGGCCGTGAGCTTCGTCTGCCTGGACGAGGAAGGCTTCATGCAGGAAATCGAGCGCTTCACGAAGCAGACGATTCCCGTGCAGATCATCGAGGGCTACGGCCCCGAGGAAGGCGAACGCGCCGAGCCCATCGCCATGGGCCGCCAGACCATCTGGGGCGGCGCCGGTCGTCCGCCGAGCCGCGACGTTATGCAGGCAGCCGCCAAGGCCGCCCGCACCGAGATGCTGCAGCGCATCCGCGAGAACAAGGCCAGCCAGGGTGGCGGCAACGGCGGTGGCAATGGCGGCCAGCGCCGCGGTGGTGGCCAGGGCGGCAACGGCCAGGGCCGCAGCGCCAATGGCGGCGGCCAGGGACAAGGCCAGGGCCCGCGCGGCCAGGCACCCCGCCCGCAGCAAGCCCGCGGCCCGCAAGGCCCGGCACGCGCGCCGCAGCACCACCACGCATCGCACGAGGAGCGCCAGCCACGCCATCACGGCAACAGCCACAGCCCGACGCAGGCCAACCAGGTCGCGCACCTGCGCGCCGAATCGGTCGGCGGCGGCGGCGCCGGCCAGCCCGATCCGCTGCGCACGAGCGTCGACCACATGGGTGGCCGTGGACGCGGCGGCCGCTCGGGCGGCGGTGGTGGTGGCTACGGCGGCGGCAACCGTTCGGGCGGCGGTGGCCGTTCGGGTGGTGGCGGTGGCTACGGTGGCGGCAATCGCTCCGGTGGTGGCGGTGGCGGACGTTCGTTCGGCCGCTGATCCCAGCCATCCGGAATTTGAACAAGGGCGCCTCTCGGCGCCCTTTTTCTTTGGATCTTCGGCACAGGGCGCGCGAGGCGTGACAAATGCAAACTCAAGCCACAATCATCTCGCCATGCAATACATCCCACCCAACTACGCCACCCTCTTCGTAGCCACCTGCAACCTCCTCAACCTCGCGGCTCCAAACCGCGTGTACTACGAGAACCAGGACGCCTACACCGAGCGCGAGTACGAACGGAAGATCGACTGGACCGGCGAGCGCTTCCATGCGCTGAATGCCGACGTGCTGGCGGTGCAGGAGGTGTGGGACGAGTCGGCTCTCAAGGCCTGCATTGCGCGCAGCGGCCTGCGCTACGACTTCATCTCGGTGCCCGGCGCCGAGAACACGCCGCCGCCGGGCAGCCCCGAGGGCACGCCCGCGCGGCCAGGTGCGCAGGGCACGCCGCGCGTGGGCATCGCGACGCGGCTGAAGGTGGACGAGATCCGCTCCTTCGTCGACTTTCCACCGGGCTTCGGCGTGGAGGTGCCGGGCCTCGGGCCGCACACGCGCTTCGAACGGCCTCCCCTCCTTGCCACGGTGCGCATGAAGCACGGCCAGCCGGTGCACGTGCTCACGACGCACCTGAAGTCCAAGCGCCCCAAGTTCCTGCAGGACGCGCAGGGCAACCATCTTGAAGACCGCGACGACCGCAAGGTGGGCGTGATGGCTTCGCTGCGCTCGCTGCTGATGCGCGGCGCCGAAGCGGCCGCCCTGCGCTGCATCGTGATCGACCTGCTGCAGGGCACTAACGTACCGCTGGTGGTGATGGGCGACTTCAACGACAACCCGCACAGCGTGACGACGCAGCTCGTGGCGGCCACCTCGGAGGTCGCCTACGACAAGGCCGCGCGCGACGTGGCGCTGTTCAACGCCTACGAGATGCAGGGCGAGTCGGCACTCAAGAAGGACGTGGCGTACTCGCACATCCACCAGGGCTACCCGGAGGTGCTCGACCAGATCCTCGTGAGCGAGGAATTCGTCGCCACCAGCCGGCACAGCCTGGGCGACGTGCGGCGGGTCGACTATTTCAATGACCACCTGCACGAGGGGCGCGACCGCTCGCGCTCGGACCACGGCTTCGTGCGCGCCCTCTTGCGACTGCGCACGACCTGACCCTGGCGGCTCAGCCCATGCGCCGACCGGTCTGCCGGTCGAACAGGTGCACTCTCTCGGCATCGATGGCCAGCCGCACCGTGTCGTCCGGACCGGCATCGACGCGGCCGTGCACCGCCAGCACCAGCTTCGCCTCGCCGACCTGCACCAGCAGTTCGGTCTCGGCACCGGTGGGTTCGACCACGATCACCCTGGCTTCAACGCCATGCGAGCCGCCGCCGAGCGTCATGTCGCCGGGCCGGATGCCGTAGTGCACCGGCTGGCCGTCGGGCGCCGCGGCGGTGGCCGGAACGGGCCAGCGCGCACCCTGTGCCTCGACCCAGCATTCGCCGCCCGAGCGGCGCACCGTACCCTCGATCACGTTCATCGACGGCGAGCCGATGAACTGCGCGACGAACAGGTTGTCCGGCCGGTCGTACAGATCGAGCGGCGTGCCGATCTGCTCGACGATGCCGTCGTGCATCACGACGATGCGGTCGGCCATGGTCATGGCTTCGATCTGGTCCTGCGTCACGTAGACGGTGGTGGTCTTCAGGCGCTGATGCAGCGCCTTGATCTCGGCACGCATCGCCACGCGCAGCTTGGCGTCGAGGTTGGACAGCGGCTCGTCGAACAGGAACACCTTCGGGTCGCGCACGATGGCGCGGCCCATGGCCACGCGCTGGCGCTGGCCGCCCGAGAGCTCGCGCGGATAACGGCCCAGCAGTGCATCGAGGTTGAGGATCTTCGCGGCCCTGGCCACGCGCTCGTCGGTCACCGACTTCTCGGCATTGCGCAGCCGCAGGCTGAAGCCCATGTTCTCGCCCACCGTCATGTGCGGATAGAGCGCGTAGCTCTGGAACACCATGGCGATGTCCCGGTCCTTCGACTCGAGGTCGTTGACCACGCGGCCGTCGATGACGATCTCGCCGCCGCTGATGTCCTCCAGGCCCGCGAGCATGCGCAGCAGCGTCGACTTGCCGCAGCCCGAAGGGCCGACCAGCACGACGAATTCGCCGTCGGTGATGTCGAAGCCCAGGCCCTTGATGATGTGGACCTTGCCGAAGGATTTCTGGATATTGCGAAAGGATACGGATGCCATTTTTTCGTTCCTGCGTGGGCTCTGTCAGCTCTTCACTGCTCCGGCGGTAATCCCGCCGACCATGTAGCGCTTGAATGCGTAATAAATAGCCGCGGGCGGCAGCGCGTAGATCAGGCCGGTGGCCATCAGCAACTCCCACGGCGAATCGTCGGCCGAGAGGAAGTTGCCGAGCGCCACGGCCAGCGTCACGCTCTTGTCGTTCGACAGCAGCAGGAAGGCATAGAGGTACTCGTTCCAGGCCAGCAGCAGCGAATACGTGCCCACGGCCACCAGCGACGGCACCATCAGCGGCAGGTACACGAGGCGGAACAGCTGCAGCGGCGAAGCGCCATCCATGCGCGCGGCTTCGTCGAGCTCGTAGGGCAGCTTGTCGGAGGCCTGCTTGAGCACCCAGATGCAGTACGGCGAGGCGATGGTCACCATCGCGAGGATCAGCGCCCACTGGCTGTTGAGCAGGCCGTAGTTGCCCATGGTCTTGTACATGGGCACCGCGAGGAAGGCGGCCGGAATGAAGTACGTGAACAGCGCCATGTTCATCACCGTGCGCCCGCCGCGCACGCGCAGCCGGCTGATGGCGAACGCGGCGGTGGTCGCCACGAAGAGCGTGAGCACGCCCACCGAAACCGCGATCAGCAGCGAGTTCCACAACTGCAGCCAGAAGTGGTCGAGGTAGAAATGCTTCTGCTGGAACACGATGCGGAAGTTGTCCAGCGTCGCATTCTTGGGCCACAGGTGGCCCGAGGTCGCGGAGTCTTTCGACGAGATCGCGAACAGCACCATGTGATAGACCGGGATCAGCGTCCACAGCAGCACGGGAATGCCGATGAGCAGCAGCCGGGCCTCGGTCAGCACGGCTCTTGGGGTCCAGCGCTTCATTTCGAAAGCCTCTTCATCATGAAGTACACGAGCGGCAGCACAAGCGGCAAGGCCACCACGATGGACGCCATCGACAGGTCGACCTGGTCGAGCCGCAGGTAGCGGATGCCCAGCGTGGCGAGCACGTGCGTCAGGTCGGCGGGGCCGCCACCGGTCAGCAGGTAGACGCTGTTGAAGTCGCCCAGCGTCCAGATCATCGAGAGGATGAGCGAGGTGATGTAGAGCGTCTTCAGTGCGGGCCAGCTCACGAAGCGGAACTTCTGCCACGACGAGGCGCCGTCGACCGAGGCCGCTTCGTATTGCTCGGTGGGAATGGCCAGCCGGCCCGCCACGAGGATGAGTGTCCAGAACGGCAGCGACTTCCAGATGTGCACGATCATCGCGAAGGCGAGCGCCAGCGAGGGGTCGTTGAGCCAGTTGGGGCCGTCGGCGCCGGTCAGGCGGAAGATGGTGCTGTTGATCACGCCCCACTCCGGGTTCAGCATGAAACGGATCGACAGGATCGTTGGAATCGAGGGCATCGCCCATGGCAGGATGAAGATCGCCGAGACGATCTTGATCCACCATCGCGACGTCACGAAGAAACCCGAGAGCACCAGCGCCACGAGCATCTTGAGGTTGATCGCCACGACCAGGAAGATGGCCGTGTTGATCACCGAACGGAAGAAGATCGGGTCCTCGACCAGCTTCACGTAGCTTTGCGGATGGCGGGCCAGCCAGAGGCCATAGCCCACCGGGTACAGCACGAACACCACGAACACCAGCAGGTAGGGCACGACCATGACCGCGCCCCAGAACTGCCAGCGCGCATGCCGCGCTCCGGGATTGACGACAGGCGCCGAAGTGCTCGGCGCGGCGGCGGTGGTGGCAGTGGCGCTCATGGCGTGCTGCTGCTGTTGACGGTGCCGACGGGGGTCGTGCCAGGGCGGCTTACTGCCCCGCCACCGTCTTGATGCGGGCGATCATCTCGTCCACGGCCTTGTCCACCGGCACCTTGTCGGTCACGATGCGGCTCATGGCCTTGGCCCAGACGTTCTCGTTGTTCAGCACGGTGAACTTGTAGTTCTTCGTGAATTCGAAGGTCACGGTGCCGGCGGCGTACTGGTTGTAGACCGAGAGGCGGTGCGGGTCGGCCTTCCAGAAGTCACGCTGCTGCGCGGTCTTGGTCACGGGGAACCAGCGGCCCAGTGAGCCCTCGACGTACGGCGTGAGGTTCTCTTCCTGCAGCAGGAACGACACGAACTCCTTGGCGCGCGCCTTGTTCTTCGCGTCCTTGAACACCACGCCGGTCTTCACCGCCGTGCGATAGACCATCTTGGTGCCGTCGGGCTTGTTGGGGAAGCCGGCCGTGCGGATGCGCTCGGTGTAGTTCTTGCGCGCCTCTTCACGCTGCTCCGGCGTGAGCGAGGCGTTGCTCGAGTCGTCGAGCCACTTGGCCGCGATCGAGATGGTCGCGTTGTGCGTCATCACGGTCGTCTTGTTGTGGAAGGCGACGTTGTTGTCCGGGTCCTTCCAGCTGGTGGAAGAAGGCGGCGTGCAGCCCTTGACGTAAGGCGTGGTGTAGTCGGTCATGGCGCCGATCAGGCCGGTGCGCACCTTCGGGTCGTCGACCAGCAGCTTGCCGTTGTCGTCTACCAGCTTGACGTTGTAGGCGTCCATGAAGGTCAGGAACGAATAGAACGCGTCGCTCGAATCCACGCCCATCGGCATGCCGATGCCGAAGGTGCGCTTGCCGCTTTCCTTGCGGCTGGCGGGCTGCACCTTGTCGCACCAGAACGACCAGTAGTCCTTCCAGACAGTGGGAATGTCGGACTCCTTGAACCCGGCCTCGGCCAGCATGTCGCGCCAGTACTCGATGTGCATCGTCTGCTGCTTGATCGGGAAGGCGTAGTACGCCTTGTTCTTGGTCTGGTCGTTGTAGAGGTAGGTGGTCTCGAGCGTGTTGGGCGCGAAGCGGTCCTTCATGGGCGTGAGCACGCTGCTGATGTCCTCGAGCTTGCCGTCGAAGGCCCACTTGCCGGTGACCTGGAAGTCGTACACGTCGGCATACGCCACGTCGGGCGGGCTGCCCGAGTCGAGCGCGGACACGGTCTTGGGAATCATGTCCTGGATGGGGTACTGCGACAGCTCGATCTTCACGTTCTTGTTCTTCTCCTCGAACTTCTTGATGGCGGCGAACAGTGCGTCGTCCTCCGCCTTGTAGAAGCCCTTGACCCACCAGACGGTGAGTTTTTCCTGCGCGGCTGCGTGGCCTGCCGACAGCAGGCCCATCGCGACCAGCGTCGGCGCGATCAGCGACTTGACGAGTTTCATGGACTTTGTCTCCTTCTCTTCTGGTGGAATCTGCTCGGCGCGCGAGCGTGGGGTGAAAGAACCGGACGTGAACCGCGGGCGCGACCGCGGTACGGCTAGCTGGCCCTGAGCCTGGGTGGCGGCCTGCTCAGGCGCGGCAGGCGGCGGCGCGAGCCCAGCACATCCTCGATGTCCTGGCGGGCACCGTCGATGAGCCGGAGGATCGCGCGCTCCGCAACGTCGGGGTCGTGCGCGATCACCGCGTCGAGCACCGCGCGATGCAGAGGCAGCGAGAGCGTGGGGCCGTCGGGCTTGGTGGTCGATATCTCGAAGCTGGTGCGCAGCAATGCGTTGAGCACCTTGCTCATCTGCGCAATCATCCTGTTGCGCGCGGCGGCCAGCAGGCCGTTGTGAAAGCGCAGGTCGAAGGTGACGTAGTCGCCACCGTTCTCCACTGCTTCCTTCATGCCCGCATAGGCACGCTCGATCTCGTCGAGGTCTTCGGCGGTGGCCCTCTCCGCGGCCAGCCGCACCGCCGCCGGCTCCACCGCGCGGCGCAGGTCCTGCAGGTCGCGCAGGAACTCGGGCGTGAGGCCGGCGCGCGCCTGCCAGGTGATGACGTCGGGGTCGAACCAGTTCCACTTGTCCTTGGGCAGCACGCGCGTGCCGACCTTCGGGCCCGTCACGATCAGCCCCTTGGCCGCAAGCGACTTGATGGCCTCGCGAACCACGGTGCGGCTCACGCCGAGCTCCTCGCCGAGCACGGGCTCGGAAGGGATCGACGCACCGATCGCATAGCGGCCCGACACCACGGCTTCACCGAGGAGTTCGAGCGTGCGACCGTGGATGTTCTTGATCATGTGCGATGTGAAATCTGGTATCCCGCCGCTCGAAAACACTAAGGCTCCGGCGTGTTGTTCGCGCTTATCATATGATGATTGAAACGCTCTATCGGCAGGACAAACCCTGACGATCCGGCGCAGGTTTCGACAACAAAGAGAGACATCCATGAGCACCGCCCCCAGGAAGAAACCCGAAGAACTTCGCAGCCAGCAATGGTTCGGCCGCAATGATCGCGACGGCTTCATCTACCGCAGCTGGATGAAGGGCAAGGGTGTCCCGCACGACCAGTTCGACGGTCGCCCGGTCATCGGCATCTGCAACACCTTCAGCGAACTCACGCCCTGCAACTCGCACTTCCGCACGCTCGCGGAGCAGGTGAAGATCGGCGTGTACGAAGCGGGCGGCTTCCCGCTCGAGTTCCCGGTGATGTCGCTCGGCGAGACGCTGCTGCGCCCCACCGCCATGCTGTATCGCAACCTCGCGAGCATGGACGTGGAAGAAAGCATCCGCGGCAATCCGCTCGATGGCGTCGTGCTGCTCATGGGCTGCGACAAGACCACGCCCGCGCTGATGATGGGCGCGGCCAGCGTCGACCTGCCGACCATCGGCGTGTCGGGCGGCCCGATGCTTTCGGGCAAGTGGCGCGGGCAGGAGTTGGGCTCGGGCACCGGCGTGTGGCAGATGAGCGAGCAGGTGCGCGCCGGCACGCTCAAGCTGCAGGAGTTCTTCGAGGCCGAGAGCTGCATGCACCGCAGCCACGGCCACTGCATGACGATGGGCACCGCGAGCACCATGGCCAGCATGGTCGAGTCGCTGGGCATCGGCCTGCCGGGCAATGCGGCCTACCCCGCCGTGGACGGCCGTCGCAACGTGCTTGCGCGGCAGGCGGGCCGGCGCATCGTCGGCATGGTTCATGAAGACATGAACATGTCGAAGATCCTCACGCGCCAGGCCATCGAGAACGCGATCAAGGTCAACGCGGCCATCGGCGGCTCGACCAACTTCGTGATCCACCTGCTGGCCATCGCGGGGCGCATGGGCGTCGAACTCACGCTGGAAGACTTCGACCGTCTCGCCTCCGATCTGCCTTGCCTGGTGAACCTGCAGCCCTCTGGCCAGTTCCTGATGGAGGACTTCTGCTACGCGGGCGGCCTGCCGGTGGTCATCAAGGAAATCGCCGACCACCTGCACAAGGACATCCTCACCGTCACCGGCCAGAGCGTGTGGGAGAACGTGAAGGACGCCGAGAACTACAACCCCCAGGTCATCCGCACCCAGGCCGAGCCCTTCAAGGACAAGGCCGGCATCTGCGTGCTGCGCGGCAACCTCGCGCCCAACGGCGCCATCATCAAGCCCAGCGCGGCCACGCCCGAGCTGCTGGTGCACAAGGGCCGCGCGGTGGTGTTCGAAAGCGCGGACGACCTGCACAGGCGCATCGACGACGAGAACCTCGACATCGACGAGAACTGCGTCATGGTGCTCAAGAACTGCGGCCCCAAGGGCTACCCCGGCATGGCCGAGGCCGGCAACATGCCGTTGCCGCCGAAGGTGCTGCGCAAGGGCATCACCGACATGGTCCGCATCAGCGACGCACGCATGAGCGGCACGGCCTACGGCACCGTCGTGCTGCACACCGCGCCCGAGGCCGCTGCAGGCGGCCCGCTGGCGCTGGTGCAGGACGGCGACATCGTCGAGCTCGACGTGCCGAACCGCAAGCTGCACCTGCATGTGAGCGACGAGGAACTGGCGAAGCGCCGCGAGAAATGGGTCGCGCCCAAGGCGCCGCTCGAATCCGGTTACTGGAAGTTGTATGTCGACACAGTGCTGCAGGCCGACCAGGGAGCCGACCTGGCCTTCCTGCGCGGCCGCCGCGGGGCCTTCGTGCCGCGCGACAATCACTAGATGACAAGACTGGTAGCAATCGACTGGGGCACGAGTTCACTGCGCGGTGCGCTGCTGGATGCCGGCGGCAAGGTGCTGGAAGAGCGCAGCGAGGCGCGCGGCATTCTCACCGTGCCCGAAGGCGGTTTTCCCGCCGTCTTCGAAACGCTGTTCGGCGACTGGATGCGCCTCGAAGGCGCGCGCTGCCTGATCTCCGGCATGGCCGGCAGCAAGCAGGGCTGGGTCGAAGCGCCCTACTGCGCTTGCCCCGCGGGCCGCGTGGAAGTGGGCCGCAGGATCATCGACATCGACGCCGTTCCGGGTGCGCGCATCGCGATCGTGCCGGGCCTGAGCGACGAGCACGCCGGCGTGCCCGACGTGATGCGTGGCGAGGAAGTGCAGATCTTCGGCGCGATGGAGCTCACCGGCCTCAGCGAGGGCCTCTTCGTGCTGCCCGGCACGCACAACAAGTGGGCCACGGTGAAGAAGGGCCGCGTCGCGGGTTTCCGCACCTACATGACGGGCGAGTTCTACGCGCTGCTGAGCCAGCACTCGATCCTGGCCCGAACGCTCGACGCATCGGCGCCGCTCGACGAAGCGGCCTTCCTCGAAGGCGTGACCCGCTCCGAGAACGGACACGGTCTGCTGCACAACGCCTTCGGCACACGCACGCTGGCGCTGTTCGAGCGCATGCCGAAGGAGGAGCTGTCGAGCTATCTCTCGGGCCTGCTGATCGGCGAGGAGCTGCGTACGCAGGCGCTGCAGGCGTCTGGAGAGGTGATCCTGATCGGCTCGTCCAACCTCACCGAGCGCTACACGCTGGCCCTGCGCGCCACCGGCGTCGCCACGCGCACGCTCGGGGCCGAAGCCACCTGGGCCGGGCTGCATGCGCTGTCCGGCTTTCTCGATTCCGACAGGACTCCCGCATGACCGCCCCCACTCCCCTCGACAAATTCAACGCCGCGATGCGCGAGCTGCCCCTGGTGGCGATCCTGCGCGGCCTCACGCCCGCCGAAGCGGCCGACGTCGGCGACGCCATCGTCGAGCCCGGCTTCCGGCTGCTCGAAGTGCCGCTCAACTCGCCGCAGCCGCTCGAAAGCATCGCGCTGATGCGCAAGCGCTTTCCACAGGCGCTGGTCGGCGCCGGCACGGTGCTCGGCGCGCAGCAGGTGCGCGACGTGCATGCAGCGGGCGGCGAACTGATCGTCTCGCCGAACTTCAATGCCGAGGTCATCGCCGAGGCCGCGCGCCTGGGCATGGTCTGCCTGCCGGGCGTGATGACGCCGACAGAGGCCTTCGGCGCGCTCGCGGCAGGCGCCACCGGGCTCAAGCTGTTTCCGGCCGAGCTGGCCTCGCCAGCCGTGGTGAAGGCGCTGCTGGCCGTGCTGCCGTCCGGCACACCGGTGATGCCCGTGGGCGGCATCGCCCCCACCAACATGGCCGAATGGCACGCCGCAGGGGCTGCCGGCTTCGGCATCGGCTCCTCGCTCTACAAGCCCGGCAAGCAGGCCGCGGCGGTGCGCGAAGACGCGAAGAAGTTCATCGTGGCGTGGAAGAGCCTGCCCCTCGCCTGATTCGTGAGCCACATTTTTTTCCTGCAACAAGAAAAAAGGAGCCCCACTGAGATGTCCGCCGACGCCACCTACGCCAGCCCCGCCGTGCGCAAGCTGCGCGAAGACCTAGCCCTGGCCCTGCGCGCCGCCGCCCACCACGGGCTGTCCGAAGGCGTCTGCAACCACTTCAGCGTGATGCTGCCGGGCGCACAAGACCGCTACCTCATCAACCCGCGCGGGCTGCACTGGAGCGAGATCGGCCCCGAAGACATCGTGCTGATCGACGTGCACGGCGAGGTGCTGGCGGGCCGACACCGCGTGGAGCCCACCGCCCTCTTCATCCATGGCGCGGTGCACCGCCTCACGGGCCACGCGGTGGTGCTGCACTGCCACATGCCCTACGCCACTGCGCTCACGATCACGGTCGACCGCGCGCTCGACCCGACCGCGAGCCAGAACGCGATGCGCTACATGAACCGCATCGCCATCGACGCCGAGTACAACGGCCTTGCGCTCGACGACGCCGAGGGCGAGCGCATCGCCCGTGCCATGGCGGGCAAGGACGTGGCTTTTCTCGCAAACCACGGCGTGATCGTGGCCGGCGGCACCATCGCCCATGCCTACGACGACCTCTACTACCTGGAGCGCGCCTGCCTGCACCAGGTGATCGCGCAATCGACCGGCCGGCCGCTGGTGCCGGTCAACCCGAAGCTGGCGGCCCACGTGGCGGCGCAGATCCAGGGCGAACGCGAGCAATCCGACCTGTTCTTCGAGGCCCTGCGCCGCATGCTGCCCGCGCCGCGCGGCTGACCGACCGGACTTCCGGCCGATACGGCCAACGGCCTATCCGCGGACGTGTTCCGCGCTGCAAAGTCCATTCACAATTGTGTCTCGCCTGTGCGGGGCGCTGCGCGCACCGGCTTACAGCTCTTCATCCGAATTCGCTCCAGCCTTACACCAACTTCACAAAGGGCCGCGAGGATGAGGCTTCCAACTCATAACCGGGGGATCACGTGAAACAGCTTACTTTTGCATTCGGCGCCGCGGCCTTGATGTCGCTGGCCATGCTGGGCACGCCGGCCCAGGCCCACGAGGGCGGAAACTTCATCCAGGCGCAGGTGTACGTCGTGCCCGCGCCGCCGCCTCCGCGCCGCTACTACGCACCGCCGCCTCCGCCGCGCCACTACTACGGCCCCGGCTACCGCCGCGACCACTACTACGACCGCCGCTGGGACGATCGCCGCCGCTATGGCCGACGCGACAACGACGGCGATGGCGTGCCGAACCGCTACGACCGCCGGCCCAACAACCCCTACCGCTATTGATGACGAAGACCCGGGCCGCGCGCCCGGGTTTTTCGTTCAGGCCTGCGCCACGCGCCGAAGCAGCCCGTTGGTGGTGCGCGGCCAGCCGACGCGGCCGAACCAGGCGCCGCCCGCGATGGCCGATGCGATCACGACGCCGTACACCATCAGCGCCACGCCCTGCGCCGCGAACACGCCGGTGAGCCCTGCCCCCCAGCGCAGCGCCAGCCAGCCGCCCGTGGCCGCCACCGCGAGCCGCGCGATGTTGCCGAGCACCGGCCACAGAAGCCGGCCCGCGCCCTGCGAAGCGAAATACAGCACCAGCCCGACGCCGAAGAGGCCGTACATCGGGCCCACCACGCGCAGGTAGTGCGCGCCGGTCTCGAGCATGGCCGGGTCGTTGCCGAACAGCAGCAGCCACGGGCGCGGGAACAATGCCGCCGCGATGCCGATGGTCTCGGTCAGCGCAAAGGCCAGCGCTGCGCCGGCCCAGGTGGCACGCAGCGCCCGCTCGCGCAGCCCTGCGCCCATGCAGGTGCCGACCATCGCCACCAGCGGCGCGCCAAGGCCGAACACCAGCGGCACCAGCAGGTATTCGAGCCGCGAGGCCGTGCCGTAGCCGGCCAGTGCGCCCGAACCGAAGTGCCCCGTCAGCGCGGTGGCGATGCCGATCGACAGGTTGGTCGCCACGGTCGACACCGCGCCCACCAGCCCGATGCGCAGTATGTCGCGGAACAGCGGCCAGCGCAGCTTCAGCGCGTCGAGCGTGGGCTTCAACAGGCTGCGCGGCGAGCGCAGGTAGACGATGAGTGCGACCGAGCCCAGCAGGTAGTACAGCAGCAGCGCCATCGCGCCGCCCGCGATGCCCATGCCCGGCAACGGCCCGATGCCGAAGATCAGCAGCGGCGATGCCGGAATGAGGAACACCACGCCCACCACCGTCACGTTCGCCGGCACCGACATGTTGCCGGTGCCGCGGATGATGGCCGCGAGCGAGTTGAAGAGCCACACCAGCGTCGCGCCCGCGAACACCCAGTTGGAGTACGTGAGCGCCGCGTCGAGCGCGGGCCCGGTGCCGCCCATGGTCCCGTAGAGCCAGCGCCCGCCCAGCAGCAGCGCCAGCGTGAAGCACAGGCCGAAGCCCAACGCGATGACGATGGCATGCCACACCAGCGCGTCGGCGTCATCACGGCGGCGCGCACCGAGCGCGCGGGCGATCGACGAGGCGATGCCGCCGCCCATGGCGCCGCTGGAGGTCATCTGCATCAGCATCACGATGGGAAACACCAGCGCCATGCCGGCGAGCGCATCGGTGCCGAGCTTGCCGACGAAGTAGGTCTCGATGAGGCCGACGGAGGCCTGCGCCACCATCACCAGCACATTGGGGGCGGCGAGACGCAGCAGCGTGGGCACGATGGGCGCCTCGAGCAGGCGGCGCGTGCGAGGGTCGAGTTCAGTGGTTCCGTGGGGAGCGGTCATGGCGGGAGCCTCGGCGGGTTCAGGCGCGGGCCGCGGCCGTCGTGGCCGGAGAGCCGGACTTGGCTGCCGGCCGGCGGATCGTCATCACGATCAGCGCCGCCACCAGGCAGGCCGCGCCGGCGGTGTAGAGCGCCGGGGTGTAGGTCAGCAGCAGCGTGCGCGCGAAGCCCGCGCCGTAGGCGGCCGTGGCGGCGCCCAGCTGGTGCGCGGCGAAGACCCAGCCGAACACGAGTCCGACCTTGGCCGGGCCGAAGGCGGCGCCCGCGAGCTTGACGGTCGGCGGCACTGTGGCGATCCAGTCGAGGCCGTAGAACATCGCGAAGATGCCGAGGCCGTAGATGGTGAATTCCGAATGCGGCAGCCAGAACAGCGACAACCCGCGCAGGCCGTAGTACCAGAAGAGCAGCTTGCGATTGTCATAGCGGTCCGACAGCCAGCCCGAGAGGATCGTGCCGACGAAGTCGAAGGCGCCCATCATCGCGAGCACCGAGGCCGCGGGCACTGCGCTCATGCCGTAGTCGCCGCACAGCGAGATGAAGTGCGTCTGCACGAGCCCGTTGGTGCTCAGGCCGCAGATGAAGAAGGTGCCGGCCAGGACCCAGAAGGTGCGGTTGGTCGAGACTTCCTTCAGCACGCGGAACGGCGTGGCGAAGTTCATTGCCGGTGCTGCTGCGGCAGGTGCGGCCGGCTGCGTGCCGGGCGCTTCGCCGTAGGGCAGCAGGCCGACGTCCGAAGGCCGGTTGCGCACGAAGCACAGCGCCAGCAGGCCGATGAGGATGGTGCCGATCACGACCGGAACGATGGCCGAGCGCCAGCCCCAGTGCTCGATCATCCAGGCCGCGAGCGGCAGGAAGGCCAGCTGCCCGGTCGCCGAACTGGCTGTGAGCATGCCCACCACCAGCCCGCGCCGCGCGACGAACCAGCGGTTGGCCACCACCGCGCCGAGCACCAGCGCCGTCATGCCGGTGCCCAGGCCCAGCATCAGGCTCCACAGCACGAAGAGCTGCCACAGCTGCGAGGCCATCGTGACCAGCGCCATGCCCAGGCCGACGAGCGCGAGGCCCGTGCAGATCACCGCGCGCAGGCCGTAGCGCTCCATCAGCACCGCGGCGAACGGGCCCATCAGGCCGAACAGCGCGAAGCGCAACGCGAGCGAGGACGAGATCTGCTCGGTGCTCCAGCCGAACTCCTTGCCCAGCGGCTGCAGCATGGCGCCAGGCAGGCCCAGCGCGGCCGACATGGTCAGCATGGTGAGGAAGGTGATGGCGGCGACGATCCAGCCGTAGTGGATGCCGCGGCGCTGCAGCCATGCGGAAACGGGTGTGGCGAACATGGGGCCTCTGCTGTTGGAATTGAATGGGAGGAAAGAAAAAGGCGAAACGGGTCCCTCGCGCGTTCTGGCGCACGATGAGCGAATGGGGTGTGGGTGAAGGAAAAGTAGAAGGGTCAGTCGTCGCCGACGGGCTCGTCATCGCCGCCCAGCAGTTCCATGGCCTCGTCGATCAACAGGTGCAGCGCGAGCACGCGCTCGACGCCCAGCAGTGCGTTCAGCTTCTGCTGCGCGGTCTTCCAGTGCGCGAGGGCTTCGCGCCGCTTGATCTCGCCTTCTTCGGTGAGCTGCACCAGCCGGCTGCGCGCATCGGCGCCCGCGCCCTGCGCGATCCAGCCCGCGACGATCAGCGGCTGGAGGTTGCGGCTCAGGGTGGAGGCGGTCATCTTGAGCTCGGCCGCCAGGTCGACGGGCCGCGTGGGGCCGAGCCTCGCGAGGTGCGACAGCAGCGAGTACTGCGTGGTCTTGAGGCCGCTTTGCGAAACCTCGGCGTCGTAGTGCTGCGAAAGGCGCCGCGACAACTGGCGGACCTTGAAGCTGGTGCAGCCGCGCGGCTTGGTGGGGGTGTCCATGGGATATTATTGTATGTGCAACTATTGCATATGCAATCAACCCCTCACGCCAAAGCCCCCAGGAGAAACACAGGCATGACACAGAACCCCAGCCAGCTCGAGGCCTGGATCGCCGAAGAACGCAAGATCACCGCTCGCCTCGAAGCGGGCCCCGGACCCGGCCTCGCACGCCCCGACCAGATCGCCGGCAAGACCGGCCTGGAGATCATGCAGGCGATGCTCAACGGCGACATCCCCTATGCAGCCATCGCCAAGACGCTGGACTTCACGATCCTCGAAGTGCGCCAGGGCGTGGCCATCTTCCAGGGCACGCCGCTGCCGCAGCACCTGAACCCGCTGGGCACCATCCACGGCGGCTGGGTCGCGACCATGCTCGACTCCGCCCTGGGCTGCTCGGTCCACACGATGATGCCGCCCGGCCGTGCCTACACCACCGCCGAGCTGGGCGTGAACTACGTGAAGGGCCTCACGCCCAAGGTGCAGCGCGTGCGCGCCGAAGGCAAGGTTATCCATTGCGGCAAGCAGCTCGCCACCGCCGAGGCCCGCCTCTACGGGCCCGACGGCACGCTGTACGCGCACGCCACGACGACGTGCCTGGTGTTCGAAGTACCCGCGGCACGCAGCTAGCGAGCCGGGCAGGAAGGGGCCAGCACCACGAAGCGAACGCCCCACAGCACCACCAGCACCAGCCCCACCCACAGCAGCCAGTGCGGCTTGCGCCGCCGCACGGACAGCACCACGGCCACGATCAGCAGCGGAACCAGGTACGCAAAGGACTCGATCCGCGCGTCCAGCCCGTGGTCGATGGGCAGGGTGCAGAAGGTCAGGCCGTCGCCGCGCAGCGCCGGGTCTTCCAGCATCCACTCGTAGCGGTTGCGCGGAATGGCGAACAGCATCGCGGTGCAGAACAGCGCATAGACCGCCGACACCAGCGCGAGAACGGACCGCCCCAGGTTCATCGCGCTATCTGTTGAGCAGCGATTCGACGTGCTCGCGGTGCTTGACCATCGCGCGGCCATACGACGAGTACTCGCGCCCTGCACTGCCCGGCGCGGCCTTCAGCGAATCGACGATGTCGGAGAGCTTGCGCTCGATGCCGCGGTTGTAGCGTGCACCGGCCACGACGAACTGCTCTTCGGACAGGTCCTCGGTGTCCGCCCCGGGATAGTCGTGCAGCACCAGTCCCTGCAGGTGCCTGGCCACGATCTCGAGGTTGAAGAGATCTGTCTCCAGGCAGGAGACGAGGTTGAGCTCTTCCTCGTAGCTCAGGCTGTCGGCGTCCAGCCCCAGCTCGCGCACGGCGGCGCGCATCTGGATGCTCACCGCGCCGAACGAGGTCTGGCCCGGCGGCTTGGTGATCGTGAGGTTGCGGTCGACCCAGTCGGGGCCGCTCCAGTCGAAGGTGCGCAGGGCGAACATGGGCCGCTTGCTCCCGTCGGGCTTGCCGCCCACCTCCGACCATGCCACGCTGCCGAGCAGCACCGGAGAAATCCTGTTCTTCTTCGCCACTGCGACGATGCGCAGGCGGTTGTAGAGGACCCAGGCATCCTTGTAGTCGCTCAGGTGCGGAAAGCCGCCGCCGACTCGCGCCGGCAGCATCTTCCACTTGAAGGCATCCCACGAAGTCCACTTCGGATAGTTGGCGTTGTCGGGTGCGCAGAACTCTCTACCACTCATCGTCACTCCCTCCGGTTCGAGAAAAAGCTGGCGCCGTTTTAGCGGGCCGGTCGCCAGTTGTCGAGCGGCGCGGGCGCCATGCTTGCAACGAAGTGCAGTAGGCCTTCGATCTGTAAGTACAAAGGCATCTCGATCCGAGGCACCAGTGATAATTATTCTCATCCGGTACCGACAACACCCAGCAATACCAACTGCGGCCGGCGCCGGAGCTTTCTAGAACATCCGCTCCTGGAGGATCCTCATGACCGAACGCTCACGCGTCCAAGGCCGCGCCGTGCGCGCACTGTTCGCCACCAGCGCCGCCTGGCTCGCCATCACCGCCCTGCCCGCGCAAGCCGCCGCTGCCGAAGAACTCACGCTCTACACGACGCGTGAACCTGCACTGATCCAACCGCTCATCTCGGCCTTCAGCGCGCAGAGCAACATCAAGGTCAACACCGTCTTCGTGAAGGACGGCCTCCTGGAGCGCGTCAAGGCCGAAGGCGCCCGCTCGCCAGCCGACGTGCTGATGACCGTGGACATCGGCAACCTGATGGACCTGGTCGATGGCGGCGTGACGCAGCCCGTGAAGTCGGCCGCGCTCGAATCGGCCATTCCGGCCAACCTGCGCGGCACCGACGGCCAGTGGTTCTCGCTCTCTCTGCGCGCTCGCGTTCTGTACGCAGACAAGAGCCTGCCGCTCACCAGCTTCCGCTACGAAGACCTGGCCAACCCCAAGTACAAGGGCAAGGTCTGCATCCGCGCCGGCCAGCACCCCTACAACACCGCGCTGGTCGCCTCGCTGATCGCGCACGACGGCGAAGCCAAGGCCGAGCAGTGGCTGCGCGGCGTGAAGGCCAACCTGGCACGCAAGCCCACGGGCGGCGACCGCGACGTGGCGCGCGACATCCTCGGCGGCATCTGCGACGTGGGCCTGGCCAACTCGTACTACGTCGGCCAGATGAAGAGCGCCAAGGAAGGCACCGACGCGCGCAAGTGGGGCGACGCCATCAAGGTGGTGCGCCCGACCTTCGCCAACGCGAAGAGCGGCGGTACGCACGTCAACATCAGCGGCGCGGCCGTTGCCAAGAACGCGCCGCAGCGCGCCAATGCGGTCAAGCTGCTCGAGTTCCTGGTTTCCGAGCCGGCACAGGCGCTGTACGCGCAGACCAACTACGAATACCCGGTGCGCAAGGGCGTGGCGCTCGACCCGATCATCGGCCAGAGCATCGGCGAGCTGAAGGTCGACCCGCTGCCGCTGACCGAGATCGCCAAGTACCGCAAGCAGGCCAGCGCACTCGTAGACAAGGTTGGCTTCGACCAGTGACAGCGACGAGCGCCGGGCATGCCTGCCGGCGACTGACTGAATGATCTTCCCGCGGCGCCAGCCGCCGGGCCTGCAAGCAGCAGGCCCGGCTTGGCGCTGCGCGTCGTTCCTGATCGCCATCGGCGTGCTCGCGCCGGTGCTCACGCTGGCGTGGCTCGCGTTCGGCTCGGGCCTCGGCCACTGGGGTCCGCTCTTCGCCCACGTGCTGCCGCAGGCGGCGCTCAACACGGCCCTGCTGCTCGCGGGCGTGGGCACGCTGGTGCTGGTGATCGGCACCGGCTGCGCCTGGCTCGTCACGGCCCACGACTTCCCCGGGCGCGGCGTCCTCCACTGGGCACTGCTGCTGCCGCTGGCGATGCCGACCTACATCGTCGCCTTCGCCTATCTCGACCTGCTGCATCCCATCGGCCCCGTGCAGGGCGCGATCCGCTGGATGCTGGGCTTCGACAGCCCGCGCCAGTTCCGCCTGCCCGACCTGCGCTCGATGCCCGGCGCGATCTTCGTGCTGGGCTTCGTGCTCTATCCGTACGTCTACATGACGGCGCGCGCGATGTTCATGACGCAGCCGGCGCACTTGATGGAAGCAGCCCGCATGCTCGGCGAGAGCAAGCGCGGCGCGTTCTTCCGCGTGGCGCTGCCGCTGGCACGGCCGGCGCTGGCGGTGGGCTTGAGCCTCGCGCTGCTCGAAACGCTCAACGACATCGGCGCGTCCGAATTCCTCGGCGTGAACACGCTGACGGTCGCGGTCTACACCACCTGGATCACGCGTTCCGACCTCGCAGGCGCGGCGCAGATCGCCTGCGCGATGCTGTTCGTGGTGGTGGCGCTGGTCTGGCTGGAGCGCAACGGCCGGCGGCACCAGCGCTTCGGTTCGTCGCAGCGCATGCGCGCGGTGCAGCCGCGTCGGCTGCGCGGTGGTGCCGCCTGGGCCGCGACGGCCGCTGCCGCGCTGCCGGTGCTGATCGGCTTCGCTGCCCCCGCCGCCTACCTCGTCTGGGAAAGCGCCAAGCGGCTGCGCCAGGGCGGTGGGATTTCGCAAGGGCTGGTCGCCAGCCTCGGCAACACGCTGACGCTGGCTTCGGGCGTCACTGCCGTTGCGGTGGCGGCGGGGCTGGTCGTCGCGTGGGCCGCACGCAGCCAGGGCTCGGGCCCCGGCCGTGCCCGCTGGCAGGCACGCGCCGCAACGCTCGGCTATGCGGTGCCGGGCACGGTGCTGGCCATCGGGCTGCTCACGCCGGCGCTGGCTTTCGATGCCGCGCTGGCCACTGCTTTCGGCTTGCAGGGCCTGCCGCTCATGAGCTGCGGCGTGGTGCTGGTCGTGGCATGTGCGATCCGTTTTCTTGCGATGCCCGTGGGCGGAATCGAAGCCGGCCTCTCGCGCATTCCACCCGCCATCGAGCAGGCCTCTCGCCTGCTCGGGGAAACCACCGCCGGCCCGCTGCGCCGCGTGCACCTGCCGCTGCTGCGCCCCGCAATGGCCTCCGCTGCGCTGCTGGTGTTCGTCGACGCGATGAAGGAGCTGCCGGCCACGCTGCTGCTGCGGCCCGCCAACTTCGACACGCTGGCCACCTGGCTCTATGCCGAGGCCGCGCGCGGCACGTATGAGGAAGGCGCCATCGCCGCGCTCGCCATCGTGCTGGCCGGCCTGCTGCCCGTGGTGCTGCTCGCGCGCAACCAGCTGGGCACGCCTTCGGCCACACTCGGCCCGGACAAGAACTGACATGAGCTCCCCACTGCACCTCGATGCGATCAGGCTCGCCTACGACACGCCGCGCGGCCCGCACACGGTCGTCGACGGTTTCTCGCTGACCCTGGACGCCGGCGACATCGCCTGCCTGTTCGGCCCCTCGGGCTGCGGCAAGACGACGGTGCTGCGCGCCATCGCGGGCTTCGAACCGGTGCGCACAGGCACGATCCGCCTCGGCGACGTGCTGTTGTCGTCCGCACAGAAGCACCTGCCGCCGGAGCAGCGGCGCGTGGGCATGATGTTCCAGGAATACGCGCTGTTCCCGCACCTGTCGGCCGCGAAGAACGTCGCCTTCGGGCTGCGCCGGCTGGATCGCGCGGCGCAGCAATCCCGCGTTGCCGAAATGCTCGCGCTGGTCGGGCTTGCCGACGCGGGCGAACGCTATCCGCACGAGCTTTCGGGCGGCCAGCAGCAGCGCATCGCGCTGGCCCGGGCGCTCGCGCCCTCGCCCGCCCTGCTGCTGCTCGACGAGCCCTTCTCCAACCTCGACGGCGGCACGCGCGAGCGGCTGACGGCGGAAGTGCGCGGCATCCTCAAGCAGGCCGGGCAGACCGCCATCCTCGTCACGCACAACGAGGCCGAGGCGCATGCGATGGCCGACCGAATCGGCGTGATGCACGGCGGGCGCATCACGCACTGGCTCGACACGACGGCCTAGCACACGCTGCCCGTTTGACGAATGGGCTTTCCGGGAAAAGGTTGTTCGGGATCGCAAGAATCGCGGCGTTCCAGACAGACGCACACCACCCGACAACGGAAAGCCCCATGACGCAACAAGCCCTCACCCTCGTCAGCCACCTGCTGTGCCCGTACGTGCAGCGCGCCGCGATCGCGCTGCATGAAAAGAACGTGCCCTTCGAGCGCGTCGTGATCGACCTCGCGAACAAGCCCCAGTGGTTCCTCGACATCTCTCCGCTCGGCAAGGTGCCGTTGCTGAAGGTGCGGCGGCCCGACGGCAGCGAGGCCGTGCTGTTCGAGAGCAACGTGATCTGCGAGTACCTGGAAGAGACGCAGCCCGGCGCACGCCTGCACCCAGAAGACCCGCTCACCCGCGCCGAGCACCGCGCGTGGATGGAGTTCGGATCGGCCATCCTCGGCGACCTCTGGGGCTACGAGACCACGCAGGACGCGGTCGTGTTCGAGCAGAAGCGCCTCGCGCTGCTCGCCAAGTTCCAGCGCGTCGAAGCCGCGTTGGGCGAGGGCCCCTACTTCGCAGGCAGCAGCTTCAGCCTCGTCGACGCGGTGTTCGCGCCAGTGTTCCGCTACTTCGAGGTGTTCGACGCGATCCATGACTCGCACATCTTCGACGCCCTGCCCAAGGTCGATGCCTGGCGCAAGGCACTGGCCGGGCGCCCCAGCGTACGCAACGCCGTGGTGCCCGAGTACCCGCAGCACCTGATGGAATTCCTCAGGCGCCATCAGGCCCACCTGCTGACGCTGGCGGCTTGATCGCCGCGCCGGGATGCCGACAATAGCGGCCTCCCTTTGCTACAACTACAAGGCACCACGAGATGCGACTCCTACACACCATGCTGCGCGTCGGCAACCTCCAGCGCTCCATCGACTTCTACACCAAGGTGCTCGGCATGAACCTGCTGCGCACCTCGGAGAACCCCGAGTACAAGTACAGCCTCGCCTTCATCGGCTACGGCAACGGCAACCCCGACCAGGCCGAGATCGAGCTCACCTACAACTGGGGCACCGAGAGCTACGAGCTCGGCACCGCCTACGGCCACATCGCACTGGGCGTGCCCGATGCCTACGCGGCCTGCGAGAAGATCAAGGCCGCGGGCGGCAACGTGACGCGCGAAGCCGGCCCGGTCAAGGGCGGCACCACCGTGATCGCGTTCGTGACGGACCCCGACGGGTACAAGGTCGAGCTCATCCAGCGCGACGAGAACGCCAACGGCGGCGGCCTGCGCTGAGCACCGGCGGGGCAGCCTCATGGCGACCACGAGGAAACAGGCCACAACCACCCGCCACGTCGCGCTGCTGCGCGGCGTGAACGTCAACGGCATCACGATCAAGAGCGCGGACCTCAAGGCGCTCTTCGTCGAACTGGGCTTCGGCGCGGTGCGCACCGTACTCGCCAGCGGCAACGTGCTGTTCGACACCGATGAGAGCGACGCCGCCGCGCTGCGAACGCGCATCGAGCAGGCCCTGCGCAAGCGCTTCGGCTACGACGCGTGGATCGTGCTGCTCACGCAGAAGACCGTGGCCGACATGGCTGCAGGCTACCCCTTCGAACGCATCGACGAAGAGCGCCATCCCTACGTCGTGTTCGGCTCGGACGCCGCGATGCTCGACGAGCTCATGGAAAAGGCCGGTACCGTCGATGCCGATGTAGAGCGCCTGAAGCGCGGCAAGGGCGTGCTGTATTGGCAATGCCCCCGCGGCGAAAGCCTGGACACACCGGTGGCCAAGCTGCTCGGCAAGACCCGCTACAAGTCGAGCACCACCACGCGCAACCTGCGCACTGTGGAGAAGCTGCTCGGCGACTGATCAGCAGCCCAGCAGATCGGCCAACTGGTCGATGTCGCGCGCGTGCAGGTTGTTGTCCGGCTGCGGCGACACGTCCTTCGGCCTCGCGCGGCCGAACTCGTGGGGCCGCTCGATGTACGCCGTCTTCAGGCCGCAGGTGCGCGCGGCCGCCAGGTCGTCGTGGTGCGCGGCGGCCAGCATCACCTGCCCGGGCGTCGCATCGAACACGCCCGCCACCCCGAGGTAGGTGCGCGGGTCGGGCTTGTAGGCCTTGAACACTTCGGCCGACAGCACGCAGTCCCATGGCAGGCCGGCGCGCTTGGCCATCTCTGTGAGCAGGCCGATGTTGCCGTTCGACAGCGTGCAGATGGTGAACTTCTTCTTGAGCCGCGTGAGGCCCGGCACCGAATCAGGCCAGGCCGGAAGGCGGTGCCATGCGCGGCTCAGGTCGCGTTTGGCCGCGGCGTCGAGGCGGTCGGCCAAGCTGACGTCATGCAGCACCTGGTCGAGCATGCTCAGGTGCAGCTCGTCGAGCAACGTGAAGCCGCCCTCGCCCGCGGCGATGCGCTCCATCACCGCCTTCATGGCGGGCTGGTAGCCGGCGCGCCACGCCAGCGCGAAGGCCGCGCCGTCCACGCCCGGCAGCGCGCGCTCGGCCTCGGCGGCAATGCCGCTGTGCCAGTCGACCACCGTGCCGAAAACGTCGAACGCGATGACCTTCAGGTCGCTGGCGTCGAAATCAGCGGCGCTCATGGCGGTGCTCAGCGCGGCAGCTGGCTCGCGGCGCGTGCCAGCTGCTCGATGCGGGCCCAGTCGCCGTCGCGGATCGCATCGGTCGGCACGATCCACGAGCCGCCCACGCAGGCCACGTTCGACAGCGCGAGGAATTCGGCCGCGTTGCCCGCATGGATGCCGCCCGTCGGGCAGAAGGTGACGTCGCCGAACGGGCCCTGCCAGGCCTTGAGCATGGGCAGGCCGCCGGCCTGCAGCGCGGGGAAGAACTTCAGCTGCGTGTAGCCGTCTTCCTGCGCCGTCATGATTTCGCTGCCGGTGGCCACGCCGGGCAGGAGCGGCAGGCCGATGTCGTGGCAAGCCTTGCCGACCGCGCGCGTGTAGCCCGGGCTCACGCCGAACTTAGCGCCGGCCAGCGCCGAGGCTTGTGCGTCGGCGGCGCTGCGGATGGTGCCGGCGCCGGCCACGGCTTCGGGCACGTCCTTGGCGATGGCTTCGATGCACTGCAGCGCCTGCGGCGTGCGCAGCGTGATTTCGAGCATGCGGATGCCGCCGGCCACCAGTGCACGGGCCAGGGGCACGGCGTCCTTCACGTCGTTCAGCACGATGACCGGGATGACCGGCGCGTCGCGCATCACGTCGAGGGGGGTAAGTCTTTCTGTCATTTCGTGGCTCCAATACCAATACGTTACGCGTCGCCTCGGGGGGCAGTCCCGGTCAGAGCCAGGAACAGGCGCCCTCTTCGGCGGTCAGTGCATTGCGTCGCATGCCGGCGAACAGCTCCCGGCCGAGGCCGTGTCCGTCGGAGATGCGCTGCGCTTCGGGCAGTGTCGCGGTCTCGCGCGCGGCCCATTCGTCTTCGGGCAGCAGCACCGCGAGCGTACCCGCGACCGAGTCGAGGCGGATCAGGTCGCCGTCGCGCACCTTGGCCAGCGGGCCACCGGCTGCCGCCTCGGGCGAGACATGGATCGCGGCCGGTATCTTGCCCGACGCGCCGCTCATGCGGCCGTCGGTGACCAGCGCCACGCGGAATCCCTTGCCCTGCAGCACCGACAGCGGCGGCGTGAGCTTGTGCAGCTCGGGCATGCCGTTGGCCTGCGGGCCCTGCCAGCGCACCACGCAGACCACGTCGCGCTCCAGCTCGCCGGCGGTGAACGCCTTCTGCAGCGCGGCCTGCGAATCGAACACCCGTGCGGGCGCTTCGATGACGTGACGGTCGTCGGGCACCGACGAAACCTTGATGACGCTGCGACCGAGGTTGCCGCTCAGCAGCTTGAGTCCGCCGGTGGCGCTGAAGGGGCTGGCGACGGTGCGCGTGACGGCATCGTTCTGCAGTGCGGCGCCCGGCGTCCATTGCAGGCGCTTTTCTTCCGACTCATCCACCAGTGAAGGGATGTTCGCGAACTCGCGGATGCCGCCCGAGCGCACCGTCAGCACGTCGGCGTGCATGAGGCCGGCATCGACCAGCTCACCGATCACGAGGCCGGGGCCGCCCGAGGCCTGGAACTCGTTCACGTCGGCGCTGCCGTTGGGGTACACGCGGGTGAGCAGCGGCACCACGTCGGAGAGCTTCGAGAAGTCGTCCCAGTCGATCAGGATGCCGGCGGCGCGCGCCACGGCCACCCAGTGGATCAGGTGGTTGGTGGAGCCGCCCGTGGCCAGCAGGGCGACCATGGCATTGACGATGCAGCGCTCGTCGACCATCACGCCGATCGGCGGGCAGTCGAATGCGGCCTCGCCGGCCTTGCCCAGCACCGTGCGCACAGCCTCGCGCGTGAGCGTTTCGCGCATCGCATCGCCGGGCTGGATGAAGGCCGTGCCGGGCACATGCAGCCCCATGGCTTCGAGCAGCATCTGGTTGCTGTTGGCGGTGCCGTAGAAAGTGCAGGTGCCCACCGTGTGATAGGCGGCCATCTCGGCGTCGAGCAGGCCCTGGCGGCCCACCAGGCCCTGTGCGGCCTGCTCGCGCACCTTCGACTTGGCGTTGTTCGACAGGCCCGAGGGCATCGGGCCGGCCGGCACGAACACCGTGGGCAGATGGCCGAAATGCAGCGCGCCGATCAGCAGGCCCGGCACGATCTTGTCGCACACGCCGAGCATGAGCGACGCATCGAACATGTCGTGCGTGAGCGCGACTGCCGTGCTCATGGCGATGAGGTCGCGGCTGAAGAGGCTGAGCTCCATGCCGGGCGTGCCCTGCGTCACGCCGTCGCACATGGCCGGCACGCCGCCCGCCACCTGCGCGGTGGCGCCGAGGCGGCGGGCCTCGTTCTTGATGATGTCCGGGTAGCCCTGGTACGGCGCGTGGGCCGAGAGCATGTCGTTGTAGGCGGTGACGATGCCGATGTTGGGCGCCCGCTCGGTCACCACGCGGAACTTGTCGTTGGCCGGAATGCCGGCCACGGCGTGCGCCACGTTGGCGCAGCCCATTCGGTCGGAACCACGGTCGCGGTTGCGTATTTCGGCGAGGCGGGAGAGGTAGGCGCTGCGCAGCCCCTGGCTGCGCTCGCGGATGCGATCGGTGACATCGCGGACGGTGGGGTGTGTGCTGCTGCTCATGGGGATAGTGGCTCTCGCTGCGTGTCGCCGGAGCGACTGTGGCCCTGGAGGCCCATCGTACCAAGCCGAGGGCTGCAGGCTGATGAAATCAGGGCGCCGGGCAATACGAATTTACTCAGTCTTTCCCCATAAGACGGGGCGCATGAAGAAACCCGCCGTCAAGTCTTTGGTGTCGACATGTCCGCAGTCGCCACTATGCGCCAGCACGAGGCCAGTCGAATGGCGCAATCGGATTGCCGATTGGCGCGGATCGCCACTGCGCCGGCGCCGCATGAACCGTACTCTGAAGGCTCTTGCAAAGGAGCCCCCACCCATGACCCGCACCGTACTCATCACCGGAACCTCCAGCGGCCTTGGCCGCGCAACCACCAGGCACTTCCATGCGAAAGGCTGGAACGTGATCGCCACCATGCGCACGCCCGAAAGCGAAGCGGAGTTCGGGCAGCTCGACCGCATGCTTCTCGCGCGACTTGACGTTCAGGATGCCGACTCGATCCGTTCGGCCGTCGATGCCGGCATTGCGCGGTTCGGGCGCATCGATGCGCTCGTGAACAACGCCGGCTACGGCGCCTTCGGACCCCTCGAGGCAACGCCGGCGGAAAAGATCCGCCGCCAGTTCGATGTCAACGTGCTCGGCCTTCTGGCGACCACGCAGGCCGTGCTGCCGCATTTCCGCGCGAACCGTGCCGGCACCATCGTCAATGTGTCGTCGATGGGCGGCCGCATAGCCTTTCCGCTCGGCGCGCTCTATCACGGGACGAAGTTCGCGGTCGAAGGCCTGTCCGAAGCGCTGCAGTACGAGCTGGCGCCGCTGGGCGTTCACGTGAAGGTCGTCGAGCCCGGCGTCATCCTGACGGACCTCAGCGGACGCTCGTTCGACTTCAACAACGACCCTGGGCTCGACGCCTATCAACCGCTGGTGCAGTCGGTGATGAGCAAGTACGGCCCGATGATGGCGAACGGCTCGCAGCCGGAACAGATCGCCGAGGTGGTCTACGCCGCTGCGACGGACACCGGCGACCAGCTTCGCTTCGAGGCCGGCGAGGATGCCATCCGGACGCTCGCGGCGCGGCGCGCGGCGGACGACACCACGTTCTTCGCCGGCATGAAGGCACAATTCATCATCGGTGCATGAGTACACCGTGGCGTGCGTCGAGTGGCGCATGCCTTGCCTGAGCAGAGCATCGCCCCTTCATGGAAACTGCCGGATACGCGCTCGACACCACCTGGCGAACAGTGCTGAAGGACCTCGGCGTCGCACCCGCCGACGTCCTCCGCCAAGCTGGTCTTCCCGACGATCTGCTGCATCAGCCCTCGGTCCGGCTCGCGTCCGGCGACTTCTACCGGCTCTGGAACTGCATCGAGGCCGCGGTGGGCGATCCGCTGCTGCCCCTGAGGCTCTGCCAGGCCATCTGCAGCGAGTCGTTCTCGCCGGTGCTGTTCGCGGCGCTGTGCAGCCCGAACATGCTCGTGGCCGCGCAACGCATCGCGCGCTACAAGACGCTGATCGCGCCGATGCGCCTGGATGTCACGCAGGCGGACGGCCTGACGACCCTCGAGTTCTCGTGGCTGGACCATGCGGTATCGCCGCCCGCGTCGCTGGTGGTGATGGAACTGCTGTTCTGCGTGACGCTCGCGCGCATGGGCACGCGCGAGCCCATCCGCCCGGTCGTGGTCCAGGCGCAGGTCCTGCCTTCGCCCCTCGCGCCCTATGAAGAGTTCCTCGGCGCCCGGCTGACGCGCGGCGCGAGGCGCCTCGTCAGCTTCGCGAATGCGGACGCCATGCTGCCTTTCCTGACATCGAACGAGCCGCTGTGGGCGGCGTTCGAACCGGAACTGCGGCAGCGTCTCTCCCATCTCGACGCGCAGGCGACGACGACTCAGCGCGTCCGCGCGGCCCTGCTCGAGGGCCTCCCGAGCGGACTCGTCACCATCGAGGACATCGCCCGCAAGCTGGCGTTGAGCAGGCGCACGCTGCAGCGGCGTGTCGATGCCGAGGGAACGAGCTTCCAGCAGATCCTGAACGGCACGCGCGAGGCGCTTGCCCGCCACTATCTCGAGAAGACGGCGCTTCCCATCGCCGAGATATCGTTCCTGCTGGGGTTCGACGAGTCGAACTCGTTCCATCGGGCGTTCCGGGGATGGACCGGGTCGACGCCGGATCGGGTGCGGCGCGGATAGGTTGCCGGCATCTGGCACACGCTGAATGAAAAAGCCCGGCGGACCGGGCTCTTTCGTTCTGTGGAGTCGGCAAGGCGGTCAGTCGACCAGCTTGACCTCGACGCGGCGCGCCTCGGCGTTGTTGCCCGAGCCCGTCGTCACGGCAGGCTTCTGCAGGTCGACCTTCGCCGCCGGCACGCCCAGGCCCACGAGCACGTCGCGCACCATCTCGGCGCGCTTCTTCGCGAGCTGTTCGTTGATGGCGGCGTCGCCGGTGGTGTCGTGGAAGCCCGAGATCACCGCCTTGCGGCCGCTCTCGACGCCCTTGATGACGGCAGCCAGCGCCTCGGCGGCGCCCGGCGCGAGATCGGCGCTGCCGGTCGCGAAGTAGAAGTTCACCACACCGTCGACCACGCGGATGCTTGCGCCGTCGGGGATGACCACAGTCACCGTCTCGGTGACTTCGGCCAGCTTGGGCGCCGCGCCGGCCGGCGGCGCCGAAATCCCCACGGCAGCGGGGGCGGGCTTGGCGGCCGCCACGTTGTGGCCCTTGTGCCAGAGCACGATGCCCACCACGAAGAAGATCACCAGGGCGATCAGCGCCATGACGAATCCGAGGATGAAATTCTGCTGGCTGTCGTCGTCGCTCATTGCGGGTCTTGCTCCGTATGAAAGTGGCCGGTAAATAATGGTGCGGTGAACCATGATCTGGAAATTGTAGGCGTCGGCCCCGGCACTCCCGTGTCGGACCCCGCGCCGAACCCCGGTCCGCCGGGGCTCGATCCCATGCCCAAGCCCCTGCGCGACCCGCAGCCGATGCTCGAGCGCGCCATTGCCGACTGGGGCGGGCACGAGGACCTCTGGCTCTTCGGCTACGGCTCGCTGATCTGGCGGCCCGAGTTCGGCTTCACCGAGCGCCGGCCGGCCTGGGTGCACGGCTGGCACCGCGCGCTGAAGATGTGGAGCCGCGTCAATCGCGGCAGCGTGCAGACGCCGGGCCTCGTGTTCGGGCTGCTCTCGGGCGGCAGCTGCCGCGGCATGGTGTTCCGCGTGCCGAAGTCCGAGGGCCTCGAAACTCTGCGCCGCCTCTGGCTGCGCGAGATGCCGACCGGCGTGTACGACCCCAGGTGGCTGCGTTGCGGCACGGCAGACGGCAATGTGCGCGCACTGGCGTTCACGCTCTCGCGGCGCAGCCCCAACTTCACGGGCGAGCTCAGCGACGAGCGCTACCGCCACATCTTCGCCCACGCGGTGGGTCGCTACGGCAGCTCGCTCGACTACGCGCAGCATACGCTGCTGGAGCTGCAGCGCCACTCGATCCACGACGCCGCGCTGGCGCGGCTGGTGGCGCTGGCCGGAACGCAGGAGCAGCCGTCGTCCGATTGCGATGCACCGCAGGCTCCGGTATATGTTCCGGGGTCCGCAGACAACAAGTCTTCATTCCAACCATCCGGCTCTTCCAAGTCTTCCAAGGAAAACACATGAACCAAAGTCGTCTCATCGCCACCGGTACCGCCCTCCTCGCCTCGGCCCTCCTGGCCGCCTGCGGCAGCATGGGCGGCAAGCCGAGCACGGCCATCGAGCTGGTGCCGACCGCCGCGATCACGCCCAACCCGACGCGCGGCACGGTGACCCTCACCGCCCTCGACCACGGCGTGCGCGTCTCGGGCGAAGTGCGCGGCCTGGTGCCGGGCAGCGAGCACGGCTTCCACATCCATGAAAAGGGCGACTGCGGCGACAACGGCAATGCTTCCGGCGGCCACTTCAACCCGACCGGCGGCACCCACGGCAAGTTCGCCGCGCCGGGCAGCCATGCCGGCGAGCTGCCGAGCCTGAGGGCCGACGCCAGCGGCATGGCGCGCTTCAGCGTGGAAGACCACGCGATCTCGCTGACGCCCGGCGCCGCCAACAGCGTGGTCGGCCGCGCGCTGGTGGTGCACCGCGACCCCGACGACTTCACGACCCAGCCCTCGGGCAACTCGGGTCCGCGCATCGCCTGCGCGGTGATTACCAAGCCCTGAGTCGCAGGAAAACGCTAGGCGCCCTCGCGCGCCAGCCACAGCGCCTCGGCCTGCGCCAGCGCCTCGGGCGTGTCGATGTCGGTGACGACGCCCACGTCGTCCACGACGAGGTCTGTCACCGAGTCGATGGCGCGCATCGCGCGCAGGACGGATGCCGCGCCGGGCCCTCCCTCGAGCGCCGCGAGCTGCTCGCCGCAAGCGGCTGCGAAACCCACCGGATGCCCGCGCTCGCCCCGGTACTGCGGCTGCACCGCGTTCACCTGTCCGCCAAGGGCGGCAGCCACGGCCTGCAAGGTCGCAGGCTGCACCAGCGGTAGATCGCCCGGCAGGATCAGCCAACCCGCCGCGCCCGGGGTGGCGCGCACGGCAGCCCCGATCGAATCGCCCATGCCCGGGTGCCCCGCGTCTTCGACGTGCCAAGGCAGGCCGCTCGCGCGTACCGCGTCGAGCGTGCGCTCGAGCACCGGCCTTCCGGCGAGCAGCGCCCTGAGCTTCGAGCCCGTGCCGCCGGCCGCGATGAATCGCTCGCCGCGACCCGAGGCCAGCACGATCACCACCGGGGAATTCGCCTTGTGCATCGTCATGGGCCGAGTATGTGCGCAACAATCCCGGCATGACTTCCCCTCTTTCCAAAGACGCGCTGGCGGCGCTGCGCAAGAGCTACGAGCGCGCAGAGCTCGACGAGACCCGCAGCGCCGACGATCCGCTGAAGCAGTTCGAACGCTGGCTCACCGAGGCCGTCGATGCGCAGGTGCCCGAGCCCAACGCGATGACGCTGTGCACCGTGGGCAGCGACCTGCGGCCCTCCAGCCGCATCGTGCTCGTCAAGGGCTACGACGCGCGCGGCATCGTCTGGTACACCAACTACGAGAGCCGCAAGGGCCGCGAACTCTCGGGCAATCCGTATGCATCGCTGCAGTTCCACTGGGTCGAGCTGGAGCGCGTGGTGCGCATCGAGGGCCGCGTGGAGAAGGCCGGTGCCGAGGAAAGCGACGCCTATTTCGCGAGCCGCCCGCTCGACTCGCGCATCGGCGCCTGGGCCAGCCCGCAGAGCGAGGTGATCAGCGGACGCGAAGTGCTGGTGAAGAACGCGGCCGTGTTCGCCGCCAAGCACCTGCTCTCGCCGCCGCGCCCGCCGCACTGGGGTGGCTACCGGCTGGTGCCCGATCGCTGGGAGTTCTGGCAGGGCCGCAAGAGCCGGCTGCACGACCGGCTGCGCTATCGGCTGGAGGGCAGCAACTGGGTGCGCGAGCGCCTGGCTCCGTGAGCCGAATCGTCGTCAGGCCTCACACCCGACGACCTTGAACTCGACGCGCCGGTCCAGCGCGTCGCTCGCATCGTCGGCGCCCGTGCCGACGATGTTCTCCCTGAAGCCCATGCCGGCCTCCCGCAGTTTCTTCGACAGCGGCGGGGCCTCGCCCACCAACCGGGCCTTCACGCTGGTCGCGCGCTGCAGCGACAACCGCTCGTTCACCGCCTCCGAACCCGTGCGGCTGGTGTGGCCCGTGACCACCACGCACGAATCGATCTGCGCCGCCTGCCGCGCGATCTGGCGCAGCCACATCGGATAGGCGGCGCTGATCTTCGGATCGGAAAGGAAGTCGGTCGAACCCGGCTTGAACAGGAACTTCACGCTCAGGTTGTTGGTTTCGAGCCCCAGCCGCGCGATGGTGCCGAAGGTCTTCTCCGCATCGGCCGTGCGGCCGAGCTGCGACTGCGTCAGATACAGCCCGCTGTAGATGCGCAGTTGCTGCCCGTCGGGCCGCTTCGACGCTGCCTCGTAGCGGCTCAGCGCCTCGCTCATGCGGCCGGCCTCGTAGGCGGCGGTGGCTTCCTGCAGCACGGTGGCGGTCGGCAGGCGCTCCAGATACAGCGCGTCTGCCGCCTGGCCGGGCTGCGTTTCGGCAGTGCGGATGTAGCCCTCGACGCCGCGGTCCTTGCCGTTCACCGGGCTGTCGCGGAAGAAGGCCGTGGGGCGGGTGTCGAGCGAGGCGTCGCTGATGCGCGCCACCGACTGCGCGATCACCACGCCGCTCTTGATCTCGGTGAGCGCGAGGTTCAGCCGGTAGGGCGAGCCCGAGGCGTCCTTGTCGCGCACCAGCGTGCCGTTGAGCACGTACTGCGCGTTGCCGATCTCGGTGGCGTTGAAGGGCGACACGGTGAACTGCTTGAACTGCGCCTGCATGCGCTGGACGATGCGCTGCTCGGCCACGCGCGTCACCTCGGTCTGCTGGCCGCTCGCGCCTTCGAGCAGCGGGTCGATCACGATGCGGCGCTGCGTGAGCGTCGATTCCACCTTGGCCAGGAAGGCCGGCAGCTTCTGCGTCTGCACCATCAGGTCGTCCACCGCCTGGTTCACGGCCTGGTCGAAGGGCATGGCGTTGCCGGGCGCGGGGCGGTGCGCGCAGGCCGCGGCGAGCACGGCGGCGGCGCACAGCGCGAACACGCGCAGCGCGAAGCCCGCTCTTTGAATGATGGTGGTCGTCATCAGCATTGGCTCCTCAATGTCTTCATGTCCTGGTCCGACAGCGGCTCGCCGACGGCGGCGCGCATGTTGATTTCGCTGCAGCGCTTCGAAGGCGCGGGGCGCGGCGCCGCTGCGGCCTCCCTCTGCACCGGCGGGGGCGACGACGGCACAGGCGCGGCCGGCTGCGGACGCGCTTTGGCCAACGGCTTCGACTTCGGCGGCGCTTCCTCCGCCTTGTCGGCCTTCTCGGCCTTGCCCGCACCAGGCGGTTCGGCCGGCTCGCGCGGCACGTTCGCCGACAGGCACGGCGTGCGGCACGGCTTCGCCTCGGCAGCGTCCGCGGCCTGCGCGGGACGACCGTGCAGCGCGATCACCGTCGCGACCACCGCCATAGCAAGAAGGGGCGAAGAGCGCGCCGGGTGAATCATCAGCCGGCAAATGTAGGTGCGCGAAGGCCGCGCGGCATCTCGCCAAACGGCCACCCTGCCGAACGGCATAGGCGCGCTGCGTGAAAGCGCTAAGGCGAAAGTGCGCGGGAAGCTACGGGAAAGAGTCCGAAGGGCTCAGGGCAGCCACTGCACGCACATCATCACGAGCGTGAGCGTGACGAGCGCCAGCACCGTCGAGACCGCGACACTGGCCGTCACCAGGTCTTCGGCCGTGCGGTAGCGCTGCGAGAACAGGAACACGTTGGCGCCGATCGGCAGCGCCGCCGCCACCACCATCACCGTGAGAGGAATGCCGCGCACGCCCAGCAGCCAGCCGATGAGCGCCACCAGCAGCGGATGCAGCAGGTTCTTCACCAGCGCCTGCACCAGCGCACCGCGCCAGTGCCGGCCGATGGGCGTGAGCGCGAGCGTGATGCCCACCATCACCAGCGCGATCGGGCCGAAGGCCTGGCCCAGCAGCTGGATCGGCTTGTCGAGCGCCTCGGGCATGACCAGCCCGGTCTGCGCGAACAGCAGGCCCGCGATGATCGGCAAGGGCACCGGGTGGATGATGGCGTTGCGCAGCGCGCGCATCACGGTGCGCGCCATCGAGGGGCGCTTCTCGTTGCCGGAGGCACCGGCCTGCTCGCGCGCCACGGCCAGTTCTAGCACCACGGTGGCGCTGGTCAGCAGCACCAGCGAGTGCAGCGAGATCAGCGTGAGCAGCACCACCATGCCCGCCTCGCCGTAGGCCAGGCCGATCAGCGCGATGCCGATCATCACGGTGTTGCTGTAGGTGTTGGCCAGCGCGATCACCGCCGCCGTGCGGTTGAACCCGCGCAGCGCCAGCGTGCCCGCGAACAGCAGGCCGGAGGCGATGAAGTACGCCGCCACCGGCTTCAGGCTCAGCTGCTCGACGTGCACCGTGCTCATGGCACGAAACAACAGCGCGGGCGCGAGCAGCAGGAAGATGAGGTGCGAGAGATCCTTCACCGCGCCGCCGCCGATCCAGCGCCGCTTGCCGGCCAGATAGCCCGCGCCGATGAGCACGACCACGGGCACGAGCGAGGAGATGACGAAGGAATTCACCCGGCGAGGATAGCCCAGGGGCTTCCGCCGCCCTCTCCTGCGCTCATGCTCAGAAGGTCACGCGCAGGCCGACCTTCAGCGATCGTCCCGGCAGCGGTGCGTTCGGATACACCGTCGTCGTCAGGATCGAGGTCGCGCTGTAGGCCAGCTTGTTGGTGATGTTGTCCATGCGCGCGTACCAGGTGAGGTTGGCGCGCTGCACCTTCATGCGGTAGGTGATGGCCGCGTTCCACAGCGTGTAGGCATCGGTCTCGCGCGCGCCCACCGAGGGCACGCGGCGCTGGGCAGCGTTGTAGTCGAAGCCAAGGCGCGCGCCCCACGGGCCGTTGGCATAGGCCAGCGTCGCGCCCAGGCGCAGCGGTGCGATGCGCGGCAGCGGCTCGCCGGTGTCGAGGTTCTTCGCGCGCACGATGTCGCCGCGCCACTCCAGGTCGAGCGTGCCCGCATCGCCCATGCGCGCGAAGCCGTCGGAACCCAGCAGGCGCAGGTTGCCGTTGGCCTCGATGCCGGTGAAGCGCGCGCGCACGCCGCCGTAGACGTACTCCGCCAGCGTGTCGGTGGCACCGGCCTCGGCCACATTGCCTTCCCCGTCGAGGTTGCGCCCCGATGCCGTCAGGCCGATGTAGTTGCTGAAGCGCGTGACGTAGGCGTTCACGCGGGCCGTGTTGGGGCCCGACTTCCATTGGGCGCCCAGGTCGAATCCGGTCGACTTTTCCTTCTTCAGGTTCGGGTCGCCCACCTCCCACGCGCCAGTCGCCACGTGGGGGCCGTTGGCCAGCAGTTCGTAGTCCTTGGGCGCGCGCTCGGTGTAGGCCAGGTTCGAGGTCAGCTGCCACTGCGGCGCGAGGTTGACCAGCGCACCGAGTGCCGCGCTGTGCGGATTGAAGGTGCGCTCGCCGATGGCGAAGCGCGTGACCGTCGGATCTTCCGGATAGCCCAGCGAGCGGATGCGAACCTGCTCGGTGCGCGCGCCGAAGCTCAGGCGGCCCCAGGAGGTGCCGTACTCCTCGAACAGGAACAGCGCGTTGGTGCGCGTGCGGCTGTGCGGCGCGAAGGCTTCCTCGCCGTCGGCGGCGAAGCGGTTGGTCTCGCTGCTGAAGCCGACCAGGCCCTCGAAGTTGCCGATCTTCTGGTGGCGCGCCTCGATGCGCAGGTCGTTGCTCATGTTCGAGAAGGTGGTGCCGGGCGTGCTGCCTTCGAACTCGGTGTGGCGGTAGTCGGTGTGGCTGAGCTTCGCGTGGATGCTGCTGATGAAGCCGCCCGGGCGCCACTCGCCCTCGAGCGCGTAGCGGTCGGACTTCATGCGGATGGTGACGTCGTCTTCCGCCACCGTGCCGTAGTTGCTGCGGTAGGTGCTGACCGAGGCGCCGATGTAGCCCTGGTCGAAGAACACCGTGCCGCCGAGCGCGCCGCCATGAGCCTCGTTGGCCGAGTTGCAGATCTTGCGTGCCGTCCAGGGCGAGCCGGGCTTGTTGCACTCGAGGGTGATCGGCACCGAGACGTCCTTGGAGTCGCGGTTGAAGGCATCGACGTGCACCGCGACGCGGTCGTTGCCGCCTTCGAGCACCACGCCGCCGTTCTTTTCCTTGTTGCCGGTGGAATAGCCCAGGTCGGCGCGACCACCGAAGCCGTTGAGCGGCTCCGAAGGAATGCGGTTGTCGATCACGTTGACCACGCCGCCGACGGCGCTGCCGCCGTACTGCAGCGCCGACGGGCCGCGCAGCACCTCGATGCGCTCGGTGACCAGTGAGTCGACGGGCACGGCATGGTCGTAGCTCAGTGACGAAGCATCGGGCGCGGCGCCGCCGTTCTGCAGGATGCGGATGCGGTCGCCGTCCTGGCCTCGGATGATCGGGCGGCTGGCATTGGGGCCGAAGTAGCTGCTGCTCACGCCGGGCACGTTGTCGAGCGTCTGGCCGAGGGTCGATTCGGAGCGCAGCAGCAGCTTGTCGCCCGACAGCGTGGTGGTCGGCGCGATCAGGTCGCTGGCGCCGAGCGGATTGCCGGTGACGGTGACCTCGCGCAGGCTGGCAGGGTCAGCGGGTTGGGCCTGGGCGGCATCGGGCGCCTGCGTCTGGGCCATGCTTGCGAAGGAGGCAAGCGAAAGAACGGCAACGCCGATGGCGTTGCGACGGAAATTGGGAGTCATGAATGGACACTCGGTGAATCGGGGGACGACCGACCGCCACCGCGCGCGAAGCGGGTGCAGCGATCGGGACACGGGGGATTCAGCGAGAGGAAGGCGGGCCGCGCGCGTCGAACAGCGCGACCCAGCGGGCGATGGCCTCGCCCTGCAGGAAGGCAAAGGTGGCCGACGGCAGCAGCATCGGCAGCACCACCAGCGGCACGCCGGGCGCGGCGGAGCCGTGGGAGAGCTGGTCGTACAGCCGGCACTCGGCGTCGGTGTGATCGCCGAACAGGCTGGCCAGGTGGTGGCCCGCATGCTTGTGCGCAACGTGCGCGGCCTGCTCAGCCGCGGCCGGCAGGCCCGGCACGTGCAGCGCGCGGTGCATCAGCCCCAGCGTGCCCGCGAACCACAGCGCGACCGCCAGCGCGAACACGAGCGCGCGGGTCGGGCGGGTGCGGTGCTGGCGGATGGCTGGGTGCACAGAGAGAGAGCGGGTATCGCTGGCCGGTCAGGCCTTGAGGCGCGAGGCGAAGGTCTTCTGGAACTTCTCGACCTTCGGGCCCACGACGAACGCGCAGTAGCCCTGGTTCGGGTTGTTCAGGAAGTAGTCCTGGTGGTAGGCCTCGGCCGCCGAGTAGTTGGCAAGCGGCGCCACCTCGGTCACGACGGGCGAGCGGTAGGTCTTGCTGGCCTCGATCTCGCGGATGACATCCTCGGCCACCTGCTTCTGGGCGTCGCTGATGTAGTAGATGCCGCTGCGGTACTGCGTGCCGACATCGTTGCCCTGGCGGTTGAGCGTGGTCGGGTCGTGCACGACGAAGAAGATCTCGAGGATTTCGCGCAGGCTGATCTGCGCCGGGTCGAATTCGAGCTTCACCACCTCGGCATGGCCGGTGCGGCCGGTGCAGACCTGCTCGTAGCTCGGGTTGACGACCTGGCCGTTGCAGTAGCCCGATTCCACGTCCAGCACGCCCTGGACGCGGTCGAACACCGCCTCGGTGCACCAGAAGCAGCCACCGCCCAAAACGATGGTTTCGGTGGACGACGATGAAGTGGACATGGTGCGACTCCGGCGGAGGTTGAAAAGACGAACCCGATATTGTCGCGGCTTGACGTGACGGATGCCGGTCACTACATTACTAACCCGCGAGTCATTAACACCATGTCCACGCCCCGTTCCTTCGTCGACAAGATCTGCCCGGTACGCGCCAAGCGCGAACGGCGGAAGGAGGCGCGCCCCGGCGAACTGCTGGCCGCGGCTCTCGACCTGTTCGTCGAAAAAGGCTTTGCCGCCACCCGCTCCGAGGAGGTCGCGGCCCGCGCGGGCGTCTCCAAGGGCACCCTCTTTCTCTACTTCCCGAGCAAGGAAGAGCTGTTCAAGGCCGTGGTCATGGAGAACCTCGGCGGCCGTTTCACGGAGTGGAATGCCGAATTCGAGGCCTTCGAGGGCACCACGGCCGACATGCTGCGCTACTGCATGAACGTGTGGTGGGAGCGCGTCGGCAAGACACAGGCCTCGGGCCTGACCAAGCTCATGATGAGCGAGGGCTCCAACTTTCCCGACCTGGCGGAGTTCTACCGCCGCGAGGTGGTCCGCCCCGGCCACGAGCTGCTGCGGCGCATCTTCCAGCGCGGCATCGACAGCGGCGAGTTCGCGCCGATGGACGTCGACCACGCGATCTACTCGGTGGTGGCGCCCATGGTCTTCCTCATGCTCTGGAAGCACTCTGCCATGGTCTGCGTCGACGGCGTCGCGGCGCTCGAGCCCGAAAAATACCTGTCCACCCAGGCCGAGGTGGTGATCAACGGGCTCAGCGTGCGCCCCGGAATGCCGGGCGAACCGGGGGTGTCATCGGCGGCACCTAAAATTGAAGGTTTGTCCTGAGCCCACAAGGAAAGCCACGCCATGAACCCCACCCCCACCCTCGAGCGCTTGCGCTTCAACATGATCGAGCAGCAGATCCGTCCCTGGGACGTGCTCGAAACCGACATCCTCGAGCTGCTGGCCGAAATCCACCGTGAAGACTACGTGCCGGACGCGCACCGCACCCTGTCCTTCTTCGACATGGAACTGCCGCTGCTCGACGGCTCCGTGCCCGGCGAGATCATGCTGTCGCCCAAGGTCGAGGCCCGCACGCTGCAGGACCTGCACATCCAGAAGCACGAATCGGTGCTCGAGATCGGCACCGGCTCCGGCTTCATGGCCGCCCTGCTCGGCGCACGCGCCGCCCAGGTGCTCTCCCTCGAAATCAACCCCGTGCTGGCAGCCCGCGCCGCCGAGACGCTGCGCCAGAACGGCGTGACCAACGTCGAAGTGCGCAACGCCGACGGCGCCGTGCCCCTGACCAGCGGCCCGAGCTTCGACGTCATCGTGCTCAGCGGCTCGGTCGCGCGCATTCCGCAGAACCTGCTGGGTTCGCTCAAGGTCGGCGGCCGTCTCTCGGCCATCGTGGGCGAAGAGCCGATGATGCGCGCCCACTTCGTCACCCGCACCAGCGAAAGCAAGTGGGAAACGATCCAGCCCTGGGACACGATGGCCCCGCGCCTGCTGAACTTCCCCGAGCCCTCGCGCTTCTCGTTCTGAGCAGACGGTTGACCGAAGCATGATCGACCAAGTCCGCCCCGCCGACCTCGCCGCCTGGTTCGCCCACAACGCCGACGCCGCCCCCGTGCTGCTCGACGTGCGCGAACCCTGGGAACTGCAGACGGCAAGCGTCGTGCCCCAGGGCTTCACCCTGGTGGCGATTCCGATGAACGAGATCCCCGGGCGGCTGGCCGAGCTGAACGACGGCCAGCGCATCGCTTGCCTGTGCCATCACGGAGCGCGCAGCCAGCGCGTGGCCGCCTTCCTGAACCAGAACGGCTTTGACCAGCTCGCCAACGTGGCGGGCGGCATCGACGCCTGGTCCTCGCACGACCCTACGGTCCCGCGCTACTGATTCTTTCCCTCAAGGACGTTCAATGCCTCCCAGGCCCCGGCTTTCGCCTCTTTCCGCAGCGCTCGCAACCACCCTCGCAGCCCTGCTCGCATCGCCGGCCCTGACCCAGGCCCAGACACTGAACGAACTCTACGAATCCGCCCGCGGCTTCGACGCTACCTACCAGGGCGCGCGGGCCCAGTACGACGCCAGCATCGCGCGCGCCGCGCAGGCCAAGGCCGGCATCCTGCCCGCCGTGGGGCTCACGGCCGGCGTGACGCGCAGCGACCTCGAGATCGACACCCTCACGGGCACCAGCCGAGGCACCACGCCGCGCGACTTCACCACGCAGAACGTCGGAATCAACGCCACGCAGCCGCTGTACCGGCCCGCCAACTGGGCCACCTACGAACAGGGCAAGCGCCAGGCCGACATCGCGCAGGCGGTGCTCACCATCGCCGAGCAGGACCTGATCGTGCGCGTGAGCCAGGCGTACTTCGACGTGCTCGCGAGCCAGGACAGCCTGGCGCTCGTGCGCGCGCAGAAGGTCGCCGTGGCCGAGCAGCTGGCGTCGGCCAAGCGCAACTTCGAGGTCGGCACCTCCACCATCACCGACTCGCGCGAGGCCCAGGCCCGCTACGACCTGGTGATCGCACAGGAAATCGCTGCCGAGAACGACCTTCAGGTCAAGAAGGTGGTGCTCGACCAGCTGGTCGGCCGGCCCGGAAGCGTGCCTGTGCCCCTGGCGGTGCCGGCGGTGCTGCCCACGGCCATGCCCGCGGACATCAACGCCTGGGTCGCGCAGGCCGACGAGGTGCATCCCGCCATCCAGCAGGCACGCCTGGGCCTCGACGTGGCCGGGCTCGAAGTGGACAAGGCCAAGGCCGGCCACAAGCCCACGCTCGACGCCAACCTGGGCTACAACGTCACGCGCAACCCCACGGGCACCAGCACGAGCACCGTGGGCACGCGCGTCAACGCGACCACGGTGGGCGTGACCTTCAACCTGCCGCTGTTCGCCGGCTTCGCCACCGAGAACCGCATCAAGGAAACGCTGGCGCTCGAAGACCAGTCGCGCAGCGTGCTCGACGGCACCCGCCGCAGCGTGGCGCAGGCCACGCGCGCGGCCTACCTCGGGCTGGTCTCCGGCGCGGGGCAGGTGAAGGCACTGGAAGCGGCCGAGTCGTCGAGCCAGAGCGCGCTCGACGCCAACCGGCTCGGCTACCAGGTGGGCGTGCGCATCAACATCGACGTGCTGAACTCGCAGAGCCAGCTCTACCAGACCAAGCGCGACCTCGCGCAGGCGCGCTACAACGTGCTGCTGGGCAACCTGAAGCTGCGCCAGGCCAACGGCACGCTGACGACCGCCGACATGAGTGCGATCAACGCGACGCTGGCGAGCAATGGCAGCGTGCCGGCCGTGCCTCCGGCCATTGGGCCCGATCGCGGCACGACAGCGCCGCCCGTGGTGCCCGTGACGCCGCCGAGCATCCCGGTGATTCCGCCGGTGCCGGTGCAGCCGTTCAATCCGCCGGCGCCGACGATGCCCACCGCCCCCGTGCCGCCGGTGATCCTGAATCCGCCGGCGCGCTGAGCGCCGGCGCCTTCGATCAATCCAGCGTGGGCTCGGCCCGCGCGGGTTCGGCTTCTTCCACTGGCGCGCCTTGCGCCGTCACCGGCTCGGCAGCCTGCGCGATCGCCAGCACTGCAGCAGCGGTGCGCTCGGCAGCCCCACGGTTCGACGAGGAGAAGGCCAACGCGGCCTGCGCCATCGCGGCACGGCGCTCGGGGTTCTCGACCAGCTTCAGCGCGGCCGTCACGGCCTGCTCCATGCCCTCGACGCGCAGCGAGGCGCCAGCAGCCAGCGACAGCTGCGCCGCCTCGGCGAAATTGAAGGTCGACGGCCCCATGACCACCGGGCAGCCGCAGGCCGCCGGCTCGATCAGGTTCTGCCCGCCCAGCGGCTCGAAGCTGCCGCCGAGCAGCGCCACGTCGGCCAGGCCGTAGTAGAGCGCCATCTCGCCCAGCGAATCGCCGAGCCAGATCTCTGCCTCGGCCGGCTGGCCCGCAGTGCTGCGGCGCGCCACCGCGAAGCCTTCGGCCTCGATCAGCGCAGCCACCTCGTCGAAGCGCTGCGGATGGCGCGGCACGATCATCCATTGCACGTCGTGCACGCGCTTGGAGATGGAGCGGATCGCGCCCTGCTCCGGCGGCACGGGCGAAGTCGCACCGAAGCGCTTGAGCACTTCGAGCAGCATGCGCTCCTCGCCGTCGCGCGAACTCGCGAGCACGACCATCGGCTTGGGCAGGCGCTCGCGCAGCGAGCTGGCCGTGGCGAGCTGGCGCGCGTCGGGCGTGGCGTCGAACTTCAGGTTGCCGTAGATGCCCGCCACCTTGGCGCCGAGCGACACCAGCCGGTGCGCATCGGCTTCGGTCTGCGCCCACACGGCCGTGAGGGCCGAGTAGGCGGGCCGCGCCAGCCACGCAAGCCGTTCGGCCGCGGCCAGGGACTTCTCGTTGAGCCGTGCATTGGCCAGCACCAGCGGAATGCGGCGCTCGGCGCAGGCGGCGGTCATTTCGGGCCAGACCTCGGTTTCCATCAGCACGCCGATACGCGGCTGGAAGCGATCCAGAAAGCGCGCCACCGCGCCCGGCGTGTCCCACGGCTGCCAGACCTGCGTGTCGCCCGGTTCGAGCAGCTTGGCGCCCTCCTCGCGGCCGGTGGCTGTGCCGTGCGTGAGCAGGATCGGCACGCCCGGGTACTGGCGCCGCAGTTCGGCGATCAGGATGGCGGCCGCGCGCGTCTCGCCGAGCGAGACCGCATGCACCCAGCACTGGGCCTGCCCGGTAATGGCTTCGTCGTAGTGTCCGAAGCGCTCTTCCACGGCCACGCCATAGCCCGGCTCGGCCTCCGCGCGGCGCCGCAGCTTGCGGCGCACGAGCGGTTGCACGACGGTGGTGAAGACGCCGTAGAGGCGCAGCAGCAGGGAACGCACGGGCTCGATTGTCAGTGGGCGGCTTCGGCCAGCTTGGCGTCGGGCTTCGCGGTTCTCAAAAGGGCCAGCATCTCTGCCTCGATGCGCTTCAGCGCGGCATCGGTCTGGCCTTCGAAGCGCAGCACCAGCACAGGCGTGGTGTTCGACGCGCGGATCAGGCCGAAACCATCGGGCCAGTCGACGCGCAGGCCGTCGATGGTCGAGACTTTCGCGGGGGCCGCGAAGTTGGCGCTCTTCACGAGCTTGTCGACCACCGCGTGCGGCTCGCCTTCGGCGCAGGCCACGTTCAGCTCGGGCGTCGAGAAGCTCGTGGGCAGTGCGTTGAGCACGGCGTTCGCGTCCGGGCTCTTGCTCAGGATTTCCAGCAGCCGGCAGCCCGCATAGGTGCCGTCGTCGAAGCCGAACCAGCGCTCCTTGAAGAAGATGTGGCCGCTCATCTCGCCGCCCAGCGGCGAATCGATTTCCTTCATCTTCGCCTTGATGAGCGAATGGCCGGTCTTGAAGATCATCGGCTTGCCGCCCGCGGCCTCGATGGCCGGCGCCAGGCGCTGCGAGCATTTCACGTCGTAGACGATGGTGCCGCCCGGCACGCGCGACAGCACGTCCTGTGCAAAGAGTTGCATCTGGCGGTCGGGGAAGATGTTCTGGCCGTCCTTGGTGACGATGCCCAGGCGATCGCCGTCGCCGTCGAAGGCCAGGCCCAGTTCGGCGTCGCCCGAGGCCAGCGCCGCGATCAGGTCCTTCAGGTTCTCGGGCTTGCTGGGGTCGGGGTGGTGGTTGGGGAAGTCGCCGTCGACTTCGCTGAACAGTTCCGTCACCTCGCAGCCCAGGGCGCGGAAGATGGCCGGGGCCGACGCCCCGGCGATGCCGTTGCCCGAGTCGATCACGATCTTCATGGGTCGCGCCAGCTTGATGTCGCCCGCGATGCGCTCGATGTACGCCTGGGTCACGTCGACCTTGCGCACGCTGCCGCCCGTAGCGAGCTGGGCGGAGCCTGCTTCCATCGTCCTGCGCAGGCCCTGGATCTCGTCGCCGTAGATCGCGCGGCCGGCCAGCACCATCTTGAAGCCGTTGTAGTCCTTGGGGTTGTGGCTGCCGGTGACCTGGATGCCGCTCCTGCACAGCGTGTGGGCCGCGAAGTACAGCATCGGAGTCGTCACAGCGCCCACATCGATCACTTCGACGCCGGTGGCCACCAGGCCCTTGATCAGCGCCTCGGCCAGCGAGGGGCCCGACAGGCGCCCATCGCGTCCCACGGCCACCGACTTCTCGCCCGCCGCGCGGGCGGCGCTGCCGAACGCCCTGCCGAGCGCTTCCGCCACCTCCACATCGAGAGTGACCGGCACGACGCCGCGAATGTCATAGGCCTTGAAGATCGACGCGCTGAGCTGCATGAAAGGCGTTTCCCTGCTGGATTTGTAAACGGGGCATTGTAGGCAAGGCCCCGGGTGCCCACATGTCCGGAAACGGCCAGTTGAAACGAAGCGAAACCGTATCATTTCTCCATGCCTGCCAACCACACCTCCTCCGAAGCGCTCCAGAGCGACGCCTGCTACCTGGCGATGAAGACGCATGACGCGCGCTTCGACGGGTCGTTCTTCACCGCAGTGACATCCACCGGCATCTATTGCCGCCCGGTCTGCCGCGTCAAGCTGCCGCGACGCGAGAACTGCCGGTTCTTCCGCCATGCGGCGCAGGCCGAGGCCGCGGGCTTCCGCCCGTGCCTGCGCTGCCGGCCCGAGCTGGCACCGCGCGCGGCCAGCTGGTCGACCGAGGACGCCTCGCGCATCCTCGCGCTGCAGGCGGCGCGGCTGATCGACGAACCCGACGCCTGGTCCGAAGACGGCCCCGGCGCAGCGCAGATCGCGGCACGCCTGGGCGTGAGCGACCGCCACCTGCGGCGCATCTTCGAGGTGCAGTTCGGCGTGTCGCCCCTGCAATACCTGCAGACGCGCCGCCTGCTGGCCGCCAAGCAGCTCATCGCCGACACCCGCCTGCCGATGACGCAAGTGGCGCTGGCCAGCGGCTTCGCCAGCGTGCGGCGCTTCAACGCGGCCTTTCTCGAACACTACGGCCTGAACCCGAGCGCGCTGCGGCGCGCCGGCGGCGGCAGCGCCAGCGGCGAAGACAAGGCCATCGAGGTCCGGCTGGGCTTCCGCCCGCCCTACGACGCCAACGCCATGCTCGGCTTCTTCGCGCGCCGTGCGCTGCGCGGCGTCGAGGTCGTCTCGACCGCCGACGGCAAGGAACCCGCCAAGGGCAGCACGCCCGTCTACACGAAGCTGACCCGCACCCTGCGCATCCAGCATGGCGGACAGGCCCACGCAGGCTGGCTGCAGCTGCGCTTCGACCTGGAGCGCGAGCAGATGCTGCTGTCGGTCAGCGATTCGCTGGCCGCCGTGCTGCCCATCGTCATCAGTCGCGCGCGTGCTCTGTTCGACCTCGACGCCGAACCGATGGCCATCAACGCGGCGCTGCACGCGGCCTTTCCGCACGGCGACGGCCTGCGCGTGCCCGGCGCGGTCGACGGCTTCGAGCTCGCGGTGCGCGCGGTGCTGGGCCAGCAGATCACGGTGGCGGCGGCGCGCACGCTGGGCTCGCGGCTGGTCGAGGCCTTCGGCGAGCCGCTGGCCACGCCTGTCGAAGGGCTGAACCGCCTGTTCCCCACGCCAGCGGCCATTGCCGCCGCCAGCGGCGACGAACTGGGCCGGCTCGGCATCGTGCGGCAGCGGCAGACCGCGCTGCACGCCATCGCAAGCGAAGTCGCGGCCGGCAAGCTGGCGTTGCATGCGGGGGCCGACGTGCCTTCCACCATCGCGGCGCTGCAGGAACTGCCCGGCATCGGCGCCTGGACCGCGCAGTACATCGCGATGCGCGCACTGCGCTGGCCCGACGCCTTTCCGGCCGGCGACGTCGCGTTGCAAAAAGCGCTGGGCGTGACCACCGCGCGCGCGGCCAGCGAGGCCTCGCTGGCATGGCAACCCTGGCGCAGCTACGCGGTGCTGCGGGCGTGGCACGCGCCCGCAGCGGCCTCCTCGCCATCTTCGTCCCCTCCGGCGAGCGACGCCGGATCTCTCCCCATCACCACGGCAGGCGTCGCAGCCTGAAGCGTCATGAAATTCAAGAGCAAAGTCATCTACACCTCGCACATCGACACGCCGCTCGGCGGCATCACGATGGCGGCCACCGACAAGGGGCTGGCCGGCGTCTGGTTCGACCAGCAGCGCCACTGGCCCGACACCGCCGGCTGGATCGCGAAGAACGACCACCCCGCCCTCGTCGAAGCCGCCGCGCAACTGCGCGACTACTTCGCCGGCAAGCGAGATCACTTCGACATGAAGCTCGACCTGTCGCACGGCACCGCGTTCCAGCAGAGCGTGTGGCAGCAACTGCTGGCCATTCCGGCAGGCGCCACCACGAGCTATGGCGCCCTCAGCGTCAACGTGGGCAACCCGACCGCCGTGCGGGCGGTGGGCGCGGCCGTGGGGCGCAACCCGATCAGCGTGATCGTGCCCTGCCACCGCGTGCTTGGCTCCGACGGCTCGCTGACCGGTTACGCTGGCGGGCTGCACCGCAAGACAGCCCTTCTGGAACTCGAGGGCGCGCTGTAGGCACCTTCAACAAAGAGAAGAGACGAGAAGCGAAAGACGCATGACCACGACGAACAACAACATCGCAGCCGCCAAGCCCCTCGCACCTACCGCCTGGCTCATCGACCTGGTACTGCTGGGCGCGCTGTGGGGCGCGTCCTTCCTCTTCATGCGCATCGGTGCCGCCGAGTTCGGCGCGCTGCCGACGGCCGCGGTGCGGGTGGCGATCGCCGCGCTGTTCCTGCTGCCCATCGCGCTGCTGCGCGGCCAGGGCCCTTCCCTCGCGAAGCACTGGAAGGCCAGCTTCGCGGTCGGCGTCTTCAACTCGGGCATGCCGTTCGCGCTGTTCTCTTTCGCGCTGCTGACCATCAACACCGGCCTCGCGGCGGTGCTCAACGCCACCACGCCGATGTTCGGCGCGCTCGTGGCCTGGGCCTGGTTCCGCGAGCGCCCCGCGAACTGGCGCCTCGTGGGGTTGCTGATCGGCTTCGCCGGCGTGGCAATGCTCGCCAGCCGCAGCGCCGGCCTGCACGCCGGCGCGAGCAGCAATGCCGCGCTCTTCGCGGTGCTGGCCTGCCTGGGCGCATGCCTTTGCTACGGCATCTCGGCCAGCGCCACGCGGGCCCACCTGGGCGGCGTGCCCGCGCTCACCACGGCCACCGGCAGCCAGATCGGCGCCACCGTCTTCCTCGCCCTGCCCGCCTTCTGGCTCTGGCCCGCGCAGATGCCCAGCCTGCGCGCATGGCTCGCGCTGCTGGCGCTCGGCATCGCCTGCACGGGCGTGGCCTACATCCTGTTCTTCCGCCTGATCGAACGCGCCGGCCCGGCCCGCGCGCTGACGGTGACCTTCCTGGTGCCGGTGTTCGCGCTCTTCTACGGCGCGGTGTTCCTCGGCGAGAACATCACGCAGTGGATGCTGATCTGCGCGGTGGTGATCGTGTGCGGCGTGGCGCTGTCGACCGGCATCGTCAAGCCGGGCTGGCCCCGCAAGGCCCCGGCCTGAGCCTGAATCGCGGGGCGCCTACACGGCGCCCGCGACGACGTTCACCGAAAGCGCCAGCACCAGCATGTTGAAAGCGAAGGCCAGCACGCTGTGCAGCAGCGTGATGCGCCGCATCTCCTTCGAAGTGGCCTGCACGTCGGACACCTGCGAAGTCATGCCGATCACGTACGAGTAGTAGAGAAAATCGAAGTAGTCGGGGGCGTCGTCCTTGCCCGGAAAGTCGAGCCCGCCGTCGGGCGTGCCGCCTCTCTGGTCGATGTAGTAGCGGTGCGCGTAGTGGAAGGCGTAGATGGTGTGCATCGTCAGCCACGAGCCCGCCAGCGCCACAAGGCCCAGCGCGACGTGCCCCGCGCGCTCCCAGCCGCTCAGCCCCTTCACCTGCTGCAGCAGCATGGCGATGGCCACCACGCTCATCGCCACCACCACCAGCATCGACACCAGGATCACCACGTTGGGCTGGTCCAGCAGCTGCGCCCGCTCGCGCGTGCGCTTCGCATCGAAGGTGCAGGCAAGCCACCAGGCCAGCACCTGGTGCACACCCACCGCCGTGCACCACCCGATCAACCCGCGCGCCATGCCGCTCATGGGCACCGGCATCAGCGCGGCGATGACGGCACAGCCCGCGACGGCGCCGTACAGCAGGCGTTGGGGCCCGGTGGTGGTGGAGAGGTGTCTGCGCATGGGCGGCACTTTAGCGCCGCGGCGGCAGCCAGTCTTCGCAAGACGCGGCGCGGCACCAGGCCATAAGCTGCGCCCACCATCGAAGAACGGAGACGAAGAGCATGCCCGCAGCCGCCACCGGCCCTGTGCCGCCGCAGTTCCATTCGCGCATCTCGCGCATCGCGCTGGGCGACGTGATCCACCGCAGCGCTCGCCGCTTCGGCACACGCACTGCGCTGATCGAAGGCGAGCACCGCATGACCTACGGCGAGCTCGACGCCGCGTCGAACCGCTTCGCGCATCACCTGCTGGGCCTGGGCCTCGCGAACGGCGACCGCGTGGGCATGCTGTGCAACAACTCGATCCAGATGGTGGTCGCCATGCTGGGCATACAGAAGGCGGGACTGGTGTGGGTGCCGATCAACACCTCGCTGGCGGTGGACGCCATCGGCTACATCCTCGGGCACGCCGGCGTGCGCCACATCGTGATCGACACCGCGCTGCACGCGAAGCCCGATCTGCGCCAGCTGCTGGACTCATCCGGCATCTCGCCCCTGCTGTGCGTGCTCGACGGCGACGTGCCGCCCGACGGCCTGCCCACCGTGCCGCAGGCCATCGCGCAAGGCCCTGAAACGCTGCCCGACGTGGAGATCGCCAGCACGCAGCTCGCGCTCATCATGTACACCAGCGGCACCACCGGCCGGCAGAAGGGTGTGATGCATTCGCACGCCTCGGTGCACTCGGTGCTGCTGAGCAACATGGTCGAGTGGGGCAGCAGCCCCGAGCGCGCCGACGTGTGGAGCGCCGTGCTGCCGCTCTTCCACTGCGGCCAGCACACGGTGGCGATGTCGGCGCTGGCGGTGGGTGGCTCGCTGGTGGTGCTGCGCGGCTTCGATCCGGGCGCGATGCTCGCCGCCATCGAGCGGCATCGCATCACGGTGACGGTCGGCCTGCCGATGATGTACGGCGCGCTGCTCGCGCACCCGCAGCGCGCGACGCGCGACCTCTCGAGCCTGCGGCTTTGCGTCTATGCAATGGCGCCGATGTCGCGCTCGCTGCTGCTGCGCCTGCTCGAAGAGTTCTGCCCCAACTTCGCGCTGGCCTCGGGCCAGACAGAGATGTACCCCGGCGCCACCATCTTCGAGACGCACGAGCAGCGCCGGCGCTTCGGCTCGTACTGGGGCGTTGCCACGCTGGTTAACGAGGTCGCGGTGATGGGCGACGACGGCGACCTGCTCGGGCCGGAGCAGGTCGGCGAGATCGTCTTTCGCGGCCCGAACGTGATGCTCGGCTACTACAACGACCCCGAGGCGACGGCGAATGCGCAGCGCTTCGGCTGGCACCACTCGGGCGACCTGGGCAAGCTGGATGCCGACGGGCAGCTGATGTTTCTCGACCGGCTGAAGGACATGGTCAAGTCGGGCGGCGAGAACGTGCCCTCCATCAAGGTCGAGGAAGTGCTGCTGCGGCATTCTTCCGTGCTGAATGCGGCGGTGGTGGGCCTGCCGCACGAGCGCTGGGGCGAGGCCATCACGGCCTTCGTCACGCGCAGACCCGACGCGCCCACGGACTTCGACGAAGCCGCGTTGATCGCGCACTGCAAGGAGCACCTGGGCGGCTTCGAGGTGCCGAAGCGCGTCGTCTTCCTGCCGGCGCTGCCGATGACGTCGACCGGCAAGATCCAGAAGTTCGAGCTGCGCCGGGCGCACCACGACCACTATCAGGGCGGCGACTGATCCTCGCGCTGCAGCAAGGTGGCCCGCACTTCCTTCTTCAGCACCTTGCCCACCTTGGAGCGCGGCAGGTCGAGCCACAACTCGATCTGCTTTGGCGCCTTCACGCTGCCGATGCGCGCCTTGACGAAGGCCTTGATCTCGTCCGGGTCCACCTGTCGCCCGGCATGCAGCTGCAGCACGGCCACCACGCGCTCGCCCCACTTCTCGTCGGGCAGGCCGACGACGGCGCTGTCCTGAACGTCGGGGTGCTGCATCAGCACCTGCTCGACCTCTGCCGAGTAGACGTTGAAGCCGCCCGAGATGATCATGTCCTTGGCGCGGTCCACGATGTAGAGGAAGCCATCGGCATCCAGGTAGCCGATGTCGCCCGTGTGATGCCAGCCGTGGCCCGAGGCCTCCTCGGTGGCTTGCGGGTTCCTGTAGTAGCCGAGCATCACGAGCGAGCCGCGCACCACGATCTCGCCACTCTCGCCCGTGGGCAGCAGCGCACCGTCACCACTCATGACGCCGACCTGCACGAGCGGCCCCGGCCTGCCCGCCGACGAAAGGCGATGCCGCGCGACAGTGCCGTCGTCGTTGAAGTGCTCGCGCGGCGACATCATCGAGATCATCATCGGCGCCTCGGTCTGGCCGAAGAGCTGGGCCATGACGGGGCCGATCTTCTGCAGTGCCTCCTCGAGCCGCGCGGCAGACATGGGCGCCGCGCCGTACCAGAAGCACTGCAGCGAATCGAGCGTCGTCTGCGCGAGCTGCGGATGCTGCAGCAGCATGTAGATCAGCGTGGGCGGCAGGAAGGTGTGGGTGACCCTGTGTTCCTCGATGAGCCCGAGGAACTCGCCCAGGTCGGGCCTGGGCATGATCACGACCTGCCCGCCCAGCGCCATGATCGGCAGGCACAGCACGCCGGCCGCATGCGTGAGCGGCGCCAGCGCGAGGTAGACGGGCCGGCCCTCGAAGGGATAGCCCATCAGCGTCAGCGCCGACATCGACTCGAGGTTGCGCCCCGACAGCATTACGCCCTTGGGCTGGCCGGTGGTGCCGCCGGTGCCGGCGATCATCGCGACGTCGTCGGGCGGTGCGATGTCCAGCGGCGAATCGTCCAGACCTTCCAGCCAATCTTCCATGGAGGGCGCGAAGGCCTGCCGCTGGTCCAGGCACACCAGCGCCCGCAGCTTGGGCAGTTGCGGACGCATCTGCTCGACCATGGCCGCGTAGTTGCCGTGGAAGACCAGGCACGCGCAATCGAAGGCATCGAGCACGAAGGCGTTCTCGCCCGCCTCGTTGCGAGGATTGATCGGACACCACACGCAGCCCGCGCGCGAGATGCCGAACACCGTGGCGAATGCGGTCGCGTCGTTGCTCGACAGCACCGCCACCTTGTCACCCGGCCGGACGCCGGCGCGCTGCAGCCCGCGCGCCACGCGCCAGCTGATGCGCTGCACCTGGGCATAGCTCAGGCTGGTGCCGCCCATGGTCAGGCAGGGCGAGTGGGCGCCCAGCTGGGCGCCCTTGTCGAGGTAGTCGACCAGGCGCATGGGATCAGCCCATCCGGGTGATCACGGGCTCCTGCACCAGCCCGAAGCCGCGCAGCGCGCCCAGCAGCTCGCGATGCCCGAAGGCCTGGCAGCCCGAGGCGAAGCCGGCGCGCCGTGGCGGCTGCTGCAGCAGCGAAGCCGCCGCGAAGGCCTGCAGCAGGCCGGTCTGCTTGTAGTTGCAGTTGCCGAAGATCACGCAGTGCACACGGCCCAGCGGACCGGAGGCGTGCACCGAGTCGACGGACTTGTTGATGCGCGGGTTCTCGCGCGGAGGCATGGTGTTCATCACGCCCGCCGCCGTCTGGGCCAGCGCGGCATAGCGATCCTCGTCGTTCATGCCTTCGGTGGCCTTGAGCGCCGCGGCCACGATATGCGGCACACCCTGCATCAGCGGCTTGTTGAAGACGCCGCCGAGCACCTTCACGTTGGCCACGCGCGGGTCGCGCTTGAACCACACCGGGTGCGAGGTTCCTCCCCAGGGCAGCGCCAGCGCTGCCTCGTGCTGGCCGGGAATCGACAGGTGGTAAAGGCCCGCGTCGGGTTGCCACTCCACGTATTCGTTCTGCTCCAGGTAGTAGGCCTTCGACGTCGCCGCATTGACCAGGATGGTCTGGGTGGATGCGATGGTCGGGCTGCCGCCCCAGAACACGGCGATGTCGAGCGTGTCGAGGCCAGGCGTCTCCAGGCACAGCTGAGCCGCGATCTCGCCCGTGGTGTACATGTGCGCGAGGCCCGGCGACAGCAACAGGCCTGCGGCGGCGAACTTGGCGCCGTACTTCTGGTCGAGCGTGATGAGCCAGTCCTGCTCGCCGGTAGTGTCGGTGTAGTGGCATCCGGCGGCCAGGCAGGCATCGACGACCTCGGGGCCGAACTTGGCGAATGGCCCCACCGTGTTGAGCACCACCGAGGCGCCGGTGAAGAGCTCGGTGAGCGCACTCACCGAATGCGCCACTTCCACCACCTCGTAGTTCGCGGTCTCGATGCCGGGCACGTTGGACTTCATCGCCGCTTCCACCTTCTGCGCGCTGCGGCCCGCGGCGATGAAGGGGATGTTGTACTCGCGCAGGTATTCGCACACCAGCCGGCCGGTGTAGCCGGAGGCGCCGTATACGACGACGGGTTTCTTCTTGCTGCTGCTCATGTCGTGTCTCCTTTTCTACCTGCTCACATGCCCATGCCGCCGTCCACAGCGATGCCTGCGCCGGTGATGAACCGGGCCGCATCGGAGCAGAGGAAGACCACCACGTCGGCCATGTCGCCGACTTCGCCCAGGCGCCCGAGCGGCGTCTGGCCGACCACGTCGCCCACGGCCGCCTCCACGCTGGGTGCGAGCCCCGCGGCGACGATGTCCTGGGCGAGCTTCATGCCCATGTCGGTGGGCACCAGTCCCGGATAGATGCAGTTCACGCGCACGCCGTAGCCCAGCTTGCCGGACTCCATGGCCGCGACACGCGTGGCGCGGTCGACGGCGGACTTGGTGGCCGAGTAGCCGGAGATGGCCGGGAACGCGATGGTCGCCGCGACCGACGCGATGTTGACCACCGCCCCGCCGCCGCCCGCGCTGCCGCCGGGGCGCATCGCGCGGAACGCGTGCTTCATGCCGAGCAGCGTGCCGGCCACGTTCACGTCGAGCATGCGGCGCAGGTCGTCGGCGTTCACGTCGACCACCAGCGAGGTGATCTCGATGCCGGCGTTGTTGACGAGGATGTCGAAGCCGCCGAGCTCCTTCACCGTGGTCTCGGCGGCCGAGGCCCAGTCGCCGTCCTTCGTGACGTCGAGCGGCACGAAGCCCACCTTCGCTCCCGACGCGGACAGCCTGGCGGCGGTTTCGCGCCCCAGGTCGGCGAGCACGTCGCCGATCATCACTGAAGCACCGGCCGCGGCCAGCGCCTCGGCAATGCTCGCGCCAATGCCGCGCGCACCGCCTGTCACGAGCGCACGGCGCCCTTTCAAGTCGAACTTGGCCATCACTTGTCTCCTGTGGATATGTTGTGAGATGGAGCGGTCATCCTAGAAATCGACTTTACGACTGTCAAGATTTTTCTTGTCACTCGTCAAGTTTTTCTAGAATGGCATCCGTGACACGCCGGATGCGGGTTCTCCCGCTTGCGTGCTATGGTTTGCAATCAAGAGGAACACGGGGGCTGGCAGGCATGCGGCCCGGCTTTCAATGACGACACATCAACGGGTAAAGAAGCACGCCGAACGGGTGCCCAAGGCACGGGTCGACAAGTTCTCGGAACGCCGAGCCGAACTGGGAGAGGCCGCACTGACCACGCTGGCCGCACTGGGCTACGCACGCACCAGCCTGCGAGAGATCGCGCAGAACTCCGAGTTCTCGCATGGCGTCCTGCACTACTACTTCAGCGACAAGGTCGACCTGATCATCTGCAGCGTGAAGCAGTACAAGGCCCGCTGCGTCACCCGCTACGACCACGCGGTGGAAAGCGCCACCACCTACGACGAGCTGATGGACGGTTTCCTGCAGAGCCTCGGCGACACGCTGTGCGACGAGGGCCACGTGCACCGCCTCTGGTACGACCTGCGCTCGCAGGCGCTTTTCGAGGAAGCCTTCCGCGCCGACGTCGTGCAGATCGACAAGAGCCTGGAAGACATGATCTGGCGCATCATGAGCCGCTTCGCCGAGCTATCGGGCGAAGACCCCGGCATGTCGCCATCGGCCACCTATGCGCTGTTCGACGGCCTCTTCCAGCAGGCGCTGCTCAAGCACATGTCCGGCGATGCGAAGGCCGTCGAGAGCATGAAGACCGATGTGCGCCAGGCCATCGGTCGCCTCTTCACGCCGCCTGCGAAGGCTGCCGCGCCCCGCAAGCGCCGCGCCTGAAGCGCGCGAGGCACTTCACCTCGTTTTCTTCGCCGGCGCGAGCGCACGCGCGCCGGCCCACTGCCCGCTCTCGCACAGGTCGCGCACCACGTCCGCGATCAGCGTGCACACGGCGCGCTTGGCATTCGTGACCGGGAGATGCACCGACACGCACAGCCCCAGCATTCGGTGCATCGACGGTGAAGCGATGCGATGCGCGACCAGCCGGCCTTCCTGCACTTCGCGCTGCGCGAGCCCGAACGGCATGATGGTCGGCCCCAGCCCTGCTTCCACCGCCGCCTTCAGCGTGTAGACCGAGTTGATCTCCGCGACCACCCGCGCTGCGGGGTGCCCCGCCTGCTCCAGCACCGCATCGACCAGCCAGCGCGTGCAATGGCCATGCGCATGGGCAGGCCACACCAGCGGCCGTGCGGTGGCCTGCCCGATGCTCACGTCGCCCGGCGGCAGCGCATGCGGGCTCTGCGGCGATTCGAGGAAAACGAAGTCTTCTTCCACCAGCGGTGTGAACTGGATGTCTTCCGCCGGCATGGTCGGCGAGAACACCGCCACGTCGACGCGGCCGCGCAGCAGCTGGTCGGCCATGTTGCCGGTGAGCTCCTCGTTCAGGTGCAGCACCACGTCGGGATAGCGGCGGGCCGCCGCGCGCATCAGCGGCAGCGCGATCATGGGGGACACGCTCTGCGGCAGCGCCGCAACCACCGAACCCGACACCGACTCGGCCGCGACATGCACGGCGGCCTTGGCGTCGCGCACCTGCTTGGTGATGCCCTGCGCGTATTCGTAGAAGACCTTGCCCGCCTCGGTCATCGCCACGCCGTTACGGCTGCGCAGCAGCAGCTGGGTGCCGAGTTCGCCCTCGAGTTCGGCCATCTGCTTGCTCAGGGCCGATTGCGCAATGAAGAGTTGCTGCGCGGCGCGCGACAGGCTGCCGCAGTCCACGATGGCAACGAAGTACTTGAACTGGCGCAACTCCATCGAAGGGTCTCCGGCCGCACGCCGCGGGGTGCGGGCGAGGCCGGAGATTCTAGGGCGCACATCTGCCGTACTCAGCTTTCCACCGGGCCGACGACCTTCCCGGGATTGAAGATGTCGTGCGGGTCCAGCGCCTGCTTCACCGCACGCATCAGCGCCACCCCATGAACGCCATGCTCCTCGACCAGGTACTTCATCTTGTGCAGCCCCACGCCGTGCTCGCCGGTCGACGTGCCGCCGTGTCGCAGCGCGCGCTGTACCAGGCGATGGCTGAAAGCTTCAGCCGCCTCGTTCTCCTCCGCGCTGCCAGGGTCGACCAGCACAAGGCAGTGGAAGTTGCCGTCGCCGACGTGCCCCAGCACCGGCACGAGCAGCCCGTGCTCGGCGATGTCGGCCTGCGTCTCCTCGATGCACTGCGCGAGCGCCGACAGCGGCACGCATGCATCGGTGCTCAGGCTGCGGCTGCCCGCCTTCAGCTGCAGGCAGGCGAAGTAGGCGTGATGGCGCGGCGTCCACAGGCGCGAGCGCTCCTCCGGCCGCTTGGCCCACTGGAAAGCGCCGCCGCCATGGTTGCCCGCAATCTCCCGCACGGTGTCGGCCTGCTCGTCGACCTGCGCCTGGCTTCCGCCGAACTCGAGGAACAGCGTGGGGTGTTCGCCCAGAGTGGTGCGGCTGTGCGCATTCACGGCGCGGATGGTCAGCGCGTCCAGCAGTTCGGCGCGAGCCAGCGGCACGCCCATCTGGATCGACTCGATCACGCAATCGACCGCCGCGCGCACCGACGGAAAATGCACCACCGCCGCCGCATAGGTCTCCGGGTGCGGATGCAGCCGCACCGTGGCCTCGGCAATCAGCCCCAGCGTGCCTTCGGAGCCGCAGTACAGCTGCGTGAGGTTGTAGCCCGCGGAACTCTTGCGCGCCCGCGAGGCGGTGCGCACGACGTCGCCTTCGGCCGTGATCACCGTCAGGCTCACGAGGTTGTCGCGCATGGTGCCGTAGCGGACCGTGTTGGTGCCCGACGCGCCCGTGGCGACCATGCCGCCAATGGACGCGTCGGCGCCGGGATCGACCGAGAAGAAGAAGCCCGTGCCCTGCAGTGCCGTGTTCAGCTGCCCACGCGTGACGCCCGCCTCCACCGTGGCCGTGAGATCGCCGGGCCGGATCGCCAGCACCTTGTTCATCTGCGAGAAGTCGACGCACACGCCGCCCTCGACGGCCAGCAGGTGCCCTTCCACCGAAGAGCCCACGCCGAAGCCGATGACCGGCACTCGCTCGCGGGCGCATGCGCGCACCACGAAGGCCGCCTCCTCGGTGCTGCGCACGAAAACCACCGCATCGGGCGGCTGCGGCGGATAGGTCGATTCGTCGGTGCCATGCTGCAGCAGCACGACCTTGCTGGTTGAAAAGCGTTCCGCGAACCTGCCTTGCAGCAAAGCCAGCAGTTCCGGTGACGGGGAGCGCCGCGTGCTCGAACGCACGGGAATGTTCACGACCGAATCCATCTCGGGCCTCCTGAATGCGGCTCAGCGCAGCGACGACGCGCGCCCGGGCTTGACGAACAGCACCAGCACGGCACCGATCACCAGCAGCGCCGCCAGCATGTGCAGCCCCGCATCCGTGCTCTGCGTCGCATCCTTGATGAGGCCGATGAGATACGGCGCGCTGAAGCCCGAGAGATTGCCGAAGGAGTTGATGAGCGCAATGCCCGCCGCCGCCGCCGCGCCGCCGAGAAAGCCCGTCGGCATGCCCCAGAAGACAGGAAAGGTCGACATGATGCCCATCGTGGCCAGCGTGAGGCCGGCCATCGCGAGCGTCACGTTGCCGTGAAAGGCCACGCTCAGCACGAGCCCCACAGCGCCGACGACGGCGCCGAGCGCGCTGTGCCAGCGGTACTCGAGCCGGCGGTCCGCGCTGCGGGCCATGAAGTACATCGCGACCACGCCGAATGTCCATGGAATGGCGCTGAGCAGGCCGATGTCGAGAGCGCCCTTCACGCCCGTCGCCTTGATGATGCTCGGCAGCCAGAACGAGATGCCGTACAGCCCCGAGGTGTAGGCGAAGTACACCAGCGCCAGCAGCCACACGCGGCCGTTGCCCAGCACGCTGGCGATGCGTGGCTCGGCCTTGCCGGCGTCTTCGGCGGCGATCTCGCGGGCGATGAGTTCGCGCTCGGCCGGCGTGAGCCAGCGCACGTCCTTCACGCGGTCGTCGAGGTAGCGCCACACGACGAGGCCCAGCGCCACGGTCGGCAGGCCCTGCAGCAGGAACAGCCACTGCCAGCCGGCCCAGCCGTTGACGCCGCCCATGCCCTGCAGGATCCAGCCCGAGAAGGGGCCGCCGAGGATGCCCGCGAACGGAATCGCCGCGAGGAACAGCGAAGTCGCCTTGCCGCGCCGCGCGGCCGGGTACCAGTAGGTGAGGTACAGGATGATTCCGGGGAAGAAGCCCGCCTCCGCCGCGCCGAGCAGAAAGCGGATCACGTAGAACGACGTCGGCGAACTCACGAACATGGTGCCCGCCGACAGCACGCCCCAGGTGATCATGATCCGCGCGATCCAGCGGCGCGCACCCACGCGGTGCAGAACCACGTTGCTCGGCACCTCGAACAGGAAGTAGCCGATGAAGAAGATGCCCGCGCCCAGCCCGTAGACCGCGTCGCTGAACTGCAGGTCGCCCTGCATCTGCAGCTTGGCGAAGCCCACGTTCACACGGTCGAGGTACGCCACGATATAGCAGAGGAAGAGCAGCGGAATAAGCCGCCATCCCACCTTGCGGTAGACGGCATCGGAGGTGCTGTCGAAGCGACCCTCGTAGGGCTGCGCGATGGTGCTGGTGCTCATGGGTGCGTCGCTTTCCTTCGTACTGGTTCGGCTGCAGTCGATGGTCGCCCTCGCACCCGCCGTGCCGGTGCGGGTTTCCACGCAAGATTCATATGGAATGAAGATCGGCGTATCTCGCGGCGAGATGCGCGCCGAAGGTGCATGCCACGCGGAAGTGCATGCGATGCACCAAGTGTTGTTTCATCGGGGCTAACCCTGCTCCCCGGGCCTGTTTCTTTGGCTGCAATGAATGTAATAATTTAGTTACAAAATCATCCGCCTCGCCTCATTTCCAAAGAAAGCCTCGCCATGCAACGCCAGCCCCTCCACTCTTCGCTTCGCATCACCGCCCGCATCGCAGCGGGCGCGCTTCTCACTGCCTGCGCCTCGGCGAATGCCTTCGTGATCGGCGTCAGCGAAGGCGTGAGCTACGACGTGTCCGACGCGCAGATCACCGCCCGCTTCGAGCCCATCGCCGAAGTGCTGTCCAAGGCACTGAAGCAGCCGGTGACCGTCAAGGTGCTCAACTCGTACAACGGCGCACGCGAGGCACTGAAGCAACAGCAGGTCGACCTCGCCTTCGTGCATCCCTCGCACGTCGCCCTCGCTGCCATCAAGGGCGGGCAGTACAAGGCCTTCGCCTGGACCACCGGCTACACCGACTACAAGGTCTCGTTCCTGTGCAAGGAGCAGCAGCCGATCTCCGATTGGAAGAGCGTGGCCGGCAAGCAGCTCGTGATGCCCGACGCCGACTCCATCACCTCCGTCATCACGCGCGCCATGCTGCGCGAGCAGGGCCTGCAGGGCCCGGGTGCGGTCAAGGTCACCAACACGCGCTTCCAGGAGGCCGTGCCCTTCTACGTGCAGAACGGCTTCGCGGCCTACGGCGCCACGGCCGCCTCGAGCGTGGTCAAGACCTGGAAGGACGGCGGCGGCAAGGTCTGCGCGGAATCCCGCGCGGTGCCGATCAAGCAATGGCTCGCATCCAGCAAGCTCGACGCGGCCACGGTGAATGCCGCGCGCGATGCATTGCTGGGCCTGGCGCAGACCGATGCGGGCAAGCGCGCGCTGGCGGCGTCGAACTACGTGGGCTTCGTCAATCCCTCGGCCGACGTCGAGGCATCGCTGATGAGCTGGCTCGGGATCTGAGGGCAGGCAAGACCGCATGCGCACGCCCGGGCGCCGGCCCGGGCAGAATCCGGCGCTTGCAGTTTGCCTCTCAAGGACCCTTTCATGAACGACCTCTCGAGCTTTCCCATCACGAAGAAGTGGCCCGCGCAGCACCCCGACCGGCTGCAGCTGTACTCGCTGCCCACGCCCAACGGCGTGAAGGTGTCGATCATGCTGGAGGAAACCGGCCTGCCCTACGAGCCGCATCTCGTGAGCTTCGAGACCAACGACCAGATGTCGCCGGAGTTCCTGTCGCTCAACCCGAACAACAAGATCCCGGCCATCCTCGACCCCAACGGGCCCGGCGGCAAGCCGCTGGCCTTGTTCGAGTCGGGCGCCATCCTCGTGTACCTTGCCGAGAAGACCGGCAAGCTCATCCCGCAGGACGCCGCCGGCCGCTACGAAGCCCTGCAGTGGGTGATGTTCCAGATGGGCGGCATCGGCCCGATGTTCGGCCAGCTCGGCTTCTTCAACAAGTTCGCCGGCAAGGACTACGAAGACAAGCGCCCGCGCGACCGCTACGTGAACGAGTCGAAGCGACTGCTGGGCGTGCTCGACAAGCGGCTCGCCGACCGCGCCTGGATTCTTGGCGACAGCTACAGCATCGCCGACATCGCCACTTTCCCCTGGATACGCAACCTGATCGGCTTCTACGAGGCGGGCGACCTGGTCGGCTTCAAGGACTTCCCCAACGTCGCGCGCACGCTCGAAGCCTTCGTGGCGCGCCCCGCCGTCGTGGCGGGGCTGGGCATTCCGAAGCGCGGTTGAGCGGGCAGTTGCTGCTGCTGGACAGGTCCATCAGCATGCGCGAGAGCAGGTAGAGCCGCGGCACCACGCTCTCGACTTCCGCGTATTCCTCCGGCGTGTGGATGCCGCCACCCACGATGCCGAAGCCGTCGAGCACCGGCACGCCGACGCCCGCCACCAGGCTCGCATCGGCCGCGCCGCCGCTGCTTTCGATGGTGAGCTTCTTGCCGATCTCGGCGTAGATGCCCTCGGCCATGCCGACCAGCTTGTCAGACGCAGACGAGCGCGGCATCGGCGGCAGGCCGCGGATCAGGCGGACCCTCACCTCGGTCTCGGGAATGAGCTTGTTCTGCGAGATGCGCACCAGGTCCTTCTCCACGCGGTCGAGCTCCTCGGGCGTGGCGGCGCGCACGTCGCCCTTGGCGCTCGCCGTCGCAGGGATCACGTTGGTCGGGCCGTTGGCCGTGAGCACAGTGAAGTTGACAGTGGTCTTCTTCGCCGCGTCGGCGGTCTTCGATAGCTGCAGCACCTGGTGCGCCACTTCCATCGCCGCGTTGCGGCCCGCCTCGGGCGCCACGCCCGCATGAGCGGCAAGCCCCTTCACCTCGACGAGCGCGGTGGCCGAGCCCTTGCGCTCGACCACGAGGCCGTCGGCCGGACGGCCCGGCTCCAGGTTCAGCGCCACGTCGTGCTGCTTGGCCACGCGCTCGATGAGCGCGCTGGTGCCCACGGAGCCGGTCTCCTCGTTGGTGTCGAGCAGGAAGGTGATCTGCCCATAGTCCTTGAAGCCGATCTGCTGCAGGATCTTCAGCGCGTAGAGGCCGGCCACCACGCCGCCCTTGTCGTCCATCACGCCGGGGCCGTAGGCGCGGCCGTCCTTGATGTAGAAGGGCTTGGCCGCTGCCGTACCTTCCTTGAACACCGTGTCCATGTGCGCGAGGATCAGGATCTTCTTCTTGCCCTGGCCGGTCAGCGTGGCCACGACGTTGGTGCCGGGATGCGGATCGGCCGGAAAGGTCTCGATGCGCGCGCCCAGCTTGCGCAGTTCTTCCACAGCCATCTCGCGCACCTTGGCCAGGCCCGCGGTGTCCGCCGAGCCCGAGTCGATGTTGACCATGGTCTCAAGCATCTTGAGCGCGCCGTCCTTGCTCTGCGTGGCCGCATCGAGCACGGCCTGGTGCGGCTTCTGGGCCATCGCATTGCCGGCGAGGAGCGCGCAAGCGAGCGCGGTGCACTGGGCGATGGCAAGCATGCGGCGGCGGGCGGGGGCCGCGGGTTTCATGGCCGAGGGAGCCGGGAAGGGATGGCGCGAGTGAGTCGTCATGTTGTCCGTTCTGTTGATGGAAATTCCGGGAAGGCGCGGCACGGGGCTGCCGCATGCACTCTACAGACACTTCAGCCGGGAAAGTCTTCCCCGCGCAGCTCGATCGGCTGGCCGTGCGGCGTGCGGCCGGCCGCGTGTTCCCAGGCGTGGCGATAGCGGGCGAGTTCGTCGCCGGAGCTGGCGCCCTTGCGGGCCACCAGTCCTTCGAGCGCCGCGAGCCAGTGGCGGTAGTAGGTGGTGCCGTTGTCGGGGTCGCCCGCGGCCTGCGCCGCTGCGATCTGCACAGCCAGCGCCTCGGCCCATTCCGGCCAGGTGAACAGGCCGCGCTCATGCAGCACCAGCGTCATCGCGAAGGCCTGCGCTTCCCAGGGTGCATTGAAGACGGGGCCGTCCGCGTCGCGCGGCATGCCGGGCGAAAGGGGCATGCCGCTCATGCCACCGCCTCCAGATAGCTTTCCCACGCATCGACCGATACCGACAGGTTCTGACGCGGCACATCGTCGCCCCATAACTCGGCTTCGTCGAACTCCACCGTGTAGAGCCACTGCGGCTGCTCGCCGAGCCCTTGCGCGTTCGTGTCGGCGAACACGTGCGCGCCATGCACGTGGATGATCGTGCCGCGCTTGCCCTGCACGTAGCCCGGCAGCCGCGTGTGATGGTCGACCTTGCCCAGGTGCATGCGCACCGGCTGCCCCAAAGCGAAGCGCGCCGGAGCCGGTGCCGGCCGTTCGGTGGGCGAGCCCTTGGCAAGAACGGCCGGCACGTTGGCCGCCTGCAGCACGCGAGCCACCGGAGCGGCCGTGTGACGCATCTCCCCGCTCGCGATCTCGTCGGGATGAATCTGCCCGCGCTGCAGCATCAGCTGCTCCAGCGCGGCAAGCCATATCTGGTAGTAGCTCAGCTCGCGATAGTCCGGCAGCGTCTCGCGCACGGCGCGGCTCGCATCGATGTTCCACGAGCCGGTGGCTCCCATGGCCAGCACCAGCGCCAACGCGCGCGGCTCCCAGCCGGCATGGAAGAGTTCGCCTTCGGCTTCGGGCACCACCTTGCCGAAGCCCGGCAGGCCGCCGAGATCGGCCTTCGTCATGTAGCTCATGCGGCACTCCCTGCTTCGGCGGGCGCGCCGGCCAGCCGCGTGCCGATCATCGAATCGCGCGAGACCAGTGCGGCGAGCTCTTCTTCGCCCAGGCTTTCGGTACCGGCGGGTCGCTGCGGGATCACGAGGTAGCGCACCTCGGCAGTCGAGTCCCAGACGCGGATGCGCGTGGTGTCGGGCAGCGTCGTGCCGAAGTCGGCGAGCACGCCGCGCGGGTCCTTCACCACGCGCGAGCGGTACGGCGCGCTCTTGTACCAGGTGGGTGGCAAGCCCAGTACCGGCCACGGGTAGCAGCTGCACAGCGTGCAGACCACCATGTGATGCAGCTCGCCGGTGTTCTCCACCGCCACCATGTGCTCGCCCTGCCGGCCCGTGTAGCCCAGCGAGGCGATCGCCGCCGTGGCATCGGCCAGCAGCCACTGCCTGAATGCCGGATCGACCCAGGCCCGCGCCACCACGCGCGCACCGTTGCGTGGGCCGACCCGGGTCTGGTAGGTGTCGATCAGAGCGTCGAGTGCGGCGGGGTCGATGTAGCCCTTCTGCGCGAGCACGCTCTCGAGCGCGCGGACGCGGAGGTCCATCTCGCCGAGTTCGCTGTGTTCATGGTCATGGTCGTGATCGTGGTGGGGGTGGTCGGCGCTCATTCCGGCGATGCTACGCCCGGGCACTTAAAATTCGAAGCCTCCCGCCAGTTCCCCCGGAAGCCCCTCCTCCATGACCTCCACGCCCGCCCGCCCCGTCCGCTCCCAGTACGAAGATTTCATGCGCCACGTCGACACCCATGGCGTCTTCAAGAGCGACCGCACGGGCACGGGCACCAAGAGCGTGTTCGGCCACCAGATGCGCTTCGACCTGAACGAGGGCTTCCCGCTGGTCACCACCAAGAAGGTGCACCTGAAGTCCATCATCCAGGAACTGCTGTGGTTCCTCACCGGCTCGAGCAACAACAACTGGCTCAAGGAGCGCGGCGTCACCATCTGGGACGAATGGGCACGCGAGGACGGCGACCTCGGCCCCGTATACGGCGTGCAATGGCGCAGTTGGCCCACCCCCGACGGCGGACACATCGACCAGATCGCCGATGTCATCAAGACGCTGAAGACCAACCCCGACTCGCGCCGCATCATCGTGAGCGCCTGGAACGTGGCCGAACTGTCGAAGATGGCGCTCATGCCCTGCCATGCCTTCTTCCAGTTCTACGTGGCACCGCCGCAGGCCGAGGGCGAACGCGGCAAGCTCAGCTGCCAGCTCTACCAGCGCAGCGCCGACATCTTCCTGGGCGTGCCCTTCAACATCGCGAGCTACGCGCTGCTCACGCACATGATCGCGCAGCAGTGCGACCTCGACGTGGGCGACTTCATCTGGACCGGCGGCGACTGCCACATCTACAGCAACCACGCCGAGCAGGTGGCGCTGCAACTCAGCCGCACGCCCTACCCGTACCCCACGCTGAACATCAAGCGCAAGCCGGCTTCCATCTTCGACTACCAGTACGAAGACTTCGAGGTGCTGGACTACCGGCACGGCGATCCGATCAAGGCGCCCGTGGCGGTGTGAGCTGAATGAGCAAGCCCCGCATCCACCTCATCTTCGCCCGCGCCGCCAACGGCGTGATCGGCATCGACAACACCATCCCCTGGCACATCCCGGAGGACATGGCGCACTTCAAGCAGCAGACAGCCGGCGCGCCGGTGATCATGGGCCGCAAGACCTGGGACTCGCTGCCGCCGCGCTTCCGGCCGTTGCCCGGCAGGCGCAACATCGTGATCACGCGGCAGGCCGACTGGCAGGCCGAGGGCGCGCATCGTGCGGGCAGCCTGCAGGAAGCGCTGTCGCTCTGCGAGTCGCCGGACGCCCAGACCGCGTGGGTCATCGGCGGCGCGCAGATCTACGCCGAGGCCGAACCGCTCGCGCAGCGCGCGGTGGTGACCGAGGTTGCGCGCGACTACGAAGGCGATGCCTACGCGCCGGAACTCGACCCTTCTTCCTGGCGCGAGACGCAGCGCGAGTCGCATGTCTCGGCCAAGGACGGCATCGGCTTCAGCTTCGTGACCTACGAGCGCGTCGCCCCCGCGGCGAAGTGAAGCGATGAACGACCGCGCCCCGCACCGGCCAGCCTTGCCCGGCTTGCGGCGCAGGTCGGTGGTGGCGGGGGCGGCGCTGCTCGCAGGCCTCGCACCGATACGGGCGCTGCAGGCCGCGGAGCCTCTGAAGCCGGACGAAGAAGCGCTCTTCATGACCGGCACGGCGCGCCCCACCGCCGACGGCCGACTCGAGGTCGACATCCATGCATGGATCTTCGAGCGCGAACATCGCTGGGGCCTCGACACTGCGCTCGCGCGCTATCTGGGCCTGAGCCTGAAGAAGCTCTCGCCCGCCGCGCGCCTGCGCTTCAGCCAGCGCACGGCCCTCTTCCATGCGGAGTCGGAAGAAGACAAGCGGATCGACGTCGCCTTCGACAACAGCTCCGAGCGCGTGACGATGCCCGCATCGGGAAAGGACGGCCGCACCAACCTTCGCATCGTGATAGACGTGCCGCGTGCACCGTTGCTGCCCACTTCGCCCTCGCCGAGGGATTGGGTCCAGTTCCACGGTGTGACAGGCCCCGGCGAACTGCTGCACCGCTTCAGGGGCCAGGCGCTCGTGGTGCCCGCGCAAGGCGTGTCGGTCATCTCGGACATCGACGACACCATCAAGCGCACGCAAGTGCGCGACCGGCGCGAGATGCTGCTCAACACCTTCGCGCGGCGCTTCGAGGCGGCACCGCGCATGGCAGGCTGGTACCGCGAACTCGCGAAGACGCCCGACACGCGCTTTCACTATCTGTCGGCGAGCCCCATACAGCTCTACCCTGCGCTCTCGGATTTCATCCGCACCGCCGACTTTCCCGCAGGCAGCATGCACCTGCGCGAGAGCACCACATGGCGCACGCTGATTCCCGGCGAGGACGATTCGCGTGGACACAAGCTCGGCGTGATCGAGCGGCTGCTCACCGAATTTCCGCAGCGCCGCTTCGTGCTGGTCGGCGACTCGGGCGAGGCCGACCCCGAGATCTACGCGCAAACGTTTCGCTCGCATCCGCAGCGCATCGACAGCATCGTGATACGCGATGTGACCGGCGAAAGCCGCACGTCCGATCGCTATCGCGCGACCTTCGAAGGCATCGACCCGGTCCACTGGCACATCGTGATGCCGGACACCACAGCATGGCCTGTTCAGGCCATCGGCCAGAGCAGAAACTAGTCAGCTCATCGGCAGGTTGCCAGAAACAAACTGGCACCTTCGTCGCCTTCGCGCCGCCAAAGGAACACTTCGGTACACGCGAGGAAAGGCACGCGCGGCGCAGGGTTTAGACAACGCTAATTGTTTGTGCGCACAATGTCCGCAACGCCCTCAACCAAAAGGAGACGGGTCATGTCCATGGAATTTCTTCGGGCTATCGCCGAGCAGAAATTGCCATATGTCATCCACACGCCGGCAGACATCGACAGGCTGCGCGTGCTGCGTGCGGCAGAGTTGGTGACGGCATTCATTCCGCCTTCGGACCGCGCATCCGATGCGCGCGCGATCCGTCAGCTGGCCCAGGTCGAATCGATCACCGCCAAGGGTCGGCTCGCGCTCAACAAGGCCACTTCGGCATTCATCGAACTGTAGGAAAACGCGGCTGCGTTTCCCTGCTCGACACCCTCCCCCGTTGCCACAGCCCAGGCTGCGGCGCTTCCATTCCGGCTGTTACAAATAGCCCGTTTTTTCGCGCGCATGCCCCCGGCGCGCGAACACCCAGCACCCCTCCTCCCGTGCCATCCGCCTGACCGGATGCACCGACTTGCGTGCCCATCCGATATCACGCTGGACATTTGCGTGTCAATTACGTGACGAAACGCTCAGAAGTAATGTTTTCCAGACGTTGAGCACTTGCTTTTTCGGCAGGTTTTACACGCGATATGGGGTACCTACCCAATTCTGGGGATTGTTAGCAGATATCTCGATTTGTATCTTTCGTACCGTCTTTGATGCATTGCCGCGACTGCAACGGCAACGGACCGCGCGCCGCCCGACCAGGCGACGGGCGTCGAAAACCGCAACGAGTGTTCCTGTCACTTCAACCTTTTCTGAGAGCGAAAAATGTCGAATAGCCTGCAAAACTGGGTTGGACGCAATCGTCCGCCGCGCGTCCAGATCACCTACGACGTCGAGATCGGCGACGCAGTCGAAAAGAAGGAGCTGCCGCTGGTGGTGGGCCTGCTGGCCGACCTCTCGGGCCAGCCCGCGCAGCCGCTGGCGAAGCTCAAGGAACGCCGCTTCGTCGAGATCGACCGCGACAACTTCGACGGTGTGCTCGGCAACATCTCGCCGCGCCTCGACCTCTCGGTGCCCGACACCATGAAGGGCGAAGGCAACCTGAAGATCGAGCTGAACTTCAAGCAGTTCGCCGACTTCCATCCCGAAGCCATCGTGAGCCAGGTGCCCCGCCTGGCCAAGCTGCTCGAAGCGCGCCAGCAACTGCGCGACCTGCTCGCCAAGCTCGACGGCAACGACGAACTCGACGGCCTGCTCGAGCGCGTGGTGCAGAACAGCGAAGACCTCAAGACGGTCCAGAGCCAGGCCAGGGCCGAAGCCGGCGCTGCACCTGCGCAAGCCGCGGCGGCCGCACCGGACGCCGCACAGACCCAATCGTCCCCCGAAGCCGAAGCTCCGGCAGCGTGATCAACCACGCCGGCCGCCGCGCACCCGCGCGCAGCCCGGCACTTCATGAATGGTGATAGAGATGGCCAACAAATCCAAAGCCGCCGAAGCCGGCAGTGCAGCAACCACCGTCACGACCAGTGACCTGAGCCTGCTCGACAAGATCGTCCACGAAGGCAACATGACGACCGAGCCTTCGCAGGGCGCCTACGCGAAGAAGCTGATCGGCCAGCTGGCTTCGCAGATCCTCGACGAAGGCATGAAGACCAGCCCCGACAAGGGTGTGGTCACGCTGATCAACGAGCGCGTCGCCGAGATCGACCGCCTGCTGACCGACCAGCTCAACGCGATCCTGCACGCGTCCGAGTTCCAGGCCCTCGAAGCCTCGTGGCGCGGCCTGCACGACATGGTGTTCGGCACCGAGACCGGCAGCAACCTGAAGCTGCGCCTGCTCAACGTGAGCAAGAAGGACCTGCTGAAGGACCTGGAGACCGCCGTCGACCACGACACCAGCGTGCTCTTCAAGAAGATCTACGAAGAGGAATACGGCACCTACGGCGGCCACCCCTACTCGCTGCTGATCGGCGACTACTACTTCGGCCGCCACCCGCAGGACATCGCCCTGCTGGAGCGCATCTCCCGCGTGGCCGCCGCCGCGCACGCCCCCTTCATCGCCGCCGCCGCGCCCGCGCTGTTCGACTTCAAGTCGTTCACCGAACTGGGCGTTCCGCGCGACCTCTCCAAGACCTTCGAGAGCGCCGAGCTCGCCTCGTGGCGCGGCTTCCGCGACTCGGAGGACTCGCGCTACGTGTCGCTGGTGCTGCCCAGCTACGCGGTCCGCCTGCCCTACGGCGCCAAGACCGTCCCCGTGGAGAACTTCAACTACGAGGAAGACGTGGACGGCACCGACCACGGCAAGTACCTGTGGGCCAACGCCGCCTACCAGCTCGGCCTTCGCATCACGCAGGCGCACTCGCTGTACGGCTGGACCACCGCCATCCGCGGCGTGGAAGGCGGCGGCAAGGTCGACGGCATGGTGGCCCACGCCTACAAGACGGACGAAGGCGACGTCGCCCTGAAGCCGCCGACGGAAGTGACCATCACCGACCGCCGCGAGAAGGAACTGAGCGACCTGGGCTTCATCGCCATCGTCAATTCCAAGGGCTCGAACACCGCCGCCTTCTTCGGCGGCCAGACCGTGAACAGGCCCAAGGTGTACGACAAGGACGCGGCCAACGCCAACGCGGCCGTCTCGGCCCGCCTGCCCTACATCCTGGCCGCCTCGCGCTTCGCGCACTACCTGAAGGTGATCGTGCGCGACAAGATCGGCAGCTTCCAGACGCAGGCCGACATGCAGAAGCATCTGAACAACTGGGTGGCCAACTACGTGCTGGTGAGCCCTTCGGCTCCGCAGGCCATGAAGGCCAAGTACCCGCTGAGCCAGGCCCGCGTCGACGTGACCGAAGTGCCGGGCAAGCCGGGCTCGTACCGCGCCATCGCCTTCCTGAAGCCGCACTTCCAGCTCGAGGACCTCTCGGCCTCGATCCGCCTGGTGGCCGACCTGCCGGCCGCTGCAGCTGCCTGATCGCCTCCCCCAATCAACGTCGACGAACAACTGATCGTCAGAAAGAAAGAACTCTCCAATGCCCATCTATCTCAAGATCCCCGGCGTCACCGGCCAGACCCAGATCGAAGGCCACAAGGACGAACTGGAAGTGCAGAGCTTCCAGTTCGGCGCCGGCCTCGCCGTGACCGCAGGCACCTCCAACCAGGAGCGCACCGCGGGCAAGCCCAGCTTCTCCGAGATCACCGTGACGCGTACCAGCGACTCGGCCACGCCCCAGCTGCTGCAGAAGCTCGCCAGCGGCACGGTCCTCGCGGGCGACACCATCATCACCTTCCCGCGCGAAGACAAGGACGGCCTGCTGCCACTGCTGGTCATCACGCTGACCGACGTGATCATTAGCAACATCTCGGTGTCCAGCGGCGGCGACCTGCCATCGGAAAGCTTCTCGCTGAACTACGCGGTCATCAAGGCCAAGTACACGAAGCAGAAGGAAGAAGGCGGCCAGGAAGGCGTCGCACCGTTCGGCTGGGACATCTCGAAGAACATCGCGGCGGCCTGATGACGGCCCGACGCTGACGTCCGGCGCTCACCGTGTCCGAACTTGTCAAAGGGGGCGTGCTGCCCCTGTTCGACCGGCTGGCGTCGCCGCAGCAGTCCGGGCTCGCCCCTGGCGGCGCGCATCTCGAGACGATGGAGTCCGTGCAGGACTCCATCGGCCGGGAGCTGCGCCGGCTGTTCAACACGCGCTCGCCGCTTTCGGCGGACGAGTACGCGCAGGGCAGCGGCACGGTGCTGGAGTACGGTATTCCCGATTTTTCCTCGCTCAGCGCACAGAACGCAGCCGACCTTCAACAGTTGGCTGCGTTGCTGCGCATGGCCGTCTCGCGCTACGAACCACGCCTCGCTGACGTGAGCGTGCAGGTGAGCGCCACGCCCAACCGGCACGAAGTGGCGCTGGTGCGCATCGGCGCCCAGGCCCGCGCCGGCCTGGCGCTGCGCCGCGTGGACTTCGAGATGCTGCTCGGCACGCCGGACAGCCTGATGAAAGTCGCCTGACGTGTCCGACATACAGCACAGCGACCTGCTGCAGTACTACAAGCGCGAGCTGTCCTACCTGCGCGGACAGGGCGCGGACTTCGCGCAGCGCTACCCCAAGGTCGCGTCGCGCCTCTCGCTGCACGGCGGCGAATCGCTCGACCCGCACACCGAACGGCTGATCGAGTCGGTGGCCTTCCTGTCGGCGCGCGTGCACCGCGACCTCGACCAGGAATTTCCCGACGTCGCCTACGCCCTGCTCGACAACCTCTGCCCCTCGCTCGTGCAGCCGCTGCCCTCGATGTCGGTGGCGCAGTTCGGGCTCGATCCTGCGCAGGGCAAGGTCACGGCCGGCTTCCGCGTGCCCCGCCACACCGTGCTGCATGCGCGTACCTCGCCGCACGCGCCGGGTGCTTCATCGCAGGACTGCCGGTTCCGCACCGCCTGGGACACCGTGCTGTGGCCGGTGCGCATCGCGCACGCCGCCATCGATGCCGACGCCGTGCTGCGCCTGGCACTCGAATGCGAAGCCGAGGCCGACTTCTCCGAGCTGGAGATCGACACGCTGCGCATTCACCTGCAGGGCGACTGGATGACCACGATGCCGCTGTACGACGCGCTGGTGTCGGGCGTGAAGTCGGTGTTCCTCACTCCCGAAGGCGGCATGCCGCAGACGCTGCCGGCGGACGCATGGCGCGAGGTCGGCTTCGCCGAGGGCGAGGAGGTGCTGCCGCAGCCCGCCAACGCGCAACCCGCCTACGGCCTGCTGCAGGAGTACTTCGCGTTCCCGCGCAAGTTCCATTTCTTCGACCTGCATCACCTTCGCTCGCGCCTGGGCAGCGGAAAACGCTGCGAGCTGGCGTTCCAGCTCGACCGCTCCACGCGCGCGCTGCGCTACATCGACGCCGAGAATTTCCAGCTCGGCTGCACGCCCATCGTCAACCTGTTCCCGCGCGTGAGCGAGCCGCTGGCAATGGACCAGCGCCACTACGAATACATGCTGGTGCCGGACCGCCAGCGCGACGCCACCACCGAGGTGCACTCCATCGTCTCGGTGATCGCCTCCGACCCGGACGCCGACAAGCCCGTCGACGTGCCGGGCTTCGCGGCGCTGGGCCACGTCGACGGCGCCAGGGGCACGCAAGGCGCGGTGTTCTGGTCCGCGCGGCGCGAGCCCTGCCTGCGCCAGAACATTCCCGGCACCGACGTCTTCCTGTCCTTCGTCGACCAGGGCAAGGCGCACACCCGGCCCGCGCAGCCCGTGGTGTATGCGCACCTGCTGTGCACCAACCGGCGCCTTGCCGAGCAGGTGCCCGTGGGCGCGCGCCTGCTGGCCGAGGGCCCGCCGCAGCCCACGCACGTGCGCTGCCTGTACGAACCCACCGCACAGCGCGATCCGCCGCTGGGCAGCGAGACGCTGTGGCGCCTGGTGTCTCTGCTCACGCTCAATCACCAGTCGCTGGTGGACGGCTCCACCGGTCGCGAGCAGCTGCGCGAGATGCTGCTGCTGTTCGCTTCCGACAGCCGGCGCGACCATGCCCAGATACGCGGCATCGCCGGCCTCTCGGCGCGCGGCGTCACCGCCCACGTGGGCACCGAGGCCTGGCGCGGCTACTGCAGGGGCACGCAGGTCACGCTCGAATTCGAGGACGACGCCTTCGTCGGCGGTTCGCCGCTCCTGATGTCGGCGGTGCTCGCGCGCTTCTTCGCGATGTACACCTCGGTCAATTCCTTCGTGCGCCTCGCGGTGCGCAGCGGCGAGGAAATCCGCAAGCAATGGGCGCCGATGACGGGCCGTCAGGTGGTGCTGTGATCGTCGACGAACTCAGCGCCCGCCCGCAGGACTTCAACCTGTTCCAGGCCATCAGCCTGCTCGAGCGCGCCACGCCCGACGCGGTGCCCGTGGGCCGCTCGCAGGGCCCGCGCGAACGCGAGGCCGTGCGGCTGCATGCCTTCGTCTCGCTGGCCTTCGAGGCCAGCGACGTGCGCGCGGTCGGCACCCGCGCGCCCACCGGCGAGCCCTGGACGCTCACCACGCCCACACTCTCGCTGGCCGGCAGCGGCGGCCCGCTGCCGATGCCCTTCACCGAGATGCTGCTGGAGCGCCGCCAGCAGCGCGATCACGCCACGGCGGACTTCCTCGACATCTTCAACCACCGCTTCCTGGCGTTCCTGTACCGCAGCCGCCGCAAGCATCACGTCGCGCTCAACCCGCTGTCGCCCTCGCGCTCCACGCTGGCCGCCACGCTCGACGCCGCCAGCGCGCTGGGCCTGCGCGCCGGCGTGCGCGCGCCCGACGGCTCCGCGCTGTGGCTGCGCCATGCCGGCTTGCTGGGCGGCGCGCCGCGCGGCATGACTGCCCTGCTGGCCCTGCTGCGCGACCGCCTCGGCGTGAAGGTGCACGGCACACAGTTCCGCGGCCGCTGGCTCACGCTGGAGCCCGATGCCTCGGCGCGGCTCGACATGCGCCAACCGCTGGGCGGCGGCGCGGTGCTCGGCAAGCGCGTGTGGGACCAGGGCGCCGGCATCCGCCTCGTCTTCAGCGAGCTGAGCCAGCAGCGGCTGCGCGACCTGCTGCCCAAGGGCGCCGACCACGCGCTCGCCAAGTGGCTGGTGCGCCGCTTCATCCCACAGGACCTGAAGGTCGAGATGGAACTCAGGCTGGCGCCCGCCGAGCGACGCAGCAGCGTGCTCGGCGCCGCCAACCCCATGCGCCTGGGCTGGACCTCCTGGGTCGCCGGGCCGGGCTTCCGCGGTGCGCTGCCGCCCGTTCAACACACCCTGACCAGCGACGGCGGCGACGCGCCCCACGGCTGATCCGAACACGCTCTCCTATGGACATCGACATCCGCACCCTGCTCGGCCGGCTCAACCCGGAATGCAAGCGCGCCATGGAACAGGCCGCCGAGCTGTGCGTGCAGCAGACGCACTACAACGTCGACATCGAACACCTGCTGATGAAGCTGGTGGACAACGAGGCGCCCGACCTGCGGCTGGTGTTCGGCCGCTTCGGCATCCGGCCCGACGCGGTGCAGGCGCAGCTGCAGAAGTCGCTCGACACCTTCAAGCGCGGCAACGGCCGCACGCCGAGCCTGGCGCCCGATTTCGCGCCGCTCTTCCAGGAAGCCTGGCTCATGAGCTCGATGCTGCTGGGCCAGCAGCACGTGCGCTCGGGCACGCTGATGCTGGCGCTGCTCGAAGTCGATCGCCTGCGCGGCCGGCTGGTCGATGCCGCGCCCGCGCTGCTGCAGATTCCGCGCGGCGCGTTGCGCGACGAGCTGGCGGGTCTGCTGCAGTCCTCGCCGGAAGATGCGGCGGGTGCGGCGCTGGCCGCCGCGCCGATCGCACCGACGCCCTCCGCTCCCGCTGCGAACCAGCCTGCCGCGCCGCAACCGACGGCCGAAGCCGGCGCGATGCAGATGCCCACCGCGCGCCGCGGCAGCTCCGCCACGCCCTCGCTCGACCAGTACACGGTCGACATGACGCAGCTCGCACGCGACGGTGCCATCGACCCCATTCGCGGCCGCGACGGCGAGATCCGCCAGATCATAGACGTGCTGCTGCGCCGCCGCCAGAACAACCCCATCCTCACCGGCGAGGCGGGCGTGGGCAAGACGGCCGTGGTCGAGGGCTTCGCGCAGCGCGTGGTGCAGGGCGACGTGCCGCCCGCGCTGCGCCAGGTGTCGGTGCGCTCGCTCGACCTCGCACTGCTGCAGGCGGGCGCGGGCGTGAAGGGCGAGTTCGAGAACCGGCTCAAGTCGGTCATCGCCGAAGTCAAGGCTTCGCCCACGCCGGTGATCCTGTTCATCGACGAAGCGCACCAGCTCATCGGCGCGGGCGGCTCCGAGGGCCAGGGCGATGCGGCCAACCTGCTCAAGCCGGCGCTCGCGCGCGGCGAGCTGCGCACCATCGCCGCCACCACCTGGGCCGAATACAAGAAATACGTGGAGCGCGACCCGGCGCTCGCGCGGCGCTTCCAGGTCGTGAAGGTGGAAGAGCCGAGCGAGGAAGTCGCCATCGACATGCTGCGCGGCATGGTCGAAACGCTGGAGAAGCACCACGGCGTGGAGATCGTCGACGACGCGGTGCGCGAGGCCGTCAAGCTCTCGCACCGCTACATCACCGGCCGCCAGCTGCCCGACAAGGCCATCAGCGTGCTCGACACCGCCTGCGCGCGCGTGGCCATCGGGCAGAACGGGCTGCCGGCCGAACTCGAATCGGCCGCGCGCGACATCGCCACGGCCGAGAGCGAGCTGCGCGTGCTGCGCCACGAGGCGGCCACCGGCGGCGACCACCAGGAAGCCATCGCCGCACTGGCTGCGAAGCTCGACGCGCTGCGCCAGAAGCACAAGCGCCTGTCCGACAAGGTCGACGAGGAGAAGCACGCGGTGATGGAGATCGTCGCGCTGCGCCGCAAGATCGCCGACAGCCTGCGCGACGATGCCCCGCCGCCCGACGAGGAGAACGACCCCACGCTGCTCACCGCCGCGCTGCGCCGCCTCGAGAAGGGCCTGGAGGCGCTGCAGAACGACGAGCCCATGGTGCCGGTGTGCGTCGACGGCGTCATGGTGGCCGAGGTCATCTCCGGCTGGACCGGCATCCCGGTCGGCAAGATGATGACCGACGAGCTGCACACGGTGCTCAACCTGAAGGAAAAGCTCGCAGAGCGCGTGGTCGGGCAGGACGACGCGCTCGACGCCATTGCGCGGCGCGTGCGCACCTTCCGCGCCGACCTCGACGACCCCGGCAAGCCCGTGGGCGTGTTCATGCTGGTGGGCCCGAGCGGCGTGGGCAAGACCGAGACGGCCTTCGCGCTGGCCGACCTGCTCTACGGCGGCGAGCGCAACGTCATCACCGTGAACATGTCGGAGTTCCAGGAGGCGCACACCGTCTCCAGCCTCAAGGGCGCACCGCCCGGCTACGTGGGCTACGGGCGCGGCGGGGTGCTGACCGAGGCGGTGCGCCGCCGCCCCTACAGCGTGGTGCTGCTCGACGAGATGGAGAAGGCGCACCCCGACGTGCTGGAGCTCTTCTTCCAGGTGTTCGACAAGGGCACCATGGAAGACGGCGAAGGCGTGCAGATCGACTTCAAGAACACGCTGATCCTGCTGACCTCCAACGCCGCGCAGGACGTGATCACGCAGGCCTCGCAGGGCGGGCGCAGGCCCGACCCCGAGGAACTGGTGGAGCGGCTGCGCCCCGAGCTGCTCAAGCAGTTCAGCCCCGCCTTCCTGGGCCGGCTGGCGCTGGTGCCCTATCACCACCTCGGCGACGGACAGATCCGCGCCATCGTGAACCTCAAGCTCGGCAAGCTCGCGCGGCGCTTCTCGCTGAACCATCACGCCGCCTTCACATGGGACGTGCAGGTGGAAGACGCCATTACCGCGCGTTGCACCGAGGTGGACAGCGGCGCGCGCAACATCGACCACATCCTGGCCCACGCGGTGCTGCCCGAACTCTCGCGCCAGGTGCTGGAACGCATCTCGATGGCCGCCGCGTTCACCGGGGTGCACATGGGCGTGGGCGCCGACGGTGCCTTCGCCTTCGGCTTCGAGCCGGAGACGCTGAGCGGATGAACATGCGCGAAGGCTTCACCCAGCACGCCGCCTTCCTGACGGTGCGAACCACGCTCGGCCCCGACGACCTGCTGCTCGACACCTTCCAGGCCACCGAGGGCCTGTCGCAGCTCTTCGCCTGCTCGCTCACCATGCGTTCTTCCGAGGACGCGCTGAAGGCGGCCGACCTGATCGGCACCTCGGCCACGGTCACGCTGCAAAGGCCCGAGAAAGAGGCGCGCTTCTTCAACGGCATCGTCTCGCGCTTCACCTACATGGGCAGCAGCAACGACTTCGCGACCTACACGCTGGAGCTGGTTCCGCGCATGTGGCTGCTCACGCTGGGGCGCGACCGCGTGATCTACCAGGACAAGACCGCGCCCGAGATCGTGCAGTCGGTGCTCACCGAATTCGGCGTGAGCTTCTCCGCGCAACTCAACGGCAGCTACGACAAGCGCGTGTACTGCGTGCGCTACGACGAGACGGCCTTCGACTTCGTCTCGCGGCTGATGGAAGAGGAAGGCATCTTCTATTTCTTCACCTTCACCGACAGCGAGCACACGCTGGTGCTGGCCGACAGCAACTCGGCCTGGCAACCCTGCCCGCACGCCGGCAAGCTCCTCATGCGCAGCGGCGACGAAGGCCACACGCATCCGCACGCCATTACCCGCTTCGAGTCGGACACCCGGCTGGTGACCAAGTCGCACACGGTGGACGACTACGACTTCCTCATGCCCGCGACCAGCCTGCTCAAGCAGACCGAAGGCGCCGTCGGGCGCGGCGCCGACTACGAGTACCCGTCGCGCGTGGCGCTGGCCTCCGGCAGCGCGCGCGCCCGCATCCGGCTGGAAGGGCACCACGCCGCCAGCCGCTGCGGGCGCGGCGACAGCCATTGCCACTACCTCACGCCCGGCACCACGTTCACGCTCGAAGAACATCCGCGCGGGGATCTGAACGCGCAGTACGTGGTGCACAGCGTGCGGCATCACGCCGAACTGGAGCACTACGGCAACAGCTTCGAGACCCTGCCGCCCGATCTGCCCTTTCGCCCGCCGCTGGTCGCGCCGCGCCCGGTCGTGGCGGGCAACCACACGGCAACGGTGGTCGGCCCGGCGGGGGAAGAGATCTGGACCGACGAGCACGGGCGCATCAAGGTGCAGTTCCCGTGGGACCGGCTGGGCAAGAAGGACGACAAGAGCTCCTGCTGGATCCGCGTCTCGCAGATGTGGGCCGGCGAGGGCTGGGGCGCGCTCTTTCTGCCGCGCGTCGGGCAGGAGGTGGTCATCAGCTATGTCGACGGCGACCCCGACCGGCCGCTGGTCTCGGGCAGCGTCTACAACGGCACGCACGCCACGCCGGTCGCGCTGCCGGGCAGTTCCTCGCAAAGCACCATCCGCTCGAACTCGACGAAGGGCGGCGGAGGTTTCAACGAGATGCGCTTCGAGGACAAGAAGGGCTCCGAGGAGCTCTACATGCACGCGCAGAAGGACATGCGCGTGGAGATCGAGAACGACCTGGGTACCACGGTGATCGCCGGCAACGAGACCCACACCGTCACCAAGGGAAACCGCACTGTCAAGGTCGACACGGGCAACGAGATCCACTCGGTGAAAGGCACGCGCGCGCTCGACGTCACCGGCAACGAGACGCACGACAACAAGGCCAACTTCACGCAGACGGTCACGGGCAACTACGAGCTCAAGGTCACGGGCAACCTGGTGATCGACGTGACGGGCACGCTGCTCATCAAATCGGCCCAGACGCTGGACCTGAAGGCCGGCACCGACCTGGGCGCCAACGCCGCCATCAACTTCAAGGCGGAAGCCGGCGTGGCGCTGTCGGCCAAGGGCGGCGCTTCGCTGTCGACCGAGGCCCCCTCGATCAGCAGCAAGGCCTCGGGCATGAACGCGGTCGAGGGTGGTGGAATGGTCACGCTCAAGGGCGGGCTGGTGAAGATCAATTGAGCGGCGCCATGGCACTTCCCTCCTCCATCCCCGCCAACGACCTTCCCGCCGCCGTGGTGCGCGAGACGCTGGACGACGCCGGCCAGACGGTGGTGCGCGCCTCGTTCGTGGGCGATGTACCGCACGGGCCGATGCAGGTCTTCTCTGCGGGCGGCAAGCCCGCGCTGGACGCCTCCTACCAGGCCGGCCTGCCGCACGGCGCCATGCGCATGTACGACGAGCGCGGCCAGCTTCTGCAGGAAACGCAGCGCCTGGGCGGCGTGGCCGAAGGCACCACGCGCGGCTACTACCCCAGCGGCAAGCTGATGCAGACGCAGCAGCACGTTCGCGGCCTGCAGCACGGCGAGGCCGTGTCGTATGCCGAATCGGGCGACGTTACGGCCCGGCTGCCCTACGTGGGCGGCCGCCTCGAAGGCGAGGCCACCTACTTCCACGAAGGGCGCATGGTGCGGCGCGAGCGCTATCGCGCCGGCCTGCTCGACGGCGAGGTCATCGACTACGCGCAGGGCGGAGGCATGGCGCAGTCGTCCACCTACGTGGCCAACGTGCTGCATGGCCCGCTGCGGCGCTTCTGGCCCGGCGGACAGCTCATGGAAGAGATCTCCTACCGCCAGGGCAAGCCGCTCGGCAAGCCGCGTCGCTTCGACGAGGCCGGCCGCGAGGTCGTCGAAACCGTCGCATCGCCGGGCTTCATGAAGAGCCTGGAAAAACTCGTGAGGGGAGGCTGAGCCATGGGCATGCACGTCTGCATGGGGGCCACGCTGCAATGCAGCTTCGGTGCCGCGCCTTCCAGCCTCACGGTGCTGCCCGTGAGCGGCGTGGTCACCAGCAACGTGCCGGCCGCCAACATCATGGACAACAAGCCGATCGTCAACATCCTGCCCTTCGGCACCTGCAACAGCATGTCGAACCCGATGGTGGCAGCGGCCACCGCTGCCGCGCTCGGCGCCTTCACGCCCATGCCCTGCATTCCGGTGACGGCCGCGCCATGGGCGCCCGGCTCGCCCACGGTGCTGGTCGGCAACATGCCCGCGCTGCAGGACAGCTCGAAGCTCGCCTGCAACTGGGGCGGCGTGATCCAGGTGGTCGCGCCCGGGCAATTCACTTCCATGGTTCCCTGACACGAACGGCACCCACCCCATGTCGCAATACGTTTTCACGATGAGTTCCCGCATGGTCGCCATCACGGCGGCCTGCCTGGTGCTGCTGTGCGTCCTCCTGTTCCTGATGGGCGTGGAGATCGGCAAGCTGCTGGCGCCCGCGCCCGTGCCCGCACCGGTTGCCGCGCCCGCTGCGATGGCGCCGCCGCAGCCCCAGTCCCCATCGCCCTCCGCCGCGCCCGCCCCGGCTCCCGCGGCTCCCACCCAATGAGCAAAGTGAACCCACGCATGTCGAACAACGCACGACACCTCACGGGCATGCACAACGCGCTGCGGCGCCTTGCCCTTCCCACCCTGCTGGCGCTTGCCGGCCTTTGCGCGAGCGGTGTGGTCGCTGCCGCGGGCGAACGGCCCGTGGCGCAAGGCACGCTCACGGTGCCTGCGGCTCCTGCCCCCGTTCCCGTGGTCGCGGCGCCCGCACCTGTGCTCGCCGCCGCCGCAGAGTCGGCAGCCCCCGCCGCGCCACCCGCGCCGGCGCCCGTGCTCACCAACGGTCTCGTGCGCGTGGCCGACGGCCGCCTGCTCGCGCCCGACATCGCCCGCATCGTGACGCGCGGCGAACTGGTAGTGGCCATGCTCAAGGTCGACACGCCACCCTTCTTCTTCTTCGACGACAGCGGCCAGTGGACCGGGCTCGAGGTGGGCCTGGCGCAGTCTCTCGCCAAGGAGCTGGGCGTGAAGCTGCGCTTCAACCGCGAGGCCGGCACCTTCAACGCCGTGGTGGACCTGCTGGCCAACGGCCAGGCCGACCTGGCGATCAGCAAGCTGTCGCGCACGCTGGCGCGCTCGCAGACCATCGCCTTCAGCGACGCGTACCTCACGCTGAACCACTCGCTGATCCTCAACCGCGTGAAGTTCGCGCAGCTCTCGCGCGGACGGCCCCTGCCCGAAGTCATCCGCAACTTCGACGGCAGCATCGGCGTGATCGCCAAGTCGTCCTTTGCCGACTACGCGCGCACCAACTTCCCGCACGCCAAGGTGCAGGAGTTCCCGACCTGGAACGACGTGCTGGTGGCCCTGCACAAGGGCGACGTCGTGAGCGCGTACCGCGACGAGTTCGAGGTCAAGCGCGTGCTCAAGGCCGACCCCACCGTCTCGCTCGTGCTGCGCACGGTGACGCTGAAGGATCTGGAAGACACGCTGGGCATCGGCGTGGCCGTGACCGACACGACGCTGCTGGCCTACGTCAACCAGTTCCTCGCGCAGCGCGCCGAGAAGCTCGACATCCAGAAGGTGCTGCAGGCACTCGACCGCTGACCGGCACAGGACGCCCGACCATCATGAATACCTCCAAGCTCTACGCCTTCGTCCTCAACCCGTGGGTCGTGATCATCAGCCTCGGGGCCGGTGTCGCCTTCGGCATGCTCGCGCCCCCGCTCGCGACCCCCTTGAGCTTCGTGGGCGACATCTACGTCGACCTGCTGAAGATGATCACCCTGCCTTTCATGGTCTCGGCCGTGATCTTCAGCCTGCAGCGGCTCTTTCGCGACGGCGGCACGGCCAGCCTGCTGGGCCGCGTGGCGCTGGTGTTCCTCGCCTTCTCGGCCTTCGTGGCCATCGCGGGCGCGGCCACGCTGCTGATTCTTCGCCCCGGCGAGAACCTGCCGCGCAGCACCATGCAGACCTTCGGCCAGATCGTCGGCGGCGACCTGAGCGCCAGCGACACGGCCATGAACCTGCGCGGCACCGACGAAGCGAAGAAGACGGCCAGCTTCGCCGACATGCTGGTGAGCCTGGTGCCCGCCAACATCTTCTCGGCGCTGGCCAACGGCGACACGCTGAAGACGCTGGTGTTCGCGCTGCTGTTCGGCCTGGCCGTGGGGCATGTGCCCACGCGCATTTCCGACGGCCTCACGCAGGCGCTCGAAACCGTCTATCACGCCTGCCAGACGCTGATGCGCTGGCTGAGCTTTCCGCTGCCGGTGGTGCTGTTCTGCATGAGCGCGGCACAGCTGGGCAAGACCGGCATAGAGCCGCTGAAAGCGATGGGCGCCTTCGTGGTCGCCTTCCTCATCGTGTCGGCGCTGCTGCTTGCGGTGGCGGCGGTCATCATCTGGAAGCGCTCCAACGGCACGCTGGGGCAGACGCTCAACGCCCTGCGCGGCCCCTTCGCGCTGGCGCTGGCCACGCGCAGCAGCGCCACCTGCATGCCGATCATGATCGAGAGCCTGGTCACGCGGCTGGGCGTCGCGCGCTCGCGGGTCGAGCTGCTGGTGCCCCTCACGGTGTCGCTGCTGCGCATCGGGCCGGTCGTTTACTACGTGTGCGCCACGCTCTTCATCGCGCAGATCTACGGGCGCTCGCTCACGCCGGTGGAAATCGGCATCGTGCTCACCTCCTCGGTGCTCGCCGGCTTCGCCTCTGCCGGCATGACGGGGCTGGTGACGGTTTCGCTGATCGGCATGACCTGCACCTACCTGGGCCTGCCCTTCGAGGCGGCCTTCATCCTGTTCCTGGCGGTGGACCCGGTGTGCGACATGCTGCGCACGCTGGTGCTGGTCATCGGCAACACGGCGGCCGTCGCCGTCGTCTGCCCACGGCCGTTGAAGATCTAGGGAGCGCGCCCTCATGTCACGCATAGGCGTTCTCGGCGGCATGGGTCCATCGGCGACGGTGGACTTCATGGACAAGATCATCCAGCTCACGCCCGCCACGCGCGACCAGGAGCACCTGCCGGTGATCGTCGCGAACCTGCCGCACGTGCCGGACCGCTCCAGCGCCATCCTGGGCACCGGGCCCGACCCGCTCGCGGCGCTGCTGGCGGGCATCGACGTGCTCAACGACGCCGGGGTAGGCGTGATCGCGATTCCCTGCAACTCGTCGCACCACTGGTATGCGCAGATCGCAGCGCACAGCCGCGCGCCGGTGATCCACATCGCGCAGTCGTGCGTGGCCGCCATCGGGGCTGCGCACGATGACCGGCCGGTGCGCGTCGCGGTGCTCGCCACGCGCGGCGCGCTGGCTTCGGGCTTCTACCAGCAGGCGCTGCGCGAACGCGGCATCGACTTCCTGGTGCCCGACGCCGCCACCGGCCAGGACCATGTCGATGCCTGCATCCGCGCCGTGAAGGGCGGCGACATCCAGGCCGGGGCGACCGCGTTCGGGCTCGCGCTGGAAGCGCTGGCCGCCACCGGCGCCACCGCCGTGATCATGGGCTGCACCGAGCTGCCCATCGCCGCGCAGGCCGCGCACGCCGCCGAGCGCACGCCGCTCACGCTGGTCGACAGCTCGCTGGAGCTCGCCCGCGCCACGGTCGCATTCGCGCTCGACAAGGGATGGAACAAGCCGGCATGGATTTCCTGACGCGCATGTCCCACAGCCTGCTCGCCATGCTGCTGTGCATGGCGGCAGGCGCAGTCGCGGGCGTGTACGCGCCCACGCTGGGCGACGTTGCGTACACGGCGGCGCAGGTCTACCTGGCGATCGTGAGCATGGCGGCCATTCCGCTGCTGGTGGTGGCCACCTTCTTCGGCCTGCGCCAGACGATGGGGCTGCCCTTTCCGGGACGGCGCATCGCGATGATCGCGGGCCTCGCGCTGCTGCTGGTGGTGAGCTGCGCGGCCACCGGGCTGGCGCTGGGCTGGGTGAATGCGCCGGGCGCACACCTGGACGCCGAATCGCGCGAGCACCTTGGCGAGCTGGTGCAGAAAGCCGGCGACGGCGGCGACATCGAGATGCGCCTGCACGACAGCAGCACGCAGGCCACCGCCATCGAGCGCCCCCGCGTCACGGTGGTGCCCGACAACTTCTTCCGCGTGCTGGTGGAGGGGCGTTCGCTGGGCATCCTCTCGTGCGCGCTGCTGTTCGGCCTGGCCTTCGCGGCGCTGGCCCGCACGCAGCACGCGGCGCTCAACCACATGTTCGAGGGCATCTACCGCACGCTCGAACTCATCATCGCGCGCGCCAACATCCTGCTGCCGGTGGTGGCATTCGGCATGTCGGCGCACGTGCTGTCGCAGACCGATGCAGTGACCATCCGAGCGATGAGCGGCTTCCTGCTGCACTTCGTGGTGCTGGTGGCACTGCTCGGCGCACTGGCCATCGCGGTGATCCACCGGCGCGGTAACCAGCCGCTGGCCGAGGTGCTGCAGCACCTGAAGACGCCGATGCTGGTGAGCTTGATGTCGTCGAGCACCACGGCCAGCATCCCGCACACCATCGAGGCGATGAGCGCGCGCCTGGGCTTCAGCCGCGGCATCGTCGAGCTGGTGGTGCCCACGGCCTCGGTGTTCCTGCGCGCGGGCTCGGCGCTGTACTACGTGCTGGCGGCGCTCTTCGTCGCGAACCTCTACGACCGCACGCTCGGCGCGGCCGACATCGCAATGATCGGCACGGGCGCAACCATTGCCGCCTTCGCCTCGGCCGGCAACAACAGCCTGACCAACGTGGGCTACGCGGGCATCGTGCTGTCGATGCTGCAGCTGCCCATCGAGGCGGCGCTGGCGCTGTTCCTCGCCATCGACCTGATCTGCGAGGGCCCGCGCAACCTGCTGACGCTGCTGGCCACCTGCGCGCTGATTTCCGTGGTGTCGGCCGGCCTGCCCTCGGAGCGCGTGGCCGCTCCCGTTGCCGAGGTGGCGCCCGTGCAACCGCTGCGCTTCGTGCTCACGCGCGGCAACGTCATGTTGCTCACGGGCTGCAGCGTGCTGGCCTCGGTGCTGATCCTGCTGATGGGCATCGCCGTAGGTGCGCGGCAGGCACAGGCCGCAGCCATGCAGCAGGCCTCCACGGCGGCGAACCCAGGAATTTCGCGATGAACCGGACGAAGACATTTCTCAAGTGGATGGCGGCGCTGCTGCTCGCCTCGCAGCTCGCCGCATGCGGCAGCCTCTTTCCCAAGGGCACGCGGGTGAACTGGAACGAGCTCACGCTGTCGGCCGCGCCCGGCGCCAACCAGAACAGCCCGGTGGCGGTCGACGTGGTGATGGTGCTCGACGACGCCATGCTCGCGCGCGTCACCGAGCTCACGGCCGCCAAGTGGTTCGGCGCGCGCGCCGACCTGCAGAAGACCTTTCCGCAGAGCCTGTCGTACCTCTCGTGGGAGCTGGTGCCGGGCCAGACGATCCGCGTGCCCGCCAGCGCCATCGGCTCGCCGCGCGTGGCGGCGGTGCTCGTCTTCGCGAACTACACCACGCCCGGCGCGAACCGCATACGGGTGGAAGACCTCAAGGGCTCGATCGTGGCCCGCTTCGACGCACAGAGCTTCGACGTGTCCACCACGCCACGCTGAACAACACGGATTCCTTCAAGTGAACAAAGAACTTCAATACAGCCGCGCGGGAGAACGCCATGTCTGACCTGCACCGCGCCGCCCCCGTCACCGACCGTGTCGAATGGCACGAAGGCATGCTGCTGTCGCCGCAGCACTTCCAGCAGTTCTCGGCGCGCATGGACTCGCTCGTCGCCTGGCAGACGCTGGCCGCCGCGCCCTTCAGCTGGGGCGTGCGCCGCCTGGTGTTCGACCAGGGCCTGCTGCCCGCCGGGCTGCTGCGCGTACTGGAGCTCGAAGCCATCCTGCCGGACGGTACTGCGGTCCAGTTCTCCGCCGCCGAGGCCGCGCACGGCGCGCTCGAACTGTCGCTCGCACCGTATGCCGAGCGCCTGGCCAACGAGCCGCTGGACATCTGCCTCACGCTGCCGGTGACCGCCCCCAACCGGCATCGCGCCGCGACCGTGCGCTTCCGCTCGGTGGCCGGCGCGCCTGTGGAAGACGCGGTGTCCGACGCCGAACCCGCGAACATCCCGCGCATGCTGCCCCGCCTCGCGCTCAGCGCCGGCTCGGTGCCGCCGGGCACGCACGTGCACCTGCGCCTGGGCCAGGTCTACAAGGACAACGAGGTGGTGAAGCTCGGCGACGCGCAGCCGCCGCTGCTGGAGGTGGCGCGCGACAACCCGCTGTGGACGGCCGCGTCCGCCCTGCTCGGCCAGCTGCGCGGCAAGGCCGCCTTCGTGGCCAAGCAGACGGCCGTGCCCTCGTCGCGCATCGACGACCGCCTGGCGCACCTGGAGCTGAAGGACCGGCTGCGCAGCCTGCTGTCGGGCCTGCCGCATGCGGAGGCCGTGCTGCGTACGCCGCACCTGCATCCGCTGCCGATGTACTGGTCGCTGTACGCGCTGCTGGCCTCGCTGAGCCTGCTGCGCCCGGGCGGCGTGCCTCCAGTGCCGATGGACTACGACCATGCCGACCCCTCGCGCGTATTCCAGCCGCTGCTGCTGGCGCTGCGCGACGCGGTGTCGGAAGTGAGCCAGGAGTACCGCGAGCACAAGTTCGATTTCCGCCAGGGCGCATTCGAGACCACGCTGCAGCCGCAGTGGGTGGCCGGCGCGCGCATCGTGATCGGCCTGCGCGGCCAGTCCGACAAGGACCTGCTGGCCTGGATGGACAGCGCCATCGTCGGCGCACAGTCCGCCTACCCCTCGCTGCGCGAGCGCCGCGTGCTGGGCGCGGTGCGCCGCTCCATCGAATCGGCCGATGAACTGGGCCTGCGCCCCGGCTCGGGCTACCTGCTCTACGCGATCCAGACCAGTGCCGCGCTCACCGTTCCGGGCGAGCTGCTGGTGATCGCCAACGCCAACGAAGGCGCCACCGCCCAGCCGCCGCAGGAAATCGTCCTGTTCATCAAGGACTGAATCCCATGGCACGCAACCTACCCGACCTGGCTGTCGACGACCACATCACGAAGCAGTTCCGCGCCTTCTACGACGAGATCGTGAAGGCACGCGACCGCACCGCCGAATCGCGCGAGACCGACATCGACATGGTGGCGCAGACGCTGGCCCGCCACCTCGAGAACCTGCTGGAGCTGCAGTCGCTCGAATCACGCCGCGAGAGCACGCGCTTCGAGCTCGAGAACGTGGCCGACGCGCGCTACCTCAAGGCCGCGCTGGCCGACGAGATCCTGCTGCACACGCCTTGGATCGGGCGCGAGCGGTGGACGGCGCACCTGCTGGAGTCTTCGCTCTTCCGAACCAACATCGCGGGCGACCTCGTCTTCAGCCGCATCGAGGAACTGCTGTCGGGCCGCGAACCGTCGAAGCGCGACATCGCGCGGCTGTATCTCTTCGCACTGGCGCTGGGCTTCCAGGGCAAGGACCGCGGCGGCGGCGAGGAAGCGCGCCTGCTCGGCTACCGCGAGGAGCTGTTCCAGTTCGTCTACCAGCGCCCGGCCGACTTCTCGGGCCGCGACCGCGTGGTGTCCGAGCGGGCCTATGCGAGCACGCTCTCGCACATCGCGCCGCGCAAGCTGCCCACGCTGAGCCGCTGGACGGTGCTGTTCATGCTGGGCGTGGCCACGCTGCTGGCGGTGTCGGAGCTGTTGTGGCTTTGGCAGTCGTGGCCGGTGCGGCAGGTGCTGCAGCCGGGGGCGGTCGACGCATCGGGGGCCTACCAGCGATGAACGAATTGCGCCATTCACGGAGCATCAGGAGGTCGTCGCCATGCTGACGGACCAGCTCTTCCTCATTTCCATCGCGGTACTGACGCTGGTGGTGCTGCTCGTGCTCGGCATGGTGCTGTACTTCGCGGCACGCCGTTCGCACGCCAAGCCGTCGAGCGACCCGAAGGTCGCGCGCATCCGCTTCGACTCGCTGCGCAGTTCGTTCCGCCAGGCGGTAGAGCTGATCGAAGGCAACATCGCCTCGCGCGCCGACCGCTACGGCATTCCGTGGATCATGCTGCTCAACGAGGGCGACGACCACCGGCAGCTGCCGATCGAGCAGTCGGGCGTGGCGAGCGCGCTGAGCACCGAATCGGCCTCGGCCGCGACCACGCAGGGCATCTCGTGGCACTTCTTCGACCGCGGCGTGGTCATCGACATCCAGGGCGCGTACCTCGGCTCGCCGGACGACGACGATGCATCCGAGAAGCCATGGGACGAATTCCTGGGCATGTGCCGCTCGTACCGTCCGCAGCGGCCCTTCGACTCGGTGGTCATCACCATTCCGGCTGCGCTGCTGCTCGACGACAGCACCGACGGCCGGCTCGAACTCTCCAAGCGCGCGAAGCTTGCGCACCGCCGCCTGTGGCTGGCGCAGAACCGCTTCGCCATGCGCTTCGCGGTGTACGTGCTGGTCACCGGCGCTGAGCACCTCGAAGGCTTCAGCGCCTTCGCGAGCGCCCTGCCCGAGCCGCTGCGCGCGAGCATGCTGGGCTGGTCGTCGCCCTACGACCTTTCGACCACTTACCAGCCCGCATGGGTCGACGAGGCGGTGGGTACCGTGGTGCGCTCGGTGTCCGACGTGTCGGCCGAGCTCTTCGCCACCGGCACCGAGCCGCAGGGCGCGGGCCCGCAACTGCTGCTGCCCTCGCGCATCGAGGCGCTGCGCGGCCAGTTGCAGCTTTACGTCGACGAGCTGATGCGCCCGAGCGCGTACCACGAGCCCTTCTTCTTCCGCGGCATCTACCTGACGGGCGACAGCGGCGAATCGGCGCAGACCGTCGCGGCCATCGACTCGGAGCACGACGGCTACGGCCAGAAGGACCTGGAGCCCATCGGCGGCGACCTGATCGCGCAGCTGATGCGCCAGCCCGCCTTCCTGCGCGACCTGTTCGAGAAGAAGATCTTCCTCGAATACGGCCTCACGCGGCCCTCGCGCACGCAGACGCTCACGCGCCCGGTGCTGCACCGCGCACTGCGCTGGGCGGCGGTGCTCTTCCTCGGCGGCTGGGGCATCGGGCTGATGGTGGCGACCTGGCAGCTGAACCGGCACAACACGACCCTTGTTTCGGCTCTCTCGCAGCTGCAGCACGATGCTCAGTACCGCATGCGCGCGCTGCAGCGTGGCGAGACCATTCCCACAGCCTGGTACCGCAACAAGGCGCTGTCGCTGCTGGCCATGAACGAGCGGCTGCGCACCGACGGCACGTACTCCTTTTTCATGCCCGGCTCGTGGCATCTTTTCGACGACCTGAACGAGCGCGTGATCGAGCGCATCGAGCGCGAGTTCGGCGACATCGCGGTGAGCACGCTGCGGCGCGAGCTGATGGCCCGCGTGAGCCAGCTCAGCGGCGTGGAGCAGGACGAAGCCACCGGTGAATTCATCGTCGGCGCGAGCTGCGGCCTGCCGCCGAGCTTCAAGACCATCGGCGACGCGCCGCGCAAGAACGGCCTGCTGGTGGAAGACCAGCCCGAGTTCGGCGCGCTGCAGCGCTACCTGGGCTCCGTCGAGCAGCTCGATGCCGCGCTGCAGGCGGTGGAGCGCCTGCGCCAGCCTTCCACCGGCAACGCGGAAGACCTGCGCGTGGCCGTGCGCTACGCGCTGGGCGCCGAGCTGCCGGCCGACCTGAGCCGCAACCTGCGCTACTTCCGGCAGGCGGCCGAGGGCAATGCGCTGGCAATTCCGGTCGCGCCCGTGCAGTCGGCGCTGCGCTGCGCGCTCGACAAGGGCACGGCGCAGCTCGATGCGCGGCTGTTCGTCAACAACGAGTTGCTGGTGTCCGAGCAATCGCTGGCGCGGCTGCTGCCTTCGCTCGCGAGCACCGGCACCTTCGCGCGCACAACGGCCAGCTACCGCGAGGTGATCGCCGCCATCAAGGACCAGGAAGACCTGGTCGCTTCAGGCAAGGGCGGCTGGATGCGCCAGCCGGTGCTGGTGCTGGGCGCCTCCTACGACCGCACGATCGCGCGCATCGAGCAGAACCGGCTGCTGGGGCTGGAGCCTGCCGACGCGGTGCGCTCGCGCGCGCAGGACGCGTTCCAGAAATTCCGCGCCGAGTTCAACCTGCGCTTCGGCGGCGCGCAGCCCGGCCTGGTGTGGCAGGACAAGGAAGGCCGCTTCGCGCTCGCACCCGAGCGCATCGCGCTGCGCGACGCGCTCACCGCGCTGCTGGCGCAGCCCTTCATGGCCGCCGCACGCGACCGCGAACTGCCCGGCGCCGGCATGCGCGGCATGGCCGCGTGGGACCTGCCACGGCTCGACCAGGCGCTGGCCGTCGGCGACATCCGCAAGCGCTACATGAGCGACGGCATGCAGGCCTTTCCGGCGACGCTGCGTCCCGGCATCGAAGCCGCGCTGAACGCGCACTTCGCGCAACTGGTGGTCGACCAGGTGGCAGAGGCCGCCAACGGCATGAGCGACGGGGGCCGCGCCACCGACACGCAAGCGGCCGCCTACGAAGCCTCGCGCCAGCGTCTCGCCAAGATCCAGGCGCTGCTCTACGAGCTGGGCGCGGGCCCGCGCGCCGAAGACCTGCGCGCGATGATCTCGCGCGATGCGCTGCAGCGCCTCGAGGCCGTCGACGAGGCCTTCAACCAGTCGGAGCTGTACGCCATGCGCGGGCGCGACTTCCAGGGCTGGCGCGGCGAGCGCGGGCCGATGCTGGTGGCCTTCGGCGTCTCGGACGCGGGCTCGCTCGCGGCCTACCTGGGCCAGCAGTTCAACCGCACGGAAGCGCTGGGCAAGCTGGCCGACGGGTACATCGCGGCACTCGACGGCGCGGGTACGGGCTCGGTGCTCGCGCAGCGCTGGCAGGCGATCAACCGAGACCTGGAGCGCTATCGGCTGAAGAACCCGAACAGCAGCCTGCTGCTGCTCGAGCAGTTCCTCGGCACGACCGGCGCCGAGATCGATCGCGAGACCTGCGGCGCGAAGCTGGCCGGCAAGGCGCCGGCGACGCGCATCGGCGACTACTTCGCGGACCGCCACCAGCAGATCTACAGCGCACTGCTCGCGCGCTGCCAGGAACTGCAGTTCGGCGACCAGCAGGAGTTGTGGACGCAGTTCTCCACGCGCTTCAACCGTTCGCTGGCAGGCCGGCATCCGTTCGGCCTGGCCACGGGCCGTGCCTTCGAGCTGGCCGACCCGGCGGACGTGAATGACCTGGCGCGGGCCTTCGATCCGCTGGCGCGCGCGCTGAAGGAGAACCGCGGCATCGATGCGGGCGGCATGCGCGGCCCCGGCATGCAGGGCGCGGGCGCTCGCCGCTTCGCCGAACAGTTCGGCCGCGCGCGCGACTTCCTGCTGCCGCTCTTCCCCACCGAGGACGGCGCCGCGCCGGGCTATGACCTGAGCGTCGACTTCCGTGCGAACACCACGGCCGAGATCGAGGGCAGCAAGATCATCGACTGGTCCTTCGAGGTCGGCGACCAGGTGCTCAGGCTGCGCGACGCACCGCGCACGCTGCGCTGGGAATACGGCATGCCGGTGGCGCTGGTGCTGCGCATCGCGAAGGACTCGCCGCTGATGGCGCGCGCCGACCCGCAGCAGCACGCGCTGATCACCGACGGCCAGACCGTCAGCTTCCGCTTCGCCGATCCGTGGGCGCTGTTCACTCTGGCCCAGCGCCAGCGCGAAGGCGACCCGGCACAGCGGCCCGACGGCCGTTCGCAGCTGCTGAAGTTCGAGTTTCCGCTGGTGGCCCAGTCGGCCGGCGACGCGGCCCAGGCGCCCGACGGAGGACGCGCGCGCGTGTTCCTGCGCGTCGCCGCCAGCCCCGCCGGCAAGAAGAACGCCTTGATCTGGCCCACCGCGTTCCCCACGCGCGCTCCCGAATGGAACATGCCCTGATGGCCGCCCTGCTATCCCCCTTGAACGCCAACGCCGACGAGGCAACCGGCGGCTTCGCGCCGGACCTCACCGCCTTTCTCTCGCCGCTCGAAGGCCCCGAAGGCCCGGCCGGCCCACCGCTGCGCTACGACCCCGTGTGCGCCCGCATCCGCGAGGCTCGCACAGAGGAAGACGCCAGCCTGCCCATGGGCGAATGGACCCGCCCGCTCAAGAAGGCCGACTGGCGCACCGCCGAGATGCTGTGCACCGAGGTCCTGCAGCGGCGAAGCAAGGACCTGCAGATGGCAGCCTGGCTCACCGAGGCCTGGGTGCACCGCCATTCGATCGACGGCCTGGGCGCGGGCGCGCGACTGCTCGAAGGGCTCGCGCGCGAGTTCTGGGAAGACGTGCATCCGCGCATCGGCGATGACGGCGACGCAGACATGCGCACAGCCACTTTCGTGTGGGTCAACGACGCCATTGCGCAGGTGCTGCTGATGCGCGTGCCGCTGCTCGATTGGCCGGATTTCTCGCCGCCCTTCATCACGCTGAGCGACTGGCAACGGGCGCTCACCAGCGAGTACGGCACGGGCGCGGCCGTCGCGGCGGGCAATGCCAAGCCGAAGGCGAAGGAAGTGGCCGAGGAGCCTAGTGCGCAGACGGTGTCGCGCCAGGACATCCTGGACCGCGCCGCGCGCGACCTGCACGCCCTGGCTGCGCTCGACGACCGGGTCGCGCTGGCCGCCGATGCATGGCGCAGCCTGGAAACCCTGCTCGACGAGCGCCTGGGCATCGACTCGCCCAGCCTGTCGAAGGTGACGGAGATGCTCGCCCGCATGCGGCAGGCGTTGCGCAGCTTGTTGCAGGGGCGCGATCCGCGCGACGAAGAGAAGCCGGCCGTGCCGGCTTCTCCCGGCTGGATGGCGAACGACGAACCGGTGGCAGCCGCAACCCCGATGGACGACAACGACATGAGCGACGCTCCTTCTTCCTCCTTCACCTCCTCTTCTTCCTCCGAAGCGCTCCCGCAGGCCGTGGCGAGCGGCCGCATCGGCAGCCGTGCCGAGGCCTATCAGCTCCTCGAGCTGGCCGCCGCTTACCTGATGCGCGAGGAGCCGCACAGTCCGACGCCCTACCTGGTGAACCGCGCGGCTTCCTGGGGACGCATGCCGCTGCCTCAGCTGATGCAGGAGGTGCTGCGGGAGGACGGCGACCTGAATCGCTACTTCTCGATGATCGGTGTCAGGCCGGACGTCTAGAGCGCTTTCTTTTCCCTCCATACGTCTTCAAAGCCATGGCCACTTCCACGCCCCTGTTCAACGCGCTCGCGAGCGCCAAATTCACCCACAAGTACGAAGTCGTCTGGGCAGAGTTGCCCAGCGGCGAGTTCAACACCAGGACCAAGGCCTGGCTGAAGCAGCTCGGCAAGATCATCGGCGGGCCTTCCAGCAAGGAGCGCAAGGCGCTCGCGCAGGAGTTCCTGCAGTTCCTCTACGTCTACAAGCAGATGCTGGAGAAGCTCACGCGCGGGACGCAGTCGGCCGAGCCCGCGCTGGTGCTGCAGAAGATGAACGACTGCAATGCCGAGTACAAGCGGCAGTTCAGCAGCCAGCTGGACATGCCCATCCTGCGCCTGCCCAACGAACTCGCATCGGTCGCGGACAGGATGGCCGTGAACGCGGTGCGACGCGATCTCATCGTGCGCAAGAAGCAGTTGCTCAAGTTCTGGATGGACGGGCTGCGCGACGGCGGCGAGCACCTCGACGATGTGTCGCTCTCGCTGCAGTACATGGGCAACAACGAGCCCGCCAAGGTGCGTCTCTTCCTCGACGTGCTGTGCAAGGACCTCACCAAGATCAAGTTCGGCGATCCGCGCCCGTGGATCCAGACCAGCGGACAGGTCGAGACCGGCCTCATGCGCGGCGGCGAGAACGGCAAGTTCAGCAAGGTGACCTGGACCGACGAGGAGTTCAAGAAGGCCGTGAAGGCGGAGGCCTCCGTCGGCTACGGCGTGCGGGCCACGGGCGAATGCGTGATCGAGATCACCGGGCTGCGCGCCGAGTTCAAGGCAGAGGCTTTTGCCGGCGCCTCGGCCAGCGCAGAGGCCTCGGCCAGCTACGAGCGCGGCAAGGGCATCGAGGCCAAGGCCAGCGTGGAGGCGATGGTCGGCGTGAAGATCAAGCTGGACGCCAAGATCGACGTGTCCGACATCTTCCTGATCGAAGCCAGCGCCGAGGCCTTCGCGGGTGCCATGGCCAAGGCCGAGGTCGAGTTCAGCGCCACGGTGGACGGCGTGAAGCTCAAGGTCGAGGCCGAGGCTTTTGCCGGCGCACGCATCAAGGGCGAAGCCTCGCTCTCGATGCGCATGTGCGGCTACGACATCATCAAGGGCACGGCCAAGGGCTCGCTGTCGGCGGGCGTGGGCGCGTCCTTCTCCCTGGAATTCGAATCGTCGGCATTCGGCGGCTCCAAGCTCGGCATCGAGGCCGACCTGACGGTGGGCGTGGGCGCCGGCGGCGGCGGCGAGTTCACCGTGTACCAGGACAACATCGGGCGCGCGTTCAACTCGCTCTTCTACACCGGCTACCTCACGCTGCTCGGCCAATCGAAGGAGCGCGATACCTGGCGCACCTACTTCCGCGACCTGGAAGACAACCAGATCCTGTTCGAGCGAGCCGACAAGATCATCGACGAGGCGCTCACCGGCTGCTACATCGAGTACCAGACGAACTTCACGCAACTGCAGGCGTGGAAGCAGATGGAGGCGCTGTCCTGCTTCAAGATCAAACAGAAGCTGCCGGAAGTGATCGCGCTCTGAGCGTCGGGACGGCACACCTCATCGACCACGGATCCTCATGCCGCGCTTCATCTGCCTGAACCCTGCCTGCGAGCGCAACGTGGACGCCGCCTGGAAGCCTCCGACCTGCCCGCACTGCAAAGGCACCGACGTGCGGCCGGAAATCGAGGCCAGAGTGATCATTGCCCGCAGGCCGAGGATGGTGAGAACGGTGGTGCCGGTCTCTCTGGCCGCCACTTCAGGGGCATCGCCTTCGTCGAGCACTGCGGTCGTGCCGGTGCCGCCGCGGCATCCGCTGCAGGTGATCGATGTGCTGGTTCCGCTCTTCGAGCTGTTCGACGAGCGGACCGTCGGATTCCTCGCCCGGGTCTGCCGGCGCTGGCACGAGGCGGCCGGCATCGTGCTGCGGCGCTACGTGGCCGACGCGCGCGGGTTCGGCTCGGGCTCGGGTCTCACGATGAAGACCCAGATACTGCAGCTGCTGGCGAACACCCGCAGCCTTTCGCTGGCCGTGGACAAGTTCATGCCGGTCCGCCCGGGCGATGGGGACGGCATCCTCGCGTACATCGTCAAGCACGACATCCGGCTCACGCTGAAACTGGGCACGCCCAATCCGAGGCTGCTGGAGCAACTGCAGGCCGCGGCAGAAAACCCCAAGTTCTTCTACAGCCGGCACGAACTCACCGCGTTGAGGAGGAACAACGCACTCCCCACCGCCCTTCTCGACTACGAAGCCGAGACCGTGACGCAGTTCGGCGAACTGGGGCACCGGCTGCATGGCGGACACGTGCAGACGGGGCTGATGCACAACAAGTTCTGGATCCTGGACAACGACGGCATCGTGACCGGCTCGCCCAACGTGAGCTTCTCCGCCATGGAGGGCGGCAACTTCGAGAGCTGCATCTACATCCGCAGCGCCAAGCTGGCGCCGCTCTACCAGCGCTATTTCCAGCTGCTGAGCATTCCCTATGCCGAGGACTCGGTGGAATGGCAGGCCTTCGAAAAGCAGGTCTCGCACTACAACCGCGACTCCACCCGCGTAAAGGCGGCTTTCGCGCCCACCGTCAACATCAGCGACTTCATCGTGGAGAACCTGCGGGGCGCGGTGAAGATCACCGTGCGGCAGTTCCTCGTGAGCACGGCGGGCCGTCGCGACAACTACAGTCTGGTGCCTTTTCTCTGCTGGATGGCAGAACAAGGGGCCGAAGTGGAGGTCTTCCTGGACGAAGCGGCCTACGACAAATACGGATTCGTGCGAGATGCCGCCTCGTGGCTGATGCAAAGCGGCGGCACGGTCTATGTGCAGACACCCGTGACTGTGGTGGGCGGACAGGAGCGGCTGCAACACGACAAGCTGATCCTTGCCACCTTCCACAATGGCGTGAAGCGCACGCTGCTGGGCAGCGCAGGCGCCACGGTCAGCGTGATCGCCAACATCAATGCCGAGAACTTTCTCTGCCTCGACCTTCCGACGGTCTATGACGAGCTGATGGCGCATCATCAGAACACGCGGACAGGCGGGACCACGAAGGTGTTGGTACCGAGGAAGCGCTGAGACGGCCGCCGCTCACCCCAGCGCGTCGTTCACCTGCTCCCTGAACTCGCTCAAACTCACCGCCGCGCCGATCTCCCTCGGCAGCGCATCGCGCACCGAGAACACGCCGAGCACCTTCGCGCCCGACACCAGCGGCAGATGCCGGAAGCCGCGCTCGAGCATGAGCACCACCGCATCGGACACCAGCGTCTCCGGCGGCACGCAGATCGGGTTGGGCGTCATCACCTCGCGCACCGGCGTGGCGTCGGGGTCGAGCCCCTTGGCCAGCACGCGGGTCATGAGGTCGCGCTCGGTCAATATGCCCAGCAGCGTGTCGGGCAGCTCCATGACGAGCACGCTGCCGCAGTTGGCACGCGTCATCACGCAAGCGGCGTCGCGCACGCTGGCTTGCGGGGCCAGGCTGACCACGTGCTTGCGCGAGATGGACTGGAATACGGTGCGCTCGGCCATGATGCGCCCTCCGGAAAGTGCGTCTTGCTTGCTCGAATGGTGCCGCCGACGCTTGCTCAGCGCAAGGAGGCGTTGAGCCGCTCCAGCGCCTGGGCGCCGGGGCACAGCTGTTCCGGCCCCAGTGCGTTGAGCGGCCGGTCGCAGGTGTTGAGTGCCGTGTGCAGGTCGGTGGCCAGCGGGTCGACGTAGAGCAGCCCGGTCACCACCTCGCCCATTTCATGATGCCGCTGCATGTAGGCCATGGCGGCGAAGCGGTCGCCGGGGTCGTAGTCGGGGTGCAGGCTGCGCAGGCGCAGCAGCGTGCCGTCGTGCTGGCGCACTTCCATCACCTCGCCCGGCTCCATGTCGATGGCGATTTCCTCCCGCCCGCTGATGAAGTCGATGCGGCTCACCGCCTCGTTGTGCTCGCGGATGTAGTCGTAGCTCTTGGTGCTGCCCGGGTGGTTGTTGAAGGCCACACAGGGGCTGATGACGTCGATAAAGGCCGAGCCGCCGTGGCTGATCGCCCCCTTTATCAGTGGAACAAGTTGCGCCTTGTTACCCGAGAAGCCTCGCCCCACGTAGCTGGCGCCGAGCTGCAGCGCCATGGCCACCAGGTCGACCGGGCTGTCGGTGTTGACCACGCCCTTCTTGCTCTTCGAGCCCTGGTCGGCCGTTGCCGAGAACTGGCCCTTGGTGAGGCCGTAGACGCCGTTGTTCTCCACGATGTAGGCCATGCGCACACCGCGCCGCATGGCGTGGGCGAACTGGCCCAGGCCGATGGAGGCCGAGTCTCCGTCACCGGAAACGCCCAGGTACAGCAGGTCGCGATTGGCCAGGTTGGCGCCGGTCAGCACGCTGGGCATGCGGCCGTGCACAGTGTTGAAGCCATGCGATGCGCCGAGGAAGTAGTCCGGCGTCTTCGAGCTGCAGCCGATGCCCGAGAGCTTGGCCACGCGGTGCGGCTCGATGTCCAGCTCCCAGCAGGCCTCGATGATGGAGGCGGAGATCGAGTCGTGCCCGCAGCCTGCGCACAGCGTGGAGATCTTGCCCTCATAGTCGCGCCGCGTGTAGCCGACCTTGTTGGTGGCCAGCGTCGGGTGCCGCAGCCTGGGCTTGGCTAGGTAGGTCATGCGGACTCCTTCGACTTGCGAATCTTCGGAATCTGCGCCTCGATCGCCTGGACGATGAAGCGCGCGGTGATGGGCGTGCCGTCGAAGTGCAGCACCCGCACCAGCTTCGCCGGATCGGCGTCCAGCTCGTTGACGAGCAGGCTGCGCATCTGGGCATCGCGGTTCTGCTCCACCACGAACACCTGCGAATGCTGCGCGAGGAACTGCACCACGCTGTCGGGAAACGGAAAGGCCCGCAGCCGCAGCGCGTCGAGATGGATGCCCCGCTCTTCCAGCGACTGCAGCGCCTCGTGCATCGACGGGCTCGTCGATCCGAAATAGATCACGCCCAGCTCGGTCTTCTTCGCTGCTGGCCGCAGCACCGGCTGCGGCACCAGCGTGGCTGCCGTCGCGAACTTCTTCAGCAGCCGCTCCATGTTGTAGATGTAGTCCGGTCCGCGCTCGGAGTACCGGGCATAGGCGTCGCGCGTCGTGCCGCGCGTGAAGTAGCTGCCCTTGGTAGGGTGCGTGCCCGGCAGCGTGCGCCAGGGAATGCCGTCGCCATCCACGTCCTTGTAGCGGCCGAAGTCGCGGCCGGCCTCCAGCTCTTCGGCGCTCATGACCTTGCCACGGTCGTAGGCCTTGCTGTCGTCCCACTCGAAGGGTTCGCACAGGCGCTGATTCATGCCGATGTCCAGGTCGGTCATCACGAACACGGGCGTCTGCAGGCGGTCGGCCAGGTCCAGCGCCGCGGCCGAGTGCTCGAAGCATTCGTGCGGGTCTTCGGGAAACAGCAGCACATGCTTGGTGTCGCCGTGCGAGGCATAGGCGCAACAAAGTATGTCGGCCTGCTGCGTGCGCGTGGGCATGCCAGTGGAAGGGCCGCCGCGCTGCACGTTGATGAGCGTGACGGGAATCTCCGCGAAGTAGGCCAGGCCGATGAACTCCGTCATCAGCGAGATGCCCGGGCCAGACGTCGCGGTGAAAGCCCGCGCGCCGTTCCAGCCCGCGCCGACCACGACGCCGATCGATGCAAGCTCGTCCTCGGCCTGTACGATGGCGAAGCGGTGCTGGCCGGTGGCCGGGTCCACGCGAAACTTGGTGCAGTACTTCTGGAAGGCCTCCGCCACCGAGGACGACGGCGTGATCGGGTACCACGCGGCAACGGTGGCGCCGCCATACACGCAGCCCAGCGCCGCAGCGCTGTTGCCGTCCACGAAAATCCTGTTGCCCACGCGGTCGGCACGCCGCACGCGCAGCCCCACGGGCTCGCGCAGGTTCTCCCTCGCGAAGTCGCCGCCCAGGTGCAGCGCCTGCACGTTGGAAGCCAGCAGTTTTTCCTTGCCCTTGTACTGCTCGGAGAACAGCTTCTCGACCACCTCCGGCTCGATGCCCAGCAGGATCGCCAGCGCCCCCACGTAGACGATGTTCTTGAACAGCTGCCGCTGGCGCGGGTCCTGGTAGACGGCGTTGCAGATTTCGGTGAGCGGCATGCCGATCACGCGGATGTCGTCTCTGAACTTCGACGGCGGCAGCGGCCGCGTGCTGTCGTAGAAGAGATAGCCGCCCGGCTCCAGCTCCGCGATGTCGGCGTCCCAGGTCTGCGGGTTCATTGCCACCATCATGTCGGTGCCGCCGCGCCGCCCGAGGTGGCCGTCCTCGGTCACGCGCACCTCGTACCAGGTCGGCAAGCCCTGGATGTTGCTGGGAAAGATGTTGCGCGGGCTCACCGGCACGCCCATGCGCAGGATGGCCTTGGCGAACAACTCGTTGGCCGAGGCCGAGCCCGAGCCGTTGACGTTGGCGAACTTGATGACGAAGTCGTTGACCGCCTCGATGCGGGGAACGCCTCCCGCGCTAGCGCCCCTGGGCGGCATCACGGCGCTCATTGAACGACCTCCTGGCCCTGCTCCTGTCCGGCGAGCGTCATCTTCAGCAAGAACTTCTGCATGTCCCAGGCCCCCGTGGGGCAGCGCTCGGCGCACAGGCCGCAGTGCAGGCAGACGTCCTCGTCCTTGACCATCACGCGGCCCGTCTTGAGGCCGCCCGACACGTACAGGTCCTGCGCGAGGTTCAGCGCCGGCGCCTTCAGGCGCGAGCGCAGCCCCTCCTCCTCGCCGTTGTCGACGAAGTTGATGCAGTCCATCGGGCAGATGTCCACGCAGGCATCGCATTCGATGCAGGCGGGTTCGTTGAAGACGGTCTGCACGTCGCAGTTCAGGCAGCGCTCGGCCTCCTTGAAGGCAGTGGCGGCGTCGAAGCCCAGTTCAACCTCCACGCGGATGCTGGCCAGCGCCGTCTCGGCCTTGGCCCACGGCACCTTGTAGCGCAGGTCGTTGGAGGTGTCGTTGTCGTAGCTCCACTCGTGGATGCCCATCTTCTGCGACACCAGGTTGGTCATGGGGGCCGGGCGCACGTCGATCGGCTCCGCGCGCAGCAGCCTGTCGATGGACACCGCCGCCTCGTGGCCGTGGGCCACGGCCGTGATGATGTTCTTGGGTCCGAAGGCCGCATCGCCGCCGAAGAACACGTTGGGCACCGTCGACTGGAAGGTGTTCGCGTCGAGCGCCGGCAGGCCCCACTTGTCGAAGTCGATGCCGCAGTCGCGCTCGATCCACGGGAACGCGTTTTCCTGGCCCACCGCCACCAGCACTTCGTCGCATTCGAAATACGCGTCGGGCTCGCCGGTGGGCGCCAGCGTGCGGCGGCCCTTGTCGTCGTACTCTGCACGGACGATCTCGAAGCGCATGCCCACGAGCTTGCCGTCCTCGTGCACGAAGGCCTTCGGCACGTGGAAGTTGATGATCGGAATGCCCTCGTGCTGGGCGTCTTCCTTCTCCCAGGGCGAGGCCTTCATCTCGTCGAAGCCGCTGCGCACGATGACCTTCACGTCGGTGCCGCCCAGGCGGCGTGCCGAGCGGCAGCAGTCCATGGCCGTGTTGCCGCCGCCCAGCACGATCACGCGCCTGCCGATGCTGCTGACGTGGCCGAAGGAAACGGAGTTCAGCCAGTCGATGCCGATGTGGATGCCGGCAGCCGCTTCCTGGCGGCCAGGAATGTCCAGGTCGCGCCCGCGCGGCGCACCGCAGCCGACGAAGATCGCGTCCCAGCCCTGCCCGATCAGCGCGCTCATCGAGTCGATGCGCTCGCCGCCGCGAAACTCCACGCCCAGGTCAAGCACGTAGCCCGTCTCCTCGTCGATCACCGACTCCGGCAGCCGGAAGCGCGGGATCTGCGTGCGGATGAAGCCACCGGCCTTGGCCTCGCCGTCGAACACCGTCACCTCGTAGCCCAGCGGTGCCAGGTCGCGCGCGACGGTGAGCGAGGCCGGCCCCGCGCCCACGCAGGCGATGCGCTTGCCGTTCCTCGGCTCCAGCTTCGGCATGCGCGCGCGCACGTCTTCCTTCATGTCGGCAGCCACGCGCTTGAGCCTGCAGATGGCCACCGGCTCCGGCGCCTCGGTATTGCTTTCTTCCACGCGCCCGCGCCGGCAGGCCGGCTCGCAAGGCCGGTCGCAGGTGCGCCCGAGGATGCCGGGGAAGACGTTGGAGGCCCAGTTGATCATGTAGGCGTCGCCATAGCGACGCTGCGCGATCATTCGTATGTACTCGGGGACGGGGGTGTGCGCCGGGCAGGCGTACTGGCAATCGACGACCTTGTGGAAATAGGCCGGGTTGGCAATGTTCGTTCGCTGCAACACGTGTCTCCTGGCTGTCGCCCGGAACCCCGGAAGGGGCCGACGAGTGGCTTGTTGTGCCGCCAGTATGCGCCGCGGTGGCGAAGAGACGGGCTTGGTGGAATCCCGCAGCAGGCCGGGCCGGGCCCGGATTTTCTGCAGCCAAACGACTGACATTCCGCAGGAACTGCCGGCACAACGCCAACACGACGAGGGGATGACCGAAGCCATCTGCGCCGGGAGGGCGATTCACCCACGCCGCACCCGAGGCGCTCACAATCCGCAGTGGTTACCCCACGGGACGACACCATGAGCGTATTGCACATGTTTCTACCGGTATGCGAGCCGGCGCGCAGCGAAGCGCTGGCCCAGTTGCGCAGAACGCACCACCTGCCCCGCCACCTCGTCAAGGGCATCGCGCTGAAGCACCACGTCGAGAGCGAGCCGGCAGTTCCAGCCGACGCATCGCAGGTGCAGCAGCAGGCACAGGCGCTACCGCAGCAGGAATCGCAGGCACCGGCTTCGCCTGAATAGTCGCGGCGGCCGCGACAACGATCACTGGCTCGCGTTGGGCGTTGCGCGCGCGAGCAGCCGGATGTGCTCGAAGTCGAGCAGGTCCAGTGCGTGCCGCACCGCTTCGACCAGCGCCGAATGGCGCGCATCGGCCGCGAGCCGGTCGGCCCATTCGTGCAGGTCGCTCCAGCGGCCGTCGCGCGCGAGCGTTTCGAGTTCGTCGCGTACCGCCGCGGGCAGCGGCGCGATCGCCGGAACCGGCATGCGAGCCGGCCTGCGCACTGGCAGGGGCATGGGCGACATCAGGCGTGGCGGCTGCGGCTTCACGACGAATGGCACCAGTTCCTTCGGAGCCTCCTTCACGATCACCGAGAAGCGCACGCGCGTGCCCAGGTTGCGGCGGCTCTCCAGCTGCAGGCGTCCGCCCATGTGCTGCACGATGCGCCGCGCGATCGCCAGGCCGAGCCCGTGGCCGTTCGAGCTGGGCGCGCCCTGCCCGAAGGCCTGCGCGATGCGCGCCTGGTCTTCCTGGTCGATGCCGATGCCGCTGTCCCACACGTCGAACTCGAGCCGCCACGAAGCCTCGCGCGGCCGCGCCTGCGCGCGCAGGCCGATCTTGCCGTCGCGCGTGAACTTGGCGGCGTTCGACAGCAGGTTGAGCAGCAACTGCTGGAAGCGCTTGCTGTCCAGATACACGGCCGTCGGCAGCGCGCCCAGAACGTCGAGCTCGAACCGGTTGTGCTGGCGCTGCGCGAGCGTGTCGGCGTACTGCGCGATGTCGTCGATCAGCGCGCGCAGGTGCACCGGGCGCGGCTCGAAGGCAAAGGGAAGCAGTTCGCTCTTCGCGTAGTCGAGCAGGTCGTCGATCAGCGCGAGCTGGTAGGCCACGCTGCGCTCGATGGCCTGCAGCCGCTCGGGTGGCGGCGCGCCGTCGCCGTGCAGCAGGCGCGCGTTGCCGATGATGGTCGACAGCGGCGCGCGCAGGTCGTGGCTGATGTAGGCCAGCAGTTGGGTCTGCTCGCGCGCCTGGTGCTCGGCCTGTTCCAGCGCGGCGTTCAGCGCATGCGTCTTGCGCTCCACCTCTTCCTGTAGCCGCTGCTGCTCTTCCGCCTGCCCGTGCACCAGCGTGCGCTGCGCGACATGCCGCTGGCGCGACAGGTGATGCGCCCACGCGGCCAGCGCCACCAGGCCGACCAGCATGCCCGGGAAGCCCAGCGCATAGGCGTCGAAGCCGGGAATCACGTGCGCCGGCATCGCGAGTTCGGTGAGCCGCAGGCACACGCCGACGGCAACGATGCTCATCACCGGAAAAGCCAGCTTGCCGCCCGGCCCCGCGCGCCGCATGTAGATGAAGGTGCTGACGGTCAGCGCGAGCACCACCACCGGCGCGCTCAGCGTGCCGGCCTGCGCGAAAGGCGCGTACGGCCCCAGCAGCGTGCCCAGCACCACGACACCTTGCACCAGCGCAAGCGCCGCGAGCAAAGGCAGCCCGGGTACGCGCACCGGGCCGCGCCGCGACACCGCGTACAGATAGAAGATCAGCGACAGCACGCAACAGCCCGCGGTGACGCCGGCCGCGCGGTAGCTCCATTCGATGCTGTCGGGCCACAGCGCGAGCCGCGCGTGGCCGCGGTATGTGCCCTCGTAGAGCGCCACGAGCGCGAAGCCCATGCTCTGCAGCGCCAGCGCGAGATGGCGCGAGATGACCCACAGCGACAGCGAATACACCGCAAGCACCAGCAGCCCGCCGATCAGCAGGCCGTCGAGCAGCGCATGGGAGCTCTCGTACTTGCGCCAGGCATCCGCCGAATACAGCTCCGGCGCGAGCTTGACGCTGCTGTGCGACTGCACCCGCACCAGCACGCGCGCCTGCTCGCCGGGCTGCAGGTCGAGAGCGAGCATCGGCACGCGCTCGCGGTCCCGCACGGAGTTCGATCGCACCGATACGCCGGCCTGCTGGTGCGTCCATGTGGCCCAGCCCGCCAGTTCGCGGCGCGCGTGGAAATCCACGCGCTGCAGCCAGGTGGCGTCGAGCACCAGCCGCAGCGGCAGGATCTCGCTGCTGTCGTTCAGCAGGGTCAGCCGCAGCCAGAAGGCCGAGCTCGAGAAGCCCTGCCGCATGCGCGCCGGGGTGCCGGGCTGGAAGCCGCCGGGCACGCCGCTTTCCAGCGCATCGATCTCGTCGAGCGACATCCGCGCGCCGGTGTCCTCGAACAGCTCGACGCGCGTGTCCAGCGCCAGAGGCCAACGGGTCTCGTCGTCGACGTGCAGCAGCACATCCGCCCGTGCGGCGGAAAGCCCCGCCAGCCAGAAGACGGCGCACAGCACCAACAACGACAACAGCGGTGGCGTGCGAAAGCCGCGCAGGGCCCGGGTGGTCACCGCCTTCTCGGCACCGCGTCAGGCCGACGGCACCGACGGCGGCGCGGTCCGGTCGGCTGACGCCTGGCGAAACGCGGTCGGCGTGCTGCCGAAGCGCTCGCGGAACGCGGTCGAGAAGTTGGCGGCACCGGAGAAACCCACGGCCAGCGCCACTTCTTCCACGCTGAGCGCCGAGCCCGCGAGCAGACGCTGTGCCTCTGCCAGACGGACCTCGCGCGCGAACTCGAAAACCGTGCGGCCGGTCTGCTCGCGGAACACGCGCGACAGCCGCTTCTCGTGCGTGCCCACGCTCGCCGCCAGCGCGGGCAACGCCGGCACGTTCGCGAGATCGGCCCGCACCAGGCGTTCGACCGCCCGCGCCAGCACGAGATCGGCGTTGTCGGCGGGTTCTCCCCTGGCGTTCTCCAGCGCGCTCTCGGCCTGTTCGATGCAGGCCCGCGCCTGCTGCCGGCAGCCCGCCAGCGCAAGATGCACCGCCACGCGCGCCAGCACTTCCGCCGGCTCGAAGGGCTTGAGGATGTAGTCGACCGCGCCTTCGCGCAGGCCCCTGAGCCGCTCTTCCACCGAAGTCGACGAGGTCACGAAGATCACCGGGATGCGCACCGTGGCCCTGTCTGCCTTCAGCAGCCGGCAGGTCGCGAAGCCGTCGGTGGCGCCCATGCGCACATCGAGCAGCACCAGGTCGGGCTGCAGCGCGGTCGCCCGGCGGTAGCCCTCCAGGGCATCGAACGCCAGGCTGATGCGGTGCCCCGCCTCGCGCAACACGCCCAGCAGCAACTGCAGCTCTTCGATGTTGTCGTCGATGACGAGGATGTGCGCGCGCCGTGGCGGAGTGGTCGACCAGTAAGACATGGGCGTCGAGCGTAGGAGTGCGTGACCCAAACGCAGCGTGATTTAGTTCACATTTAGTTCACATTATGTTGCATTCGTAAACAAATGTCATCAATAGCAAAGCTTTCGTCCTGAATCGCAAAAGTGCCCCCGAGGGGGCCGCCAAAGAATCCCGCCCTTTCCGGAGCACCCGCCGCCTTCGCGGTGACACAAGAAACGGTGCCCGGCCATCAGAGCCATCACGAGGGACGGGATGTTCAGGACCCCATCGAATCTGTCGCACGCGCCGGCGCGCCGCGACGTGTCTTCCAACGCCGCGCGCCTGCGCCACTGCCTGAGGCGCATCGCCGCGCCTCTTGCGGCACTGCTGTTCGCAACCGCCGCGCATGCGGTGCCGCAGGTGTCGAGCCTTGTCCATTCACCCGACATCCTTCCCGCCGGCGGCACGGTGACGAGCACCGTCACCATCGCCGAGACCGACAGCCTGCCGATCGGCGCGCCGGGTGCGTCCTTCACGTACACGATCCCCGCCAACTCGGTCTACATGGGCACCGGCGCGGTCCCCGTGGGCACCTGTTCGGCCGACGTTCCCGTGGGCTCGGCCGGCTCCGGCACGCTGACCTGCTCCGGCATCACGCTCGCCGCCAACCAGTTGCGCAACTTCGAAGTGCTGCTGCGCACGGTCACGCAGGGCACGCTCAGCGTGACCGCCACGCCCAGCGGCGGCGGCTCCAGCGAGACGAAGACCATCACGGTGAACCAGGGCGCCGACATGGCGGTGACCATCAGCGCACCGGCCACCGCGCCGAGCGGCTCGACGGTGCCGATCGTGTTCACGGTCACCAACAACGGCCCCGACACGAGCACCGGCTCGACGCTGACCTATCCCATTCCCACCGGCCTGACGGTCTCGGGAAGCGGCCTGCCCTCGGGCTGCTCGATCAGCGGCAGCCTGCTGACCTGCAACGTGCCCGCCACGCCGGCCACCGCGGGCAGCAACACGCGCACCTTCAGCATCAACGGCGTGGTCACCGCCGGCGCGGGCTCGACCGTCACGCACCAGCCTGCAGTGGCGGCCGTGGGCGGTGTCGGCGACGGTGTCTCCACCAACAACAGCGCCACCGCCAACACCACCGTGACGGCTGGCTACGTGCTCGCGCTCACGAAGAGCCACGACGGCGGCCAGCTGCTGGTCGGCCAGCACTTCAACTTCCGGCTGAGCCCGCGCTTCAGCGGCAGCCCGCCCACCGGCGTGACGCTGAGCGACACGATCCCCGCCAACTTCGCGATCCAGTTGCCGGTCAACGCGGCCGCCGGCTGGACCTGCTCGGTGAGCGGCCAGACGGTGAACTGCACGCGCAGCGACATCGGCGGCAGCAACGGCGCCAACGTGGCGCTCGGCGACATCGTGGTGCCCGTCATCGCAATGACCGCCGGCACCGGTGTGGTCAACGAAGCCACCGTGAGCGCGACCGGCCCCATCGCCAATTCAGCCACCGGCAGCGTGCCGGCCGACGTGGTGGTTTCCGCCACCGACTTCCGCGCAGACAAGCGCCGCGGCTGGCCGCAGAACAACGTGCCGCTGGGCCAGGCCTTCGACTACCAGGTCGGCAGCACCAACCTCGGCAGCACGCGCCTGCTGGCGGGCAGCACGATCCAGCTGGTGGACGACCTGCCGGCCGGTGTGCAGATCAACAGCGTCACGCAGCGCGACGGCTACACCTGCACGGTGACCAAGGGCGGCGCCACCGTCGTCCCGACGCCCGCGACGCCGGTGCCCGGCCCCGCCACCGTGACCTGCACGCGCACGCTCGCCTCCGACATCAGCGTCGACCTGTCCGCCGGCAACAGCGCGCGCAACGGCGGCTACATCATCGTGAACGCCACCATCCCGGCGCTGCCCTCGGGCGGCGGCCAGATCGTCAACACCATGTGCGTGAACGTGGCGCTGCCCGCCGCCGCGCCCACGCTCGGCGCCGACCCCGACGCCAACACCGGCAACGACTGCGTGAGCCTCGGCACCGGCGTCGACGACGCAGCCACAGCCGCGGACGTGAAGGTGCTCAAGCGCGTCGTGGGCATCGGCGACAACGCCGGCAACCGCCAGGTCGCGGGCCAGAACATCACCTGGGAGCTCGAGGTGGTCAACGCCGGCCCCTCCGAAGCGCAGAACGTGGTCGTCACCGACGCCTTCGCGCAGGTGATCGGCGCGGGCAACGTCTCGCAGACGGCCAACGGCGGCACCTTCGCCGGCGCCTGCACGCTGCCGGCCAACGGCAGCGGCTTCGGACAAGCGTCGCTTTCCAGCTGCACTCTGTCGACGCTGCCGGTCTGCCGCGCAAGCACCGACCCCGCCAGCGCCTTGCCGCTGTGCCCGGTCATCCGGGTTGTCGTCAAGCACTACGGTGACGGCGCCTCGGCCACCGACCACGGCTTCCAGATCAACAACACGGCCAATGCGCTGGCGGCCACGCCGGCCGATCCGAACCTGGGCAACAACGACGGCAGCACCACCGCCTACCTGCTCGCGCGCACCGACGTGACGGTCACCAAGTCTGCGAGCCCCGCCTCGGTGCCGGTGGGCCAGCTGCTCACCTACACGCTCACGGCGCGCAACCAGAGCCTCGCGCAAGGCAGCCTCAGCCGGGCCTACGACGTGCATGTGGTCGACACGCTGCCGGCCAACCTGATGTTCATGTCAGCCGTCGCCTCGGGCGGCGGCAGCTGCACGACGCAGCCGAACACCACGCAGCCCACGGGCACCGGAGCCGCCAACAACCAGCTCGAGTGCGCCTGGACCTCGCTCGACCGCAACGTGCAGCAGACCGTCACGGTGCGCGCGCGTCCGCTGTACGTGCTCAACGGCTCCACGGTGACCAACACCGTGCAGGTCTCCACGGCCACGCCCGAGACCGACACCACGAACAACAGCGCCGCCGTGCCCGCGACGGTCACCGCGCCGGCGTACGACCTGGTCGTCACCAAGCGCGACGACGTCGACCCGGTGAACGTGGGCGACGACGTGGGCTACACCATCACGGTGTCGAACAACAGCGCCTCGACGGCGGAAGACGTGCGCATGGTCGACACGCTGCCGCTGCCCGGCCCCAGCGGCGAGGCACCGCCCACGCTGGTGTCCGTGACCGCCCCTGGCGGCACCAGCTTCGCGCTGGCCGGCGGCGCCGCCATCGGTTCGGCGGGCGGTCAGATCGTGTTCACCATCCCGACGCTGGGTGGTGCCGGCCCCACCTCCACAGGCGAGGCCAACACGCTGCAGTTCCGCGTGGTGCTGCGCGGCGTGTCGCGCGGCACCTTCCAGAACAACGCCAGGGTCGACTTCCTCGACGCCGCGCGCAACGCCTTCGACACCGTGCAGGGCAACAACGCGGTGGCCGAGAACACCACCTTCCGCTTCAAGGCCGACGTGCAGGTGGTCTCCAAGACTGCCGTCATGGCCGGCACCGCCACGCCGGTGACCACCGCGTCGTCGGCCGTGCCCTTCGACTGGCTCGTGCAGCTGCGCAACAACGGCCCCGACAGCGCCGAGACCACCAGCTTCACCGACACGCTGCCCGCATCGCTGGTGCTGGCCGGCCCGCCGGTGTTCACCGTGACCGGCGGCAGCTTCACGCCCGCCGCGCCCACCTGCACCGGCGTGGCCGGCGGCAGCGCCGTGAGCTGCGCCATCACGTCCATGCCGGCCAACGGCACGGCCACCGTGCGCATTCCGGTGCGCTTCAGCGGCGCGGCGCCGGCCAACGGCACCGTGCTCACCAACCGCGCGCACATCGTCACCACCGGCTCGGGCGACACCAACGGCGGCACCGATCCGAACGGCGGCAACAACTTCAACGACGGCAGCGTCACGGTGCAGAACAGCGCGCTCTCGGGCCGCGTGTACGAAGACCTGAACGGCAACGGCCTGATCGACAGCGGCGAGCCCGGCATCGCCGGCGTGACCATGCGCCTGAGCGGCACCGACAGCTCGGGCAACGCCATCACCCTCACGACCACCACCGACGCCAGCGGCAACTGGAGCTTCACCGTGCCCGCGGGCACCTACAACGTGGTGGAAGACCAGCCTGCCGCGTACCTGCCCGGCATCACGCGCGCGGGCACCGTCAGCGGCGCGGGCAGCACGGCCGGCACCGTGCCGCCGGGCACCGGCAACGGCCCGAACGGCTCCAACGCCAACCGCATCGACAACATCGTGCTCGGCACGGGCGGCACGTCCACGGCCAACAACTTCGGCGAAGTGCGCGCGGCCAGCCTGGCCGGCCGCGTCTACCAGGACGCCGACTACAGCGGCACCGCCAGCGCGGGCGACCCCGGCATCGCCGGCGTGACCGTCACCCTCACCGGCACCGACATGTATGGCAACCCGGTGTCGCTGACCACCACCACGGCGGCGAGCACCGGCAACTACGCCTTCAACAACCTCACGCCCGGCACCTATACGCTGACCGAGACGCAGCCGGCCGGCTTCGCCGACGGCAGCGACGCGGCCGGCACCGCCGGCGGCACCGCGGGCAACGACGTGGTGAGCGCCATCGCGCTGCGCTCCAACGTGACCGGCACCGGCTACGACTTCGGCGAGCTGCTCACCCGCATCACGACGCGCGTGTTCGTCGACGCCAACAACGACGGCATCCCGCAGGCCGGCGACACCGGCATCCCGAACGTCGAGCTGCGCCTGACGGGCACCGATGCCGCGGGCAACGCGGTGAACATCCTCGCGGTGGCCACCGGCACGCCCGGCGCCTACGAGTTCCGCAACGTGCCTCCCTCGGGCGCGGGCGGCTACACCATCACCGAGACCCAGCCAGCCAACTACGCGCCCGGCAAGGCCAACAACAACGGCAACCCCGGCACGCCGCAAGGCGGCGGCAACGTCATCACCGGCGTGACCGTCTCGGGCACCAGCGTGCCGACGACGCAGGGCGAGTACTGGTTCGGCGAACTGCTGCCCGGCGGCATCTCGGGCCGCGTGTACTACGACCGCGACGGCAACGGCGCACAGGGCGCGCCGGCCACCGAGCCGGGCCTGACGGGCGTGACCATCACGCTCACCGGCACCGACGTGAACGGCCAGCCGGTCTCGCGCACCACCACCACCGACGCCAGCGGCGACTACAGCTTCCCGAACCTCGCGCCCGGCAGCTACACCGTGACCGAGGCGCGGCCCGCGGTCTACCTGCCCGGCATCACGCGCGCCGGCAACGTCAGCGGCGCGGGCAGCACGCCCGGCTCGGTGCCCACCGGCGGCACCGGCGTGGCCAACGGCCCCAACGGCTCGAACGCCAACGTCATCCAGAACATCGTGCTCGGCGCGGCGGGCGCGGGCTCCACCGGCAACAACTTCTCGGCCGTGAAGCCCGCGAGCCTCTCGGGCTACGTGTACGCCGACGTGGCGCCTTCCAACGGCACCCGCGACGGCGGCGAGCCCGGTATCGCCGGCACCACCATCCGCGTGACCGGCACCGACTTCCAGGGCAACGCGGTCGACCGCACGGTGCAGACCGCCGCCGACGGCCGCTACCTAGTGGACGCGCTGACGCCCGGCACCTACCAGATCGACGAGACCCAACCCGCCGGCGTGGCCGACGGCCCCGAGTCGCTCGGCACCGTGGGCGGCGCGCCTCGCGGCACCGCCAACCCCGGCGGCACCAACGACCGCTTCGGCGGCCTCGCACTCGTGTCCGAAGACGCGGGCATCGACTACAACTTCGGCGAGCGCGGCGGGCAGATCGCCGGCTGGGTGTACGTCGACACCAACAACGACGGCATCCGCCAGCCCACCGAGGCCGGCATTCCGGGCGTGACGCTCACGCTCACCGGCCGCTCGGCCAGCGGCCTCGCGGTGAACGCAACAGTGGTCACCGACGCCAGCGGCCGCTACGTCTTCACCGGCCTGCTGCCGGCCGACGCTGCGGGCTACACGATCCGCGAGACGCAGCCCGTGACGTATGCCGACGGCCTCGACGCCGTGGGCACGGTCGAAGGCGCTGCCACCGGCACCCTGGGCAACGACGTCATCAGTGCCATCGCCTACCGCGGCGGCAACGGCGACAACTACAACTTCGGCGAACGCGGCGCATCGCTGGCGGGCACCGTCTACAACGACGCCAACCGCAACGGCAAGCGCGAGCCGCAGGACCTGCCGATCGCTGGCGTGACCATCACGCTCACCGGCACCGACGCCGCCGGCCAGCCGGTGACGCGCACCGCCGTCACCGACGCCAACGGCCGCTACGAGCTGCCCGGCCTGCCCCTGCCCGGCAGCGGCGGCTACACCGTGACCGAGACGCAGCCTACCGGCTACGACGAAGGCATCGCCATTCCCGGCACGCTGGGTGGCACCGCGCAGGGCCCGAACCAGATCCGCGTGAACTTCACCGGACTGGAAGCCCACGGCACCGGCTACGACTTCACCGAGCACAGCAGCCAGCCCGCATCGCTCACCGGCACCGTGTGGTTCGACCAAAACCACAACCGCAGCCGCGAATCGGGCGAAGGCCAGGGCGAAGGCTGGACCGTGGAGCTGCTGCGCTGCGCCGACGGCGGCAACGCCTGCGCGGAGAACGCAGCCACCGTGCTCTACACCGTGACCACCAACGCCGACGGCAGCTACCGCTTCGGCGACCTGGTGCCCGGCGAATACCGCGTGCGCTTCCGCTCGCCCGACGGCCGCGTGGTAGGCGGCGTGTGGCCGACCGACACCGCGCAGAACGGCGCGAACGGCCCCTACCCGACGCCCGCGGCGAGCGATCCGCGCTTCAGCATCAAGGTGCGCGTGAGTGCCGGCGCCAACATCCAGAAGCAGGACCTGCCCTACGACCCGGGCGGCGTGGTGTACGACAGCGTGAGCGGCACGCCCGTGCCCGGCGCCGTGGTGCGCATGGTCGGCCCGGCCGGCTTCGACCCCGAGCAGCACCTGCTCGACAAGCGCGACATCTACACCACCGGCCCCAACGGCTACTACGACTTCTTTGTGCTGCCGGGCGCACCGGCAGGCGAGTACCGCCTCGTCATCACGCCGCCGGGCGCCTACCTGCCCTCGTCGATGTATCCGGCCGCGGCCGGCGCGCTGGGCACGCAGTCGTGCTCGGCGCCCGCCAACGGACCGGCACCCGCGCAGACCAACCCCTGCGTGGTGAGCCCCGGCGCGGCGCTGGTGCCGGGCGCTGGCTACTACCTGCTGTTCATGAAGCCGGCAGGCGGCGGCCAGCACGTGGTGGCCAACAACATCCCGCTGGACCCGTCGGACGCCACGCTCATCGAGCTGCGCAAGACCACTTCGAAGCTCAGCGTCAAGAAGGGCGAGCTGCTGCCCTACCGCATCACGGCGCGCAACACGCGCGGCACCGCCCTGCCGGGCGTGGCCGTGGTCGACACGCTGCCGCCGGGCTTCCGCTACATCCAGGGCTCGCTCACGGTGCGCACGCTGCCGGGCGGCGTGGCGCTGCCGGTGATCCCGCAGATCAACGGCCGCCAGATCGTGATGCCGGGCCAGAACTTCGCGCCCAACGAGACCAAGGAATACCTGATGGTCGCGGGCGTGGGGGTCGGCGTGGGCGAAGGCGAGTTCGTCAACCAGGTCATCGCCACGCAGGGCGTGGGCGGCCGCACGCTGTCGAACCTCGCCACCGCCAGCGTGCGCGTGGTGCCCGACGCCCTCTTCGACTGCACCGACGTGATCGGCAAGGTCTACGACGACAAAAACGCCAACGGCTACCAGGACGATGGCGAACCGGGCCTGGCCAACGTGCGCATAGCCACCGTCAACGGCGTGCTGGCCACCACCGACGCCGAGGGCCGTTACCACATCGCCTGCGCCGCCATTCCGAAGGAAGGCACCGGCAGCAACCTGGTGCTGAAGCTCGACGAGCGCACCCTGCCCTCGGGCTATCGCACCACCAGCGAGAACCCGGCCGCCGAGCGCGCCACGCGCGGCAAGGTGCTGAAGATCAACTTCGGCGCCACCGTGCACCGCGTGGTGCGCCTCGCGCTGCAGGGCGCGGCCTTCGACGACGGCGCCGCCACGCTGCGCGCCGGCTTCGCGGGCGAGATCGAGCGCACGGTGAACGTGCTGGCCGAGAAGACCTCGGTGCTGCGCCTGGCCTACAAGGCCGCGCCGGGCGAGCCCGCCTCGCTGGGCCGCGACCGCACCGACGCGGTGAAGACCGCTGTGCTCGCTCGCTGGAAGCAGCTCGGCGAGCAGCGCGCCTCGCGCAACGAGCCGCCGCTCTTCAACCTGGACATCGAGGTCGAGCTGGTGCCCGCATCAGGGGAGGCCAAGCCATGACGCGAGGAAGCACCACCGCCATGACCCGCCCCCAGACACCGAACCCGATCGAGCGAGCCGACATGAGAAGAAAGAAGAAGACGCTGCCGAAGCGCATGGCACTTGCAGGCGCCGTGACCGCCGCCTGCCTCAGCATGGGCCTGGCCGCCGCGCAGGAAACCGCCGTACGCGGCCGCATGCTCGACCGCGCCGCGGCCGACCCACGCGCGGTGGACATCGACGGCACGCGCCGCCTGCCGCGCAGCAGCGAGCGCGAGTTGCCCAAGGCCACATTCGTGCTCGGCGACGAGCGTGCAATGCCGGCGGCTGCAACCGTGTCTCCTGTTGCGGCACCCGCCGAACGCAGCGACGCCACCACGCCGCATTTCGACTCCGGCGCGGACGGTCTCTCCCCTGCCGACCGCGCGCAACTCGACCGCATCGCCGGCCAGGTGAAGGGCCGCGACGGCCTGCGCTTCGAGATCGTCGGCCACACCGACACGCAGGCGCTGAGCGCGAAGTCGCGCGAGCGCTTCGCCGACAACCACGCGCTGGGACTGGCCCGCGCGCAGCAGGCCGCGCGCTATCTCACGCAGCGCCTCGGCTTGCCGGAAGCGGCGGCCACCGCCACTTCGCGAGGCCCCGACGCACCCGTCGCCACACCCGCCACCGACCCCGCCAACTGGGCAGCCAACCGTCGCGTCGAGGTGCGCGCGTACTGGCGCGACGCGCCCGTTGCAGCCGCACCGGCTGCAGCACCAGTCGACCCCGGCGTGTGCCGCACCTTCACAGCCTTCGGCACCGACGACGCACCCCTGCGCCTGAGCGTGGACGGCCAGCTTCTGTCCGCAGACGGCAAGCTGCCTTCCACCGAGGGCGCGACCAGCGCCGACCGCCAGCGTTGCGTCGACGTGCAGCTCGAGCGCAACCAGCTGCGCCTGCAGTACGACAACCTCTCGCAGCCGCGCCGCCTGAGCGCCAGCGCCTGGCCCACCACCGTGGTGGCCGGCGACACGGTGCGCTTCGCGGGCTACAGCAACTACCTGCTCTTCACCTCGAAGGCCGAGCTGCGCGTGTACACCGCCAACGAGGCGATGCAGCGCCGCCAGGTCGCCACCGTGCCGCTGGACGCCGGCCTGCGCGGCGAATGGCATGTGCCCGACGGCCTGCTCAACCGCGTGGCCGAGGGCGCGACCGGCAAGCTCTACTACCGCGTGCGTGTGTACGACCGCCAGGGCCGCTTCGACGAGACCGACGACCTCTCGCTCACGCTGGTGCAGCGCCACAAGCCCGAGACCGGCACGCCGCCCGACCCGGTGCGCGAGCTGCTGCGCGGCTATGGCCAGAACAACATCGCCATCGCCAACATTCCGCTGAGCGCGGGCACCGTCACCGCCAGCGGCGCGGCCATCCGCCCCGGCGAGAGCGTGCGCGCACTGGGTTTCGCGGTGCCGGTGGACGAGAGCGGGCGCTTCGTGTTCCAGCAGCTGGTGCCGCGCCGCGTGCAGACCGGCGAGATCGCCGTCACCGACGCGCAGGGCGCCACGCGCGCCTATCGGCGCGACTTCGACCTGCCCACCAGCGACTGGTTCTTCGTGGGCCAGGCCGACCTCACCGTGGGCAGCAACAGCGTGAGCGGCCCGGCCGCGATCATGACCAACGACAAGAACCGCTACGGCGGTGGCGGCTGGAGCGAAGGCCGCATTGCCGGCTACGCCAAGGGCCAGCTCAACGACCGCTGGACGCTCACGGCCAGCGTCGACACGGAAGAGCGCCCGCTCAAGGAGCTGTTCCGCAACCTCGACCGCAAGGACCCGACCTCCCTCTTCCGCCGCTTCGACCCCGAGGACTCGTGGAGCACCTTCGGCGACGACTCCACCACCATCGAGGACGCGCCCACGCAGGGCCGCTTCTACCTGCGCGTGGACGACGGCCGCTCGCAGGCGATGTGGGGCAACTTCAAGCTCAACTTCGGCGACACCGAACTCACCCGCGTGAGCCGCGGCCTCTACGGCTTCCATGGCCGCTACCTGGGCGAGGAGTCGACTTCCTTCGGCGAGGCCCGCCTGAAGGTCGACGCCTACGCGGCCGAGCCCGGCACGCTGGCGGCGCGCGAAGAGTTCCGCGGCACCGGCGGCTCGCTCTACTACCTGCGCAACCAGGACATCACGCGAGGCGCCGAACGCGTGACGCTGGAAATCCGCGACAAGGACTCCGGCTTCGTGCTCAAGCGCACGCAGCTCGTGCCGAGCACCGACTACGAGATCGACTACCTGCAGGGCCGCGTGCTGCTGTCGGCGCCGCTGCCCAGCCTGTCGGACGACGGCTCGCTGGTACGCGCGGGCGGCTTCACCGGCATGCCGACCTACCTGGTGGTGGACTACGAATACACGCCGCTCACCACCTCGCTGAGCACCCTCGCCGTGGGCGGCCGCGTCTCGTGGTGGGCCAACGACCACGTCGGCGTGGGCGTGACCGCGTCGCGCCAGGACCAGATCGGCGGAGACCAGCGCCTGGCCGGCGTCGACCTCACGCTGCGCAAGACCGAGAACACCTACTTCAAGGGCGAGTTCGCGCGCAGCAAGGGGCCGGGCACCACGCAGCTCGACTCGATGGACGGCGGCTTCAGCTTCACCGGCCGCAACGGTTCGCTGATCAACGGCCTCGGGAATGGCCTGGGCAACGGCCCCACCGGCAACGCCAACGCCTGGCGCCTCGAAGGCCAGGCCGACCTGGGCGACTTCGACATCCGCGGCGGCGGACGCGTGAGCGCCTATGCGCAATCGCGCGACGCGGGCTTCTCCGCGCCGGGCCAGTACGCGAGCAACGCCACGCGCCAGGTCGGCGTGCAGGCCACCGTGCCCTTCGGCGAGAAGGCGGAGAACGGCGAGCTGCGCCTGAAGGCCGACCGCCGCGACGAGCGCAACGGCTACAACAGCAGCGTGCTCGACGCGCAGTACTCGCTGACCCTGTCACCCGAGTGGAAGCTGGGCCTCGGCATGCGCTACGACGACAAGACCGGCGATGCGCTCATCACCAGCCCTTCTCTGCCGACCACGCAGGCCGTGTCGGGCGAGCGCGCCGACGCGGCCGTGCAGCTCGAATACACCGGCGCCGACCGCTGGAGCGCCTACGGCTTCGCGCAGAAGACGCTGCGGCGCACCGGCACGCGGCTGGAGAACGACCGGCTGGGCTTCGGCGGACGCTACCGCGTCAACGACAAGCTGGCGCTGCGCGGCGAAGTCTCCACTGGCGATGGCGGTTTCGCCGGCAAGGCGGGCGTCGACTACCAGTACGACGACCGCTCCAGCCTCTACATGACCTACGTGTCCGACACCGGCCGCACCGACGAGAACCTTATCGGCCGCGGCGGCACGCTGGTGACCGGCGTGCGCTCGCGCGTGGGCGACGGCCTCACCATGTTCACCGAACACCGCCAGGCCACCGGCACGCAGCCGGGCCTCACCCACGCCTACGGCGTGCAGTACGCGCCCGACACGCGCTGGACCTTCGGCGTGAACTTCGAGAACGGCTGGGTCGGCGCCGAGACGCTGGGCGCCACGCGCCGCCAGGCGGTGGCCTTCACCAGCGGCTATTCGAGCGAACGCCTGAAGTACAGCGGCGGCCTCGAATACCGGAAAGACCGCACCACGGCCGAAACCCGCACCAGCTGGCTCGTGAAGAACTCCTTCAGCTGGAAGGTGGACGACGACTCGCGCTGGATCGGCAAGTTCAACTGGGCCGACAGCGACAGCACCACCGGCACGCTGGCCGCCGCCAAGTACACCGAGGCGATGCTGGGCTACGCACTGCGCCCGGCGCTGAACGACCGGCTCAACCTGCTCTTCAAGTACACCTACCTGTACGACCTCTCGTCGCCGGGCCAGGTGGTATCGGGCGGTGTCGACTCGAGCCTGGGCACCGTGTCGACCACCGGCATCGACTACCAGCAGCGCAGCCATGTGTTCGCCATCGACGCCACCTACGACATCGACCCGCGCTGGACCATTGGCGGCAAGTACGCCTGGCGCCTCGGCGAGCTGCGCGCGAGCCGCGACAGCTCTTCGCCGTGGTTCAAGAGCTCGGCCGAGCTCGCGGTCCTGCGCGTCGACTGGAAGCTGGTGCGCAACTGGGACTGGATGCTCGAATGGCGCACGCTGCGCGCGAAGGAACTCAAGGACCGCAAGAGCGGCTGGGTCACCGCCGCGTACTACCACGTCAACGAGAACCTGAAGGTGGGCATCGGCTACAACTTCACCGACTACTCCGACAACCTCACCGACATGAGCTACCGCAGCAAGGGCTGGTTCCTGAACGTGCTCGGCAAGTTCTGACGGGAGCGGACCGTGCGTGAACCCAAGGACATGCCCATCACCGTTCCGCTGGTCGACATCGCCCAGACGCTCGCCCGCGCGGGTTGCCTCGACGGCCACGAAGACCGCTACAGGCTCTACGAGGAGTGGGCGCGCGACTTCCAGGCCGACTTCGAGGCCCGCGCCGCCGCCGGCCGCAAACCGGGGCGCACCTACCTGCGCGACGTGACCGCATTCGCGCTGCGGCGGGCCGCTGCGTACGGTTTGGAGGTACGCTGCGAGGACTACGGCCCCCGGCTGTGCAGCGAAGTCCGGCTCATCGCCGGCGCGCGCTGAAGGGGATGTGGTCCGCCTTTCGGATGCAGGATGAAATGAAGAAGACCGATGTTCTGGTGACAGTGATGGGGATGGCCCGCTCGGGCCTGGGCTTCACGCCCACCGATGCGCTGGCCTGCATCTCCGACCTGATCGAGCAGGAAGATCCGCAGAACCCGTTCCACGACGCCAACGTGGAAAGGCTGCTGCGGCTGGGCGCGTGCATATGGAGCATGAAGCACGGCATGCTGGCGCAGCCCTCCTCCGAAAACTTCCTGCGGGCCGGGCTGAAGTAGCCAGGCTGCAGGCAGGCCGCCGAGGCGGCCCGCCCCGGAATGCGCTACCCGGCAGCCCCGCCCGCCGGCGCATAGCCGCCGAGAAACACCTGCAGCGCGCGCCGCGTCGCCTCGCGCAATTCCTTGCGCGTCAACGGCCCCTGGATGCCGAGCAGGCTGGGGGTGACGGTCTCGGAGTGCAGCAACGCCATCAGGTGCTGGGCCGCCACCTGCGGGTCGGCCGCGCGCAGCCGGCCCTTGTTCATCTGCTGCTCCAGGAAGCCCGCGAGTTCGGCGACGCCCTTCTTGGGGCCACCTTCGTAGAAGAGCCGTCCGATGTCGGTACGGCCCGATTCGGCGATCACCGCCCTGTGCGCCTGGATGACTTCCTGCGAGCACACCGCCACGAGCACCTTCTCGCCGAAGCGCTGCAGGACGAGCTCGAGGTCGTCGTCGCCTTCCTGCGCCAGCGCCGCGAAGATCGGTTCGAAGTGGTGCTTCGCCGCGTCGTGGATCACCGCGACGAACAGTTCCTCCTTGGAGCTGAAGTAGCCATAGATCGTTGCCCTCGAGCCGCCCACGCGCGCGGCGATTTCCACCATCGAGGCTCCCTCGAACCCCAGTTCCCTGAAGACTTCCGATGCCACCTGGACGATGGCATCGCGCTTCGCTTCGGTCTTCACCCGCATACCGTGTGCCTCCTTATTTCTATACACGCCTGACTATTTTAATTGACAGCCTCCTGAAGTCAAAATACATTTCAGTACAGCACTGTCTATTTAAACGCCGACTGTACCCATCAGCGTCCGGTCGTTTTCCCTGGAGAACCGCAATGCGCCCCCCTCTCACCTACGGCCTGACCTTCGCAGCGGCCATCGCATCCACCCTCATGCTCGTCGCGTGCGGCAAGCCGCCGGGCGGACCGCCGCCGGCCCCCGGCACGCCCGAGGTCGGCGTCGTCACGCTGCAGCCGCAGCGCGTGGCCATCACGACCGAGCTGCCCGGGCGCACCGTGCCCTTCCTCATCGCCGACGTGCGCCCGCAGGTCGGCGGCATCGTGAAATCGCGCAAGTTCCGCGAGGGCAGCGACGTGAAGGCCGGCGAGGCGCTCTACCAGATCGATCCCGCCACCTACCAGGCGACCTACGACAGCAACGTCGCCGCGCTGGCGAAGGCGCAGGCCAGCCTCGGCACCACGCGGCTCAAGGCCGAGCGCTACAAGGAACTGGTCGCCATCAAGGCCGTGAGCCAGCAGGACTACGACGACGCGGCCGCTTCGCTGCAGCAGGGCGAGGCCGACGTTGCCGCGGCCAAGGCCAATGTGGAAACGAGCCGCATCAACCTCGCCTACGCGCGCATCGACGCGCCGATCTCGGGGCGCATCGGCAAGTCGTCGGTGACGCCCGGTGCGCTGGTCACGGCCAGCCAGTCGACCGCGCTGGCAACCATCCAGCAGCTCGACCCGATCTACGTCGACGTGACGCAACCCAGCGCCGCGATGCTCCAGCTCAAGCAGGCCATGGCGCGCGGCGACCTGCAGAAGAGCGGTGCCAATGCCGCGAAGGTGCGGCTGCTGCTGGAAGACGGCAGCGCCTATCCGCTCGAAGGAAAGCTGGAGTTCTCGGACGTGACCGTGGACCAGAACACCGGCGCCATCACGCTGCGCGCCGTGTTCCCCAACCCGAATGCGGACCTGCTGCCCGGCATGTACGTGCGCGCGGTGCTGCAGGAAGGCGTGAAGGAGCAGGCGCTGCTGGTCCCGCAGCAGGCCGTGTCGCGCGACAGCACCGGAAAGCCGACGGCCTTCGTGGTCGACGCCCAGCACAAGCTGCAGCGGCGCACGCTCGAGACCGAACGCGCCATCGGCGACCAGTGGCTGGTGCGCGGCGGCCTGCAGGCCGGCGACCAGCTCGTGGTGGACGGACAGCAGCGCGCGGCGCCGGGCATCGAGGTGAAGACGGTGCAGTGGAACCCCAAGCCGAAGGCCGGCAGCACCGAAACGGCCAAGGCCGCCCCGGCCGCGCCCGCCAGCACGGCGAACTGATCGATCACGAGAGACCGTCATGGCACGCTTCTTCATCGACCGCCCCATCTTCGCGTGGGTGCTCGCCATCATCGTGATGCTGGGCGGCGCAATGTCCATCGCCACGCTGCCGATCGCGCAGTACCCGAGCATCGCGCCGCCCGCCGTCGCGATCACCGCCAACTACCCCGGCGCGTCCGCCAAGACGCTGGAGGACACCGTCACCCAGGTCATCGAGCAGAAGATGAAGGGGCTGGACCGCCTGAGCTACATGGCATCGACCAGCGAATCGTCGGGCTCGGTCACCATCACGCTCACCTTCGACAACGGCACCGATCCGGACACCGCGCAGGTGCAGGTGCAGAACAAGCTCTCGCTGGCCACGCCGCTGCTGCCGCAGGAAGTGCAGCAGCAGGGCGTGACCGTCACGAAGTCGGCCACCAACTTCCTCAATGTGCTGGCCTTCACCTCGGAAGACGGCAGCATGAACGGCTCCGACCTGTCGGACTACGTGGCAGCGAACGTGCAGGAAGCCATCAGCCGCGTCGAAGGCGTGGGCGACACCACCCTCTTCGGTTCGCAGTACGCGATGCGCGTGTGGCTCGACCCGAACAAGCTCGCCAACTTCAGCCTCACGCCGCTGGACGTGAAGAACGCGATCACTGCGCAGAACGCGCAGGTGTCGGCCGGCCAGCTCGGCGGCATGCCGGCAGCCGGCAACCAGCAGATCAACGCGACCATCACCTCGCAGACGCGCCTGAAGACCGCGCAGGAGTTCGAGGACATCCTGCTGCGCACGCAGACCAACGGCGCCCAGGTGCGCCTGCGCGACGTTGCCCGCATCGAACTCGGCAGCGAGTCGTACAACACGGTCGGCCGCTACAACGGCAAGCCGGCCGCCGGCCTGGCCATCAAGCTGGCCGCGGGCGCGAATGCGCTCGACACCGTCAAGGCCGTCGACGCGCGGGTGGCGGAGCTCGAGAAGTTCTTCCCGCAGGGCATGAAGGTACAGAAGCCCTACGACACGACGCCCTTCGTGCGGATCTCCATCGAGGAAGTGGTGCGCACGCTCATCGAGGCCGTGGTGCTGGTGTTCCTGGTGATGTATCTCTTCCTGCAGAACTTCCGCGCCACGCTGATCCCCACCATCGCGGTGCCGGTGGTGCTGCTGGGCACCTTCGGCGTGCTCGCGGCCTTCGGCTTCACCATCAACACGCTGACGATGTTCGCGATGGTGCTCGCCATCGGCCTGCTGGTGGACGACGCGATCGTGGTGGTCGAGAACGTCGAGCGCGTGATGACCGAGGAAGGCCTTTCGCCCAGGGAGGCCACGCGCAAGTCGATGGGGCAGATCACCGGCGCGCTGGTGGGCGTGGCCCTGGTGCTGGCTGCCGTGTTCGTGCCGATGGCTTTCTTCGGCGGCTCCACGGGCGTGATCTACCGGCAGTTCTCGATCACCATCGTCTCGGCGATGACGCTGTCGGTGCTGGTGGCGCTGGTGCTCACGCCGGCCCTGTGCGCAACGCTGCTCAAGCCGGTGCCCAAGGGCCACGCGATGGCGAGCACCGGCTTCTTCGGCTGGTTCAACCGCAGCTTCGACCGCGGCAACCGTCGCTACCAGGGCATCGTGCGGCACATGGTCGGCAAGGGCTGGCGCTATATGGTGCTGTACTCGGTGCTGCTGGCGGTGGTGGTGTTCGGCTTCATGAAGCTGCCGGTGGGCTTCCTGCCCGACGAGGACCAGGGCACGATGTTCGCGCTGGTGCAGCTGCCGCCGGGCGCGACGAACGCGCGCACCGAGGAAGTCGTTCGCCAGGTGGAGCATCACTTCCTGGTCGACCAGAAGGACGCCGTCTCGGGCCTCTTCACCGTGGCCGGCTTCAGCTTCGCGGGCAGCGGGCAGAACACGGGCTTCGCCTTCATCAAGCTCAAGCCCTGGGACGAACGCAAGGGCGAGGCGCTGAGCGTGACGGGCGTGGCGGCGAAGGCCGGCGCCTTCTTCAACACGATCCGCGACGCGAAGGTGTTCGCCTTCGCGCCGCCGGCCGTCGCCGAACTCGGCAACGCCACCGGCTTCGACCTGATGCTGCAGGACCGCGCCAACCTCGGCCACGAGGCGCTGATGCAGGCGCGCAACCAGTTGCTCGGCACGCTGTCGAAGGACAAGCGCCTGGTGGCCGTGCGCCCCAACGGCCTGGAGGACACGCCCGAGTTCAGGCTGGAGATCGATCCGCACAAGGCGCAGGCCCAGGGCCTCTCGATGTCGGACATCAACGACACCTTCTCGGCCGCCTGGGGCAGCAGCTACGTCAACGACTTCATCGACAAGGGACGCGTGAAGAAGGTGATGCTGCAGTCCGATGCGCAGTACCGCATGCTGCCCGAGGACATCGACCGCTGGTACGTGCGCAACAGCGCCGGGACGATGGTGCCCTTCACCTCCTTCTCCAAGGCCGGCTGGAGTTCGGGCTCGCCCCGCCTGGAGCGCTACAACGGGGTTCCCTCCGTCGAGATCCTGGGCATGGCGATGCCGGGAGCCGCATCGAGCGGCGACGCGCTCGCCATCGTCGAGGCGGCGGTCGCGCAATTGCCGCCGGGCATCGGCTACGAATGGACCGGCCTGTCGCGCCAGGAGAAGGCGTCCAGCGGGCAAACCGGCCTGCTGTACGCACTGTCGATCCTGATCGTGTTCCTGTGCCTCGCAGCGCTCTACGAGAGCTGGGCCATCCCGTTCTCGGTGATCCTGGTGGTGCCGCTCGGCGTGCTCGGCGCGCTGGTCGGCGCGATCCTGACGTGGAAGATGAACGACGTGTACTTCCAGGTGGGCCTGCTCACCACCATCGGGCTCGCGTCGAAGAACGCCATCCTGATCGTCGAGTTCGCGAAGGACCTGCACGCGCAGGGCAAGGGACTCGTCGAATCGGCACTGGAAGCGGCGCGCCTTCGCCTGCGCCCCATTCTCATGACGTCGCTGGCCTTCATCCTCGGCGTGCTGCCGCTGGTGCTGGGCAGCGGCGCGGGAGCCGGCGCGCAGCACGCGCTGGGCACGGCGGTGATCGGCGGCATGCTGTCGGGCACCGTGCTCGCGATCTTCTTCGTGCCGCTTTTCTTCGTGCTGGTGCGCGGCCTCTTCAAGGGCGGCCCCTCCGCCCCCGCCGCGCATGCGCAACCGGCTGCGGCCGCATCCTGAGGTGTCTGTCATGAACCTGTTCCGCTTTACACCGCTCGCGCTCGCAGCCCTGATGGCCGGCTGCAGCCTGATGCCCGCCTACCAGCAGCCCGCGGCACCCGTTGCCGGAAGGTTCTCCGGCGACACGGACGCTGACGGCCCCGCATCCACGCCCGTGGCCGACCTCGGCTGGCGCGATGTCTTCACCGATCCGTCGCTGCAGCGCGTGATCGAGATGAGCCTTGCCAACAACCGGGACCTGCGCGTGGCGGTGCTCAACATCGAGAAGGCCCGCGCCCAGTACCGGGTGCAGGACGCCGCACTCTTCCCCACCGTGAACGCGAGTGCCAGCGGGAGCAGCAGCGGCACCTTCTCGGGCGACACCGCCACGACGCGCCAGTACAGCGCATCGCTCGGATTCAGCTCCTACGAGATCGACCTGTTCGGCCGCGTGCGCAGCCTGAGCGAGCAGGCGCTGCAGCAGTTCCTGTCGACGTCGGAAGCACGCCGCAGCACGCAGATCAGCCTGGTGGCCGAAGTGGCGACCAGCTAGCTCACGCTCGCCGCCGACCAGGACAGGCTGAAGCTCGCGCGCGACACGCTGCAGAGTCAGAGCGACTCCTATCGCCTCAACCAGCGCAGTTTCGAACTTGGCGCAGCCTCGGCGCTCACGTTGAGCCAGGCGCAGACCAGCGTGGACACGGCGCGCGTGGATGTCGAGCGCTACACCGCGCAAGTCGCGCAGGACCGCAATGCGCTGGTGCTGCTGGTGGGCACCGAGGTGCCGGAAGAACTGCTGCCGCAAGCCCTGCCCGACGGCACGACGGCGGCCGCGAATCCGCTGGCCACCATTCCGCCGGGGCTGCCCTCGGAGCTGCTGCAGCGCCGCCCCGACATCCTGCAGGCAGAGCGCGACCTCAAGGCGGCCAATGCCTACATCGGTGCTGCGCGCGCAGCCTTCTATCCGCGCATCAGCCTCACCGCGTCGGCCGGTACGTCGAGCAGCGAACTCTCGGTCCTGTTCAAGAGTGGCTCGGGCAGCTGGAGCTTCGCGCCGCAGGTCTCGCTGCCGATCTTCGATGGCGGCGCCAACCGCGCGAACCTGAAGATCGCCACGGTGAGCCGCGACATCTCGGTGGCGCAGTATGAGAAGGCGATCCAGACCGCATTCCGCGAAGTCTCGGACGCGCTGGCGCAACGCAACACGCTCGGGCGCCAGCTCGATGCGCAGCAGTCGCTGGTGAACGCGACGGCGGAGAGCTACCGGCTGTCGGACGCGCGCTTCCGGCGCGGCGTGGACAGCTACCTCAGCGTGCTCGACTCGCAGCGCTCGCTCTACGCCGCCCAGCAGGACCTGATCGGCACCCGGCTGTCGCGCTTCACCAACCTCGTGACCTTCTACAAGACGCTGGGTGGAGGGTGGAACGAGTCCACGGGCGCGTCCATTCCCGTGGCCGAGGCGCCTTCCGAAAAGAACTCCCGGGCGACGCCATGAGGGCAGCTCGTGGCCCGGCAGACCAAGTCTGAAGCACAGCTCACGCGCGCGCGGATCGTCGAAGCGGCGCTGGCTGCATTTGCCGGGCGCGGCGTGCGCGCGACCACCCTGGAGGACGTGGCCGCCTGCGCCGGGGTGACGCGCGGCGCCGTGTACTGGCACTTCGCGGACAAGCCCTCGCTGGTCTCGGAAGTGATCTCCGGGCTCGAGTGGCCGCTCGACATCGGAGCGGACATCGAGAGCTATTGCCGGCATCCGCAGCCGCTTCGGCTGTTGCGCCTGCAGCTGTGGCAACAGATGGAGCGATGCGTGGGCACTACACGCCAATGGCAGCAGGTGCAGCTGGTGCTGGGCCACGGCGTGCGATCGGAGCTCGGCGCGGCCTCCCTGGCGCAACTGGAAGAGACGATGGCCCGAACCATCCAGCGCCTGGGTCGCGTCATGACGATCGCCCATGGTCACGGGCAGTTGCGCGCCGGCCTGGCTCCGATCGCCGTCGCGCGCGGCCTGCACACCGTCGGCAAGGCCATGCTGTCGGAGCATGCGAGCGAGCCGGCGCCGGCGCCACGGCTGGCTTCTCCGCTCTGCCTGGAACTCTTCATGGCGGGAGCCGCGGCAGGGGCAGCCTAGCTTGCGCCATCGCGCACCCTCCAGGAGGGTGCGAAGGGAGCCGGAATCTTTTTGGGGCTTGCATCTCTTCGATAATTCAAATATTCTCGAATCATGGAAGAATCAAAAGTCATTCAATCCCTCGCAGCGCTTGCCCAGCCCCTGCGCCTTCGCGTCTTTCGCGCCCTCGTCGTGGCCGGCCCCGAGGGCCTGACGCCCGGGGCGTTGGTGGAAGCGATGGGCGTGCCGGCCACCAGCCTGTCGTTCCACCTGAAGGAGCTGACGAACTCCGGCCTCATCACGCAGGAGCGCAACGGCCGCAACCTGGTCTACCGCGCTGAGTTCGGGCAGATGAATGCACTGCTGGGCTTCCTCACCGAGAACTGCTGCGCCGGCGCCGCCTGCGCCGTGGACGACAAAGCCAAGTCCTGCAACAGCCAAGGAGCAACCCCATGAAGCGATTCCACGTTCACCTGCATGTCGACGACCTGGAGCGGAGCATTGCGTTCTATTCCCGCCTGTTCGCCGCGGAACCCGCACGCGTCGAGGCGGACTACGCGAAGTGGATGCTCGAAGACCCGCGCGTGAATTTCGCCATCTCGACCTTCGGAAACGGCAAGGGCATCGACCACCTCGGCATCCAGGCCGAGGACGAGGGCGAACTGCAGGAGCTGCGCTCGCGCGCCGAGCAGGCCGACCGGTCGCTGCTCGACGAAGGCGAAACCCGGTGCTGCTACGCGCGCAGCGAGAAGCACTGGGTGACCGACCCGCAGGGCATCGCCTGGGAGCACTACCGCACGCTCGACTCGGTACCCGTCCACGGCAAGCCGCGCGAACAAGCCGCAGCCTGCAGTGTCGCGCCCGGCAAGGCCGGCGCCTGCTGCTGAACAACGAAGAAAAGCCTCGTCCCATGACCGACACCAACACAACCCCGCTCAACGTGCTCTTCCTTTGCACGCACAACTCCGCCCGAAGCATCCTCGCCGAAGCGGTACTGAACGACATCGGCGCCGGGCGTTTCAAGGCCTACTCGGCCGGCAGCAGCCCACGCGCGAATCAGCAGCCCAACCCGATGGCCATCGAGGTGCTGCGCAAGGCGGGCATCGACACCTCGGGCCTGCGCAGCAAGAGCTGGGACGAGTTCGGAAAGCCGGATGCGCCCCGCATGGACCTCGTCGTCACAGTGTGCGACAACGCGGCGGGCGAGGCCTGCCCCTACTGGCCCGGGCAACCGGCCACGGCGCACTGGGGCTACCCCGATCCCTCCGAGGTCGCGGGCGACGACGACCGCAAACGCGAAGCCTTCCGCCGGACCCTGCACGCCATCCGCCACCGCCTGGACCTGCTGGTGAACCTGCCGGCAGCCAGTCTCGACCGGATGGTGCTGCAGGCAACCGCCCGCGAACTGGCCAGGTCCTGAAGCGCGATGTCGTCCATCGCACCGCACCACGCGGACCCAACCGCCGCGCCGCCTTCGATAGGCGGCTTCGAGCGCTATCTCACCGTGTGGGTGGGGTTGTGCATCGTCGCGGGCGTGGCCCTGGGCCAATGGTTTCCGGCAGCGTTCCAGGCAGTGGCACGCCTTGAAGTCGCCAAGGTCAACCTGCCGGTGGGCCTGCTCATCTGGGTGATGATCGTGCCGATGCTCCTGAAGATCGACTTCGGGGCCTTGGGACAGGTCAAGGCGCATTGGCGCGGCATCTGCGTGACGCTGGCGATCAACTGGGGCGTCAAGCCGTTCTCTATGGCGCTGCTGGGCTGGCTTTTCATCCGCCACGCATTCGCGCCGCTGCTGCCCGCGGACCAGCTCGACAGCTACGTGGCCGGCCTGATCCTGCTCACCGCGGCGCCCTGCACCGCCATGGTCTTCGTCTGGAGCCAGCTCTGCCGCGGCGATCCGTACTTCACGCTGTCGCAAGTCGCGCTCAACGATGCGCTGATGGTCGTGGGGTTCGCGCCGCTGGTGGCGCTCCTGCTGGGGCTGTCGTCGATCACGGTGCCGTGGGCCACGCTGCTGATCTCGGTGGGGCTCTACATCTTGGTTCCGGTCGTCATCGCCCAGGCGCTGCGCCGGCAGCTCCTGAAGAAGGGCCAGGCGCACCTGCAGGCCGTGGGCGCCCGGCTCGGCCGCTGGTCCATCGGCGCGCTGTTGCTGACGCTGGTGCTCCTGTTCGCATTCCAGGGCGAGGCGATCATCGCGCAGCCGCTCGTGATCGCACTGCTGGCCGTTCCGATCCTGTGCCAGGTCGTCCTGAACTCGGGGCTCGCCTACCTGCTGAACCGCAAGCTCGGCGTCGAGCATTGCGTCGCCGGGCCGTCCGCGCTCATCGGCGCGAGCAACTTCTTCGAGCTCGCCGTCGCGACGGCCATCAGCCTGTTCGGCTTCCAGTCGGGCGCCGCGCTGGCCACGGTCGTCGGCGTGCTCATCGAAGTGCCGGTCATGCTGGCCGTCGTCGCCGTCGTGAACCGGTCCAGGGGCTGGTACGAGAAAGGGCTGCTGCGCTGAGCATCCCCGGTGGACTGTCCGTCGCGTGTGGCACCATGCCGGCGGCAGTCCTGCTCTTCCCCGGGGGCATCCACGACGGGGGAAAGCGACAACCGGATACAAAGCCGGACGGCCGAAAATCGGAAGAACCGATTCATCGCTGATAAAAATCGGCGCAATCACCCCCTGGAGAATCACTTGCGCATAGCCACCTGGAACGTCAACTCCCTCACCGCACGCCTGCAGCATGTGCTCGACTGGCTCGCCGCCAACCCGGTCGACGTGCTCTGCCTGCAGGAGCTCAAGATGACGGACGACAAATTCCCGCTCGACGTTCTCAAGTCGGCCGGCTACGAGGCCGCGGTGTTCGGCCAGAAAACCTACAACGGCGTCGCCATCCTGAGCCTCGCGCCGTTGCGCGACGTGGTGAAGAACATTGCCGGCTTCACCGACGAGCAGTCGCGCGTGATCGCTGCCACGGTCGACACGCCCTCGGGTCCGCTGCGCGTGGTCAACGGCTACTTCGTGAATGGCCAGGCGCCGGGCACCGACAAGTTCGAATACAAGATGAAGTGGCTCGACGCGCTGCGCGACTCGCTGCGCAAGGAGCTTGCGGACAACCCCGACCTCGTGCTGCTGGGCGACTTCAATATCACGCCCGAAGACCGCGACAGCTTCGACCCCGTCGGCCTGAAGGAAACGATCCATCACACGACCGAGGAACGCAACCACTTCAAGGCGCTGCTCGACCTGGGCCTGAAGGACAGCTTCCGCATGTTCGACCAACCCGAGAAGAGCTACTCCTGGTGGGACTACCGCATGCTGGGCTACCAAAAGAACCGCGGGCTGCGCATCGACCACATCCTGGTGAGCGAGCCGCTGGTGCCTCACGTGAAGGGCTCCATCGTCGACCGCGTGCCGCGCAAGTGGGAAAAGCCGAGCGACCATGCGCCGGTGGTGCTCGACCTCGACCGGGGCGGCTGAACCCATGCGCTCGACGCTCCTTCGGACCGGCCGCAACCTGGCGGTCGTTGCGGTGGCACTGTCGCTCGCGGCGTGCTCGCTGCTCAAGCCGGCCGACAAGACGGAAGAAGGCGACAAGGGCACGGCGACCTCGCCCACCGGCGAAACCGCGCCCGGCAACCGCGAGGTGCCGACGGTACGGCTCATCACGGCGCAGACGCCCGTGGTACGGGCCTACCGCAAGATCGGCGCGCGCCACCTCTACAACAAGTACGCGAACCGCATCTACAAGGGGAAGATCCCGCCACTGGTATATGCCGTAGTGGTGGTGGAGACCGACATCGACGCGGCGGGCAACGTGGTCAACGTCACCTTCAGCCGCACGCCCAGCCATGCGCCCGAAGTGCCGCCGATGATCGCGGAGCTGATCAAGGCCGCGTCTCCCCTGCCCAATCCGGGCAAGCTGGGCGGCCACACCTACGTCGACACCTGGCTCTGGGACCGGAGCGACAAGTTCCAGATCGATTCGCTCACCCTGGGACAACGAAGCCGCTAGCGCAGCCCCTGAATTGAAAAAGGCCCTGAGGGGCCTTTTTCATTTCACCATGACTCCAGCACCGAACTTCGCTGGACTACGCCGAAGCCCGATACAGCAGGTTTATCAATAACTTAGGCGAGTTCAACATATGCCGGTGCTTTCCGAAACCTGACCTGGCTTCCCCTCTGCTGGCCCCTACAAGGCTCCTGGGAATCGGGTCTTTTCCGAGGAGTCATCATGGCGAAAATCAAGCTCACCAAGTCCGCAGTCGATGCGGCACAACCCCAAGCGCAGGCCATCGAACTCCGGGACACGCTGGTGCCCGGCTTCCTGTGCAAGGTTACACCAGCGGGCCGCAAGGTGTTCATGCTCCAGTACCGCACGAACGCTGGCGAGCGACGCAAGCCCGCCCTGGGCTTGTATGGGGAACTGACGGTCGAACAGGCCCGCTCGCTGGCCCAAGAATGGCTGGCCGAGGTTCGCCGAGGCGGCGACCCCAGCGCGGCCAAGGCCGCCGCCCGTTCAGCCCCCACGGTCAAGGAGCTGTGCACCAAGTTCATGGAGGACTACTCCAAGCAGCGCAACAAGCCCAGCACCCAGCGCGGGTATCAGGCCGTCATCGACCGCTGCATCGTTCCGATGCTGGGCCGTTTGAAGGTGCAGGACGTGAAGCGGCCGGACGTGGCCACAGCGATGAAGAAGATGGCCCACAAGCCCGCCGAGGCCAACCGTGCTTTCAGCGTGATGCGCAAGATGTTCAACCTGGCCGAGGTGTGGGGCCACCGGCCGGACGGCACCAACCCCTGCCGCCACGTCCCGATGTACCCCAACGGCAAGGCCACGCACCTCATCAGCGACGAGGACATGGGCAAGCTGTTTCGGCGACTGGAGCACATCGAGGCCGAGGGCCTGGAGAACTACGTCATCCCGCTGGCGATCCGCCTGCAATTCGAGTTCGCCGGCCGCCGCTCCGAAATCGTGACGCTCCAATGGGATTGGGTGGACCTGGACAACCGCCGTGTGATCTGGCCCGACAGCAAGACCGGCGGCATGTCCAAGCCCATGAGCGAGGTAGCCTATCGGCTGCTCGCGACGGCGCCGCGGCCGGAAGGCATTCCCTACGTGCTCCCGTCCCCGAGCCATCCGGGCAAGCATCTGACCACGGGCGAGTATTACAACGGCTGGAGCCGCGCCCTCAAGGCGGCGGGCGCCACGCACGTCGGCACGCACGGTATCCGCCACCGCTCGGCGACCGACATTGCCAACTCGGGCATCCCGGTCAAGGTCGGCATGGCGCTGACGGCGCACAAGACCGTGGCGATGTTCATGCGCTACGTCCATACCGAGGATGATCCCGTGCGAAAGGCCGCCGAACTGGTGGCGAACCGGCGCAAGACGATTACTGAGGCGCAACGTCCCGCAGAGGTAGCAGCATGACCAGGAAGACGCATGCGGCGGTGCTAGCCGCACCCGCTGCTTTGCCTGCCGGCTACGCCGGCATCCACAGCGGCATCGTGGATCTGCTTGACGCTGCGCGCCAGGCGGCGGCGCGCAGCGTCAATGCACTGATGACGGCGAGCTATTGGGAGATTGGTCGCCGCATCGTGGAGGCTGAGCAACAGGGCAAGCGGCGTGCGGGTTATGGTGAGCAGTTGATGGAGCGACTGTCCAGCGACCTCACACGGCAGTTCGGCCGCGGGTTCAGTCGCCAGAACCTGCAGCAGATGCGATCGTTCTTTCTGACCCGGCCAATTCGCCAGACAGTGTCTGGCAAATCTTCCCCGAAGCCCATGCGGCCGTGGCGGCTTGACGAGCTGGCACAGGTCTTCACGCTGCCTTGGTCGGCCTACGTGCGGCTGCTGTCGGTCAAGGACGAGCATGCGCGCCAGTTCTATGAAGCTGAGGCCCTGCGCGGCGGATGGAGCGTGCGCCAATTGGATCGGCAGATCGGCAGCCAGTTCTACGAGCGCACGGCGCTGTCGAAAAACAAGGCGGCGATGCTGGCCAAGGGCGCGGTGGCCAAGCCCGAGGATTCCGTCGCGCCCGGCGATGCCATCAAAGACCCGTATGTGCTGGAGTTCCTCGACCTCAAGGACGAGTATTCGGAATCCGATCTGGAAGACGCCTTGATCCGGCGGCTGGAAGACTTCCTGCTGGAGCTGGGAGAGGGATTCACCTTCATCGGGCGGCAGCGCCGGTTGCGTATCGACCAGACCTGGTATCGGGTGGACTTGCTGCTGTTCCATCGCCGGCTGCGCTGCCTGGTCATCGTCGACCTGAAGCTGGGCAGCCTGAGCCATGCGGACGTGGGCCAGATGCACATGTACTGCAACTACGCCAAGGAGCACTGGGCCTACCCCGAAGAGAACCCGCCCGTGGGCCTGATCCTGTGCGCCGACAAAGGCCATGCGCTGGCAAGGTACGCGCTGGAGGGCTTGCCCACCAAGGTGATGGCGGCGAACTACCGCATGGTGCTACCGGATGCCGAGCTGCTGCAGCAAAAGCTGGAGAGCACGCGGCTTTTGCTCGAATCTCGCGCGGCACTTTCCCACAAAGAACGCAAGCCATAGCTGAGCGTCCTCGCGTTCCTCCGTCGGGCTTCGCTGGTTGCGTCCGAGCCTCGTGCCGAGTCACGGCCATTCGCCTTGATTCCTGACGCCTCCGGCCCTTGCCGAACCGCATGCGTTGCCCCAAGTAAGCAAAAGTAATGTACGATTGACGTACATCGTCAATTCTCTCGCGCCAACGCTGATGAATCACGGGAAGCGAGGGGGCGATAGCCTGTTCATTTTGAGGTCAATATGACTGCGGCAGTCCATCAACCGGGTGAAGTTCTCGCACAAAGGCTGGAAGCCATTGGCGTGTCACCGACTGAGTTGGCGCGCCAGCTTAGCGTCCCCGCCAATAGGATTACTCAGATCATCAATGGCAAGCGAGGGATTACTGGCGATTCAGCGTTGCGGCTTGCCCACTGGTTCGGGGACACCCCGCAATTCTGGATGAGCCTGCAAGTGCAATCCGACCTTGAACTGGCGGAAGCTGAGTCGGGGCTAGCCATCAGAGCGCTCCCTACTGGTCCGGTCGTTCGCGGCCATAAGGCCCACAAGCAGGTGAAGACTGCATAGGAAAGGACTTATGACGGGGGAGAACAAAACCTTATCTCACGGTGGTGGGTGTGTTTGTAAGGAGAGCATCGCGTGACCGATGCCGCTACAGACATCACGTTCCACTATCCGCCGGAGCTGTTCAATCTCCTGGTGGATGTTGTCCCATTGCTCAACCGATCCAAACAAGATGTGCTTGTCTTCTTTCGTGGCGCAGGTGTGTCTGACACCACGACTGCGGACATAGCCGCTCATTTGAGAAGCGCGCCAAAGGACGTCAACAAGTACCAAATGGTGCGCACCGTGCTGGAGCGCCTCAACGCGAAGGGGGAAGCCGCTCTTCGCGAGCGACGTGAGGTGCTGCGGCGTGTCGTGGACTTTGCAAACTTCGATTCGTGCTGGCCCGACGATCAGCTCAAGGCCAAGGGCCTTGTCGCCAGCATCCGTGAAGTCGTCAATCAGAAGGATGCCTTCACACGAATGAACAACGCTCGTGAAGAAGAACGGCGAGCGCGCCTCGCTGAGACGCAGCGAATCGCTGCGGAGAAGCGCGAGCGCACTTCCAGGATCGAGAATGCCAAGCAGGGTTTGTATGCGCTGTTTGGTACTTCAGCGACGGCACAGGAACGCGGCAAGATGCTGGAGACCGCTCTCAACAATCTCTTCCAAGCCTATGGCGTTCTCATTCACAAAGCCTTCCATTTGGTCGGCAATGCTGGGGAGGGGATCGTTGAGCAGATCGACGGCGTGATTGAGCTTGGTAGCACCTTGTACTTCGTTGAAATGAAGTGGTATCGCAACCCGGTGGGAAAACCCGAGATATCAGAGCATCTTGTTCGTCTCATGTCGCGCGCAGAGGTTCGAGGCATTTTCATCTCTGCCAGTGACTACACCGATCCCGCGTTTCACACGGTACGTGAGTTCCTGCAACACAAGGTCTTGATTCTTTCGACTCTGCAAGAGCTGGTGCATCTACTCGAACAACAGGACGACCTCGCAGAGTTCTTCACGAAAAAAGTCCAGGCGGCGCAGATACACAAGAACCCGTACTTCCGTCCTCATGATGGCCAAGGAGAAGGTGCGTTATGACGGCGAGTTGGAAAAACATCAACAAGCCGTCGAGTCCCACGACCGCGGTCACCGCAGCGCAGGTGGCGAACGGTCCCGTCATTCCACCACAGCAAAGGCTGTTGACCTACTCGCCAGACGAGTGGGAAGGCTTCGTCGAAGAGTGGGCCTACTACTGTCTCCCGGCGAAGTACAAACATGTCCAACGCTTCTCGGGTGCTGGCGACATGGGAATTGACATTGCCGGATTCGCCGACGACAAGCGCCTCAAGGGTGTATGGGATAACTACCAGTGCAAGCACTATGACCACGCCCTTAGGCCCGGCGATGTCTGGGTTGAGTTCGGCAAGGTCATCTGGTACTCGTACAGCGGTGAGTACGCCGCACCCCGTCATTACTACTTTGTTGCCCCCCGAGGCGCGGGCACATCGCTCAGTCGCCTGTTGGCGAACGCTGCGAAGCTGCGCGAAGAGCTGATTGCCAACTGGGACAAGCACGTAAAGGACGAGATCACGGGCACACAAGCGGTGCCGCTCGATGCAACGCTCCGCGCCTATGTGGATGCCTTCGACTTCTCTATCTTCGACGCCAAGACAGCGCTCCAACTTGTTGACGATCACCGCGCCACGCCGGTTCATACAGCGCGCTTTGGCGGTGGGTTACCAGCGCGGCCTGCTTCCGAAAAGCCGCCCCAGGAAGTCGCCGCCACCGAGAGCCGTTATGTGACGCAATTGCTCGGCGCATATGGCGAGCACACGGGGTCGATCGTGACCCATCCCTCGGCCCTGTCCGTACCAAAGCTCAAGGATCATTTCCGTCGCCAGCGCGAAGCGTTCTATGAGGCGGAGTCGCTGCGCGTCTTTGCCCGCGATAGTGTGCCGCCTGGCACCTTTGAATCCTTGCTCGATGACATCCACGGCGGCGTCATCGACACGCACGACGCGAACCATGCTGATGGCTACGAAAAGGTCTGTGCCGTCACCAAGGCTGCTCGCGATATGCAAATCACGGCGAACGCCCTCATCACCTGTACGAACCCCAAAGATAGAGATGGAATCTGCCATCAACTCGCGAATGAGGATCGCCTGCGGTGGACACGATCATGAGCCTGGAACGCAAGCCGATCACATTCAATGGGCCGCTTGAGGCCGGTATCCGCGCGGTGTCAATTCTGGCAGCCGCCTTTCCGCAGACCTACGACCTTCAGCGACTTGTCGCCCTTGACTACCTTCTTGTCCACACAGGCGATATCAACGGCCCGGACAATTTGCATCCACCGACGCCGATGCACTCGGCTGAATTGCTGGTGCGCCGCAAGCTGGTCGAGCAATCGCTACTTCTCATGATGACCCGAGATCTCGTAGAGCGCGAAGTCACACCCGATGGCATTAAATATGGTGCGGGCGAAAGCGCTGAAACGTTCCTTTCGTCAGTTTCGTCGAGCTATCTGTTGGCCCTGAAGGATCGAGCCACCTGGCTTGTCGAAACCCTCGGCGGCCTCACTGACGAACAATTCAAGGGTGTCATGCGCCGCTTCTTTGACAAGTGGGTCGAGGAATTCCAACAGGTCGAGCGGAGCTTGGGGGGCGAAAAAGCATGACGGCCGCTACTCCCGGCATCCGCTTGCGATTTCTCGGCTTTTTCGGCCCGCAGAAGCCGCCCGCAACCGTGACTTTCGGCCCCGGTCTGAATGTCATATATGGCGCATCGAACACTGGAAAATCTTTCATCGTCGAAGCCATCGACTTCATGCTCGGCGGCAAGCCGCCCTTGCGCGACATTCCTGAGCGTGTCGGTTACGACCTCATTCTTCTGGGTCTTGAGACGCTGGACGGGAAGGCCTTCACGCTCTGGCGCAGCATGGACGGTGGTGGATTTCGACTCTACGAAGACTTACATCAGACGCCACCTGCGGCCGATGTTCGGTACAAGCAGCTTGATGAACAGCACAGCGACAAGACTGACGAAAACCTGTCTTCGTTCTTGTTGGGCTTGTGCGGCCTTGGTGGCAAGCGTGTCCGCAGGAACTCCAAGAACGAAACCAACAGCCTGAGCTTTCGCAATATTGCGCGCCTGATGATCGTCAACGAGACGGAGATCACACAACAAAGCTCACCGCTCTTTGACGGCAATCCCATCGCCAACACGCCGAATCTCGCAACGTTCAAGTTGCTTTTGACTGGCACGGATGACTCTGCGCTGGTCGCCAGCAATAAGCGTGAGCCAGAGGAACTGTCGCGTGAGGCGCAACTGAAACTTCTTGACCAACTGCTCGACGATTACCGTGAGCGGCTCAAGGAATTGACCAAGAGTCCGAAGGAGTTGGAGGAGCAGCTAGAGAAGATTGATGCCTCGCTCCGTCAGCAGGCAGTCCAGGTAAATACCACTGAAGCCGAATTTCAGGAGGCCGCTGGGAAGCGGCGCGAACTGCGCAAGAAGCTGGAAGAAAGCCGTGAGCGACGTGCAGAGGTCGGGGCGATGCTTGAGCGGTTCAGCCTTCTCGATAAGCACTACGCATCCGATATCGAACGGCTGCGCGCTATCGAGGAAGGCGGAACCTTATTCAACGTACTGGGCTCCGGGTACTGCCCCCTCTGCGGTGCGGAGCCCACACATCACCGCACCGACGCTGAATGCAATGGAGACATTGACGCCGTTGTTCAGGCAGCACGACAGGAGATTTACAAAATCGAGGTCTTGCGCGCTGAGCTTGCAGCGACTGTGCATAGCCTTGAACGCGAGAGCGGCAACTTTGACCGCAAGATGCCCAACGTAGTCCAAGAACTGGCATCAATCTCTTCGGCGGTTGAAGAGCTGATCGCACCAAAGCTTTCAACCCTTCGAAAATCCTATTCCGATTTTGCCGACAAGCGCGCCGAGGTGCGCGAGGCGCTGGGACTCTATGCCACGGTGCAAGATATGGAACGACGCCGCGCCGATCTTGAGAAGGGCGCCGACGATGAGAAGGCCGGAACTCTCACCAACGCTGACATCCCCACTACCGTAGCTCATGGCTTTGCCAAGACTGTCGAGAGCATCCTGACGGGCTGGCATTTCCCCGAGGCCGGAGATGTGTACTTCGACTCCAAAACGCGCGATCTTGTCATTGCGGGGAAGTCTCGCAGCGCGTTCGGCAAGGGCCTTCGTGCCATTACACATGCGGCATTCACTCTCGGGTTGTTCGCCTTCTGCCGCGCGCGTCAGACGCCGCACACAGGATTTGTCGTTCTCGACTCTCCCTTGCTTGCGTATCGAGAACCCGATGGAACAGAAGATGATTTGACCGGCACGGACCTTCAGGAGAAGTTCTACGCCTACCTTGAAGCATTGCCCAACGACACACAGGTCATCGTGGTCGAGAACACCGACCCGCCTGATTCGATCATGAAACGCGAGCAATCACTGATGTTCGGTAAGAACCCTCATCATGGTCGGTACGGTTTGTTCCCGCATGCAACGAGCCCTGCACCGTAAGTAATTCGGGGCGCCATGTTTCTGTGCGTCCCCGCGTCGCGGGCCGGGCTTCTCCAGGTTCGCTTTCCGCTCATCCCTAAAGGGACTGGCTTCGCCAGCCTACCGCATCCCTGACGCCTCCGGCCCTTGGGGCCTGCGCGCTGCGCTTGCCTGTCCGTGCCTTCGATGGAGGTCGGTAGGCGGCCTTGCTGTCTCCTTCACCGTATCACGGCGTTCTCGCCGTCAAGGGCGGCGCGCGCCTTGCGCGCTTGCGTCCTGGCGGCCGTCTGCGACCCCTGACTGCTTGCACTGCGCCGTGCTGACGACGGTTCCGGGCAATTCCGCCCGAGCAACCGGAGATCGTCATGAACGACAAATCACACGTTTCGATGGAACAACACGTCTGCCTGGTCTGCGGCGTGGCCTTCGACACCGGCGCCATCCTGCTCGACAAGCGCCTGCGCGCGAGCATGGAGCGCCACACGACGACAGGCTGGGGTCTGTGCGCCGAACACCAGAAGCTGGCCGACGATGATTTCGTCGCGCTGGTCGAATGCGACCCGCAGCGCAGCGGCTCGCCGAATGGCAGCGTGAAGCCCGAGCAGGCTTATCGAACGGGCCGGCTGGCGCACCTGAAGCGTCACGTGTTCTCCAAGATGTTCAACGTCCCGATCGAGGCTAACCAGCCTTGCGTCTTCGTCGAGCCGGGCGTCATCGAGCAGCTTGAAGCGATGGTGTCGCCGGCGGCGAACTGATCGCGCGTTGGCAACCTGGCGCGTCGCCCGAGAGGACGACGCGCCTTTTTCTTTTGCTGCGTCCGATGCCGATGCCTTCGCGCCTGCGGCGCTACGCGCTTCGCTTGCCTCCAGGGGAAAGCCCTGCGGGCTATCCCCGCCGCGCGATGCTTGGCGCCCCTCGAAGACCGCCGAACCGGCTGCGCCGGATCGGCCAGAAACCAACCGCAGTTTCAACAGCAGAGCCAACTCCCTCTATGCCTTGTGCATAAAGTTCGTCCTGGGCGTGGTTTTCATCGAGCATTGAAGTCAGGGCGTCCCCGGCCAACTGGGAGATGGCCGGTCGCGCTGTCGTGCTGCGCATCGAGCCGCCTTCGGCGTCTCGCCCCTATCGGGCTTCCATCGTTCCCTCGCGCTGCTCGACTGACGCCTCCGGCCCGGCTTCCAGATCCGGGCCTGCGCGCTTCGCTTGCCGTGCGGTCGGCACACAAGGATGGCCGTTGCCTTGTTCAGCCGTCTTTCCTGACTCCATCACCTTGCTCGCGACTGTAGCCCGCGGCCATGTGCCGTCAAGGCGCGCAGGGCCGTGTCCTCGGCTGCGCCTGCGGGCCGCACCAACCCTGCGCTTGTCTCCTTGACGGCCCCCGTCCGCGCGCTCCTGACCGTCGCGGGCGATGAACTCAGGAAAGACGGTGGCAACAGGGCCAACCGGGTTCCTCGTGCCGACCGCACCGAACAGCCGAAAGGCTGGGCTCCGAATCTAGGAATCCGGTGTGCGGTTTTCTTCAACAGCCTTTTTGTTCAGGAGAACGACATGCTTGCAACCCGTTTTGCTTCCCACTCCCCCGCGCAGCGCAGCGAAACCCCTCTGTCCGATGACCAGATTCGCAAGGTGGCCCCGTCCATCTTCGCGGATGCCCCGCATGAGAGCCGTTCCGAGCGATACGCCTACATCCCCACGGCTGCCGTGTTGACCGAGCTTCGAAAGGAAGGGTTTCAACCCTTCATGGTGTGCCAGACCCGCGTGCGCAACGAGGGCCGGCGCGAGCACACGAAACACATGCTGCGCCTGCGCCATGCCAACCAGATCAACGCTCGCGAAGCCAACGAAATCATCCTGCTGAACTCGCACGACGGCACGAGCAGCTATCAATTGCTGGGCGGCATGTTCCGCTTCGTGTGCAGCAATGGCCTTGTATGCGGCGACACCGTGGGCGATGTGCGCGTGCCCCACAAAGGCGACGTAGCCGGGCATGTCATCGAGGGAGCCTATCAGGTGCTGGGTGGCTTCGAGCATGCGCAGGAATCGCGCGAATCCATGCAGGCCATCACGCTGGACGCCGGTGAATCGGAAGTGTTCGCCCGCGCCGCGCTGGCCCTCAAGTACGACGACCCGACCAAGCCCGCACCGATCTCGGAATCACAAATCCTGATGCCGCGCCGCTTCGACGACCGCCGCCCCGACCTGTGGAGCGTGTTCAACCGCACGCAGGAGAACTTGACCAAGGGCGGCCTGTCCGGGCGCAGCACCAACGGACGCCGCCAGCAGACCCGCCCCGTGCAGGGCATTGATTCGGACATTCGCCTGAACCGCGCCCTGTGGCTGCTGGCCGATGGCATGCGTGCTCTCAAAGCCTGACCCCCTCTGGCGCTTTTCCCGCCGGAGGGGCGGTTTCCCCTCCATTCCCTTGTTTCACTTGTTTGGAGATTCACCATGAACGCCGTTACCACCACCACCGAAGCCCGCGCCGTCCAGACCGCAGCCAACAGCGCCGCGAACGTGCTGCAAGCCGCCGACCCGAGCAAGCACATGATCCTGGTGCCGCTGTCGCGTCTGGTGCTGCGCCCCACGGGCCGCAACGTGCGCAAGACCCCGCGCATGTCCATCCCTGAACTGGCCGCATCCATCCAGCGCGTGGGCCTGCTGCAAAACCTGATCGTGATTCCCGCCGCCGATGGCCTGCAATACGAGGTGGTGGCCGGTGGCCGTCGCCTCGCAGCTTTGAAGCTGCTGGCGAAGAAACACCGCATCGCCAAGGATTGGCAGGTGCCTTGCCTGCAAGTGGCCGATGGCACGGCCCGCACTGCCAGTCTCACCGAGAACGTGCAGCGTGAAGCCATGCACCCGGCTGACCAGTTCGAGGCGTTCGCCGCGCTGGTGGCCGAAGGCCGTCCCATCGAGGACATTGCAGCGGATTTCTCCGTCACGCCGCTGGTGGTGCAGCGCCGCTTGAAGCTGGCGAATGTCGCGCCGCGCCTGATGGAGGACTATCGCGCCGATGCCGTGAGCCTTGACCAACTGATGGCCCTGGCCGGGACGGATGACCACGCGGCACAGGAAGCCGCCTACTACGACGCCCCACAGTGGCAGCGTCACCCCTCGCACTTGCGCGAGCGTCTGACCGAGCGCGAGATTGACGCCTACCGGCATCCGCTGGTGCGCTTCGTTGGGTTGGACGCCTACGAGCAGGCGGGCGGTGGTATCCGGCGTGACCTGTTCGCGGAAGGAGATGCGGGCGTGTATCTGACCGACGCCGCACTGCTGGAACGGCTGGCGCAAGACAAGCTGACCGGCATCGCCGCCGAGGTGAAGGCCGAGGGCTGGGCTTGGGCCGATGCCACGCCGGGCATGACCCATGCCGACCTGCACGCCTTCCAGCGCGCCCCGAGGGAGCGGCGCGAACCCAACAAGCGCGAAGCGCAGCGCATCGAGAAGCTGCAAGCCAAGATGCAGGAGGTGGCCGACGCGGTGGATGCCGCGATGGACGCCGACGACGAGGACAAGGCCGATGCCTTGCAGGAGGAAGGCGAAGCCCTGAGCGAGCAGTTGCAGGCACTGGAAGAAGGCTTGCAGGGATACGGCGCGAATGTGAAGGCCGCAGCCGGTGCCATCGTCACCATCGACCGCAACGGCGAGGCCGTGATTCATCGAGGGCTGCTGCGCGAGGCCGAGGCGAAAGCCCTTCGCACGCTGGAGAAGTTGCGCCAAGGCTTTAGCGACCCGGACGCCGCGAACGATGACGAAGGCGAGGAAGACGTGCAGCCCAAGGCCGCAGCGATTTCCGACCGGCTGGCCCAACGCCTGAGCGCGCACCGCACGGCGGCGCTGCAAATCGAGGTAGCCCAGCATCCACAGGTGGCGCTGGCCGTGCTGGTGCATGGCATGGTGCAGACCGTCTTTCAGGGCCGCTACTACGGCCACGATATGCCGCTGGGCGTGAGCCTGAAAATTCAAGACCGGCTGGAAGGCATGGCACCGGACTGGCCCGAGTCTCCCGCCGCCGTAGCGCTCCGCGAATCGCAGCAGACGTGGGGCGGCAAGTTGCCCGAGGACAGCGCCGCACTGTTCGCCGCGCTGCTGGCGATGGGGCAAGGCGAGTTGGTCAAGCTACTGGCCGTGTGCGTGGCATCCACGGTGGATGTGGTGACGCTGCGCGCCACGGCGCAGCAGCCGGGCGAAGAACTGGCGCAGGCCGTGGGCCTCGACATGGCCGCGTGGTGGCAACCGACTGCGGAAGGCTATTTCAAGCATGTCCCGAAGGCGGCCGTTCTGCAAGCCGTGGGCGAATTCGCGCCCGAGAGCGTCAACCGGCTGGCGAAGCTCAAGAAGGCCGACATTGCCCGCGAGGCCGAGCGGCTGGTGAACGGCAAGGGTTGGATGCCCGTCATTTTCAAGATGGATGGCGTGCCCGAGCAAGGCTCGCAGGACGGTGCGGAGGCAGTCACCACCGTGGCGGGTGAACCCGCCGAAGCGTTGGCCGCTTGACCCGTGCCGAAGGCAAGCGCCCCGGCCTAAACCGGGGCGCTTCGCTGCAAGGAGAAATTCCCACGACCCGCACCACCACCAGCCACCCGCGCATGGCGGCGATCTACGCTCCCGGCACGGTGCGCGCCCGCCGCTGGCACGGCGATGGCGACGTGCGCGGCTACCGCCCGCCCTCGGGTTGGACGGCCCATGCCGACCTCACCGACATTCACCCCATCACGGGCCGCGCCTTGCAGCGCGCCGTGTGGTGGATCATCGAAACCAAGGAATGACGCCAGCACCGGCCCCAGCGTTTCGCGCTGGGGCCGGTGGATTCAAAAATCCGGGCACGGCAGTGGCCGCGCCCGGTGTTGAATCCGAACAGCCCATCAAGAACACCACGCCGCCGCCTTCGTTGGCACTCAGGCGGCGGCGTTGAAGGCATCGCTGTACTGCGCGATGCCTTCGGGCATTGGCCCGTGGAAGGCCAGTGCCATGAAATAACCGGGCGGCACGCCCGGCAGTTGCAGGCCCGCATGGGCCTGAAAGCCAAAGCGCGCGTAGTACGTGGGTTCTCCCAAGAGCACGCAGCCTGCGGCCTGCATGTCCCGCAGTTCGGCCAGCGCCTGTTCCATCAGGCCCGCGCCGATGCCTTGTCCTTGCTTTTGCGGTAGCACGGAGATCGGCCCCAGGCCGTACCAGCCTTTGGCCTTGTGGCGGTGGCCGTCGGTGATGGCCACGGGCGACAGTGCGACGTGGCCGATGACCTGGCCATGTTCTTCGGCCACGATGGAAAGCGCCAATTCGTTAGCGTCGCGCAATGCACGCACGATGAATTGCTCCGTGTGGCTGGTGTGTGGTGCATTGGCGAAGGCGGCAATGGTCACGGCCTCGATGGCCGCGATGTCGTCCGGGGTTTCGTGTCGGAGCTGGATGGTCATGGTGTTCTGCGTTCCCTTCTCAGAATATAGAACGGCCTGGGCGTGTCGGCGCATAGCGCCGCCGGGCTCTCGGGCTGCGCCCCGTGCCGACTTCGCTGTCACGGCCATTCGGCTTTGATCCCTCACGCCTTCGCGCCTGCGGCGCTGCGCGCTGTGCTTGCCTCCAGGGGAAAGCCCTACGGGCTATCCCCGCCGCGCGGGCTTGGCGCCCCTCGATACCGTCGAACCGGCTGCGCCGGATCGGCCCGGCCAGCGTCCCGCCGCATGTGCAGTGCTCGGTGGGTGCGCCGTGGCTTGCTGCGGCAAGTTGTGCGAATACGTGCCGTCCTCAACGCTGGCGGTTCTCGCCCATCACGTCACGAAGGACGGTTCACGGACATCCCGCCCGGCATCGCTATGGAGCTTCTGCGCCACGCCCGAAGACCGGCGCCGCAAGGTGCGGCAGGGGCGTTCTCGCTTGTCGTCGGGTGGTTGACCTGGCCTACGTCAGTGGGCGAGCCGGTGCAGCCTTCGTTCGGGGATGCCGAGCCGGCCTGTCTCCTTTCGATGCGGTTCGGCCCAAGGCGTCCTTGTGTTGTTGTGAATCCTGGCGGTGGCGCGGCTGCGCCTCGGGCTTCATGGCTGCAACCGTCCGGCGAAAACAATTTCCCCTCTGCTGCGCAGATTCCTCGCGGGCCAAATTCTTTTCGCCTCCCGGCTCTCCACTGCGTTGCGACCGCAAGCGGTGCAGCCCGCCCGTCCCCCGCCGGCCGGATCACAACAAGGACGCGATGGGCGCGAACCTTG
>Ga0126362_10000037_pt1 | contig 182465 bp, 178 predicted proteins | sample ANMtaG_FD_126269 | JGI IMG/M metagenome (GOLD analysis project Ga0126362, IMG submission 126269) | Continental margin sediment microbial communities from North Pacific Ocean - ANME2c_DSS_Sorted | ecosystem: Environmental > Aquatic > Marine > Continental margin > Sediment | place: Pacific... | reverse complement strand
GTGAACCGTGTTCCATTCAGACTTCCTTTCCGTCCCGACGCGCGAAGGTTACTGTCCGTTGGCTTCGGCGAGATAAAGACCCACGGCGCCGCATTGGCTGAAACACCAAGTCGGCCAGCGATCAGGTTCGCGGTGTTAACGAGCCGGCGGGGAGGGCGTAGGATGGCCGCCAGAGAGGTGCCCCATGACCGCACAGACACTGATCGACACAGCCCGCGCACTCGTCGCCGGCGACAAGGGCCTGCTCGCGATGGACGAGAGCAACGCCACCTGCAACAAGCGCTTCGCCGCGCTGGGCATTCCGCAGACCGAGGCGTCGCGGCGCGACTGGCGCGAGCTGATCGTCACTGCGCCCGGGTTGGCCGACAGCATCAGCGGCGCGATCCTGTTCGACGAGACGATCCGGCAGAAGACGAATGCGGGCCAGCCCTTTGCGAAGGCGCTGGTCGACGTCGGGATCATCCCCGGCATCAAGGTCGACACGGGCGCCAAGCCGCTGGCCGGGCATCCCGGCGAAACCGTCACCGAAGGGCTGGATGGTTTGCGCGAACGTCTTGCCGAGTACGCCGCGATGGGAGCGCGCTTTGCCAAATGGCGCGGCGTGATCGCCATCGGCGACGGCCTGCCGACGCGCGCATGCATCCGCGTCAACGCCCATGCACTCGCGCGCTACGCCGCGCTGTGCCAGGAAGCCGGGCTGGTGCCCATCGTCGAGCCGGAGGTTCTGATGGACGGCGGCCATTCGCTCGCGCGCTGCGCAGAGGTCACCGAAGAGGTGCTGCACCGGACCTTCTCCGAACTGCGAGCGCAGGGCGTGCTGCTCGAAGGCATGCTGCTGAAGCCGAACATGGTGCTGCCGGGACTGAAGGCGCCCACGCAGGACTCCGTCGACGCAGTGGCCGAAGCCACGGTCGGATGCCTGCTGCGCACCGTACCCGCCGCCGTGCCGGGCGTTGCCTTTCTCTCGGGCGGCCAGCCGGCGCCGCTGGCCTCGGCCCGCCTCAACGAAATGAACATCCGCTTCGGGTCGCGCCTGCCATGGGCGCTGACCTTCTCGTTCTCCCGCGCGGTGCAGCAGCCCGCGCTCGATGCATGGAAGGGCGACGCCGCCAATGTGGCGGTCGCACAGAAAGCGCTGGTGCTGCGCACCGGTGCCAACCGGGCCGCGCGCCGCGGCGAATACAAGGAAGAGGCATAGAACCGAGCATGACGACTCCCCAGGACCTGTACCGCCAGAAACTGGCATCTCCCGCCGATGCCGTGCGCCAGGTGCGCGACGGCGACATGATCATCGTGCCGACCGGCGTGGGCGAGCCGCCTGCGCTGCTCACCGCGCTGTCGGAGCAGCGGCGCGATTTCCGGGACGTGAAGGTCGCGCAGATCCTCGCGATGCGCAAGTACGCCTACATCGACCCGGAGACGGTCGAGAACGTGCGCCATGTCGCGCTGTTCTTCGGCGGCGCCACCCGCGCGGGCGGGCAGGAGGGCTGGATCGACTTCCTGCCGAACTACTTCTCGGAGATCCCGGCGCAGATCGAGCGCGGGCAGGTCCCGGCCGAGGTGGTCTTCAGCATGGCGTCGCCGATGGATGCGCACGGCTACTTTTCGTTGAGCCTGGGGGCTGACTACACGATGGCCGCCGTCGCGAAGGCCCGCGCCGTGGTGCTGGAGGTGAACCCGAACGTGCCCTTCGCGTACGGCGCCTGCCACGTGCACGTCTCGCAGGTGGCCGCGCTGGTGGAGAACGAGGCGCCGGTGATGGAGGTCGGCCTGCCGAAGATCGGCGTGGTGCAGGAGGCCATCGGCAAGTACGTGGCAGACCTGATCGACGACGGCTCGACCCTGCAGATCGGCTACGGCGGCATTCCCGATGCGGTGGTGATGCAGCTCACGCACAAGCGCGACCTGGGCATCCACACCGAGATGATCGGCGACGGCATCCTCAAGCTGGTGGAGAGCGGCGCGGTCACCAATCGCCGCAAGAACTACCTGCCGGGCAAGTCGATCGCGACCTTCGCGCTGGGGTCGGAGAGGCTCTACCGCTTCATGGACCGCAACCCGGCGCTCGAGATGCATCCGGTGAACTTCACCAACGATCCGGCGCTGGCGGGGCTGAACGACAACCTCATCGCCATCAACGCGACCATGCAGATCGACCTGCTGGGCCAGTGCGGTTCCGAGAGCCTGGGCCATGCGCCGTATTCGGGCACGGGCGGGCAGTCGGACTTCGTGCGCGCCGCCAACCGCTCGCGCGGCGGCAAGGCCTTCATCGTGCTGCCCTCGACCGCCAAGGGCGACACCATCTCGCGCATCGTGCCCTCGCTGTCGCCGGGCACGCACGTGAGCACGAGCAAGAACGACATCAACTACGTCGTCACCGAATACGGCGTCGCGCAGTTGCGCGGCAAGTCGGCGAAGCAGCGGGCGCGCGAACTCATCGGCGTCGCGCACCCGGCCTTCAGGGCGGAGCTGACCGAGCAGGCGAAGCGGCTGAAGCTGCTTTGAGTGCCCCGGCTCAGCCCGACTTGGCCGCCTTCACCAGCGAAGGCGTGGCCTTGTAGCTCTCCGGGAACAGCTTCTTCAGGTCGTCGATCTTCGGCATGTCGTTGATCGCGATGTAGGGCTGGCTCGGATGCAGCGTCAGGTAGTCCTGGTGGTAGTCCTCGGCCGCGTAGAAGGGCTTGGACATCTCGACCGTGGTGGCCAGCGGCTTGCCGAAGGTCTTCGCCTGGTTGAGCTGCGCGATGTAGGCATTGGCGATGCGCGCCTGCTCCGCGTTCTCGGCGAACACGGTGGAGCGGTATTGCGTGCCGGTGTCGGGGCCCTGGCGGTTGAGTTCGGTGGGGTCGTGCGCCACCGAGAAGTAGATCTGCAGCAGCTTGCCGTAGCTGATCTGCTGCGGGTCGTAGGTGATGCGCACCGATTCGGCATGGCCCGTGCGGCCCGAGCCGACTTCGTCGTAGCGCGCCGTCTTCGCCTCGCCACCGGCGTAGCCCGACACGGCGTTGCTCACGCCCTTGACGCGCTGGAACACGCCCTGCACGCCCCAGAAGCAGCCGCCGGCGAACACGGCGGTTTCGGTCTTCGCGGCGGGCGGGGCCACCAGGTCTGCGGTGGGCGCGGGCACGCGGCGAGCGGTTTCGGCAAACGACGGCACCGCGTGCCAGACCAGGGCGGCGGCAGCCAGCGTGCCTGCGGTGAGTGCGAGGGATTTCATGGGGATTCCTTGGGGAACGGGATTTGCGTCGGCCGGCTGATCGGCCAACGCGACATTGACGCCGAATCTTCCGGACGTCAATGGCGCTTGCGAGGTGCCTTGCCGGCTTACTTCTTCATCTCGTCCTTGCCCATGGCGTCCTTCTTCATGGCGTCCTTGGACATGGAGTCTTTCGCCATCGAATCCTTCTTCATGCCGTCCTTCGACATGGAATCCTTGGCCATCGAGTCCTTCTTCATGGCGTCCTTGGACATCGAGTCCTTGGCCATGCCGTCCTTCGCCATTTCGTCCGCGGCGAAAGCCGAGGCGCCGGCGAAAGCCATGCAGGTTGCGAGCAGGGTTGCGGTGAGCTTGTTCATTTGAAGTTTTCCTGAGTGAGTTGAGGTTGAGTTTTCAATGTCGGCTCGGTCCCCGGGGAACTCCGCCTTTCGCTTTCTTCGGCAGTCGAGCGGCTTTGGCGGCCCCTCAGCTCCCTCCGAACCAGTTGTAGCCCTGGTCTTCCCAGTAGCCACCGGAATAGGTGTTGGTGACGAACATCGCCTTGATGTGCTTCGGGTTCTTGTAGCCAAGCTTGGTCGGCATGCGCAGCTTCATCGGAAAGCCGTACTTCGGCGGCAGCGGCTGGCCGTCGTAGGTCAGCGTCAGCAGCGTCTGCGGGTGCAGCGCGGTGGGCATGTCGATGCTGGTGTAGTAGTCGTCCGCGCACTTGAAGCCGACGTACTTCGCCGTGAGGTCGGCGCCGATGTGGCGCAGGAAGTCGGCAAAGCGCACGCCGCCCCATTTGCCGATGGCGCTCCAGCCTTCCACGCAGATGTGCCGCGTGATCTGGTCGTGCTGCGGCATGGCGCGCAGCTCGGCCAGCGTCCAGGCGTGCTTGTCGGCCACCATGCCGGTCACTTCCAGCTTGTAGCTGGCCTCGTCCACCTCGCGCACCTCGTCTTCGCCGTAGTAGGCGTTGAACGGAAAGGGGCGCGTGATCTCGGCCTCGGTGTAGGTCGGCGCGAGCTGGGTCGGGCTGAAGATCAGGCCCTGCACCTTGTCGTTGAAGCGCGAGATCTTCGTGAGCGCGGCTTCCACCTGCGCGTTGTCGCTGATGCTGCAGCCCGTGAGCAGCGAGAGTCCGCCGAGCGTGAGCGAGCGCTGCAGGAAGATGCGGCGCGATGGCTGGTCGAGCTTCTTCGCGATCAGCGTGCGGGCTTCGTGCAGCACGGCTTCGCCGTCGATGCCGCTCAGGGTGGGGGCCTTGAAGATTTTCATGATGGGACGACTCAGTCCTTCGGCGCGCGGCCGCGGAGCATGGTGAGGAGGGTTCGCGGCACCAGCGCCACCATCACGAGGTGAACGACGACGAAGGCGACGATGGTGGCCATGCAGAAGAAATGGATGCGGCGGGCGAACTCGTAGCCGCCCAGCAGCTCGCGCAGCACCGGGAACTGCACCGACTTCCACAGCACCAGGCCCGACAGCACGATCAGGATCAGGTCGAGCATCACGAACAGGTAGGCCAGCTTCTGCACGCTGTTGTAGCGGCGCGGGTCGGCGTGCGAGAGCTTTCCCTTGAGCGCGGCCAGCGCGTCCTGCAGCACGCCGCGCGGCGTCACCGGGAAGAACTTGCTGAAGAGCCGGCCGCTGGCGATGTTCAGGGTCAGGTACACGAGGCCGTTGAACACCAGCAGCCACATCGCGGCAAAGTGCCACTGCAGCGCGCCGCCCAGCCAGCCGCCGAGCGTGATCACGGTGGGAATGGTGAAGGGGAAGAAGGGCGCGGCGTCGTAGATGCGCCAGCCGCTGGTCACCAGGATCACCACCGCCAGCGCGTTGAGCCAGTGCGTGATGCGCATCCACAGCGGATGGATCGGGCGGCGGGCATCGGCCGGCGGGGCCGACTCGGCTGGTGGGGCGATGGCTGTGCTGTTCATGGGGCGGATTGTTGGGCGCACCCCATGGCCGATTCATCACGCAAACTTCAATTAATCGTGATAACTCCGGAAGCCGTATCGCGGGACAATGGCGCCACCATGGACACTGCCAAGCGCGTGCTGATCGTCGAGGACGACGCCCACATTGCCGAACTCCTGCGCATGCACCTGCGCGACGAGGGCTATGCCGTCGAGCACGCCGCCGACGGCAACGCCGGCCTGCGCGAACTGGAGCGCGGCAGCTGGGACGCTCTGGTGCTCGACCTGATGCTGCCCGGCATCGATGGCCTCGAGATCTGCCGCCGCGCCCGCGCCATGACGCGCTACACGCCGATCATCATCATCAGCGCGCGATCCAGCGAGGTTCACCGCATCCTGGGCCTGGAGTTGGGCGCCGACGACTACCTGGCCAAGCCCTTTTCGGTACTGGAGCTGGTGGCGCGCGTGAAGGCGCTGCTGCGGCGCACCGACGCGCTGGCGCGCAACGCGCGCATGGAGTCGGGCAGCCTCACGCTGGGCAACCTCGACATCGAACCGCTCGCGCGCGAGGTGCGGGTGGACGGCAAGCCCGTCGAGCTAACCCCGCGCGAGTTCGACCTGCTGTACTTCTTCGCGCGCAACCCCGGCAAGGTGTTCTCGCGGCTGGACCTGCTCAACCAGGTCTGGGGCTACCAGCACGACGGCTACGAGCACACCGTCAACACCCACATCAACCGGCTGCGCACCAAGGTCGAGGCCGATCCGGCGGAGCCGCGGCGCATCCTCACGGTATGGGGGCGCGGCTACAAGCTGTCGGCCACCGCCAACGGGGAGGATTCGCCGTGATGGCATGGGCCACGCTGTCGCGGCGGCTTTCCGCCGTGTTCGCGGTGCTGCTGCTGGTGTGCAGTGGCGCGTCGGTGTGGCTGCAGATGCGCTCCAACGGCATCCACGAGCAGGAAGTCATCCAGCGGCTGTCGCTCGGGCTCGCGGCACATATCGCCGAAAACTCCGAGCTCATGAAGCCCGGCGGGCTCAACCAGGAAGCAGTGAAAGACCTGTTCGACAAGCTGATGGCCGTCAACCCGAGCGTGGAGGTCTACCTGCTGGGGCTGGACGGAAGCATCAAGGCGCAGGCCGCGCCGCCGGGGCACCTGAAGCGAGACCGGGTCGGGCTGGAGCCGGTGCGCAAGCTGCTGGCGGGCGCGCCGCTGCCCATCGCGGGCGACGATCCGCGCAGCATCACGGCGTCCAAGGTGTTCAGCGTCGCGCCGTTGCGCATGGACGGTCGCGACGCGGGCTATGTCTACGTGGTGCTGCAGGGCGAGGACCACGACGCGTTGGTCGCCAACGTGGCGACCGACAACGTGCTGCGCACCACGCTGTGGTCGATGGGACTCGTGGCTTTGCTCGGGCTGCTGGCGGGCCTTGCGGCGTTCCGCCTCATCACCCGGCCGTTGCGCGAGCTGACCGCGGCGGTGAAGCGCTTCGAGACCGAAGGCATCGCCTCGCTCGAAGGCGAGGCGCCCACGCTGGAACGCCTTTCGCAGGGCAGCGACGAAATCGCCCAATTGGGCCAGGCCTTCACGCAGATGACGCGGCGCATCGCCGAGCAATGGCGCGAACTGACCCTGCAGGACCAGCAGCGCCGCGAGCTCTTCGCGAACATCTCGCACGACCTGCGCACGCCGCTCACGTCGCTGCACGGCTATCTCGAAACGCTGCTGCTCAAGGCCGGCACGCTCGGCGATGAGGAGCGCCGGCGCTATCTCGAGATCGCGCTGGGCCAGAGCCGCAAGGTCGGTCGCCTCGCGCAGGAAGTGTTCGAGCTGGCCCGGCTCGAATACGGCGTGGTCAAGCCCGAGAAAGAGAATTTCGCGCTCGCCGATCTCGTGCAGGACGTGTTCCAGAAGTTCGAACTGGCCGCCGAGGCGCGGCACCAGCGCCTGAAGCCCGACATCGCGCCCGGCCTGCCGGTGGTGTCGGCCGACCTCGGCATGATCGAGCGCGTGCTGACCAACCTGCTCGACAACGCCATCCGCCACACACCCGAGGGTGGCGAGATCGTGGTTCAGTTGCGCGCCGCGAACGCCGGTGTGGCGGTTCAGGTGAGCGACACGGGGCCGGGCATTCCGGGCGAGCTGCAGAAGGCGCTGTTCATGCGCCCCGTGTTCATGAGCGGTTCGCGCACCAACGGCGCGAGCAGCGGCGGCCTGGGCCTGGTGATCGTGAAGCGCATCCTGCAGCTGCACGACAGCGACATCCGGCTGGTGCAGCAGGCGGACAAGGGCGCGGTGTTCCGGTTCCAGCTGGGCGGCGCGGCTGGCGCCTGACAGGGGCGGGTCAGAACGCCGGCCCCACGCGCTGCTCCAGGCGCTCCAGCAGGCCTTGCAGGTCGAAGCCCTGCGACGCGATCGACTTCGGCACGATGTGATAGAGCCTCGGCATCGGGTAGATCAGCACGAAGCGGTCGTTCTGGCGCCACTTGAGCACGTTCTCCCACACCACGATGCCATCGCCGTGCGGCGACATGAGGCGCAGGCCGTTGTCCAGCAGTTCCGCCTGGAACTCCGCGTGCATCGCCTTGTACTTGCGGTAGTGCCGGCGCGCCATGGCGGGCGTGAGCAGGCGCGTGGCCAGCAGCACGATGGCCATGCCTACCATTCCTCCCACGGCGGCGAGCCAGACATTGCGGCCACCGATCAGGACGCCCAGCAGAAGCAGCACGCCGATTGCCGCCAGCAGGGCCCAACGCAGCGGCGTCGGCCGGGCGAACAGCTTCATCGCGTAGGCGTAGTCGTCTTCGGAGATCCTGAATGTCGCGATCATGGGGGGCGCCCGGGGTTTGCCTGCAAGTGAGCGTGGATGCTACAAGAGCGACGCGACCCAACTCCAGGAGACAAAGGACCATGCCCGCCTTCGAAACCGTCCTGATCGACAAGGACCCGCAGCACCCGCGCATCGCGCGCCTCGTGCTCAACCGGCCCGACAAGCTCAACGCCATCGGCGAGACCACGCCTTCGGAGATACGCAGGGCAGTCGAATGGGCCGAGGCCGACGACGAGGTGCACGTGATCGTGGTCGAAGGCGCGGGCCGTGCCTTCTGCGCCGGCTACGACCTCGGAGACTACGCCGAGGGCCACGGACATGAAGGGCAGGGCGACCACCCCTGCCGCCAGGAGAAGACCCCCTGGGACCCGATGCTCGACTACGCCGCCATGAAGCGCAACACCGACGACTTCATGGCCCTGTGGCGCAGCCGCAAGCCGACCATCGCCAAGGTGCACGGTTACGCGGTGGCGGGCGGCAGCGACATCGCGCTGTGCTGCGACCTGCTCACCATGGCCGACGACGCGCGCATCGGCTACATGCCCACGCGGGTGTGGGGCTGCCCGACCACCGCGATGTGGACCTACCGCCTCGGCGCCATGCGCGCCAAGCAGCTCATGTTCACGGGCGACACCATTGCCGGCACGCAGGCGGCCGAATGGGGCCTCGCCAATTTCTCGGTGCCGGCCGACCAGCTCGACGAGGCCACGCTGAAGCTCGCGCTGCGCATCGCGGGCGTGCCGCGTTCGCACCTGATGATGCACAAGCTGGTCGTCAACCAGGTCTGGCATTCGATGGGGCTGGAGCAGAGCCAGATGTTCGCCACCGTGTTCGACGGCATCACGCGCCACAACCCCGAGGGCATGTGGTTCAGGCGGCAGGCGGAGGCCGAGGGCTTCAAGAGCGCGGTGCAGTGGCGCGATAGCGGCCGGCCGATTCCGGAAGGCGACGAAGCCCGCGCGCGCATCGCGGAGCTCGAGGCGAAGCTGGCCGCGCGTGGCTGAGCACGACTGAGCGCCACGGTGCGGTCGCATGTCACGCGACCGACATACCTCCCCTCGATGATCCGGCGCGCCCACCGCCAGCCGACCACAACACTAAGAAGCGTGAGGCGGGGTGCATTCGCATCGACATACAAGAGGGAGGAATCTCAATGCAATCGTTCATCTTTTCCAGGACGACGCTGGCGGCTTGCGCCTGCGCGTTCATCGCGGCCTGTGGCGGCGGCAGCGGCGGTGGAGGCACACCGCTGCTGCCCATCGCACCGGCATCACCGCCGGCACCGGCTCCCGCGCCGGCCCCGGCGCCGGCACCCGCACCAGCGGAAGCAGCACCCGTGCTCGTCATCGGCCACCGCGGCGCTTCGGCATCGCGGCCCGAGCACACGCTGGCCGCGTACCAGCAGGCCATCGACGACGGCGCCGATTTCATCGAGCCGGACCTCGTACCCACCAAGGACGGCGAACTGGTCGCCCGCCACGAGAACGCCATCGCCATCGTGGATGGCTCGGGCAACGTGACCGAGGCCACCACCAACGTGGCAGATGTGCCGAAATTCGCCAGCCGCAAGGCCACCAAGGTCATCGACGGCACCTCGATCACCGGCTGGTTCACCGAAGACTTCACGTTGGCCGAACTCAGGGAGCTGAAAGCCCGCGAACGCATCCCGAAGCTGCGCCCGGCCAACGTGTCGTACAACGACCAGTTCCAGGTGCCCACGCTCGACGAGGTGATCCAGCTCGCCAAGTCGCAGTCGGTGGCCAAGGGCCGCGTGATCGGCATCTACCCCGAGACCAAGCACCCGACCTACTTCCGTTCCATCGGCCTGCCGCTCGAGAACAAGCTGCTCGACACGCTGCAGAAGCACGACATGAACAAGGCCGACGCGCCAGTGTTCGTGCAGTCCTTCGAGACGGGCAACCTGAAGGACATCCGCCTGAAGAGCACGGTGAGGATCATCCAGCTCGTCTACTCGGCGGGCGCGCCCTACGACCTCCAGGTTCTGGGCGACAAGCGGACCTATGCCGACCTCAAGAAGCCCGAGGGCCTGGCCGAGATCGCGACGTATGCGCAGGGCATCGGTGCCGACAAGACCAGTGTGATCCCGGTGGTCAGCGGCACGCTGGGCACGCCGACCACGCTCGTGAAGGACGCGCACGACAGGAAGCTGCAGGTCCACGTCTGGACCTTCCGGCCCGAGAACAACTTCTTGCCCGACAGCCTGAAGAAGGACCCGAAGACCGACCCGATTGCGTACGGCGACACGGCCGGGGAAATCAAGGCATTCCTCGATGCGGGCATCGACGGCCTCTTCGCCGACAGCCCCGCAACGGCGGTGCCGGCGGTCAAGGCATATCGCGCGGCACGGCCCAAATAGAAAGAGGGCTGAAAGGCCGGCGGCGCTCAGTTCTTGCGGCGCGTGACGATCACCGTCGCTTCGAGGCCTTCGTAGGCCTCGGCGTCGCCGTACCAGCTGCCCGAGATCGGTGCCGCCTGCGCCGGGTCGCGCGTGACGCCGACACGAATCAGCTGGCCGCTGCCCATCAGGTTGTTGGTCGGGTCGAAGGCCAGCCAGCCGATGCCCGGCAGGTAGGCCTGCAGCCAGGCATGCGTGGTGCCGGCGCCGGTCATCGACTCGCCCTTGGTCTGGGCGGCGTTGTCGAGCGCGGCGTCGTAGAGGTAGCCGGAGACGAAGCGGGTGGCAATGCCCAGGCGCCGCGCGGCCTCCATCATCAGCAGGGCGTAGTCGCGGCAACTGCCGCTGCCCAGCGCCAGCGTGACGAGCGGCGTTTGCGTGCCTTCCTCGTCGCGCGCCTTGTATTCGAGGCTCTGGCCGATGTGCGCGTTCATGCGCGTGAGCACCTCGCGAGTGCTGTTGGGCTGGTCGGTGTGCAGGAACTGGTGGGCCCAGCGGATCAGCGTGCCCTGGTTGTCGTCGTCGTGGTGCGGGCGCAGGTAGTGTTCGAGGTCGAGGCGCTCTTGCACGGAATAAGCGAAGGGCAGGAATTCGGCGGCCGGGTCGAGCGCCAGTTGATCCTGCTGCGCCGGCACATGCTCGATGGTGAACGAGCAGACGATGCGCAGCTCAGTCGCTTCGCCCATGGGCTGTACCAGCGCGACGGAATTGGAGTGCGGGTCTTGAATGAGCCGGGTGAAGGCCTGCGGGCTCACCTGCAGGTCGGTGGCCAGCACGCGCAGATCGTGGCTGTCGCGCGGACGGAACATCACGCGGTGCAAGCCGAAGGTGACCGGCTTGTTGTAGCGATAGACGGTGGTGTGCTTGATGTCGTACTGGGTGGCCATGCGCCGCATTCTCATGCCTTCGCGTGGCAAAAGGGTGGATCGGCGAGGGCACATGCCGCAGAATCGGCGCCCGTCCGTGCCTTGCCCGGGTTCATTCGGGTTCATCCAGGAGATTCCGGCCCGCCATGTACTGCGCCACTTTCATCTTCGCCAAGAAGCAGTTCGACGACGAATTCCACCGTCTCGACCAGACCATCGCCGCGGCCGCGAAATCACTGCCCGGCTACCTGGGCGAGGAAACGTGGGAAAACCCGGGCAACGGGCTGGTGTCGAACGTCTACTACTGGGATTCGCTCGACAGCCTGCAGGCGCTGATCCGCCATCCCGTGCACCAGCAGGCCAAGGCCGCGCAGGCGAACTGGCTCGACGGGTACAAGGTGGTGATCTCCGAGGTGCTGCGCACCTACGGGGACAGCCGCATCGACCACATGCTGGCGCCCGTGGAGCAAGGCGCCGCATAGCCGGCATGTTCGAATCCCTCGGCCTCGTGCAGGTACTCGGCGGGCTGGCGATCGGCGTCTTCGCGGGCGCGATGGGCGGCCTGCTCGGCGTGAGCCCCGGCGGGGCGCTCGTGCCGGCGCTGGCGCTGATGCCCGGACTCGGCCAGCACGACGCGCAGGCCGTCTCGCTCGCCGCGCAGCTGCTGCCGACCAGCCTTGCCGGGTTCCTGCGCTACCGGGTGTCGGGGCACGGGGCGTCGTGGCGCACGGTGGCCTGGATCTCGCTCGGGTTCCTGGCCGGGGCCTGGCTGGGCGCGCGCGGTGCGAACCATCTGGCCGACGCGACGCTGCGGTGGATGTTCGTCGGCTACCTGCTGGTGCTGGCGACGCTGGTCGTGCTGAAGTCCCCCGCGAAGGCCGAAGGTAGCGCCGAGGCGCCCGGGGAGCCTCGCGGCGCGGCCGTGGCGCTGGTGGTCGTAGGTGTGGTGGCTGGTGCGTCGTCGGGCCTGCTCGGCATCGGCGGCGGGCTGGCCATCACGGCGTTGCTGACAGTCGCGCTGCACTACTCACAGCATCGGGCGCAGGCCGTGAGCCTTGCGGTGAATGCCTTGCCGCTCGCGCTGCCGGCCGTGCTCGTCTATGCGAGCGTGGCGAACGGGCTGCCCTGGGGCCTGCTGGTCTGCGTCGTGATCGGACTGTGGGTCGGCACGGCGGCCGGGGCGCGGCTTGCGACCCGGCTCGACGAGCGGACTCTGCGCAGGTACTTCTTCGTGCTGGTGATCTGCATGGCGCTGCTGATGGCGTATCGCGCGGCAGGCGCGGGCTGATTTCAGAGCCGTTGGGTGCCGAGCGCCCTGGCCAGCGTGGCCGGCAGCGGCAACGGCTCTGCGTGCCACTGCGCGGCCAGCAGTTCGGCGCACAACGCGGCGAAGCTCAGGCCGCGCGAGCCCAGCGCGGTGCAGGCCCAGAGGCCCTGAGCCTGCGCGTCGAGCGGGCCGACCAGCGGGCGACGGTCGCCGGAAGCGCAGCGAACGCCGACCCATGCATTGATCTCGTCACGCTTGAATTCATCGGCCAGCGCCTCGGCAGCCGCTGGATGCAGCCGGGCGAGGCGCTCGTGGTTCGCCGTGCCATCCGCTTCGGTGGGGTCGAGGCTGGTGCTGTCGCGGTCGAAGGTGGCGCCGGCCAGCCAGATCGGGGCCTCATCGCGTTCGCCGGGCACATGGGCGACCAGGTGGCCGTCGCCGTTGATCGGCGTGACGGGCAGGGCGGAGGCATCGTCGGGCATCGGGCCCCAGGCGACCTGTCCGCGCACGGGCTGCAAGGGGAGCCCGGGGGCGAAGCGGGCCGATTCGAAGCCGGCACAGACGACCACGCGGTCCGCGACGGTCAGCAAATCTCCGGCCGGGTCGAACAATTGCCAGCCGCCTGCATGACGTTCCAGCCGCGCCACCCGGCAACCGCCACGAAACTCGACGCCCGGCTGGCGCAGCCAGGCGGCGATCAGGCGCTGCGGCCGCACCCAGGCCGCGCGTGCATGCCAGAGCGCGGGCGTGTCGCCGGGCAGGCCGCTCGCGGCCAGCCGGTCGGCATCAGCGGGCCACGATTCGTTGGGTCCACTGCTGCTCCAGCCGGCGGGCACGCGGGTATCGCCATCGGGCCGGCGCTCGAGCACGCCGCTGGCGCGCCAGTCGCGGTCTTCTTCAAGCAGCCGCACCAGCTCAGCCCAGGTAGCGCGGATGCCGGCACGCGTGAGCCGCGAGAGCAGGGCGTCGTCGGGCGACACATGCGGCGCCAGCATGCCCACCGGCAATCCCGAAGCGCCGGAGGCGGGCCAGTCGGCCGCGTCGAGCACCGTCACCTGCCAGCCGCGCCGCGCGAGGCTCGCCGCCACGGCAGCGCCAGCGAGGCCTGCGCCGATGACGGCACAGCGTCCCGGCGTTTCGACGCGCTCCGGCGCGGGGCCGCGGCGGCGGACGGTCCAGGCGGGCGCGAACACGCCGCGCAGGCAGTCGCGTTTCGGCGGCAGGCCCGGATGCTTCTCCACCGTGAAACCGTATTGCTTCAGCGCGTCGCGGATCGCCCGTGCGATGGTCCAGGTGGCGATGCGCGTGCCTTGCCGGGCGAAGCGCGACACGGCCTTGAGCGTGTCTTCGGACCACATGGCCGGGTTCTGCTGCGGGCTGAAGCCGTCCAGGAAGATGCTGTCGGCCTCGAAGCGCTGGGCGCGCAGCATCGCCTGCACGTCACCGATGCACAGCGTGAGCAGCACGCGCCCTTCGTCGAAGGCCAGCCGGTGGAAGCCTGGCAGCAGCCCGTGCCATTGCGCGGCCAGTTCGCGGGCAAGTGAAACCAGCTCGGGATAGGCCTCGGCGCCGCGCAGCAAGTCGTCGGCCGAAACCGGGTGCGCCTCGACCGAGACGAAATGCAGCAAGCGTGGCCGCGCCGGGTCGGCGCGCCAGGCCTGCCAGGTTGTCAGGAAATTGAGGCCAAGACCGAATCCGGTTTCGAGAATCCGCCATTGCGGCTGCCCGGGCCAGGCTTGGGGCAGGCCGCAGCCGCCCAGGAACACACGGCGCGACTGCGCCAGTGCCCCGGTTTCGGTGTGATAGATGTCGTCGAAGCGCTCGCTGCGGGGAACGCCGTCGGCGCGCCAGGCGACGGGCTCGGCGGCCAAGACAGGCTCAGTTCGTGGGGGGGACGTAGCCTTGCGCCACGTCGGCGCCTTCGCCGAAGAAATGCTTTTCCATCTGCCGCGCCAGGTACTGGCGGGCGCGCAGATCGGCCAGGTTCAGCCGGTTTTCGTTGACCAGCATGGTCTGCTGCTTGAGCCAGGCGGCCCATGCTTCCTTGCTGACGTTCTCCCAGAGGCGCTTGCCCAGTTCGCCTGGGTAGGGGGGAAAGTCGAGCCCTTCGGCCTCTTTGCCGAGCTTGATGCACTGAACCATGCGTGCCATATCGATTGCCTTTGAACGGGAAATGTGGGGAGACGGGAGAAAAAAGCGGGGAGCGGCTGCTTAGTTGATTTGGCTATTTAGAACTGAAAACTTGGTCGTTCCAGTTTCTATATGTCGTATTGAGAATACGCAGCTTCATCGATATGCCTTTTAAGAGCAAGACACCATGAGCCTCCGCCGCGACTTTATCAAGCTTTCCCTGGGTGCCGGCGTGGCCGGTGCCATGGCCCTGTCGGCGTTGCCGACGTTCGCCCAGGGCCCCGTGACGCTGCTGAACGTGTCCTACGACCCGACGCGCGAGCTCTACGTGGACTACAACCAGGCCTTCGCCAAGTACTGGAAGGCCAAGACCGGCCAGGACGTGACGGTCAAGCAGTCGCACGGCGGCTCGGGCAAGCAGGCCCGCTCGATCATCGACGGCATCGACGCCGACGTGGCCACGCTGGCGCTGGGCGGCGACATCGATGCGCTCGTTTCGCACGGCGGCCTGGTCAAGGCCGACTGGCAGAAGCGCCTGCCGCACAACTCCGCCCCCTACACCTCGACCAGCGTGTTCCTGGTGAAGAAGGGCAACCCCAAGGGCCTGAAGGACTGGGACGACCTGGTCAAGCCCGGTGTGCAGGTGATCACCCCCAACCCCAAGACCTCGGGCGGCGCCCGCTGGAACTACCTGGCCGCGTGGGAATTCGCCAAGCGCAAGTACGGTGGCGATGCAAAGGCCAAGGAATACATCGGCAACCTGTTCAAGAACGTGCCCGTGCTCGACACCGGCGCGCGTGGCGCGACGATCACCTTCGTGCAGCGCGGCGTGGGCGACGTGCTGCTGGCCTGGGAGAACGAAGCCTTCCTGGCGCTGAAGGAATTCGGCCCCGAGAAGTTCGAGATCGTGGTGCCTTCCATCTCCATCCTGGCCGAGCCCAGCGTGTCGGTGGTCGACAAGGTCGTCGACAAGAAGGGCACGCGCGCCGTGGCCGAGGAGTACCTGAAGTACCTGTACTCGGATGAAGGCCAGGACATCGCCGGCCGCAACTTCTACCGCCCGACCTCCGACAAGGCCAAGGCCAAGTACGACAAGCAGTTCCCCAAGCTGACACTGGTGACCATCGACCAGGCCTTCGGCGGCTGGGCGAAGGCCGACAAGGAGCACTTCGCCGACGGCGGCTCCTTCGACCAGATCTACACGGCAAAGCAGAAGTAAGCCGATCCGCTGCCGAGCCGGCAGTGCACGGCGCCCGTCCAGCGGGCGCCGTGGCCCGGCTCACCCTGAATTCCTGAAGAAAACAGAAAGCCTCCCGTGTCCGTTCTCCTGATTGCCGGCAGCCCCACGGCCCCGTCCCGCTCCACAGCCCTGCTCGATGCGGTGGGTGAGCGGCTGGCCCAGCGGCATGCGCGAATCGAGCGGCTCGCCGTGCGCGAGTTGCCCGCGCAGGCGCTGCTGCTCGCGGAGTGGAACCACCCGGCCATCGAGCGCGCCATCGCCCAGGTGGCGGCAGCGCGCGTGATCGTTGTGGCCACGCCGGTCTACAAGGCGGCCTACAGCGGTCTGCTCAAGGTTTTTCTCGACCTGCTCTCGCAGAACGCGCTGAAGGGCAAGACGGTGCTGCCGCTGGCCACCGGCGGCAGCCCGCACCACATGCTCGCGCTCGACTACGCGCTGCGCCCTGTGCTGCAGTCACTGTCGGCACGCCACATCCTGCCGGGCGTGTACGCCAGCGAATCGCAAATCGCGCTGACGCCCGAGAACGCCTACCAGGTGCACAACGACCTGGCCGAACGGCTCAACGAGGCCGTAGAAGTGCTGGCCACCGAGGGCCTCAAGCTGCCCGCAACCCACGGCTTCGAGCCGGTGCCGTTTTCCCGCGTGCGATGTAGCGTCTGACGAGCGGGTTCTTCAACGAACCCGGCTCTCCCGCCAGACCCATCCCCGTCCTCTTTTTCGAAACCGCCTGTGCGCGGCAAGGGGGCGGCTTTGCCTGAAGTTTTTGCAGACCAAGGAATCCACGCATGAACCCCGTTGCAACCGAAGACTCCGTGCTCGAGGTGCCGCCGCGCTCCTTCTGGCGCGGCCTGCGCGATCTGCTGATCAGTGCCGTCGTGGTCAGCGCCACCGCGCTGATCGTCAGTTTCATCTCCGCCGCATCGGCCCATGCCCAGGGCAACCAGGGCAACCAGGGCAAGGGCGAGCTGCGCATCGGCTACCAGAAGTCGGCCAGCCTGTTCGTGCTGCAGAAGGCGCAGGGCACGCTCGAGAAGAAGCTCGCCCCGCTGGGCTTCGGCGTGAAGTGGGTCGAGTTCCCGGCCGGCCCTCAGTTGCTCGAAGGCCTGAATGTTGGCGCGGTCGACGTCGGCTACGTCGGCGAGGCGCCGCCCATCTTCGCGCAGGCTGCAGGAGCCAAGTTCGTCTACTTCGGCTACGACCCGGCCGCGCCGCGCGCCGAAGCCATCCTCGTCACGAAGGATTCGCCCATCAAGTCCGTCGCCGACCTCAAGGGCAGGAAGGTCGCGCTCAACAAGGGCAGCAACGTGCATTACCTGCTCGTGAAGCAGCTCGAGAAGAACGGCCTGAAGCTCTCCGACATCCAGCCCGTCTACCTCGCGCCCGCCGACGGCCGCGCCGCCTTCGAGAGCAGGAACGTCGATGCATGGGTGATCCGGGATCCGTTCCAGGCCGCCGCCGAGAAAGCCACCGGCGCACGCGTGCTGGCCGACGGCACGCCCGAGGTGGTCAACAACTACCAGTACTACCTGGGCGAGCGCGGCTTCGTGAAGAACAACCCGAAGATCATCGACGCGCTGTTCGCCGACTCGGTCGAGCAGGGCATCTGGCTCAAGAAGAACCTGCGCCAGGCGGCCGAGCTCATCGCTCCGCTGCAGGGCCTGCCGGTCGACGTGGTCGAGCTGGCGCTGCGCCGCTACGAGTTCAACGTGAAGCCGATCACGCCGGCCGTCGCTGCCGACCAGCAAAAGATCGCAGACACCTTCTTCGCGCTGAAGCTCATTCCCAAGCCCATCAAGGTCAGCGACGCCGTGGTCACGGCGCAGCCCTGAGGCATTCACCGGATCGGATCCCCTGAACCCATGACACGCATCTCCATTCCCCGCCGCCGCCTGATCCAGGGCGCGGCCGCCGCCATCGCGCTGCCTTCCTCGTTCGCCGCGCTGGCGCAGGCACCCGCGCGCCAGTTCCGCATTGGCCACCAGAAGGGCTATCTCACGCTGCTCAAGGGCCGAGGCACGCTCGAAAAGCGTCTGGCGCCGCTCGGCGTGAGCGTGAAGTGGACCGAGTTCACCGCAGGCCCCGTACAGCTCGAGGCGCTGAACGTCGGCTCCATCGACTTCGGCGACGTGGGCGAGGCACCGCCGATCTTCGCGCAGGCCGCCGGCGCGCCGCTGGCCTACGTGGGCGCAACCGTGCCGCGTCCGCAGTCGGAGGCGGTGCTGGTGCCCAAGGGTTCCTCCATCAAGACGGTGGCTGAGCTCAAGGGCAAGAAGATCGCGCTCAACAAGGGCTCGAACGTCCACTACTTCATCGTCAAGCTGGCTGAAAAGCACGGCCTTTCGTACGCCGACCTGAACCTGGTCTACCTGCCGCCCGCCGATGCGCGTGCCGCCTTCGAGAAAGGCTCGGTCGACGCATGGGTGATCTGGGATCCGTTCCTCGCCGCGGCCGAGAAGTCGCTCGAGGCGCGCGTGCTGGCCGACGCGACGGGCGTGGTCGGCAACCGTGCCTACTACTTCTCCTCGCTCGACTACGTGGCGAAGAACGCCGACGTGCTGGCCATCGCGATCGAGGAGCTCAACAAGGTCGACGTCTGGGGCGCCGCCAACAAGGGCGACCTGGCCGGCGAGCTGGCCACGCTCTGGGGCCTGCCGAAGCCGGTGGCGGAACTGTCGGTGAACCGCTCGGCCTACGGCACCGCGCCGATCACCAAGGCCATCCTGGCCGAGCAGCAGAAGATCGCCGACACCTTCTTCGAGCTCAAGCTGATCCCGAAGAACATCAACGTGCTCGAAGCCGCCGGCGCTGGAGTCGCGTGATGCAGATCTTCTGGTTCCTCCCCACGCACGGCGACAGCCGCTACCTCGGCACCACCGAGGGCGCGCGCCCCATCGACCTGGCCTACCTGCAGCAGATCGCCGGCGCGGCCGACAACCTCGGCTACGAAGGCGTGCTGATCCCGACGGGCCGCTCGTGCGAAGACCCCTGGGTGATCGCCTCCAGCCTGATCGGCGCGACGAAGAAGCTCAAGTTCCTGGTGGCGGTGCGCCCCGGGCTGCACCAGCCCAGCCTGGCCGCGCGCATGGCCGCGACCTTCGACCGGCTCTCGGGCGGACGCCTGCTCGTGAATCTCGTGACCGGCGGCGACCAGGCCGAACTCGAGGGCGACGGCGTGTACCTCGACCACGCGGCGCGCTACGAGCAGTCGGCAGAGTTCATCCGCATCTGGCGCGAGATCATCGCGCGCAGCCACGAAGGACAGGCCTTCGACTACGAGGGCAAGCACCTGAGCGTGAAGGGCGCGAAGCTGCTGTACCCGCCGGTGCAGAAGCCGTATCCGCCGGTGTGGTTCGGTGGCTCCTCGGCCGCCGCGCACGACCTCGCTGCCGAGCAGGTCGACGCGTACCTCACCTGGGGCGAGCCGCCCGCCGAGGTCGCGAAGAAGATCGCCGACGTGCGGGCCCGCGCGCAGCGCCAGGGCCGCAAGGTCGAGTTCGGCATTCGCCTGCACGTGATCGTGCGCGAGACCGAAGATGCCGCCTGGAAGGCCGCCGAGGAACTCATCAGCCGCGTGGACGACGAGACCGTGATCCGCGCGCAGGCCGCCTTCGCGCGCATGGATTCGGAAGGACAGCGCCGCATGGCCGCATTGCATGCGGGCGGCGCGAAGCGCTCGCGCGCCGAGCTGGAGATCGCGCCGAACCTCTGGGCCGGTGTGGGCCTGGTTCGCGGCGGCGCGGGCACGGCACTGGTCGGCGACCCGAAGACCGTCGCGGCTCGCATCGAGGAATACGCGGCGCTCGGGCTCGACAAGTTCATCCTCTCTGGCTACCCGCACCTCGAAGAGGCCTATCGCTTCGCCGAGCTGGTGTTCCCGCTGCTCTCGCGCAAGGCGAAGACGCAGCTGGCCGGCGGCTCGCTGAGCGGGCCTTTCGGCGAGGTCGTCGCGAATCTCGACGCGCCTTCGCGCCTCGTTTCCCAAAGCTGAAGGAACGCCATGACCGAACAAGTTCAGGAACTGCCGGCGGTGGCGCCCGTGGAAAACACGGGGAACGCGCTCAGGAGTTTCGCCATCAACGTGGCGAAGCGGCTCGTGCCGTGGCTGGTGCCGGTGGGGCTCATCGTCTTCTGGCAGATCGCGTCGTCGCTGGGCTGGCTCAGCACGCGGGTGCTGCCGGCGCCCATCGACGTGGTCAAGGCTGCATGGAACCTCACGGTGTCCGGCGAGCTGTGGACGCACGTGAAGGTCAGCGCGGGCCGCGCGCTCCTGGGGCTGGCCATCGGCGGCGGGGCGGGGTTGTTGCTGGGCCTGCTGACCGGCTCGGTGAAGTTCGCCGAGACGCTGCTCGACTCCACCATCCAGATGGTGCGCAACATTCCGGCGCTGGCGCTGATCCCGCTGGTGATCTTGTGGTTCGGCATCGACGAGTCGGCCAAGCTGTTTTTGATCTCGGTGTCGGTGTTCTTCCCGATCTACCTGAACACCTTCCATGGCATCCGCAACGTGGATCCGCAGCTCATCGAGATGGGCCGCACCTACGGACTCTCGCGCTGGCAGCTGTATCGCGAGGTGATCCTGCCGGGGGCGCTGTCGTCGATTTTGGTGGGGCTGCGCTTCTCGCTGGGCCTGATGTGGGTGATTTTGATCGTGGCGGAGACCATCTCGGCGCAGGCCGGCATCGGCTACCTCACGATGAACGCCCGTGAGTGCCTGCAGACCGACATCGTGCTGGTGGGCATCCTGCTGTACGCGCTGCTCGGCAAGCTGGCCGACCTGTTCGCGCGCGGGCTGGAGCAGTGGTGGCTTCGCTGGCACCCCGGCTATCAGAAGAAGGCGAAGTGAGGGCAGGGGAATGACGCATTCAACGATCTCCCGCCGCGCGGCCATCGCGACGCTCGCCGCGCTCGGCTCGGGCGCAGTGCTCGCGCAGGGCGTGGCCAGCCGGCCCGCCACCGTGCGGCTCGGCTACCAGAAGTCGTCGACGCTCATCGCCGTGCTGAAGACGCAGGGCGTGCTCGAGAAACAGCTCGCGCCGCTGAACGTCACGCTCAGCTGGCACGAGTTCACCAGCGGCTTGCCGCTGCTGGAGGCGCTGAACCTCGACAACCTCGACATCAGCGCCGACGTGGCCGACACGGTGCCCGTGTTCGCCCAGGCGGCCGGTGCCGACCTGACCTTTCTCGCGCAGGAGGCGCCTTCGCCATCGGCGCAGGCCGTCGTGGTGCGCGAGGACTCGCCCATCAGGACCGTGGCCGATCTCAAGGGCAAGAAGGTCGGCTTCGCGAAGGCGGCCGGCGCGCACTACCTGCTGATCGCCGTGCTCGACAAGGCCGGCCTGTCGTTCAGGGACATCGAGCCCGCCTACCTCACGCCGGCCGACGGCCGTGCCGCATTCGAGAAGGGTGCCATCGACGCCTGGGTGGTGTGGGACCCGTTCCTCGCCGCCGCCCAGCGCCAGTCGAAGGTGCGTGTGCTGGCCGATGGTGCTGGCATCGCGTCGTACCAGCGTTACTACCTTGCGAGCAGCAAGTTCGCGAAGGCGCGGCCCGACGTGCTGCGCGTGGTCTACGCCGAGCTGGAGAAGACGGGCAAGTGGGTCAAGCAGAACCCGAAGGAGGCGGCCACGCTGCTGTCGCCCGTGTGGGGCCTGGACGCCGCGACCATCGAGCAGGCCAACGCCCGCCGCAGCTACGCGGTGCGGCCGGTAGTGCCCGAGGGGCTGGGCGAGCAGCAGCGCATCGCCGACGCCTTCCTCGCCGAGAAGCTGCTGCCAAGAAAAATCGATGCGCTGAACGTGGCGCTGTTCAAGCCGGGAGCCTGAAGAAAATCATGAGTGCCGTACTGAAAGACATCCAACCTCAGGCTCAACCGCAAGCCATCGCTGGCGGCGTGCGCCTCGAGGCGCGCAACCTGCACAAGCGCTACGGCGTGCGCGAGGTGCTGCGCAACACGCGCCTGGCCATCGAGCCGGGCCAGTTCATCGCCATCGTCGGGCGCAGCGGCTGCGGCAAGAGCACGCTGCTGCGGCTCATCGCGGGCCTCGAGGAGCCGAGTTCCGGCGCCCTCTACACCGACGGCAAGGCCGTGCACGGCCTGCACGACGACACCCGCATCATGTTCCAGGAGGCACGCCTCCTGCCGTGGCGGCGCGTGCTCGACACCGTGACGCTGGGCCTGCCGAACGACGCCAAGGCGCGCGGCAAGGAAGTGCTCGCGCAGGTGGGCTTGGCCGACCGCGAGAACGAGTGGCCGGCGCGACTTTCGGGTGGCCAGCGCCAGCGCGTGGCACTGGCCCGTGCGCTGGTGCACCACCCGCGCCTGCTGCTGCTCGACGAACCGCTGGGCGCGCTCGACGCGCTCACGCGCATCGAGATGCACCGCCTCATCGAGAACCTGTGGCAGCGCCACCGCTTCACTGCGCTGCTGGTGACGCACGACGTGCAGGAGGCCGTGGCGCTGGCCGACCGCGTGATCCTGATCGAGGACGGACGCATCGCCCTCGACGAGAACATCGCGCTGGCCCGTCCGCGCTCGCAGGGCGACCCGGCATTCGCCGCGATCGAAAAACGAATCCTCGACAGGGTGCTGCAGAAGTCCGAAGAGACCGAACCCGAGAGCACCGACGCCAGCTGGCTCGCAACCCCGGCGCATGCATTGCGCTGGGCGATCTGACGAGCCTCTTCATCCATCAGCCCATTTGAAAGGCAGTCGCATGTCGCAGAACTGGAAATTCGAAACCCTGTCGGTCCACGCCGGCTATTCGCCCGACCCGACCACCCGCGCCGTGGCGCCGCCGATCTACCAGACGGTCGCCTACGCCTTCGACAGCGCCCAGCACGGCGCCGACCTGTTCGACCTGAAGGTGCCGGGCAACATCTACACCCGCATCAACAACCCGACGCAGGACGTGCTGGAGCAGCGCGTGGCCGCGCTCGAAGGCGGCATCGCAGCGCTGGCGCTGGCCTCGGGCCAGGCTGCCGTGACCTACGCGATCCAGACCATCGCCGAGGCCGGCGACAACATCGTCAGCAGCACGGCACTCTATGGGGGCACCTACACCCTGTTCGCCCACACGCTGCCGCAGTTCGGCATCACCACGCGCTTCGCGGACCACCGCGATCCGGCCAGCTTCGAGAAGCTGTTCGACGAACGGACCAAGGCGGTGTTCGTCGAGTCGCTGGGCAACCCGGCGGGCAACGTGACCGACATCGCGGCCATCGCCGAGATCGCGCATCGCAACGGCGTGCCGTTGATCGTCGACAACACCGTGCCTTCGCCGTACCTGAGCCGACCCATCGAGCATGGTGCCGACATCGTGGTGCACTCGCTCACCAAGTACCTCGGCGGCCACGGCACCAGCATCGGTGGCGCGATCGTCGATTCGGGCAAGTTCCCCTGGGCGGAGCACAAGCAGCGCTTCAAGCGTCTGAACGAGCCCGACGTGAGCTACCACGGCGTGGTCTACACCGACGCGCTGGGCCCGGCCGCCTACATCGGCCGCGCGCGCGTGGTGCCGCTGCGCAACACGGGCGCGGCCATCTCGCCGTTCAACGCCTTCCTGATCCTGCAGGGCATCGAGACCCTGGCGCTGCGCGTGGACCGCATCAGCGACAACGCATTGCGGGTGGCGCAGCACCTGAAGACGCACAAGGCGGTGAAGTGGGTCAACTACGCGGCGCTCGAAGACCACCCGGACCACGCGCTCGCCAAGAAGTACCTCGGCGGCAAGGCCAGCGGCGTGCTGACCTTCGGCATCGGCTCGGGTCGCGAGGGTGGGGCGAAGTTCCTCGATGGGCTGAAGCTCTTCACCCGCCTCGTGAACATCGGCGATGTGCGCTCGCTGGCCACGCACCCGGCATCGACCACGCACAGGCAGCTGTCGCCCGAGGAGCTGGCCCGCGCCGGCGTCACCGAGGACACGGTGCGCCTGTCCGTCGGCATCGAGCACATCGACGACCTGATCGCCGACCTCGACCAGGCATTGGCCGCCGCGTCGAATTGAAGAGAGACTTTTTGCAAGAACCATGAACACACTGCAAGCCATTCCCGAAGCCGCGCTGGACCAGCTGTTCCGCAAGGCCCGCACCGTGCACGCCTTCAAGCCCGTGCCCGTGACCGACGAGGTCATCCACAAGCTCTATGACCTGCTCAAGTGGGGGCCGACCGCCTATAACGCCCAGCCGGCGCGCTACGTGTTCGTGCGCAGCGAGGAGGCCAAGGCGAAGCTGAAGCCGGCCGTGTCCGCGGGCAACACCGCGCAGACGCTGGCGGCCGGCGTCACGGTGATCGTGGCGCACGACACGCGCTTCTACGAGCACCTGCCGAGCCTCTTCCCGGCCTACGACGCCAAGCCCTTCTTCGAAAAAAGCGCCGAAGCGGCGCAGGCCACGGCCTTTCGCAACAGCAGCCTGCAGGGCGCCTACCTGATCCTCGCGGCGCGGGCGCTTGGCCTCGACGCCGGCCCGCAGTCGGGCTTCAACGCGGACCTGGTCGACAAGGCCTTCTTCCCCGACGGGCGCTATCGAGCGAACTTCCTCGTCAACCTCGGCGTGGCCGACCACGCTGGCACTTTCGAGCGCGGCCCGAGGCTCGCGTTCGACGACGTGGCGGAGATCGTCTGATCTCGTGCTTTTCCTCAACGAATTCCCTCAACCTGAAAGAGAACCCATCATGTCCATCCAAGCCATCAACGTGCGCAACCAGTTCAAGGGCAAGGTCCGCGAAATCATCCGCGGCGACGTCGTCTCCGAAGTCGACGTCGAAACCGCCTGGGGCATCGTCACCTCGGTCATCACCACGCGCTCGGTCGACGAGCTGCAGTTGAAGGTGGGCTCCGACGTGGTTGCGCTCGTGAAGTCCACCGAGGTTTCGATCGCGAAGCTCTGACGGACCCTCGGGCATCTGCGACGACCCGGCGCTGTCATGGCGCCGGGTTTTTTCGTTTCTGGCGCCCGTGTTTTCAGCGGTTTACAGGGTGTCAACTCATCGACTGTGCTGAATTTTGGAAATCGTCCGAATCTTTTAGAGGCCTGAATCTTCTTTGAAGGTGTCGCAATAGCATGCGCCGCGAAGTCGTGTTCCGCACATCGATGCGGGTCGTGACTTCGCGAATGCATTCAATCAAACACTTCAGGGAGGAACCGCATGCTCGTTGAAATTGACGAACATGGAATGATCAGCCACGCGCGAGTGAGGCACGCCCGCAGTCCGCAGATCGAGCGAGGGAAGAGGGCTGGGGCGATCACTGGCATCGTGGTGCACCAGACGGATGCCGATACTTCGGCGTCTTCATTGAACAGCTACAAGCGGACCAAGGCGAACGGGGCGCACTTTCTCATCGACAAGGATGGGACGATTTATCAGACGGCGGCGATCTATCAGAGGACGAATCACGTGGGGCCGTTGAAGGCGCGATGCTTGACTGCGGGGAAATGTAGCCCGAGCGATTTCAAGAACATCGGGGCGGAGGGTATGCATCGCATCGAGATGCGCAAGCCGCCAGGCGAACGCTATCCGAACAACATGGAGGCCATCGGAATCGAGATAGTTGGCAGGGCTAGGTTGCCTGCGGGGTTCCAACCAATTGGCAAGCAGATCGAATGGTCGCTCGAAAAAATTCGAGGCGAACACGGCATATTCGACGAGCCTACCGCAGCCCAGAATCAAGCTCTTTCTTGGCTAGTCAGCGTACTCGCAGACTCGATAAAGATTGGATCGGCCGAAGTATTTCGTCATCCCGTGGTCAGCAGCAAGAACATAACGGAGGCGCGGGGCGCGAATTGGAAGCTGCCCGTACAGACACCATGAAAAAGACCAACATTCTCACAATCACAGCTGTACTGGGTGCGGTGGCCGCGGCGCTTCCGGCGCAGGCCGCTGACAAGAGATATCCGACCGCATATGTGCAGGAAATTGAGGTCACAAGGCCTTCACAGCGAAACATTGCTTGGGAGAACAAGGATTTTCTCAATTGCGACGACGTTGTATTGACTGAAGAAGATGTGCGCTACGCCTTGCGGTATATGCGGAGAGTTTCGTGGAAAGGATACGACCCTGAAAAAGTGGGCGCCACAGGATGTGAAGGAGAGGCGCTCGTTACGTTCAAGAACGGGAGGGTTCTTGTCATGGGCATCGAGCCCGATGGACGAATTGGCACTGCGGAATACGATGCAAAGATGAGGGTTGTTGCCGGCTCCACGAGCTTCTACGAATGCGGCCCTTGCCGGGATCGCAAGATGGCCCTTTTGAAAGACGCGCTGAACCGCGCGGACGAGCGAAGGCTCAGGAAGCTGGTCGAGGAAGGCCAGCTCTCTGCCAGCGAAGCAGAGTTCCGGTTGAAGAGGATGCGGGCTGATAGGGACAAGCCCTGAGGTCCTGTCAGTTCGTCTTCTGGAGGCCCACTACGGTGGGCTGATCGTAACAACACTATGAAAAAGACAATCGATTTGATGGCCGTCGCGGCGCTGCTCTTCGCCGTGGGATATCCGGCAAATGCCGCCGACAAGCGATACCGGATTGATTCAGTAAAAAGCATCGAGGTCATCGAACCCTCCAACGGGTCTGTGTGGGAGAACAAGGATCTCCTGGATTGCTCCGATGTTGTCCTGACTGAAGATGATGTGCGATATGCGCTGCGTCACATACGCAGGGTCACGGAGAAGGCGTTTTTCAGCGAGAAGACGGAGAGGACAGGGTGTTCAGGCGGTGCTTCCGTCACCTTCAGCAATGGAAAGATCATCGTCATCGGGGTCGAGCCCACGGGGAGGATCAACATCTTCGAAGCGGACGCGAAGCTCGAACCTACCGGTGCTCCTGAAAGCTACTACGAATGCGATCCGTGCAGGACGCGCAAGATGATCCTTCTGCAGGACGCTTTCGATCGTGCTGATGAGCGCAGGCTAAAGAAACTGGTGGGGCAGGGACGAGTCTCTTCTGCCGAAGCGGAACTCCTGCTGCAGAAGGCGCGCTCGGCGCGTAAGGGACCTTGATGCGCAGGATCAAAAATCTCGTGGCCAGTGCTCTAGTCGGGGCGGCGGGAATGTCTTCAGCACAGGCCGCTGATCCGAGATACCCCATCGCTTACGTGCAAATGGTGAAGATCACCGTCCCTTCAGGCAGGACTGCCTGGGAGAACAAGGACTTTCTGAACTGCGACGACGTAGTGCTGACGGATGAGGATGTCCGCTATGCGTTGCGGCATATGCGAAGGGTTTCCTGGGGGGCCTACGATCCCGAAAATACGGATACCACAGGGTGTGAAGGAGAGGCGATCGTTACTTTCAAGAACGGAAAAATCCTTGCCATGGGGATTGAGCCAAACGGACGAATCAGCACTGGAGAGTTCTACGCAGGAATGAAGCCGACGGCGAGTCCACCGAATTTCTACGAGTGTGACCCTTGCAGGAAGCGCAAGATGGCGCTTCTGAAAGATGCGCTATACCGCGCGGATGAGCGAAGACTCAAGAAGCTGGTTGCAGAGGGTCAACTCTCCGCCAGCGAAGCGGAGCTTCGGTTGAAGAGGACTCGAGACGAGCGCGACAAGCCCTGACATTTCGACCAATGCGTCGCCTGCCCCGAGAACCCGCCACGGCGGGTTTTCTTTTGTCGGTTCTCCATGGAAGGTCCGCTTAGTCGGCCCACGCATTTGAAACTGCAAACAGCTTCCTTCCCCCCCACGACGCGCCTCGCAGAATCTTCCGGATCCCCCGAAACAGGACCTCCGATGAGCGCCATTCTTTCTTCCGCAGCCCCTGCGCAGGACGCGCAGGGCCACGAACTCGACATCGTCCGCCAGGCCGGCCACATCGGCGCCGAGGTGCGCGGCGTGCGCCTCTCGGGTGCGCTGCAGCCCGAGGTATTCGGTGCCATCAAGGCCGCGCTGCTCAGGCACAAGGTGCTCTTCTTCCGCAGCCAGCAGCATCTGGACGATGCCCAGCAGGAGGCCTTCGGCCGCCTGTGGGGCGAGCTGGTGCCGCATCCGACCGTGCCTTCGAAAGACGGCACGCGGCTGCTGGAGCTCGACTCGCGCCATGGCGGCCGCGCCAATTCGTGGCACACCGACGTGACCTTCGAGGTTGCCTATCCGCAGGTTTCGATCCTGCGCGCGGTGGTGATCCCGGCCTATGGCGGCGACACGGTCTGGGCCAACACGGTGGCGGCCTACGAGAGCCTGCCGGACGATCTCAAGGCGTTGGCGGACCGGCTGCGCGCCATCCATGGCAACGACTACGACTACGCCGCCTCGCGCTCGCCCTCCGATCTCGACGAGAAGGGCACCAGGCGCTACAGGAGCGTGTTCACGCGCCGCCTGCTCGAGGCCGAGCACCCGGTGGTGCGCGTGCACCCCGAAACCGGTGAGCGCAGCCTGGTGCTGGGCCATTTCGTGAAGCGGCTGGCCGGCCATTCCACGCAGGACTCCGGCCATCTGCTGAGCGTGCTGCAAAGCCACGTGCATCGCCTCGAGAACACGGTGCGCTGGCGCTGGACCCAGGGCGACGTGGCGATCTGGGACAACCGGGCCACGCAGCACTACGCAATCAACGACTACGGCGACCAGCACCGCGTGGTGCGTCGCGTGACCATCGCCGGCGACGTGCCGTACGGTGTGGATGGCACCAGGAGCGTGGACCTGACCGCCCCGGCCGTGCGCGCCGCGGAGGCTGCCGGAACGGCTGCCTGAGCCCATCTTCTATAGATCGGATGGTTGTTAGGAATCGACTTTTCAGTTGTTTGAGCTTCGGCACCCGGCTCCTACAGTGGTGGTTATCGCCATCAAGGCGTATCCAACGCACAACAGGAGCCTCACAGCATGTCAGTGGAAGTTGAAGAAGAACTCGTGGTCTTGCCCGAAGCACTGGAACAGGCGCGCGCCAGGGCCGCCGAAGGAAATTGGCCTTATGCGGGCGGCGTGACGCCGCCGGTGGCATGGGAGCTGGTGCAAAAAGGCCAGGCCATGCTGGTCGATGTGCGTTCCGGCGAGGAGCGCAAGTTCGTCGGCCACGTGCCCGAGAGCCTGCATGTGGCCTGGGCCACGGGCACGGCGCTCACGCGCAATCCGCGCTTCGTGCGCGAACTCGAGGCCAAGCTGGCGAAGGAGGGCGGCAAGGATGCCGTGGCGCTGCTGCTTTGCCGCAGCGGCAAGCGCTCCGCACTGGCTGCAGAGGCGGCTGCAAAGGCCGGCTTCACGAACGTCTTCAATGTCCTCGAAGGTTTCGAGGGCGAGATCGACGAGCACCAGCACCGCGGCATCGCGGACGGCTGGCGCTTCCACAAGCTGCCCTGGGTGCAGGACTGAGCCCACCCCACACAAGACGTTCCCGGGAGAAAACACACATGGCCCATTTCGATGTAAGCGACATCGTGCGCGCGCTACATGGCGTGCGCGACGAATGGCGCGACTCGCAGCGCCGCTCGCGCGAGCCCGGCGCCCGCGAGTTTCCGTCGCGCGATGCGCTCGCGCAGATCGTCGAGTCGCTTAAAGGCGCGCTGTTTCCGATGCGGCTCGGCCCGCCGGACTTGCGCCACGAGAGCGAAGATTTCTACGTCGGCCACACGCTCGACGCAGCCCTGCAGGCGCTGCTGGCGCAGGCGCGGCTGGAACTGAACTTCAACGCGCGCCACGAGCCACGCCCCGCGAGCGAGATCGACGACACCGCCACCGAGGCCGTGCGCCGCTTCGCCAATGCACTGCCGGGTCTGCGCCGCCTGCTCGACAGCGACGTGCTCGCCGCCTACCAGGGCGACCCGGCCGCGCGCAGCGTCGACGAAGTGCTGCTGTGCTATCCCGGCGTGCTCGCGATGATCCATCACCGTCTTGCGCACGAGCTCTACAAGCTCGGGTTGCCGCTGCTGGCACGCATCGTGGCCGAGCTGTCGCATGCGCAGACCGGCATCGACATCCACCCGGGCGCGCAGATCGACGCGGGCTTCTTCATCGACCATGGCACGGGTGTCGTGATCGGCGAGACGGCCGTCATCGGCAAGCGCGTGCGGCTGTACCAGGCCGTCACGCTGGGTGCCAAGCGCTTTCCGACCGATACCGAAGGCAACCTGCAGAAGGGCCTTCCGCGGCATCCTGTGGTGGAGGACGACGTGGTGATCTACGCCGGTGCGACCATCCTCGGGCGCGTGACGCTCGGCAAGGGCGCCGTCATCGGCGGCAATGTGTGGATCACCGACGACGTGCCTCCGGGCGCGAGCGTCACGCAGGCCAGTTTGCAGAACGCACCGAAGGCAGGGGGAGCGGCATGAAAGCGTTTGTCGAAGACTTTGGCGTGACCATCCGCCAGCTGCGCGAGGACAGGGGCTGGTCGCAGGAGGAGCTGGCCGAGCGTTCCGATCTGAACCGCTCCTACGTGGGCGAGATCGAGCGCGGCCGCGTCATTCCGTCGATCGTCACGGCGCAGAAGCTCGCCACCGCGCTCGGCATCAACATGGTCGGCCTGCTCATGCGCTGCGAGCAGCTGGAGCAGTCGCGCCTTGCGCGAAGGATCAACTTGGCGGCTATAGCCTGTTGAGGGAAAACCCGTGGCCGCCGGACACTGGCGGCCACTTTTTTTCTCAACCACGGAGCCCTGATTCATGAGCGCAACAGTTGGTGGTACGACCGCCCTTGGCGACAACGCCGCAAGACAGCTGGCCAATGCCACCAAGACAGTTCCCCAACTCGAGACCATCAGCCCGCGCTGGCTGACGCACCTGCTGCAGTGGGTGCCGGTGGAGGCGGGCATCTACCGCGTCAACAAGGTCAAGAACCCGGAGTCGATCAAGGTCACCTGCACCTCGCGCGAAGAAGAAAACCAGCTGCCGCGCACCTTCGTCGACTACGAGGAGAACCCGCGCGAGCACTACCTCAATGCCGTGAGCACCGTGCTCGACGTGCACACCCGCATCTCCGACCTCTACAGCAGCCCGCACGATCAGATCAAAGAACAGCTGCGCCTGACGATCGAGACGATCAAGGAGAACCAGGAGAGCGAGCTCATCAACAACCCCGACTACGGCCTGCTGGCCCAGGTGTCGGAAGAGCAGCGCATCTTCCCGCTGACTGGCGCGCCCACGCCCGACGACCTCGACGAGCTGCTGACCAAGGTCTGGAAGGAGCCCGCCTTCTTCCTCACGCACCCGCTGGCCATTGCCGCGTTCGGCCGCGAGGCCACGCGCCGCGGCACGCCGCCGCCGACGGTGAGCCTCTTCGGCTCGCAGTTCATCACCTGGCGCGGCATTCCGCTGATTCCGTCGAACAAGGTGCCGGTGGCCGACGGCAAGAGCAAGATGCTGCTGCTGCGCGTGGGCGACAAGCGCCAGGGCGTGGTGGGCCTCTTCCAGCCCGGACTGTCGGGCGAGCAGGGCCCGGGGCTGTCGGTGCGCTTCATGGGCATCAACAACCATGCGATCGCGTCTTACCTGATCTCGCTGTACTGCTCGCTCGCGGTGCTGACCACCGACGCGCTGGCGGTGCTCGACGACGTCGAGATCGGCAAGTACCACGACTATCCCGACACCTACAAGTAAGCCGCGGTGAGCAGCAGCACTCCATCGATTCCGGGCGAGGCGCCGTTCGATCCGGCCATCCTCGCGCGCATGGCCAGCGCCATGTTCTCCGCACTGCCGGGCACGCCACCGGCCTCGCTGCCGGGCGCGGCCAGCGGGCTGGTTCCGGGCGCACAGTTTCCCGCCAACATCGCGCCGCCGGGCTCTCCACTGGCCAGCCCGGCGGGCTTCGGGCCGAGCGTGCCGGGCACGCCGATTCCACAGGGGCAGATTCCGGGCACCAACCTGCTGCCCGCGTCGCCGACCCAGCTGCCTTCGCTTGCGAACCGTGCGCCGGCTTTGCTGCCGCATGCGGTGGCGGGCAATGGCGTGCCGGACACGGTGCTATCTGTGGCGCCGGCTTTCGAGCCGCGCTCCGGTGGCTCGGTGCAGGGCGTGCCGCAGGTGAATGCGCCTGTGGCGCCGCAGGCCGCGGCCTCTCCGTTCTACTTCGTGGGCAGCAGCTACGGGCATCCGTCGGCGGGGGCGAGCGATGACATCGCGATCCACGATCCGTTCGCGGGTCTCGCGTTGCCCTCGACGACCGCGGGCGTCTCGCCGCAGAGCCCTGCCATGGCACCCGCCGGCCGCGACGCGCAGTTCTACTTCGTCGACGCGGTGCGCCTGCCCAACGGCTTCGTCACCCCGGCGAAGCCGGATCCGCGCGGACCCGACGCCGTGCCGCTGGCCGGCAGCGGCCAGCATCCGCCGTTCGACGTGCACGCCGTGCGGCGCGACTTCCCGATCCTGCAGGAACGCGTGAACGGCAGGCAGCTCGTGTGGTTCGACAACGCCGCCACCACGCACAAGCCGCAATCGGTCATTGACCGCATCGCGTACTTCTACGAGCACGAGAACTCGAACATCCACCGCGCTGCGCACGAGCTGGCCGCGCGCGCCACCGACGCCTACGAAGGCGCGCGGGAACGCGTGCGCAAGTTCATCAATGCGCCCGAGGTTGAGGAAGTGATCTTCGTGCGCGGCACCACCGAGGCCATCAACCTGGTGGCCAGAAGCTGGGGCGGGCAGCACGTGGGCGAGGGCGACGAGATCATCGTGTCGAATCTCGAGCACCACGCCAACATCGTGCCTTGGCAGCAGCTCGCCGCCGCCAAGGGCGCAAAGCTGCGCGTGATTCCGGTGGACGACTCGGGCCAGGTGCTGCTCGACGAATACCGCAGGCTGCTGAACGACCGCACGAAGATCGTCGCCGTCACGCAGGTCTCGAACGCGCTGGGCACGGTGGTACCGGTGAAGGAGATCGTCGAGCTGGCGCACCGTGCGGGCGCGAAGGCGCTGGTCGACGGAGCGCAGTCGGTCTCGCACATGCGCGTGGACGTGCAGGACATTGGCGCCGACTTTTTCGTGTTCTCCGGCCACAAGGTGTTCGGCCCGACCGGCATCGGCGTGGTGTGGGGCAAGCGCGAGGTGCTGGAAGACATGCCCCCGTGGCAGGGCGGCGGCAACATGATCGCCGACGTGACCTTCGAGAAGACGGTGTTCCAGCCGATCCCGAACAAGTTCGAGGCCGGCACCGGCAACATCGCCGACGCCGTGGGGCTGGGCGCCGCCATCGATTACGTCAACAAGATCGGCATCGAGAACATCGCGCGCTACGAGCATGACTTGCTGGTGTACGGTATGGCGCAGCTCGGCGCGATTCCGGGCGTGCGGCTGATCGGCACGGCGGCCGACAAGGCCAGCGTGATGTCATTCGTGCTCGACGGCTACACCACTGAGGAAGTGGGGCAGGCGCTGAACGAGGAGGGCATTGCGGTGCGCACGGGCCACCATTGCGCGCAGCCGATCCTCCGGCGTTTTGGTGTGGAGACGACGGTGCGGCCTTCGCTGGCCTTCTACAACACCTTCGACGAGATCGACCGGCTGGTGGCCGTGGTGCGCCGGCTGTCGTCGCAGCGTCGCGCGGGATAGATCGTCAGGGCTTCGGCGCGAGGTGGCGGTTGAAGAAGGCCGCCACCTCGGTGTTGAATGCCTTGTGGAAGGCCGTGCGGTCGAAGCCGGGCGCGTCGCGGCAGATCTCGACCTTGGCTTCGATCTGTGCCTGCGAGCACGGGGCGAGGAAGCCGAAATGCTCGGACTTCTCGGCCACATGCCATTCGGGCGCCACGGGAAGGTTGCGGCGGACGGCCGCCACGTTTTCCGGCGTGACGCCGTCGCCGCCATAGGCGGAAGCCCACAGTTCGATCGGAATCGTCACGTTCTTCAGGCCCTGGGCGTCGAAGAGCATGCTGAGCGGATCGGCGATCACGGCGGCCTTGATGCGGGTGTCGTGCGTGAGCGGCGTGGCCAGAAGGTCCCGGAATCTCTGCTTCATCCATCCGCACTCCGCGCTTTCCGGCGCCCTTGCGCAGGGGGATGAGGGCAGGGGCGGCAGCCGTTCGAAGTCCGGGCGCGCTCCTGCGAGCACGAGGCCCGTGTAGCCGCCCCGGGAGAAACCATGGAAACCGATCTGGTCGGCGGCGATCCTGTCGTGCGCGGGCCACTGCTGGAGCATGTGGTCGATCAGGCGCTTGATGTCGGTGGTGCGCGTCGCGAGTGCGGAGATCCTGTCGTTGGGGCCGCCGCGGATCTGGAAGTTGTCTTCCGAATGGCTGATGGCCGCGACGATGAAGCCCGCGTCGGCCAGCGCCTGTGCCGTGTCGTGGTGGCCGAGGAAGGAGCCGCCGTAGCCGTGCGAGATCACGATCAGCGGCAGATGCGCGCCCGGCGGGAGCGGGCAGTCCCGCACTCCCTGGATCGTGGTGCGGCCGAGCCTGATCTCGCCAGCGGGCGCAGCGCAGGGCGTCCACACGGCACCCTGCATCGCCGGGCCCTCGCGGTCGGCGGGAATCTCGATGGTGCTGAAGCCGGCGGCATGGGCGAGCGTGGCCGTGAGGCAGGCGGCGGCGAGGCAGAGAGTGCGAAGGAGGCTCATGCGCGGCAGTGTGCTGCTCTTCGCCGTGGGCCGCTTAGCAGACTTTGCTGTGTTCGCGGGGCCCGGGAAGCAGCGCGCTATGCTCCATGACTGTCAAAACATTGTTGCTCGCCTTCGAATGTCCTTGTCCCAAGCTTCTTCCTCCGTGCCTCAGGCTGCCGACGAATCCTGCGACGTGCTGGTCGTCGGCGGAGGCCCCGCCGGCTCGACCATCGCCGCGCTGCTGGCGCGGCAGGGCCGCAAGGTGGTGTTGCTCGAGAAGGCGCACCACCCGCGCTTTCACATCGGCGAATCGCTGCTGCCGGCGAACGTGGAGCTGTTCGAGAAGCTCGGCGTGCGCGACCAGGTCGAGAAGATCGGCATGCCCAAGTTCGGCATCGAATTCGTCTCGCCCGAGCACGAGCACCGCAGCTACGTGGACTTCGCCGAGGGCCTGGACAAGTCGCTCGACTCCGCCTGGCAGGTGCGCCGCTCGGAGCTCGACGAGCTGCTGTTCCGCAACGCGGCCACCTGCGGCGCGCAGGCCATCGAGGGCTGCAAGGTGCGCGACGTGGCCTTCGATGCCGACGGCGCCACGGTCAAGGCCGAGATGGATGACGGCGCGCGCCGCAACTGGCGCGCCCGCTTCGTGGTCGACGCCACCGGCCGCGACACGCTGCTGGCCAACAAATTCCGCTGCAAGGAAAAGAACCCCGACCACAACAGCACCGCGCTCTTCGGCCACTTCACCAATGCCGAGCGGCTCGAAGGCAAGAAGGAAGGCAACATCAGCATCTGCTGGTTCCCGCACGGCTGGTTCTGGTTCATTCCGCTGGCCGACGGCACCACCAGCGTGGGCGCCGTGTGCTGGCCGTACTACCTGAAGACGCGCGACAAGCCGCTCAAGGAATTCTTCTACGACACCATCGCCACCTGCCCGGTGCTGGTCGACCGCCTGAAGAACGCCACGCTGGTCGACGACGCGGTGCATGCCACCGGCAACTTCTCGTACTCGAGCACCCATGCCACCGGCGACCGCTACCTGATGCTGGGCGACGCCTTCACCTTCATCGACCCGATGTTCTCCTCAGGCGTGTACCTCGCGATGCACAGCGCCTTCGACGGTGCAGAGCTGGTTGCAACGGCGCTTGACCGGCCGGCCGGGTTGGCGGCCGCGCGCAAGGGCTTCGAGGCCATGATGCGCAAGGGGCCGCGCGAGTACTCGTGGTTCATCTACCGCGTGACCAACCCGACCATCCGCGAGATGTTCATGTACCCGGGCAATCCGTTCCGCGTGAAGGAAGGACTGATGACGCTGCTGGCCGGCGACATCTACCGTGGCACGCCGTCGCGCGGGCCGATCGGCATGTTCAAGGTGCTGTACTACCTCATCTCGGTTTCGCACCTGCGGCGAACGTGGGAGGGGTGGAAGCGGCACCGCTTCAACATCCGCGACATGGGGATGCTGAAGGGCGAAACCATCCTCAAGTCGGACTGAGTGCCAGCGCGACGGCGTGCGCGGTGCCCGGCCCGGGGCTGCTGAGCACGTCGATGCCGAGGTCGGACAACGCATCGGCCACGGGAGTCATCGAAGCCTGCGCCAGAACCACGACATCGGCCTTGTCCGCTGCGGCGCGGATCGAGCGGGCCAGGGTCTCGATGTAGCGCGCGCTGTCGCCGGCTTCGAAATGCGGCCACGCATCCTCGACCAGCAGGGTCGAGGGCTGCACCTCGACGCCCGCGTCTTTCGCAGCGGAAAAAACCAGCTCCCTTGTCGGCGCGAGCGTGCTTTCGAGCGCCGCCACGATCAGCACGCGCGGGCCTGAGCGTACCGCGAGCTCGGCCATGGCGCGGTCGATGCGCAGGGCCTGGAACGCATCGCCCGTCGGTGTCCGCTCGGCGATGGCGCCGATGGTCGAGCAGGTGCACACGACTACCTTCTCGCCGCCAGAGGCCGCTTCGCGCATGGCGTTGTGGACGCGGGCGATCAGGCCCGCGTGCGCCACCCCGAGGGCGCGCGCATCGGCCAGCAGGTCTTCGCGCACCACGTGGCGTGCATGCAGGCCGGGCGCGATTTCGTTCACCAACCGCTCGAAGGTCGGCACATGCACCTGTGCCGTATGCAGGAAGGCCAGCGCGCCGCGCATGGCCTCAGGCGTTCGCCGCGGTGCGGGCGCGCCGTGCCTCGTAGGCCTTGAGGTGCACGTACGCCGTGCGCAGCACCGTCGGCACCGGCGAGTTGCCGGGAGCGGCCCGGCCCAGCAGGTCGCCGACGATGTGATCGGCCTCCACGGCAGCGCCGCGCGCCATGTCCTTGTACATCGACGCCGTCATCGGGGAGCCGGCGGCCGTGATGATGGCGCGGCCGCGCTGCACGGCGGCGGGGCGAGGCGCGAAGCCGTTGTGGGCGGCGATGGCGCAGCACTCGTCGAAGATCGACAGTGCCACGTCCTGTCCGCCGGCGGCCACGATGTCGCCGATGGAGGCGTGCATCAGGCTGGTGAGGCCGGCCGCCGAGGCGATGAAGACCCACTTCTCCCACATGTCCTGCGAGATGTTCTCGCTGGCGGTGGCGTCGAACTTCGCGCCGGCGAACTGCGCCGCGATGGCATCGACACGGGCCGAGCGGCCGCCCGCGCGTTCGCCGAAGCTCAGGCCGTGCATGTCGTTGAGGTGCTGCACGCGGCCTTCGTCGTCGAGCGTCGCGGAGATCATGCACAGGCCGCCCAGCACGCGCTCGCCGCCGAAGCGCCCGGCCAGCCGGTCGATGTGGCTCATGCCGTTGAGCAGCGGGAGGATCACGGTGTCGGGGCCGACGGCGGGCGCGAACGAGTCCATCGTCGAATCGAGGTCGTAGGCCTTGCTGCCGACCACGATCACGTCGTAGGGGCCGTCGATGTTGTCGGCGAGTACGTGCCTGGGAGTGGGCAGGTTCAAGTTGCCGAAGGGGCTCTGCACCACCAGCCCGGTCTTCGCGAGCTGCGCCGCGCGGCGCGGGCGCAGCAGGAAGGTGACGTCGCGTCCCGCCTCCAGCAGACGGCCGCCGAAATAACCACCGAGTGCGCCGGCACCCACCACCAGAAATCTCATCGCGCTTCGCTCCTGAGTCAGACAGACACAAAAAAAGATCGGAGGCGATGATGCCCGGGATCGCCGGCGCGTGCTTCAGGCCGGCGCCTTCTCCAGCAGCCGTCGGCGGGCAAACGGCGAGAGGTCGAGCGCGCTCTTGCGCCCCAGCACGTGGTCGGCGATGGCGTCGCCAAGCCCGGCCGAGTGCTTGAAGCCATGGCCGGAGCAGGCCGAGACGACGAGCACGCCGGGCAGGCCGTCGAGCGCGTCGATCACGAAGCGGCGGTCGGGTGTCACGGTGTACATGCAGGCGCGGGCCTTGAGGGCGCGGCCGCCGATCTGCGGGAAGCGGCCGGCCACGCGGTCGCGGTACATGGCGGCGGTTTCTTCCGCGCTCACGTTACGGTCGATGGTGTCCGGCGTGGTGGCGGCCACGTACTGTTCGGTCGCCACCTTGAGCGCCGGCTGCGACGGGTCGGAGGCCGGGAAGCCGTACATGTAGTCTTCCGGGCCGTCGCCGAACATCCAGATGAAGATGGGAAAGCGCCCGGGCGCGAAGTCTTCGGTGGCGCTGCCGGTGTCGAACCAGTGCATCACCTGGCGGTGCACGGAGAAATCGGCCTGCCAGTCGGCCCGGGCCTGCGTGCCCAGGAAGGCCGGCAGCCATGCACCGGCCGACACCACGACGCGGTCGGCTGTGAAGCTCGCGGTGGCCGTGCGCACGCGCAGAACGTCGCCGTTGCCTACAGGCTCGACGGCTTCCACGCGTTCGTTGGTGCGAATCTGCGCACCGGAGGCGCGGGCCACGGCCAGCTGGGCGCCGATGGCGTCCTCGGGCCGCACGAAGCCGGCCTCGGGCTCGAAGTAGCCGATCTCGTCGCCCTGCAGGTTGAACTGCGGAAAGCGTGCGCGGATGCCGGCCGCATCGAGCACTTCGTGCGCGATGCCGAAGCGCTCGGCGCAGGCGATGGTGCGGCGCACGAAGTCGGACTTGCCGTGGTGCTCGGCGACACGGTCGCGCGGCGCGAGGATCAGGCCGCCGGTGGTGGTCATGAGCGGCTTGCCGGTGCGCGCCTCGAGCTCGCGCCAGATGGCGTGCGAGCGCTGCACGAAGGGCACGTACTCATCGCCTTCGCCGATGGCCAGCCGCGTGATGCGCGAGTCGCCATGCGAGGAGCCGAGGTCGTGCGGCGGGGAGAACTGGTCGATGCCCAGCACGCGTGCGCCGCGCTGCGAGAGCTGGTAGAGCGTGGCGGCGCCGAGTGCGCCGAGACCGACGACGATGACGTCGTAGTGGGAGGATGACTGGGTCACTGATGCGTCCTGCGCTTCGATGAGGTTGGAGGTGCGCAACATCTTGCCGCCGTTCGCGCAGGGCCGCATGAACTTTTCCAGAAAAGGTCTTGAGCGCTTCGCATAATCGCGTTCGTCATTTCCGACCCCCTCATCAAAGGAGCTTCACCCATGGCCCAGACCCGGATCGCTGTCATCGTCGGCAGCCTGCGCAAGGATTCGTACAACCACAAGCTGGCCCTCGCGCTCGCGCACCTCGCGCCCTCGGACTTCACCTTCGAAACCCTGCGCATCGACGACCTGCCGCTGTACAACCAGGACGACGATGGCAACCAGGCGCCCGCAGTGAAGCGCCTGAAGACCGAGATCGCGGCGGCCGACGGCCTGCTGTTCGTCACCCCCGAATACAACCGCTCGATTCCCGGCGTGCTGAAGAACGCCATCGACCATGCCTCGCGCCCCTACGGCCAGAGCGCCTGGGCGGGCAAGCCGGCCGGCGTGGTCGGCATCTCGGTGGGCGCCATCGGTACCGCGCTGGCGCAGCAGCACCTGCGCAACATCCTGGCGTACCTCGACGTGCCCACGCTGGGCGCGCCCGAAGTGTTCCTGCAGGCCAAGGAAGACCTGTTCGACGACAAGGGCCACATCGGCAATGAAGGCTCGAAGAAGTTCCTGCAGGGCTGGATGGACAAGTACGTCGCGTGGGTCAAGAGCCACTCGGCCTGAGCCACACGCCCCACAAAGCAAAAAAGCCGCCCTTGCCGGGCGGCTTTTTTGTTTGCGCGGAAGACGCTCAGGCTGCGATCGCGGCGTCGCGCTGGTTCGCGGCTTCGGCCGTCGCCACCAGGATGTCGGCACGGGCCGATGCCAGGGCGCTGTTGCGGGCTTCGTCGCCCATCGCCACGCCCTCGGCGCGCACGATGCGCACGTCGGTGATGCCGAAGAAGCCGAAGACTGCCTTGAGGTAGCTCTCCTGGTGTTCCATGGCCTGGCCGCCTTCGCTGGTCGAATAGACGCCACCGCGGCTGGAGGCGACGATGATGGTCTTGCCGCCGGCCAGGCCCACGGGGCCCTTGTCGGTGTACTTGAAGGTGCGGCCGACCTGGCCGAGGCGGTCGATCCAGGCCTTCAGCTGCGTCGGGATCGAGAAGTTGTAGAACGGCGTGCCGATGACGACCACGTCCGAGGCCAGGAACTGGCTCACCAGCTTTTCGGACAGAGCGTTCTCGCGCACCTGGGCTTCGGTGGGCTGGGCCTGCACGCCGATCTTGATGCCCAGCGCGTCGGCACCGAAGTGCGAGGGAGCGTCGACGGCCAGGTCGAGGTATTCGACGGCGGTGTCGGGATGGGCGGCGCGCCATGCGGTCACGACTTCGGCCGAGAGCAGGCGCGAGGTCGAGTTGGTGCCGAGGATGCTGGAGTCGATGTGGAGCAGCTTCATTTCAATCAATCACTTTCTGTGTTGGCTGTCGGCGCTCAATGTGGCCGGCGGATGTGAGAATTCTATTTTTCGACCGAGTGGGTGATAAGTAGCCAAAAATTGCCTAGATCGTTCCATCTGCAGGACAATGACTGCCATGCAAGACCTCAACGACATGGTTTTCTTCGCCGAAGTGGCCGAGCGCGGCGGCTTCGCGGCCGCCAGCCGGGCACTCGGCATTCCCAAGTCGCGCCTCTCGCGCCGCGTGGCCGACCTGGAAGAGCGACTGGGCGTGCAACTGATGCAGCGCAGCACCCGCCGCCTGTCGCTCACGCCGGCCGGCGAGATCTATCTGCGGCACTCGTCCGCCATGCGCGACGCGGCGCAGGCGGCGGCCGAGGCAGTTGCGCAGGTCCAGACCGAGCCCAGCGGGCTGGTGCGGCTGAGCTGCCCGGTCACCATTGCGCACAGCGGGCTGGCGCAGCTGATGCCGGTCTTCATGGAGCGCTATCCGGCGGTGCGCATCGACATACGGGTGATCAACCGGCCGGTCGACCTGATCGGGGAGGGCATCGACATCGCACTGCGCGTGCGCCCCGTCATAGAAGACAGCACGGTGCTGGTGGCCAAGACCTTCGGCTACAGCCGCGGCGTGCTGGTGGCTAGCCCGGTGCTGCTGGCGCGGCACGGCCCGGTGCAGACGGTGGCCGACCTGGCAAAGCTGCCCACGGCGGCCATGTCGGTCAACGGGGAAGGGCGCAGCGACTGGCGGCTGGAAGGCCCCGACGGCGAGAGCCTTGTTCATTCGCACACCCCGCATTACGTGGCGGACGACCTGGCCACGCTGCAGCTCGGCGCAATAGGCGGCATCGGCGCAACCATGCTGCCCGACTACATGTGCCGTGCCGACGTGGAGGCCGGCCGGCTGGTGCGGCTGCTGCCCGGCTGGGGGCCGCCGCCGGTGGTGGCGCACATGGTGTTTCCGGCACGGCGGGCGCTGGTGCCGGCGGTGCGCAAGCTGATCGACTTCCTGATGGAGCACCTGCAGAGCGCCGACATGCAGATGTTCTAGGGCTCGGGAGGAGTCGTTATGCGGAAAACGTCATATCCAAACAAGCAGATATTCGTTTGGCATTGAAGCAAGGGTTCGCACAATCCGGGGCTCCCATCCAATCCAGGAGCGACCATGGCTACTCTGCGACTCGGCGACACCGCCCCCAATTTCACTCAGGATTCCAGCGAAGGCCCCATCGACTTCTACCAGTGGGCCGGCGATTCGTGGGTCGTGTTCTTCTCGCATCCGGCCGACTTCACGCCCGTGTGCACCACCGAGCTTGGCAAGACCGCGGCACTGTCGGGCGAATTCGCCAAGCGCGGCGTGAAGCCCATCGCGCTGAGCGTCGACCCGGCCACCAAGCACAAGGAATGGATCGGCGACATCAACGACACGCAGAACACCACGGTCAACTTTCCCATCATCGCGGACGCCGACCGCAAGGTTTCCGACCTGTACGACCTGATCCACCCGAACGCCTCGGCCACGGCCACCGTTCGCAGCGTGTTCATCATCGACCCGAAGAAGGTCATCCGCACCACCATCACCTACCCGGCGTCGACCGGTCGCAACTTCGACGAGATCCTGCGCGTGATCGACTCGCTGCAGCTCACCGACAGCCACAAGGTCGCCACCCCCGTGAACTGGAAGGACGGCGACGACGTGGTCATCATCCCGGCCATCCAGGACCCGGCCGAGCTGGCGGAACGCTTCCCCAAGGGCTTCAAGGCCGTGCGCCCGTACCTGCGCATCACGCCGCAGCCGAACAAGTAAGCGGGCAGGACAGCGTCGTCATGCAGACCCGCGTCGTCATCGTGCCCGGTTGGCGCGACTCCGGGCCCGGCCACTGGCAGAGCCTGTGGGAGGAGCGCATTCCGGGCGCCGCGCGCGTGGTGCAGGACGACTGGGCCTCGCCCAAGCGCGAAGCATGGGTCTCGACGCTGGCGAAGCTGATCCTCGACAGCCCCGGCCCGGTGGTGATCGCGGCGCACAGCCTGGGTTGCATCGCCACGGCCCACCTGCCTCCCGAGGCCGCGGCCCGCATCCAGGGCGCGTTGCTGGTCGCACCCGCCGACCCCGAGCGCCGCGCCGTGCTCTCCGACTTCGCGCCCGTGCCGTACGCCGCGCTGCCGTACCGCAGCATCGTGGTGGCCAGCAGCAACGATCCGTACTGCCCGATCCGTCTTGCCGGCGCGTATTCGCGCGCCTGGGGCAGCGAGTTCGTGCGGATGCAGAATGCGGGCCACATCAACATCGATTCGGGGCACGGAGACTGGCCGCTGGGCTTAGCCTTGCTCCAGTCTTTGACCGACGAGCCCGCCGCATGGTCGGCGGGCCGTGAATTTTCAGAAAACCTGGCAACCACATGACTTCCAGAATCAAGACCTTCGTCGCCGTGCTCGCGCTGGCGTCCTCCGCACTCGCCGGCAGCACCGCCTTCGCGCAAGGCACCGGGCTGCTGAACGCCTCCTACGACGTGGCCCGCGAGTTCTACAAGGACTACAACGCGGCCTTCGTGGCGCACTACAAGAAGGCGACCGGCAAGGACGTGAAGATCGACCAGTCGCATGGCGGCTCCAGCGCGCAGGCCCGCGCGGTGGCCGACGGCCTCGACGCCGATGTGGTCACGATGAACACCTCCACCGACATCGACTTCCTCGCCAACGCCGGCGTGGTCGCCAAGGACTGGAACAAGAAATTCCCCGAGAACGCAGCGCCGACCACGTCGACCATGCTGTTCCTGGTGCGCAACGGCAACCCCAAGGGCATCAAGGACTGGGACGACCTGGTCAAGCCCGGCGTGCAGGTCGTGATCGTCAACCCCAAGACCGGCGGCAACGGCCGCTACGCCTACCTGGCCGCCTGGGGCTACATCAAGAAGAAGGGCGGCACCGACGCCCAGGCCGCCGAGTTCGTCGGCAAGCTGTTCAAGAACGTGCCTGTGCTGGCGCGCGGCGGCCGCGACGCGACCACCGCCTTCCTGCAACGCAACATCGGCGATGCGCTGATCACCTTCGAATCGGAAGTGGTGTCCATCGACCGCGAATTCGGCACCGGCAAGGTCGACTCTGTCTACCCGTCGATCAGCATCGTGGCCGAGAACCCGGTGGCCGTGGTCGAGCGCACCGTCGCCAAGAAGGGCACCGGCGAACTCGCCAAGGCTTACCTCGACTGGCTGTATTCCGAAGAAGCGCAGGAAATCGCCGCCAAGCACGCGCTGCGTCCGCGCTCGCAAGCCGTACTCAAGAAGTACGCCTCGACCTTCAAGCCGCTGCAACTCTTCACGGTGCAGGAACTGTTCGGCAGCCTCGGCGAAGCGCAGAAGGTGCACTTCAATGACGGCGGCCAGTTCGACAAGCTGTATACGCCCGGCGGCAAGTAAATGAGCGGCGCTGTTACTTCGGCGCTCCCGTCCGCGGGAGCGCCTTTTTCGCGTGCCAACCGGGCAGGGGGCGCCAAGCGCGTGCTGCCCGGTTTCCACATCACGCTCGGCTTCTCGATTCTTTACCTGAGCCTGATCGTGCTGATCCCGCTGTCGGCGCTGGTCTTCAAGACCTTCACGCTGAGCTGGGAGCAATTCTGGGTGGCCGTGACCGCACCTCGCGTGATGGCCTCGTACCGCCTGACCTTCGGCGCATCGCTGTTCGCGGCCATCGTGAATGCGGTGTTCGGCCTGCTGGTGGCCTGGGTGCTGGTGCGCTACAAGTTTCCGGGCAAGCGCATCGTCGATGCGCTGGTCGACCTGCCTTTCGCGCTGCCGACTGCCGTGGCCGGCATTTCGCTGACCGCGCTGCTCGCGGGCAACGGATGGGTCGGGCAGCTGCTCGAGCCGCACGGCATCAAGCTGGCATTCACGCCGGCGGGCGTGGTCATCGCGCTGATCTTCATCGGGCTGCCCTTCGTGGTGCGCACGGTGCAGCCGGTGCTCGAAGACGCCGAGAAAGAGCTGGAAGAAGCCGCCACCTCGCTGGGCGCGACGCGCCTGCAGACCTTCACCAAGGTGATCTTCCCGTCGATCGGGCCTGCGCTGTTCACCGGTTTTGCCATGGCGTTCGCGCGCGCCATCGGCGAGTACGGCTCGGTGATATTCATCGCGGGCAACATGCCGATGATCTCGGAGATCACGCCGCTCATCATCATCGGCAAGCTGGAGCAATACGACTACGCGGGCGCCACTGCCGTTGCGCTGGTGATGCTGGTCATTTCGTTCATCCTGCTGCTGGTCATCAACGGCCTGCAGGCATGGCAGCGTCGCCGCGCGGGAGCCTGACATGAGCGCACCATCCAAAGTCATTCGCCGCGCGCAGGCCGGCACCACCGAATCCGCCTGGGTGCGCTGGACGCTGATCGGCCTTGCGCTCGGGTTCATGTTCCTGTTCCTCGTGCTGCCGCTGGCCGCCGTGGCAACCGAGGCGCTGCGCAAGGGCCTCAACGCCTACCTCGACGCGCTGAAGGAGCCCGACGCCTGGAGCGCCATCCGCCTCACGTTGATCACGGCCGCCATCGCGGTGCCGATGAACCTCGTGTTCGGTGTGGCCGCGGCATGGGCCGTCGCCAAGTTCGAGTTCCGCGGCAAGGCCTTTCTCACCACGCTGATCGACCTGCCGTTCGCGGTGTCGCCGGTGGTGGCGGGCCTGATCTACGTGCTGGTGTTCGGCGCGCAGGGCTGGCTCGGTCCGTGGCTGGCCGAGCACGACATCAAGATCATCTTCGCCGTGCCCGGCATCGTGCTGGCCACCGTGTTCGTGACCTTTCCGTTCATCGCGCGCGAACTCATTCCGCTGATGCAGGCACAGGGCACCGACGAGGAACAGGCCGCCATCGTGCTCGGCGCGACCGGCTGGCAGACCTTCTGGCGCGTGACGCTGCCCAACATCAAGTGGGGCCTGCTGTACGGCGTGATCCTGTGCAACGCGCGCGCCATGGGCGAGTTCGGCGCGGTGTCGGTGGTGTCTGGCCACATCCGCGGCCAGACCAACACCATGCCGCTGCACGTGGAAGTGCTCTACAACGAATACCAGTCGGTGGCCGCGTTCGCCGTGGCCTCGCTGCTGGCGATCCTGGCGCTGGTCACGCTGGTGATCAAGTCGGTCATCGAGTGGCGCCACGAGCGCGAGATGAAAGCCATTGCCGAGCTGCCCCCGGAACGGCCCCCTGAAACCACGGCGGCCTGAGCCTGAGAGAGAAGAAATCATGAGCATCGAAATCCGCAACATCAGCAAGCAGTTCGGCGATTTCCGCGCGCTGCGCGACGTGAGCCTCGACGTCGATTCGGGCGAACTGGTCGCTCTGCTCGGCCCCTCGGGCTGCGGCAAGACCACGCTGCTGCGCATCATCGCGGGGCTGGAGACGGCCGACACCGGCAGCATCCTGTTCTCGGGCGAGGACACCACCGACGTGCACGTGCGCGAGCGGCAGGTGGGCTTCGTGTTCCAGCACTACGCGCTGTTCCGCCACATGACCGTGTTCGAGAACGTGGCCTTCGGCCTGCGCGTGAAGCCGCGCAAGGAGCGCCCGAGCGACGCGCAGATCAAGGCCAAGGTGACCGACCTGCTTAAGCTCGTACAGCTCGACTGGCTGGCCGACCGCTACCCGTCGCAGCTCTCGGGCGGCCAGCGCCAGCGCATTGCGCTGGCCCGCGCGCTGGCGGTGGAGCCCAAGGTGCTGCTGCTCGACGAACCCTTCGGCGCGCTCGACGCCAAGGTGCGCAAGGAACTGCGCCGCTGGTTGCGCCGGCTGCACGACGAATTGCACGTCACATCGATCTTCGTCACGCACGACCAGGAAGAAGCGCTCGAAGTGGCCGACCGCGTGGTGGTCATCAACAAGGGGCAGATCGAGCAGGTCGGCTCGCCGCAGGAGGTGTGGGACCAGCCGGCCAGCCCGTTCGTCTACGGCTTCCTGGGCGACGTGAATCTCTTCCACGGCCGTGCCGACAACGGCGCGGTGCGGCTCGACGGCATGCGCCTCGAGTCGCCCGAGCACAGCGAGGCGCGCGATGCCAAGGCGCGCGCCTACGTTCGCCCGCATGACATCGACGTGACACGCTACGTGACCGGTGCCTCGGGCATCGTCGCCACGCTGTCGCGCGCGATCGTCGTCGGACCCATCGCGCGGCTGGAACTTGAGCCCACGGAATCGAATCCAGATAATCCGGGCTCCGGAACCATCATCGAAGCGCAACTCCCTGCGCAACAGTTCCGCGACCTGGGCTTGAAGGAAGGCGACACCGTCGTCGCTAATCCACGCAAGGCCAGGGTGTTCGTAGAAGAAGATTGGGTATCTCCTTGATCGCTTGGTACTTCGGCGCGCCGCGCCGCGCGTTTGGTCTGATCTGCCTTGCCTGCGTCCTGATGCTGGCTTTCGGGCTCTACCTGCAGCACGTGGTCGGGCTCGAACCCTGTCCCATGTGCATCGTCCAGCGTTATGCGCTGGTGCTGGTGGCGCTGTTCACCGGGCTGGCTGGCGTGTTCCGCAACGTGGGCCTTCGAGCCCTGAGCGGAGTGCTCGCGTTGGTGGCGGCGGTGGGCGGTGCCTACACGGCAGCCTCGCAGAGCTGGCTGCAGTGGTATCCGCCCGAAGTCGTGTCCTGCGGGCGCGACCTCTACGGAATGATCGAGACCTTCCCGCTGAAGCGCGCGCTGCCGATGATCTTCCGCGGCGGCGGCGACTGCTCGAAGATCGACTGGTCGCTGTTCGGCCTGACGCTGGCGAACTGGTCGTTCATCGCGTTCGTGGTGTTGTCGCTGCTGCTGATCACGCTGCTGCTTCGTTCGCGACGCGCGCGCTGAGCATTCCCGCCCGCCGTTCTGAAGCCGCCCCCGGCCGAGGGCGGCTTTTTCACATCGCCGGGTTCAGTTGTACCAACCCTGGCCAGAGAAGCCGCAGGTCAATTCCTGGATCAGGCTGCGCCAATACCAGCGGCTCGCGCAACTGTCGGCGATTGCGGTGTTCACCGGCTGATCCATTTCCGGCTTGGCCGGTGCAACCAGGCTCAGCAGGTCTTGCCGGGCCGATGCCTCTTCCATCTTGATCTTCGATGCAGGCGCGCCGACGCTGGCGATGATGCCCGTCGTCTGCAGCGCGTCGCTGTCCTGCGGCGTATGGGCCGCTCCCGCGGTGCCGCTGAATGCCAGCAGCGTTGCAACCGCGCCTGCCAGTGCTGCGTTGCGCAGCAGCGTGTTCGACTGTTTGAATTTCATGGTCGTTTCCCTTCCTTGAACTTTCGGTTTATGCACGGCAACAGGCCGTGCAATCGAAAAATTTAGGCCACCGGAAAGCGCCGTGACAGTGCAGAAAGTCACGCTCTCGTAACGCTGCGAATCGGTTTGTCGCCAGGCCACGGGGCTTTAAAGAATCTTCAGTAAACGCGGCTAGGATGACATCGGACCCCCTGGTTCCTTGCCACTTTTGCGCAGCCTGTCCGCCACGCAACGTCACTCCGGTTCCCCCCGCATGCCCACTATCCAACCCCGGCGATCACGCAAACTTGTCATCGGCATTGCCGTTCTCGTCGTGCTGGCGGTCATCGCCTCCTTCTGGCTGAGCCCGGCCAGAAAGGTCGAATACCTCACTGCCACCGTGCAGCGCACCGACCTCGAGAACGCCGTGCTGGCCACCGGCGTGCTGCAGGCGCTCAAGCAGGTGGAGGTGGGGGCGCAGGTGAGCGGCCAGCTCAAGTCGCTGAAGGTGGTGCTCGGGCAGACGGTGAAGAAGGGCGACTGGCTGGCCGAGATCGACCCCGTCATCTCGCAGAACACCTTCGCGCAGGAACAGGCCAAGCTCGACAACCTGCAGGCGCAGAGGCTCGCGAAGGAAGTACGTGTCAAGCAGGCGCAGCTCACCTGGACGCGCCAGCAGGAAATGCTCGCGCAGGACGCGGCCGCGAAGCAGGACATGGAAAGCGCCGACGCCGAGCTGCGCGCGCTGCGTGCCGACGCGGTGTCGCTGGAGGCGCAGATCCGCCAGCAGAAGCTGGCCGTGGCCTCGGCGCAGCAGAACCTCTCGTACACGCGCATCGTCGCGCCCATCGACGGCGACGTGGTTTCCATCAACACGCTCGAAGGGCAGACAGTGGTCGCCGCCTTCCAGGTGCCCACGCTGATGAAGCTGGCCGACCTCTCGACCATGACCGTCAAGGCGCAGGTGTCCGAGGCCGACGTGGTGCGCGTGAAGCCGGGGCAGCCGGTGTACTTCACCATCCTCGGCGACCCCGACAAGCGCTACCACGGCACGTTGCGCTCGGTGCAGCCCTCGCCCGAGAAGATCAACAACGCCGTGTTCTTCAACGCATTGTTCGACGTGCCCAACCCCGACCGCACGCTGCGCGTGGACATGACGGCCCAGGTCGCCATCCTGCTGGGCGAGGCGAAGCAGGCTCTGACCGTGCCGCTCACGGCGCTGGGCACGCGCGACAAGGACGGCCGCCAGGAAGTGCGCGTGCTCAAGGCCGACCAGACCGTGGAAACGCGGAAGGTGCGCGTCGGCATCGCCAACAACTTCCAGGCGCAGGTGCTCGAAGGTCTGAAGGAAGGCGACAACGTCATCACTGGCGATGCTTCGGCGGTGCTGGAGCGTGGCGAGACCGGCGACAACGGCAACGGCGGCGGACGGGGCAAGCGCTGATGACGCAGGAGCCGAAGACGCCACTGCTGGCCCTGCGCGGCATCGGCCGCAGCTTTCCCTCGGGCGAGCAGGAAGTGCAGGTGTTGAAGGACGTGAACCTCGACATCGGCAACGGGGAAATGCTGGCCATCGTCGGCGCCTCGGGCTCCGGCAAGTCGACGCTGATGAACATCCTCGGCTGCCTCGACCGGCCGAGCACGGGCACCTACACCGTCTCGGGCCAGGACGTGGGCGCGCTCGACAGCGATGCGCTGGCCGAGCTGCGCCGCGAGCACTTCGGCTTCATCTTCCAGCGCTACCACCTGATGCAGCACCTGACGGCGACCGGCAACGTCGAGGTGCCCGCCGTGTACGCGGGCACCGACGGCCAGGCACGCGACTCGCGTGCACGCCAGCTGCTCGAGCGGCTGGGGCTGGGCGACCGCACCGAGCACCGGCCCAGCCAGTTGTCGGGCGGCCAGCAGCAGCGCGTGAGCATTGCGCGCGCGCTCATGAACGGCGGGCAGGTGATCCTGGCCGACGAGCCCACCGGCGCGCTCGACAGCCGCAGCGGCCAGGAGGTGATCGGCATCCTGCGCGAGCTGCATGCGCAGGGCCACACGATCATCATCGTGACGCACGACATGCAGGTGGCAAGCTGCACCGAACGCATCATCGAGATTGCCGACGGCGTGATCGTGGGCGACCGGCCCAACGTGCCGACCGTGATGGAGCCGACGCACGAAGTGCGGGCGAGCGCGGCGCCGCCTGCAGCGATGACCAGGCCCAGGCTGGGCATCGCGCACTTCAGCACCGGCTGGTCCCGTTTTGCCGAAGCCTTCCGCATGGCATGGCGCTCGATGATGGCGCACCGCATGCGCACGGCGCTCACCATGCTGGGCATCATCATCGGCATCACCTCGGTGGTGTCGATCGTGGCCATCGGGGAGGGCGCCAAGCGCTACGTGCTGTCGGACATCCGCGCCATCGGCACCAACACGCTCGACGTGTACCCGGGCCGCGATTTCGGCGACGACAAGGCCACGAGCATCCGCACGCTCATACCCTCCGACCTCGATGCCATCGCGGCGCAGCCCTACGTGCACAGCGTGACGCCCACGACCTCGCGCAGCCTGCGGCTGCGCTACCGCAGCGTGGACATCAACGGCACGGTGAACGGCGTGAGCGACAGTTTCTTCCGCGTGCGCGACATGCAGATGGCCAGCGGCGCGGCCTTCACCACCTCCGACGTGCGCCATCAGTCGCAGGTGGTCGTGATCGACCAGAACACGAAGCGCAAGCTGTTTCCCGACGGCACCGAGCCGGTGGGCAAGATCATCCTGGTGGGAAGCCTGCCGTGCACGGTGATCGGCGTGGCGCAGGAGAAGAAGACGGTGTTCGGCGACGGCAACAAGTCGCTCAACATCTGGCTGCCCTACAGCACCGGCGCGAGCCGCCTCTTCGGGCAGCAGCACTTCGACAACATCACGGTGCGCATCCGCGACGACCAGCCCACCAAGGCGGCCGAGGACAGCATCGTCAAGCTGCTCACGCTGCGCCATGGCACCAAGGATTTCTTCACCTTCAACATGGACAGCATCGTCAAGACGGCGGAGCGCACCAGCCAGTCGCTCACGCTGCTGCTGTCGCTCATCGCGGTGATCTCTCTGGTGGTGGGCGGCATCGGCGTGATGAACATCATGCTGGTGTCGGTGACCGAGCGCACGCGCGAGATCGGCATCCGCATGGCGGTGGGCGCGCGCCAGAGCGACGTGCTGCAGCAGTTCCTGACCGAGGCGGTGCTGGTGTGCCTGGTGGGCGGCCTGATCGGCGTGACGCTCTCGTACGGCATCAGTTTCCTGTTCTCGCTTCTCGTCAAGCAATGGCAAATGATCTTCTCCATCGGCGCCGTGGTTTCGGCATTTCTCTGCGCGTCGCTGATCGGCGTGCTGTTCGGCTACCTGCCGGCGCGCAACGCGGCGCGGCTGGACCCCATCGAGGCGCTGGCTCGTGAGTAGGGCGCGTCTTCTGTCCGCGGTGGCCGCAGCCGTGCTGGCGCTCGGCGGGTGCACCCTGTTCAAGCCGCAGCCGCGCGAGCAGCGACCGCTGGAAGTTCCGCAGGGCTGGCAGCAGTCGCCCGGTGCAGGCAGCGCGGCGGCGACGATCTCCGCGAGATGGTGGACGGCCTTCAACGACCCTCAGCTCGACGGCCTGATCGACAACGCGCTACGCACCAACAACAACCTGGCCGCCGCGGGCATCCGCGTGCAGCGCGCGCAGCTGCAGGCCGGCCTCGCGAACACCAACCTCACACCCGGCGTGGTCGGGCAGGCCGCCACCAATCGCAGCTACGACCTCAAGCGCGGCGGAGTGACCGGCTCCACGTCGAGCACGCTGGTGACGCTGAGCTACGAGCTCGACCTGTGGGGCCGGCTCTCGGCGCTGCGCAGCGCCGCCGACTGGGAACTGAAGGCCACCGAATCCGACCGCCAGGCCACGGCGCTTGCGCTGGTCGGAACCACGGCCGGGCTCTATTGGCAGACCGGCTATCTGAACCAGCGCATCGCGCTGAGTGAGGCCGGCATGGAAGATGGCCGCCGCATCCTCGCGCTGGCGCGCGTGAAGTACGCCGCGGGCGCCGTGTCGGGACTGGACGTGGCGCAGGCCGGCCAGAACCTCGCCACGCAGGAAGCGGCGCACACCCAGCTGCTGCAGCAGCGCGTGGAGGCGCGCAATGCGCTGGCGATCGTGTTCGACCAGCCGCCCGAGCAGATGGCCGCCGAGCCTGCGCAACTGCCCGACATCGCGCTGCCGGCCATCGACGCCGGCGTGCCCGCCAGCCTGCTGGGCCGCCGGCCGGACCTGCGCGCCGCCGAACAGCGGCTGCGCAGCGCGCTGGCGAACGTCGACGCCACGCGCACCGGCTTCTATCCGGCGCTGAGCCTGACGGGTTCGCTCGGCACCTCGAGCACCGCGCTGGGCGAACTGCTGAAGAACCCCGTGGGCACGCTGGGCGCGGGGCTGACCTTGCCGTTCCTGCAATGGAACACCGCGCGGCTGACCGTGGCCGTGTCGCAGACGCAGTACGAAGAAGCGGTTGTGGGCTTCAGGCAGTCGCTCTACACGGCGCTGTCGGAAGTCGAGAACGCCTTGTCGTCGCGCACGCAACTGCGCGACGAGAGCGAAAAACTCGTGCTGGCGCTGCAGGAGGCGCAGCGCGCCGAACGCCTGTCGGAGGTGCGTTACCGCGCCGGTGCGACCGCGCTGCAGCCGGTGCTCGACGCAAAGGACCGGCGCCGCACGGCCGAGGTGTCGCTGGCCCAGAACCGGCTGAACCAGCTCAACGCCACGATGACGCTCTACAAGGCGCTGGGCGGCGCGGCGATTGCGCTGTAGCCGGCCGTGTCGGCTTGTTCAGTCCTGGAACGGCGGCTTCTTCGCCAGCTTGCGGAACAGCAGCAAGGGCAGCCGCAGGACGAACTCGACCATCAGCCGTGCATGCATCCAGGTGAGCAGCACGTTGTCGCGGCCGTAGCGGAAGTGCGAAACCCCGCCTTCCTCGGCCGTCAGGTATTTCACCGGCGCGTCGATGTTCACCGGCTTGACGCCGCGCCAGGCCAGCCGCACGACGGCTTCGGTGTCGAAGTCGAAGCGGCGCATCCACGGCTGGCGTTCCATCACCGCGATCAGGTCGGTCACCGGGTACACGCGAAAGCCGTAGAGCGAATCGCCGACGCCTGCGAACAACGTTTCGAGCTGTGTCCATCCGTTCGACACGCGCCGTCCGCGCACACGCAGCAAGGGCGCGCTGGCGTCGAACACCGGGCGCCCCAGCACCATCGTCTCGGGCCGTGCCAGCGATGCCTGCATGAATGCGGGAATGAGGTCGGCCGGATGCTGGCCATCGGAGTCCATCGTCAGCGCGTGCGTGAAACCCGCGTCCTTCGCGGCGCGCAGGCCGTGCAGCACCGCCGAGCCCTTGCCCTGGTTCTGCGGCAGCACCCACACGCGCAGGCCCGGATCGCCTGCGGCCATCTGCTGCAGGCGCTCGCCCGTGCCGTCGTCGCTGCCGTCGATCACCACCCACACCGGGCTCCACTGCGCGCGGGCGGCCGCGACCGTCGAGAACAGCCGCTCGCCGGTGTTGTAGCTGGGGATCAGGACAAGGTGTGTGCGCGAGGCGTCTGGCATTCGGGGGACGCGTCGGTGGCGCGCTGCTCCATGTTTTGTCGGAAATATTGTTCGAGTTCGGCCTGCAGCACGTCGCTGTCCTGCGTGGGCGAAAAGCGCTTGCCCAGCCGCAGCGTGAAGACGATCGGCAGCGGCGGCACGCGCCACAGCGGCCAGCCCTTGGCGAGATAGGGCGAGTCGGTGTCGATGAACACCGTTTGAATGGGCGCCTGCGCCAGCTTGGCGATCAGCGTGGTGCCGGGGCGGAAGGGGTTGAGCGGCGGCGTCACCGTGCGCGTGCCCTCGGGGAAGATCACCAGCTGGCCGCCGTTGCGCAGGTCGTTCACCGCCAGCCGCACCATCGTGCGCGCCGACTTGTTGCTGATGTAGCGCGCCAGCCGGGCGCCCGCACCCAGGAAGATGTTGCCCATCAGGTCGGCCTTCATGATGCAGGCGCTGCGCGGCAGCCGCGACACCAGCAGCAGCGCGTCGAGCATGGTCGGGTGGTTGGTCACGAAGATCACGCCGGGCTCCTTGCGCATCGGGTCGAGGCAGGTGGCGTCGATGCGCATCATGCCGGTCACCGAGGCAAGCCACCAGAACATGCGGTAGGCGAAGGCGATGGTCATGCGGCCCAGCGTGCGGGCGGGAGCCGCCGGCATCACCGGGTGGATGAGCATGGCGAAGACGTTCCAGACCAGCGAGATCAGGCCCAGGAACAGCAGCAGCGCGTAGAGCATCAACGCGAGCGGAATCGACGTGAGAAATCGCAGCACGCGAGTCATTGGATCGGTAAATCGGACGAGGCGCGATCGGACAACGACCGCTCAGGCCCGCAGCCGGCCGGCCGCGACCGTGTGGGCCTCGATCTCGACCAGCAGGTCGCTGCGGCAGATGTCGGCCTCGAGGTACACGGCGTGGCGCGCCATCGGCGCATCGGCGCCGAGCGCGCCTTCGAGAATGTCGCGCACCGTCTCGGTGTCCGACGGATGCCGCACGTAGACCACGCAGTCGAGCTCGGCCAGCGAGAACTTCGCGCTGCAGCGTTCGTTGGCAGCATCGATCACCGCCTGCAGGTTGCGCAGGGTTTCGCGCGTCTGTTCCTGCACGTCGCCGTGGTGCACGGTCTCGTGGCCGACGATGCTCGCGGTGCCGGAGATGAAGAGGGCGATGTTGCCGTCGCCGATGTCCGCCAGCGCGGCGCGGGAAAAGGTCGGCGAGCGCGGGCCATAGGTTTCGGGATAGCGGTAGGCCGAGACCTGCCGCGGGTTCTCGACCGGCAGCGGCGCCTGCTGGCCGGCCAGGAAGCGGATCGACAGCGCGCCCTGGTGGATGCCCAGGGCGCAGGCCGCCGGCGCCCCTTCGAAGGCGGCCCGGCCGGCTTCGAGGAAGGCTTCCTGCCGGCCCAGGTTGAACTGGCGGTAGCGCTCCAGCCCGCCGCCGTCGGCGTTGATCTGCGGCAGGTAGTTCCAGATGCGCTGCAGGTGCGGCGTGCCGGCCTGGTCGAGCGTCTTGAACAGGTCGCGGTAGGCTCGGTGCGCGAGCTCGGCGAGGCCCTGCTTTTCGGTGGCCTCGTCGAGGTCGATGGCGCCGAGCAGCCAATGGCCGTCGGTGCGCCAGCGCGCGATGCCGGTGGTGCCCGACCTGACGTGCGGGCCGCTGCTCACGTGCCAGACGTCGGCCATGGCGCCGTTGGACGACAGAACGCGCGCGTTGACCGTCGGCATCCAGGCCACGCCGTGCGGCGTGCCGTAGCCGAGCGCCGCGAAGGGCGCCTTGCCGTCGGCGGCCAGCGCCAGGCTGGCCGGCATCGAAAGGCGCTCGACGCGCAGATGGGAAATGGAGGTTTCGTCCTGAGCTCGCACTGTCAGCTGGCCTCGACGGCGTGTTCTGGTTTGATGGCGGTGTAGGCGGAGAAGACACCGAGGCTCGCGTGCCGGCGAACGTCGCGCAAGCCCGCGTCGGCCAGCGCCTGCATCACCCGCTCGGGGGGAATGCAGGCCTCGATCGTGTCCCAGTAGTAGCGCCACAGTTCGGATGTGTTGCGCTGGCGGCCGACCACGCGGGCGATCAGCGGCACCACGGCGCGCATGTAGCCCTTGAGCAGCGCGGTTGCGACACGGCCCTCGGGCTTGGTGATTTCGAGCACCGCCACGCGCCCGCCGGGGCGCAGCACGCGGTGGAACTCGCTGAAGGCGGCCGCCACGTCGCTGATGTGGCGCATGGCGTAGCCCATGCTCACGAAGTCGCAGCTGGCGTCGGGCCGGGGCAGGGCCTCGGCCACGCCGCGCACCAGCTGGACGCCGGGCAGCCTGACCTGGCTCATCATGCCGGGGCTGGGATCGACGCCTACGAGCTGGCCGGTGGAACCGATGAGTTTCAGCGCCTCGCGGGCCACGAGCCCGGTGCCGATGCCCACGTCCAGAACCCGCATGCCCGCTGCGAGGCCGGCTTCCCGCAGCGCAGCACGGCGGTACGAAGGGCCGGTGCCGAAGGCCAGCACGCTCTCGATGCGGTCGTAGTCGGCAGCCGTGCTGTCGAAGATGCGCCGCAGGAACGCCTGGTGCTCCGCCTCGGTGCTGTAGTACAGCGGCAAGGGTGCGTGCGGCGGCAGGGTGTCGGGATTCCCGGGCCCGACGGAAGGCGATGGCGTCATCGAACAATTATCACCAAAAGCCCACGCCCGAATTCCCGGCCCCGGGCGGGCGTTGTGTGCGCCGGACAGTAAACTCGGAGCCTGCTCGGATTGACACAGAAACACAGGACAGCGAGATAGAAAGCCATGGCCGGACATAGCAAGTGGGCGAATATTCAGCACCGGAAGGGCCGCCAGGACGAAAAGCGGGGCAAGCTCTGGACCCGCGCCATTCGCGAGATCACGGTGGCTGCCCGCGCCGGCGGCGCCGATCTGGGCGCCAACCCCCGGCTGCGGCTGGCGGTGGAAAAGGCCAAGGCGGTCAACCTGCCCATCGACACCATCAAGCGCAACATCGACAAGGCCACGGGCAACCTCGAAGGCGTCAATTACGAAGAGATTCGTTACGAAGGGTACGGCATCGGCGGCGCGGCGATCATCGTCGACACCATGACCGACAACCGCGTGCGTACCGTGGCCGAAGTGCGCCACGCCTTTTCCAAGCACGGCGGCAACATGGGCACCGAGGGCTCGGTGGCCTTCCAGTTCAAGCACTGCGGCCAGATCATCTTTGCGCCCGGCACCAGTGAAGACAAGGTGATGGAAGTGGCGCTCGAGGCGGGCGCGGAAGACGTCGTCACCGACGACGACGGCGCCATCGAGGTGATCACCGCCGTGACCGACTTCGAGGCCGTGAAGAACGCGCTCGAAGCCGCCGGCCTGAAGCCCGACGCAGCCGAAGTCACCATGCGCGCCGAGAACACCGTGGACGTGACCGGCGAAGACGCCGCAAGAATGCAGAAGCTTCTCGACGTGCTCGAGGACCTGGACGACGTGCAGGACGTTTATCACAACGCCTCGCTGTCAGAGTGAGCGAGTGAGTTCCTGCCGAATGAATGTTTGTTGAATCACAGCGAGAAATGAAGGCCCGCGAATGAAGGTACTGGTAATTGGGGGAGGGGGCCGTGAACACGCTCTGGCATGGCGACTGGCGCAGGCTGCCCGGGTGAGCCGCGTGTACGTGGCGCCGGGCAACGGCGGCACCGCGAGCGACGAGCGCTACGACTGCATCGACATCACCGAGCCCGCCGCGCTGCGCGAGTGGGCCATCAAGGAAAAGATCGCGCTGACCGTGGTCGGCCCCGAGGCGCCGCTGGCCGCCGGCGTGGTCGACGAGTTCCGCGCGCACGGCCTGCGCATTTTCGGCCCGACGCAAGCGGCCGCGCAGCTCGAGAGTTCGAAGGCTTTCTCCAAGGCCTTCATGAAGCGCCACAAGATCCCGACGGCCGAGTACGAGGCGTTCACCGACGCCGCTGCCGCGCACGCCTACATCGACGCCAAGGGCGCGCCCATCGTCGTCAAGGCCGACGGCCTGGCGGCTGGCAAGGGCGTGGTGGTCGCCATGACCGCGCAGGAAGCGCACGAAGCCGTCGACTTCATGCTGGTCGACAACAAGTTCGGCGTGTCGCACAACGAAGGCGGCGCGCGCGTCGTCATCGAAGAATTCCTGCAGGGCGAGGAAGCCAGCTTCATCGTGCTGTGCGACGGCAAGAACGTGACCGCGCTGGCCACCAGCCAGGATCACAAGCGCCTGCTTGACAACGACGAAGGCCCCAACACCGGTGGCATGGGCGCGTATTCGCCCGCGCCCGTGGTCACGGCCGAAGTGCATGCGCGAGCCATGCGCGAGATCATCCTGCCGACCATCCGCGGCATGGAAAAGGACGGCATTCCGTTCACCGGCTTCCTGTACGCCGGCCTGATGATCGACGCCACGGGCCACCCCAAGACGCTCGAATTCAACTGCCGCATGGGCGACCCCGAGACGCAGCCGATCATGATGCGGCTCAAGTCCGACCTGTTCGAGGTGTTCTGGCATGCCACCGATGGCACGCTCGACCAGGTCGAGCTGCAGTGGGATCGCCGCGTGGCGCTGGGTGTGGTCATGGCCGCGCACGGCTACCCGCTCTCGCCGCGCAAGGGCGACCGCATCACCGGCATCCCGGCCGAGGCGCCCGATGCCGTGGTGTTCCATGCGTGCACCACGCTAGAAAACGGCGAGCTCAAGACCAGCGGTGGCCGCGTGCTCTGCGTGACCGTGCTGGCCGACAGCGTGAAGCAGGCGCAGCAGCGGGCCTACGAGGTTGCTGCACGCGTCAAGTTCGATGGCGCGCAGTACCGCAAGGACATCGGATTCCGCGCGGTGCACGCGCGCAACCCCCACGGCGCCTGATGCAGCAGACCAATCCGGCGGCGGTCGGCGAGTACCTGCGCGGACTGCAGCATTCGATCATCGCGGCGGTCGAGAAGGCCGACGGCGGCACCTGCGTGCGCGATGCCTGGCAGAAGGCGCCCGGCGAGCCGCTGCAGGGCGAGGGGCTCACCTGCATCCTCGAGGGGGGTGAACTTTTCGAGCGCGCGGGCTGCGGCTTCTCGCAGGTGCGCGGGCCCAAGCTGCCGCCCTCGGCCACGCAGAACCGGCCCGAGCTGGCGGGCGCGCCTTTCGAGGCCATGGGCGTGTCGCTGGTGTTCCACCCGCGCAATCCCTACGTGCCCATCGTCCACATGAACGTGCGCATGCTGGCGGCGTTGCCCGAAGGCGGCGAGCCCGTCTGCTGGTTCGGCGGCGGCATGGACCTCACGCCGTGCTACGGCTTCGAGGAAGATGCGGTGCATTTCCACGCCGTGTGCCGCGATGCACTCGCGGCACACGGCGACGACAAGTACCCGCGCTTCAAGACCTGGTGCGACGAGTATTTCTTCCTGAAGCACCGCAACGAGCAGCGCGGCGTCGGCGGCATCTTCTTCGACGATTTCTCCGAAGGCGGCTTCGAGAACGGCTTTGCCATGATCCGTTCGGTGGGTGACGGCTTCCTGCCCGCATACCTGCCGATCGTCGAGCGCCGCCGCGCCACGCCGTACACCGAGCGCGAGCGCAACTTCCAGCTTTACCGGCGTGGCCGGTACGTGGAGTTCAATCTCGTGTGGGACCGCGGCACGCACTTCGGCCTTCAGTCGGGCGGGCGCACCGAATCGATCCTGCTGTCGATGCCGCCGCTGGCGAGCTGGGCCTACCAGCAGCAGCCCGAGCCGGGCAGCCCCGAAGCCGCGCTGTACAGCGACTTCATCGTGCGACGCGACTGGCTGTGAACTCTTCTCCCGGCAAGGCGCAGCGCATAGGCGTTTTCGGCGGCGCGTTCGATCCGCCGCACAACGCCCATGTGGCACTTGCCGAGGCAGCGCTCGCGCAACTCGATCTTGCCGAGCTGCACGTCATTCCCACGGGACAGGCCTGGCACAAGAGCAGGGCGCTCACGCCGAAGGAAGATCGCCTGGCGATGACCCGCCTGGCCTTTTCCGGCCTGAAAGGCACCGTCGTCGTCGACAGCCGCGAAGTGTTGCGAGACGGCCCCACCTACACCCTCGACACCCTGCATGAACTGCAGCGCGAGCAGCCCGGCGCACAGCTGGTGCTGATCATGGGCGCCGACCAGGCGAGCGCGCTGCCGACCTGGCACGGCTGGCAGGATATACTCGGCATTGCTATTGTTTCTGTAGCGTATCGCGCACTATCGACGGGCGGCACTGCCCGTTTTGATCCGAAAACGCTTCTCGGCCTCCCTGCCGGCGCGCGTTTCGAGGCGCTAGAACTGCCTCCCATGGACATCAGCGCCACCGAAATCCGGCGGCGCGCGGCGCTCGGCGTGGACATTTCCTCGCTGGTTCCGCCCACGGTTGCACGCTATATTGACCAACACCACCTCTACCGCTCTGCCTGATGACCACTGAAGCCGCCGCAAAGAAAGACACCCAGAAACTCCAGCGAGCCATCATCGATGGTCTCGAAGACGTCAAGGCGCAGGACATCCAGGTATTCGACACAGAACATCTTTCGCCGCTGTTCGAGCGCGTGATCGTTGCCTCGGGCACCTCCAATCGCCAGACCAAGGCGCTGGCTGCCAGCGTGCGCGACGCGGTACGCGAAGCCGGTTTCGGCAAGCCGCGCATCGAGGGCGAGGACAACGGCGAGTGGATCATCGTGGACTGCGGCGCGGCCGTGGCGCACATCATGCAGCCCGCCATCCGCCAGTACTACCACCTCGAAGAGATCTGGGGCGACAAGCCGGTGCGAGCCAAGCTCGGCGGTGTAAAGCCTGCTGTCGCCACCGCTTCGAAGGCTGGCGCCGAAGAGAAGAAGGCCGCCGCCAAGGCCCCGACGCTGCGCCGTTCGAGCGCCGCCAAGACCGCGATTCGCGCAGCCGAGCAGGAAGCCAAGGCCGGGAAGGCCCCGGCCAAGAAAACGGCTGCAAAGAAAGCCCCTGCCAAGAAGACCACCAACGCGCGCGTGCCGGTCAAGGTCGTGGGCAAGCCCGCTGCCAAGAAACCGGCGGCAAAGAAGACGACGGCCGCCAGGAAGGCGCCAGCCCGCCGCGCATGAAGCTGCTGGTGGTCGCCGTCGGGCAGCGCATGCCCGATTGGGCACAGACTGCCTGGGACGACTACGCCAAGCGCTTCCCGCCCGAACTCAAGCTCGAGCTGCGGGCTGTCAAGACCGAGCCGCGCGGCTCCAAGACGCTTGAAACGCTCTACGCCGCCGAGCGCGAGCGCATCGAGGGGGCGATCGCGCGCGGCATGCGCATCGTCGTGCTCGACGAGCGCGGCACTGCGCTGACCACCAAGGCGCTGGCCGCGCGCCTGCAGACCTGGCAAGGCGAGGGCGATGACGTCGCCCTGGTCATCGGCGGGCCCGACGGGCTCGATCCGGCCTTCAAGGCCGCGGCCCATGAGCGCATCCGTCTGTCCGACCTGACGCTGCCGCACGCGATGGCGCGGGTGCTGCTGGTCGAGCAGCTGTACCGGGCGTGGTCGGTCAATGCGGGCCATCCTTACCACCGCGAATGACGAACGCCGGCGGGCAGGTTGCGTTGCTCGGGGAAAGCGGCCATGCGCTGGTGCCGGCGCTGTTGCCGAACGGGCTGCTGGATGCGGCGGCGCAGTCGCTCGATCACTGGTTGGGGCAGGCGGCGGGTAGCCGCAATCTCCTGGCCCATCCGCCGTGCAGTGAGATGGCCGTCGAGGTCAAGGCGCGGTTGTCCGGCATGGGCCTGCTCGATGCATCGTCGGTGGCCGTGCAATGCACGCTCTTCGACAAGACACCCGACAGGAACTGGCTGGTCGCGCTGCACCAGGACACGTCGATCCCCGCCTCGGTCGCCGGCATGCCCTGTGTCATCAAGGAGGGCGAGCCGTATGTGCAGCCCCCGATCGACGTGCTGCAGTCGTTGCTTGCCGTACGGGTGCACCTGGACGACTGCGGTGTTGATGCGGGGCCGTTGCGCGTCGTGCCGGGCAGTCACCGCGCGGGTCGGCTGGACGGCGACGAAGCGCAGGCGTTGCGGGCAGCCCATGGTGAGACGGTCTGCACTGCGGCGCGCGGCGACGCCTTGCTGATGCGCCCCTTGCTGCTGCATGCGTCGTCACGCGCGAAGTCGCCGGTGCGCCGGCGCGTCCTTCACTTTCTGTTCGGCCCCGCGCGCCTGCCGCAGGGGCTGGTCTGGAACCACATCGTGGCCGGCGAACCGCCATCGCCACAGGAGACTTGAGCCTTGCCGGATTTCATCTACCTCGCCTCGCAGAGCCCGCGCCGCGCCCAGTTGCTCGGCCAGCTCGGCGTCCGCCATGAACTGCTGCTGGCCGATGCCGACGAAGACGCCGAGTCGCTCGAAGCCGTGCTGCCCAACGAGGCCCCGGCTACCTACGTGCAGCGCGTCACCGGCCTGAAGCTCGATGCCGCCGTGGCCCGGATGCGCAGGCGCGGCCTGGCGAATGCTCCGGTGCTCTGCGCCGACACCACGGTTGCCATCGGTCGCACCATCCTCGGCAAGCCCGAGGACGAAAAGGACGCCGCGCGCATGCTGCGAATGCTCTCGGGCGCCACGCATCGCGTGCTGACCGCCGTGGCGCTGCATCACGGCAAGAAGAGCCATGCGGCGCTCAGCGTGTCTCGTGTGCGTTTCGCCGACATCACCAAGGCGCAGATCGCCCGTTATGCCGAAAGTGGCGAGCCGCTGGGCAAGGCCGGCGCGTACGCCATACAGGGCGCCGCAGCCTCATTCGTCGAGCACATCAGCGGGTCCTATTCGGGCATCATGGGCCTCCCCATGTTCGAGACGGCTGGGCTGCTTCGAAACGCCGGTTTCAATACTTAAGACTTCCATGCAAGACATCCTGATCAACTGGTCTCCGCAGGAGACCCGCGTGGCGCTGATCGAGCACGGCGCGGTGCAGGAGCTGCACGTCGAGCGCACGCTGGAGCGCGGGCTGGTCGGCAACATCTACCTCGGCAAGGTGTCGCGCGTGCTGCCGGGCATGCAGTCGGCCTTCATCGACATCGGCCTGGAGCGCACAGCCTTCCTGCACGTGGCCGACATCGTGGCGCCGTTCACGCCGGGCTCGCGGCCCAGCGCGCCGGCGCCCGAGCGCGACCATCGCAACGGCGGGCCGATGGTGCCCATCGAGAAGCAGGTGTTCGAGGGCCAGTCGCTGCTGGTGCAGGTCATCAAGGACCCCATCGGCACCAAGGGTGCGCGGCTCTCGACGCAGATCAGCATCGCCGGGCGGCTGCTGGTGTTCCTGCCGCAGGACAACCACATCGGCGTGTCGCAGAAGATTCCGTCGGACCAGCGCGAGTCGCTGCGCAACCGCATGCTGGCGCTGATAGAGGCCGCCGCGGCCGCCGATAGCGGCGGCGTGGTGCCGGCCAACACGGGCGGCTTCATCCTGCGCACGAACGGCGAGGACTCGAGCGACGCCGAACTGGCCGAAGACATCGCCTACCTGCGCAAGACCTGGTCGCGCATCCGCGAGGCCTCGATGCGCATGCCGCCGATGTCGCTGCTGCACCAGGACCTGAGCCTATTGCAACGCGTGCTGCGCGACATGACCGGCGAGGAAACGCAGACCATCCGCATCGATTCGCGCGAGCAGTTCGACGTGCTGCTGAAGTTCGGGCTCGAGTTCATGCCCAAGGCGGCCGGCAAGCTGCAGCACTACAAGGGCGAGCGGCCGATCTTCGACCTGTATTCGGTGGACGAGGAAATCGCGAAGGCGCTGGGCCGGCGCGTCGATCTCAAGTCGGGCGGCTACCTCGTGGTCGACCAGACCGAGGCGCTGACCACGGTGGACGTGAACACCGGCGGTTTCGTCGGCGCGCGCAACTTCGACGACACCATCTTCAAGACCAACCTCGAGGCGGCGCAGGCCATTGCGCGCCAACTGCGGCTGCGCAACCTGGGCGGGATCATCATCGTCGACTTCATCGACATGGGGCGCGACGACCACCGCGAGCAGGTGCTGGCGGAGTTTCGCAAGCAGCTCGCGCGTGACCGCGTGAAAACCACCGCGGGCGGCTTCTCGCAGCTGGGGCTGGTGGAGATGACGCGCAAGCGCACCCGCGAATCGCTGGCGCACATGCTCTGCGAGCCCTGCGTGGCCTGCGGCGGGCAAGGCATTGTGAAGACCGCGCGCAGCGTGGCCTACGACGTGATGCGCGAGATCCTTCGCGAGGCGCGGCAGTTCACGCCGCGCGAGTTCCGCATCGTCTCTTCGCCGCAGGTGATCGAACTCTTCCTCGACGAGGAAAGCCAGCATCTGGCGGGGCTGAGCGACTTCATCGGCAAGCCGATCTCGCTGCAGGCCGAGCCGGCGATCGGGCAGGGGCAGTACGACATCGTGCTGCTCTGAGGCAGCACCGGCCGGTCAGAGCGTCGGATCCTGCCCCGGCGGGGCGCTGCGTACCGCCAGCGTCTGCAGCCGCGCATAGAGCCCGTCGAGCGCCATGAGCTGTTCGTGGCTGCCTTGCTCGGCAATGCGGCCTTGCTCCATCACGATGATCCGGTCGGCATGCTGGATGGTCGAGAGGCGGTGCGCCACGATCAGCGTGGTGCGGTTCTGCATCAGGCGCTGCAGGGCGTCCTGCACCAGCCGCTCGGATTCGGTGTCGAGGGCCGAGGTGGCTTCGTCGAGTAGCAGCACGGGCGCATTCTTGTAGAGCGCGCGGGCAATGGCGAGGCGCTGGCGCTGGCCGCCCGAGAGCTGCGTGGCGTTGTGGCCCAGCACCGTGTCGATGCCTTGCGGCAGGTTCTCGACGTGCGAGCTCAGGTTGGCCGCCTCTATGCATTGCAGAACGCGCTCGCGGTCGATCTCGGCGCCCAGCGCCACGTTGGCCGCCAGGGTCTCGTTGAGCATCACCACGTCCTGGCTCACCATCGCGAACTGGGATCGCAGGCTCTTGAGTTGCCATTCGCTGGTGTCGTGCCCGTCCAGCAGCACCTGGCCGCCGCTGGGCTGCACGAAACGCGGCAGCAGGTTGACCAGCGTGGTCTTGCCCGAACCCGAGGGGCCGACGAAGGCCACCACCTGGCCCGGCTCGATGACCAGGCTCACGCCGTCGAGCGCGCGCTGCTCGTCGTCGCCGCGGTAGCTGACCCGCACGTCGCGCAGCTCGATGCGGCCCTGGGCATGCTCGATGCTGAACGTGCCCTGCGATTCGGGCGCCACCTCGTCGACGAGGATCAGCCCGCGCTCCAGCGCGGCAAGGCCGCGCGTGATCGGGCCAGCCACTTCGGCAAGACGGCGGATGGGGGCGATCAGCATCAGCATGGCCGTGATGTAGGCGACGAAGCCGCCCACGGTGAAACCCTGCTTGCCGCTCTGCCAGAGCGCGATCATCACCACCACCGAGAGCGCCAGTGATGCCATCATCTGCGTGAGCGGCGTGGTGGCCGCCTGCGCGATGGTCGACTTCACGGCCAGCCGGTTCAGGCGCTGGCTCAGCTGCTCGAAGCGGCGGCCCTGCGCGCCTTCAGCGCCATGCAGCCGCACCATGCGATGCGCGAGCACGTTTTCCTCGACCACGTAGGCCAGTTCGTCGGTGGCCTGCTGGCCCTGCTGGGTCAGGCGATAGAGCCGCTTGGAGAACACCTTCATGATCCAGGAGATGCTGGGCACCAGGAAGGCGACGATCAGGGTGAGCTTCCAGTTCAGGTAGACCAGATAGCCGAGCAGCGCGACCAGCGTGAAGCCGTCGCGCGAGAGCCCGAGCAGGGCTTGCACCAGCAGCATCGCGCCGGTCTGCACTTCGTAGACCACCGTATTCGACAGGGCGCTGGCCGACTGCCGGGCGAACAGCGCGAGCTCGGCGCCGAGCAGCCGCTCGAACAGCACCCGGCGCAGCTTCTGCATGCCTTCGTTGGCGATGCGCGAAAGCGCGTACTGGGAGATGAACTGGGCGATGCCACGCACTGCGAAAAGCAGCAGCACGGCGGCGGGCACGAACCACAGCGGCATCTCGCCGCGCGTGAAGCCCCGGTCGAGCAGGGGCTTCAGCAGGGCCGCCATCAGCGGTTCTGTGATGGCCGCCAGCAGCGCCCCGCTCAATCCGAGTGCCCACCATTGGCGGGAGCCGCCAAACCAGGTCATGAGTCGCGCCAGACGGCGCATCAGGGGAGGGCGCGCGGTATCGCCGCCGGGGGATGCTTGCATGGCGGCGGATTCTACGGGGCCCCCTGTGCGAGGCTCGCCGTGGCGTGCCTGTAGGACCATGCCGACGCATAAACGTTTTGTGACGGCGGCCCCGAGCCAGTGTGTAACATGTGGCCCGTTGAAGCCGGGGAGAACTTTTCACCCGGAAACCTCTCCGAACCGCATGAACAAGCCGTTGCCAACTCCAATTCCAACTCCTTCTTCATCGTTATTTGCACGCCGCACAGTCATCGCGGCCCTCGCTGCCACCCCCATGATTCCTGCACTGGCCCAGTTCCGGGTCGAGGTCTCGGGCGTCGGGCTCACGCAGCTGCCGATCGCGCTCGCCCCCTTCAAGGGCCAGGAATCGTCTCCCCAGAAGATCTCGGACATCGTCCAGGCCGACCTGGAACGCAGCGGCCAGTTCCGCGGTGTCGATGCCTCCGGCCAGGTGCTCGACGAGGCCTCGCGCCCCGACATGTCGCCGTGGCGCCAGCGCAAGGCCGATTCGCTCGTGGTGGGCAGCGTCAACAGGCTGGCCGATGGCCGCTTCGACGTGCGTTTCCGCCTGTGGGACGTGGTGAAGGAACAAGACCTGGGCGGCCAGAGCTACACCGTGCCCCAAGGCGACCTGCGCCTTGCCTCGCACCGCATCGCCGACTACGTCTACGAGAAGCTGACCGGCGAGAAGGGCATCTTCTCGACCCGCATCGCGTACGTCACGAAGGCCGGCAGCCGCTATTCGCTGTGGGTGGCCGATGCCGACGGCGAGAACGCCCAGGCCGCGCTCGCCAGCCCCGAACCCATCATCTCGCCCTGCTGGTCGTCCAACGGCCAGCAGCTGGCGTACGTGTCGTTCGAGTCGCGCAAGCCCGTGGTGTACGTGCACAACGTGGCCACTGGCCAGCGCCGCCTGCTCGCCAACTTCAAGGGCTCCAACAGCGCCCCGGCCTGGGCGCCCGACGGCAACTCGCTGGCCGTCACGCTCAGCCGCGACGGCGGCTCGCAGCTGTTCTCCATTCCGGCCAGCGGCGGCGAACCGCGCCGCCTGACGCAAAGCTCCAGCATCGACACCGAACCGGTGTACTCGGCCGACGGCGGCACCATCTATTTCGTGAGCGACCGCGGCGGCGCTCCCCAGATCTACAAGATGAGCGCCGGCGGCGGCAGTCCGACCCGGGTGACCTTCAGCGGCACCTACAACATCTCTCCGTCTGTCAGCGGCGACGGCCGGTGGTTGGCCTACATCTCCCGTGTGGGCGGCGCCTTCAAACTCCATGTGATGGAGTTGGCCACCGGCAATGTCAGCGCGATCACCGACACCTCCGCGGACGAAAGTCCGAGTTTTGCTCCGAACAGCAAGCTGATCGTCTACGCAACGCAGCTGCAGGGCCGCGAAGCCCTGATGACGACCACGCTCGATGGAAAAATAAAGGCACGACTGGCGGGACAGGCGGGAGACATCAGGGAACCGGACTGGGGTCCGTTTCAAAAGCAATGACTAAGGTTTATTTGAGGAGTTTTCAAAAATGTTGAAACGTACGATCTATTCGCTGGCCATCGTGGCTCTCATCGCCGGTTGCTCGTCGGGCACCAAGCTCAACGAAACGCCGGTGACCGACCGCACCGGCACGGCCGGCGGCCAGCAAGGCGCGAGCACCGTGACGCCTGTCACCATCGATCCCAACGCGGGCACCGCGCAAGGTCCGGTGGGCGTGGCGCGCATCGTCTATTTCGACTACGACAGCTACACGGTCAAGCCCGAGTTCCAGTCGCTGATCGACGGCCACGCCAAGTTCCTGAAGGCCAATCCGCAGCGTCGCATCTCGATCGAAGGTCACACCGACGAGCGTGGCGGCCGCGAGTACAACCTTGCGCTGGGCCAGAAGCGTTCCGAAGCCGTGCGTCGCGCACTGACCCTGCTGGGCGTGAACGACAACCAGATCGAGGCCGTGAGCTTCGGCAAGGAAAAGCCTGCCGTCACGGGCTCGGGTGAAGAAGTGTGGGCGCAGAACCGTCGCGCCGAAGTCCGCTACACCCGGTGATGCCACGCGCTCTACTGCGAGGCTCGGCGCTGGCCGCGGCCCTGCTTTGCGTCTCGGCGGCGTCGCATGCCGCGCTGTTCGAGGATGACGAGGCTCGCCGCGCCATCCTCGACCTGCGCCAGCGCGTCGAGGCCATGCGCCAGCAGACCGACCAGCGGCTGACCGACGAAAACGGCCAGCTGCGCCGCAGCCTGCTCGATCTGCAGAACCAGATCGAGCAGATGCGTGGCGACCTCGCGCGCATGACCGGCCAGAACGAGCAGCTCACGCGCACGTTGAGCGAAATGCAGTCGCGCCAGACCACCATCGACGACAAGCTCAAGCAGAGCGAGCCATCGAAGGTGTCGGTGGACGGCCGCGAGTTCAATGCCGACCCGAAGGAAAAGGCCGACTTCGAGGCCGCCCTCGGCGTGTTCCGCTCGGGCCAGTTCGCGCAGGCGCAGACCGCGTTCGCCGAGTTCGTCAAGCGCTACCCGCAAAGCGGCTACAACGCCTCGGCGCTGTTCTGGCTGGGCAATGCGCAGTACGCCACGCGCAACTACAACGAGGCCATCGCGAACTTCCGCTCCATGCTCTCGCTCGCGCCCGATCACGCCAAGGCTCCCGAGGCCGTGCTGTCGATCGCGAACTGCCAGATCGAGCTGAAGGACACACGTGCCGCGCGCCGCACGCTGGAAGACCTGACCAAGGCCTACCCGCAGTCCGAAGCCGCACAGGCCGGCCGCGAGCGTCTCTCGCGCCTGCGCTGATGCGGGCGGAGCATTCCGCTTGAGCGCCATCATCACTGCCGCTTTCACTCCTCCAGCCGCCGCGGATGTCGTCACCGACACCGCGGCGCCTGACTTTGCGCGCCGCTTCGGCGGGCTCGAGCGGCTCTACGGCGTGGCCGGTGCCGCGCGCATCCGCAACGCGCACGTGCTGGTCGTCGGCATCGGCGGTGTGGGATCGTGGGCGGTCGAAGCGCTGGCGCGCAGCGGAGTGGGGCGCTTGACCATGATCGACCTCGACCACGTGTCCGAGTCGAACATCAACCGCCAGATCCACGCGCTCGACGCGACGGTGGGTCAGGCCAAGGTCGAAGCCATGCGCGATCGCATTGCGCAGATCAACCCTGAGTGCAAGGTGCAGGCCATCGACGATTTCGTCGAGCCCGGCAACTGGCTTTCGCTGCTGGAGGCGGCACAGGCCGCGAACGGACCGGCAACTGCCGTCATCGACGCCTGCGACCAGGTGAAGGCCAAGGTGGCCATGGCGGCATGGGCGCGTGCCTCGCGCAACGCGTTCGTCACGGTCGGCGCGGCGGGCGGCAAGCGGCAGGCGCACAAGGTCGACATCGAAGACCTGTCGCTCGTCACGCACGACCCGCTGCTGGCCCAGCTTCGCCAGCGCCTGCGCAAGGAACACGGTGCTCCGCGCGAGGGCCGCAAGATCGGCGTTGCCTGTGTCTTCAGCCGCGAAAGCGTGGCGCCGCCGGACGCCTCGTGCGCCATTGAAAGCGGCGACGGTTCGCTCAACTGCCACGGCTACGGATCGGTGGTCAGCGTGACCGCGACGTTCGGTCAATGCGCGGCGGGTTGGGTTCTGGACAAAATCGCCTCCAACCTCGCGCTATAATCTTTGGCTTTGCCGGATATCACTTCGGTAAAGAGCGAAAAATGGTTCCGGGACGTTAGCTCAGTTGGTAGAGCAGCGGACTTTTAATCCGTTGGTCACTGGTTCGAATCCAGTACGTCCTACCAGACCCTCTTCGAGATCCTCAAGTGCCTCAGGCGCTTGAGGATTTTTTTATGGCCGGTGCGAAATCCAAGGCAACCCATCTCAGGACACGGCAGTGATTCTTGCGGTTGATGTCGGGTTGATGTCGACTACCGGGGAACCGGCGGCGTGGCTGCCGGCGTGCTGCTTCGGTGCTGGAGCGATGCCGCCCCGTCGCGAGAGATCGTCGTGCGCGTTCCTTCCGTAGACGAGTACGTCCCAGGCGAGTTCTTCCGGCGCGAACTGCCGTGCATCGAGGCAGTGCTGAAGGAGATCGACGAACCCCTCGAATGCATCGTGATCGACGGCTACGTCACCCTCGGCGATCCGCCGCGGGACGGGCTTGGTGCCGCGCTCTGGCACAAACTCGAGCGCAGGGTGCCGGTCGTCGGCGTGGCGAAGACGAAGTACCTTGGTGTCCCGCAGGAGGCTTTTCTTTTCCGCGGAGGCAGCAGTCGGCCGCTGTTCGTCACGGCAGCCGGGATGACAAGCGACGAAGCGAAGCGCCGAGTGCTTTCCATGGCGGGAAAGTACAGGCTGCCGGACGTGCTCAAGCACGTCGACGGCGTCGCCCGAAGAGGCGCGTGATCCGGTTCCGACTTACGAAATCAGCTTCTCGCTGTCGACGTCGAAGAAAACGACCTTCGAGAGATCGATGGCGAAGCGCGTTCGCACACCGGCCGACAGCGCCACGTCCGGCGGCAGGCGAGCCGTGAAGTCATGGCCATCGATGTCGAGCAGCACCAGCGTATCGGCGCCGGTCGGCTCGACCACTTGCACGCGCGCTTCCAGATGGCAATGCGAGGGCCCGGGTGCCGTGCCTGGAGCTGCCAGATCCACGGCCTCGGCGCGCAGTCCGACGATGACATCTTTTCCGGCTCTGACCGCCTCCGGTACAGCCGACATCATTTCCAGCGGCAGATTGATCGCTGTCGCTCCGACGCTACCGTCTCCGGCAACGATGCGCAGCTCCCCATGCCGCTCGTTCGCCATCCGCATCTTCAGCAGATTCATCCGCGGCGAGCCCATGAACCCCGCCACGAAGGTGTTCGCCGGCCGGTTGTAGACCTCGTGCGGCGTACCAAGCTGCTGCAGCACGCCGCCCTTCATCACGGCGATGCGTGTGGCCAGCGTCATGGCCTCGATCTGGTCGTGCGTAACGTAGACGATGGTGGCGTTCAGCCGCTGGTGCAGTTTCTTGATCTCGGTGCGCATGTCCAGCCGCAGCTGGGCGTCGAGATTCGACAGCGGTTCGTCGAAGAGGTAGAGCTGCGGCTCGCGCGCCAGTGCGCGTCCGATGGCCACGCGCTGGCGCTGGCCGCCCGAGAGCTGGCGTGGCTTGCGGTCCATCAAGTGGCCGATCTGCAGCAGCTCGCCGACCTTCTTCACGCGCTCGGCACGCGCAGCCTTGTCGACCTTGCGCATCTCCAGCGGAAACTCGATGTTCTTCGCCACCGTCATGTTCGGGTAGAGCGCGTACGACTGGAACACCATCGAGATGTTGCGCTCGGCCGGCGCGGCATGCGTGATGTCGCCGCCGTTGAGCTGCAGCCGGCCTTCGGTGGGCTCCTCGAGGCCCGCAATGATGTTCATCAGCGTGCTCTTGCCGCAGCCCGAGGGGCCGACGAGCACGAGGAACTCGCCGTCTTCCAGCGCGATGGAGATGTCGTGCAGGATGTGCACGGGGCCGAAGCTCTTGCGGATGCCAATCAAGTCCAGAGAAGCCATTAACCAACCTAACCTTTGACCGAGCCGGCCATGAGGCCGCGCACGAAGTACTTGCCGGAAACCAGATACACGATGAGCGTCGGCAGCGCCGCGATGAAGGCGCCCGCGAAATGCACGTTGTATTCCTTCACCCCCGTGGAGCTGTTGACGAGGTTGTTCAGCGCCACGGTGATGGGGAAGGAGCTGTAGTCGCTGAACGAGGCCCCGAACAGGAACTCGTTCCAGATGTTGGTGAACTGCCAGATCACCGTCACCACGATGATCGGCGTGCTGTTGGGCAGAAGGATGCGCCACAGCACGCCGAAGAAGCCCGCGCCGTCCATGCGTGCCGAGCGCACCAGCTCCTGCGGAAACGCGGCGTAGTAGTTGCGGAAGAAGAGGGTGGTGAAGCCGATGCCGTACACCGTGTTGACGAACACCAGTCCCGTCACCGTGCCCGCGATGCCCAGCAGGCCCAGCGTCTTGGCCATCGGGATCAGCACGATCTGGAACGGGATGAACACCGAGAACAGCATGGCTGCAAACAGCAGGTGCGCGCCACGCACCCTGAACTGCGTGAGGATGTAGCCGTTCACCGCGCCGATCAGCGTCGACAGCACCACGCCCGGCACCACCAGCAGGAACGAGTTGATGAAGTAGGGCTTCAGCCCTGTGGGCTGCACGCCGATCTGCGCGGTGCTCCATGCGGCGCGCCAGGGCGCGAGGGTCCAATCGACCGGCAGCGCCATCAGGTTGCCGCTGCGGATCTCGTCGAGCGGCTTCAGCGAGTTGACGACCATCACGTACACCGGCATCAGGAACACCAACGCCATCACGGCCAGCAGCGCATAGAGCGCGAAACGCAACGAGCGCTCAGCCATTCCGGGCTCCCTGCATCTCGCGCAGCAGGTAGGGCACGACGACGATGCTGATCGCGACCAGCATCAGCACCGAACTCGCGGCGCCCACGGCCATCTCGTTGCGCGCGAAGGTGTACTGGTACATGAAGACCGAAGGCAGCCAGGTCGAGCGGCCCGGCCCGCCGTTGGTCAGCGCGATCACGAGGTCATAGGACTTGATCGCCATGTGCGCCAGGATCACGAAGGCCGAGACGAACACCGGCCCCAGCTGCGGGATCACGATGCGCAGGTAGATCTGCCAGGTGCGCGCGCCGTCGACGCGCGCGGCGCTGATCTGCTCGCTGTCCACGCCGCGCAGGCCGGCGAGGAACATCGCCATCACGAAGCCCGAGGTCTGCCACACGGCGGCGATGACCACGCAGTAGATGGCCATCTCGCCGTCCTTGATCCAGTCGAAGGAGAAGCTGCTCCAGCCCAGGCTCTGCAGCGTGTGCTCCAGGCCCACGCCGGGGTCGAGCAGCCATTTCCAGGCCGTGCCGGTGACGATCAGCGAAAGCGCCATCGGGTAGAGGAAGATCGAACGCAGCACGCCCTCGGCACGGATCTTCTGGTCGATCAGGATCGCCAGCCCGAGGCCCAGTGCCATCGCGATGACGATGTAGAGGCTCGCGAAGATCGCGAGGTTGCGCAGCGACACCTCCCAGTTCTCCAGGCCGAGCAACCGCTCGTAGTTGGCCGTGCCTGCCCACTCGGCGGTGGGCAGCATGGTCGACGCCGTGAACGACAGGTACACCGTGAACATGATGTACCCGTACACGCAGACCAGCACCAGCACGGCGCTGGGGCTCAGCAGGAGCCGGGGAAGCAGGTTGTTGGCTTTCAAGTGCGGCAAGGATCAGTTCTTCGCCGCCGATGCCAGTGCCGCAACGGCCTTCTTGTCGTCGAGCTGCCCGTTGAAGTGCCTCGTGATCACGTCGTAGAACGCGTTCTTGATCGACGCCGGCACCGCGTGCCCGTGCGCCATCGAGCCCACCAGCGTGTTGCCCTGGCTGGCATCGGCAACGTCCTTGATGGCCTTCTTGCCGCAGGCGTCGAAGGCGGTGTCGGGCACGTCGGTGCGCGCGGGCGCCGAGCCCTTCACCACGTTGAAGGCCGACTGGAAGCCCGGCTCCATGATCGCGGCGGCCAGCTTCTGCTGCGCGGCCTCCTTGTCGGCGTCCTTCATCTTGAACATCACGAACTGGTCGGTGTTGAAGGTGACCACGCCCTGCGTGCCCGGAAAGCGGAAGCAGGCGAAGTCCTTGCCCGGCACCTGCTTGGCGTTGACGAACTCGCCCTTGGCCCAGTCGCCCATCACCTGAAAGCCGGCCTTGCCGCCGATCACCATGCCCGAGGCGACGTTCCAGTCGCGGCCCGAGAAGTCCTTGTCCACCAGCTTGCGAAGCTGGCTCATGCGCTGGAAGACCTTCTCCGTGGTCGGCGAGGCGATGGTCTTGCCGTCGAGCTCGATGAAGACCTTGCGGTAGTAGTCGATGCCGCCGGTCGAGAGCGCCACGCTCTCGAACAGCGTCGCGTCCTGCCAGGGCTGGCCGCCGTGCGCGATGGCGACGAAGCCGGCCTTCTGCACCTTCTCGGCGGCGGCGATGAATTCGTCCCAGGTCTTCGGCTCGGCCGTCACGCCGGCCTTGGCCAGCACCGCCTGGTTGGCCCAGACCCAGTTGGTCGAGTGGATGTTGACCGGCGCGGCGATCCACTTGCCGTTGTACTTCGAGAACTTCTGCAGCGCGGGTGGCACCACCTTGTCCCAGCCGCCTTTCTGGGCAAGCGTGTTCAGGTCGGCCACCACGCCCTGCTTGCCCCAGTCGAGGATGTCGAAGCCCAGCATCTGCGAGGCGGTGGGCGGGTTGCCCGAGGTCACGCGCGCCCGCAGGGCCGTCATGGCGGCTTCGCCGCTGCCGCCGGCCACGGGCATGTCGTTCCACTTCACGCCTTGCTTCTCGAGGTTGCCCTTGCGCACGTTGAGCGCGCCGGCCTCGCCGCCGGAGGTCCACCAGTGCAGGACTTCCACGCTTTGCTGCTGGGCCATGGCGGCGCCGCTTCCCATGGCGAGGCAGAGGGCGGCAATGGTGAATCGGGATGTGTTCATCTGCATGTCTCTTCTGTTGTCTTGATTGCTGGAATCCGGGGCCGGCGGCAGTTTAGGCAGCCCCCTCGGGGCTGCGCGCTGTGATTTCCCGGACGAAAGACGGCGTTGCGAGCGCAACAAGAGCGCTGCCAGGAGGGTGTGCGGAATCGCCATCCGCTCACTCCCACCAGGCTTCCATCTGGATGCCGAAGATGGTGGCGCTGCGCCGGCCGTTGGCGCCGAAGGTGCCGGCGTTGGCATCGGCGGCGGCCTTGTTCCAGCTCGCCCGCGTGGCATAGAGGCGGAATTCGGGGCGGGTCCAGAAATCGGTGTTCGGCGAGAAAGCCACCGCGATCGTGCCCTTGTTCAGCGTCTGGCGGGCCTGCCCGTCGCTGCTGCGCCGCGTCGTGCCCAGCTCGGCCAGCAGCTTCGTGTACTTGGCGATCCCGTACGACACACGCCCGCCGAGCGTGAAGTCGCGCGTCTCGGGCCCGTCGTCCGGGCGCGTGGTCTGGTAGCCGATCAGCGTCTGGCCGCCGAAGCGCCCGATCTGGAAGTCCATCGAGTCCAGGATGCGGCGCTGCTTCGCGCCCGCCTGCGGCGTCACCACCGTGCGCTCCACCAGCGGTGCGAACAGGAAGGTGTTCGAGCTGCCGAAGCCCGGCGGCAGCAGCAGCCCGGTGGTCGTCGTGCTGTTGTCCAGGTTGTAGAACTTGCCGCTCAGGGATGCGTGGCCGTTGGATGCCTGCGCGATGAAGATGTTGTTCAGCCCCGGCACCAGGAAGTTCTTCTGGATGTGCATCAGCCCCAGCGCGCCGCCGTCCTTGCCCTTGGCGAAGTTGCCCGAGATCAGCCCGCCCGTGATGGTGAGCTTGCCGTCCGGATTGGTGGGAATGTCGCGCCACTGCACGTTGATGCGCTTGGCGTTGTTGGGGTTGCCGCTCTTGTTGTCCACCGAGTCGGCCGTGTGCACCGCCACGTTCAGGCGCCCGAGGCCGCCCAGCGGGATGTCGTCGATGCCGGCGCCGTAGTTGTCGCCGTCCTCCACCACCCACTTGTCCACGATGTGCACGTCCTGGATGCGGTGGTAGCGCTGGCCGGCCCACAGCGTGGCGCTGTTGCCGAAGATGCCGCTGAGAGAGAAGTAGGCTTGGGCGGTGCCGCTCTTGCCGTTGTAGATCGTGGGCATGTAGAACACGCCCCACTTGATGCCGTCGCCCAGGTCGAAGCGCTTGCCGATGCCGAACTCGAGGTAGTTGTCGCCCTCGTTGCCCAGGCGGTACTTCTGCAGGTCGCCGCCCAGGGAGTAGCCGCCCTTGGGCGCACCCTTGGGGGAACTGTAGAAGCCGCCGCGGCCGTAGCCCCAGAACTCCAGGCCGGTGGCGTCGTTGACCTTCTTGACGAAGTCCTTGGTGGGGTCGGACTTCACGGTGGCCTCGGGCGGGGCGTCCGTCGGCGTGTCGGCGGTCTGGGCCTGCGCCAGGCCATGCAGGCTGCCCAGCAGCACGACGGCCGCGGCGGCGATTCGGTTCAGCTTGAGTTTCACGGGTGTCTCCTTGGTCAGGTCGGTTGTTGTGAATGCGTGAAAGGTGGGCGTCTGGTTGCTGCGGGCAAAAGCTCTCCCGCACCGGCCGAAACCGGCGGTGTCGTGTCCAGACGAAAGAAAGGGGGAAGGCGGGGAGGGGGCGGCGCTATCGCTTCATCGAGCGAAAGGCTGGGCGGTCGTCAAGGCAAGGGAAGGGAACATGAGGAGTACGCACCATGGCGGAACGGGGCCTGTACTCAGGCATCCGCCGGTTGTGCATGCAGGTCGCTGCCATGTGCTGTCTCCTCTTGTTGTGCTGCGTCTCGTTGTCAGAAGGCCGGCCTTCCGAGGGGGCCTGACGTGTGACGGCACGCAGTGTAGGAGCGCGATTTAGTACGACATCTTGTGATTTCCCGGACGAAACACAGCGTTGCCAACGCAAAAAGCGCCGGGGTGCGGGGCCTTCAGGCCATGTGAGGCGAGGCTTCAGCCGCCGGTGCTGGCCCGCACGATCAGCTCGACCGGCAGGGTGTTGAGCCTGGGCATGGAAGAGCCCTGCATCACCAGCTCGACGCCGAAGCGGCCGAGCTCCTGCCGGTCCACGCGCAAGGTCGTGAGCGGCGGGTTGGCCTGTGCGGCGGCGAGTGTGTCGTCGAAGCCGACGATGGCGATGTCCTCCGGCACCGACAGGCCCGCCTGCTGGCAGGTCCGCAGCGCCGCCAGCGCCGCGGCGTCGTTGTACGCGAACACCGCGTCGGGCGGCTTGCGCAGCCGCAGCAGCTGCTGCATTGCGGCCGATGCGCCCAGGTCGTGCAGCTGCCCGGTGGGCGCCACCACTTCCAGCTCGGGGTCGGCCAGGATGCCCGCCTCGAACAGCGCGCGGCGATAGCCTTGTGCGCGCTCCAGGATGCTCACGTGCGCCAGCGAGCCCGCGATGTAGGCGACGCGCTTGCGCCCGATGTCCAGCAGGTGCCGCGTGGCCATGTAGCCGCCCATCGCGTTCTCGGGGTTCACCGAGGGCAGGTCGCCCTGCGAGAAGTCGATCAGCGCAATCGGCAGCTCGAGTCCCGCCACCATGTCGAGCACCTCGCTCTCGAAGTAGCCGGCCGCGAGGATCATGTCGGGCTCGTGCATGCGCAGCTGCTCACGGATCGGGTCCGTCGGCCCGCAGGTCAGCAGCGTGGGCACGATGCCGAACTTGCGGCACGCCTCCTCGACGCCATGCAGCACGTCGGAGAAGAAGGGGTTGGTCGAGAAGTGGCTGTGCTGCCTGTGCACCATGAAGGCCAGCTGCTTGGCCTTGGCGCCGCGCAGCCGCGCGGCGTTGTAGCCGATGTCGCGCGCCACCTGGCGGATCATGCGGCGCGTGTCGTCCGACAGGCCGCGCTGGTTTTTCAAGGCACGCGATACGGTGCTGATCGAGACGCCGGAAGCCTCGGCCACATCGCGGATGGTTACGGGCATGAGTCTCCTTGTCCTTGGTGATGTTGTCGCTGGGAGGGCGTCATTCTCATGGCGACGGAGCAGCGTTGTCGAGGCACTGCTGCACGCACGCGGCTTGCGGATGGCTTGCGCGCGGGAGGGGTAGCGCGCTGATTTGTTTCCCTGCCAGCGCCGTGTTTCGTCCGGGAAATCACAAGACCGCCTTCACCGGGGCCGTACATACACTGCGCCCGTTTGGCGCTCCGGCGACCGTGAGCGATGTACAGGCAACAGGGAGACATGCAGCATGGAAAAGAAGATCGCGTACAGCAGAACCATGGCCGCGAGCGTGATCGCCGCGTCGGTGCTGTGGGGTTGCGGCGGCGGCGGTTCGGGTGGCTTCTCGGTGCCCCTGACCCCGACGACGACAACGAACGGCTCCGACCCGGCGTCCACTGTCGGCACCGATACGAACCCGGTCCCCGACGCAGGCACGACGACACCGCAGCAGGAGAAACGCGTCGATATCGCCCTCACGGGCTACGTCGATCTCTTCGTCGGAACGAAGATCTCCAACACGGGAAGCGGCCATTCAGGCAACGTCAATCCCGGTGCGCAGACACCGTTCGGCATGGTGAGCTTCGGCCCCGACACCAGGGGCAGTGGATCGCCCTGGGGCTACGGCTCGGGCGGCTACTACTACGACGACGCGGCCATCCGCTACTTCAGCATGACCCACCTCAACGGACCCGGCTGCAGGGGGCAGGGCGCAGTGGCCATCCTGCCGAACAACGCCGGCACCGGCATTCCCTCGGGTGGCCTTGCGTACACCAAGGCGAACCAGTCGGCCAGCCCCGGCTACTACAAGGTCAAGTTCAACAACGGCATCACGAGCGAGCTGACCGCGATGACGCGCACCGGCATGGCCAGGATCAGCTACGCGGACAAGGACAAGGCCTTTCTCGCCATCGACTCCGCCCGCAACAACCCGAACCAGGACGGCGTTTCCTACACAGGCCTGACGGACGTCGCGCTGAGCGCCGACCGCAAGTCCGTATCGGGAACCGCCGTCGCCAACGAGTTCTGCGGCGGCACATGGAAGCAGCCCGTGTATTACTACGCGACCTTCGACAAGCCGCTGAAGGCGAGTTCCGCCATCTCGGGCAAGGCGGCGATCCTGCAGTTCGACCTGGCCGATGCCGATCTCACCGTGCAGGTGAGGGTGGGCATTTCCTCGGTCAGCACCACCAACGCGAAGAAGAACCTCGAGACGGAGAACCTCGACGCCTCCTTCGACACGGTAAGGACCGCGGCAGCGAACAACTGGAACAGCCGCCTCAACGTCGTGCAACTCGATCTTGCGAAGGAGGGCGAGATCGGCAAGCTCGACGCGAAGAAGCAGGACGACGCCACGACCCAGCTGAAGAAGTTCTACACCGCCCTCTACCGCGTCTACAGCGGCCCGACCGTCTACAGCGACGTCAACGGCGACTACCGCAGCATGAAGCAGGCCGATCTTTCGCAGTCGAACGACGTGCTCCCGGCCAGGGCGACGGAGAACGTCGCCAGCTACAAGTTCAAGCTCGATGGCAAGGACGCCGGCTACAAGACGCACTACAGCGGCTTCTCGATGTGGGACACCTACCGCAGCCAGGCCCAGCTGCTCGCCCTGATCGCGCCCGACGAGGCGAGCGAGATGATGCAGTCGCTGGTGGCCGACGCGCAGCAGTGCGGCGCCTTTCCCCACTGGGTGGACGGCAGCGAGGACACCACGCCGATGAACGGCGACCACGCGCCCACTGTCGTCGCAGGCTCCTACATGTTCGGCGCGCGCAAGTTCGACCTCGACACCGCCAGGAAGTACATGCTCCAGGCCGTCATGAATCCCAAGGGCCAGTGCAACGACAAGTTCTCCATCGGCAAGCCCGGCGACAGCCTGGCCGACTACATGAAGATCGGCTGGATTCCTTCCGACAGGGGCTACGACAACCCCTCGTCGACAACGCTGGAGGCCATCACCACCGACCGCTCCGTGGGCGCCTTCCTCGACGCGCTGCCCGCCACCAGGGCCACGGACAAGAGCGTGATCGACACGGTGTTCAAGCGGGCGGGCAACTGGCAGAACATCTTCGACGACACCAGCAAGACGCTGAAGTCGAAGACCGCGGCGGGCGACTGGAGCGACGGCGTCTTCCACGAATCGACCGAGGCCAACTACCTCTGGACCTTCGCGTACGACTGGACCCTTCTGGCCCGGAAGCTGGGCGGCAGGCAGGGCACGCTCGACCGGCTCGCAAAGCTGTTCTCGCTCGACGCGGCGGACCCGTTCAAAGGGACCGAGCCCAGCGGGCAGGACCTGAACGGCGGCGAAAACTCCGACGGCTACTACATCGGCAACGAGCCGGCGTTCCAGACACCGTGGGCCTACAACTGGATCGGTTCCGCCAAGTACGCGCAGTACATCATCCCGGTCATCCTGCGGAAGAACTTCAGCATCGATCCGGCCGGCCTGCCGGGCAACGACGACATGGGCGCGACCTCGGGTTGGTACGTGTGGGCCGCCATGGGCCTGTATCCGGTGATTCCTTCGGCGCCGGGGCTGGCCGTGTCCACGCCGCAGTTCTCTGGCATGACGCTCTGGCTGGGCAACGGGAAGAAGCTGCGGATCGAGGCCGACAGGCAGGCGCTGATCGACGATGTGCGCTACATCGGCGACATGAAGTTCAACGGCGCGGCCTATGCGGGCTCGTGGCTGCCGCTCGACAAGATCAAGGACGGCGGAACGCTTTCCTTCAAGCTGTCGACCACGCCTACAGACTGGGCCTCTGACCCCGCGCTGGCGCCGCCTTCCGGGCCGGCCGCGGACTACACCAAGACAACCGCCGCGGGTGCGATGTGAGCGGCCGGATTGGGTTCGCGGGCAAAGCTGCCCGGGCTGCCGCATTGCTCGTCGCGGCGTCGCTGTGGGGGTGCGGAGGCGGCTCCAGCAGCGGTCTCTCGATGCCGCTGCCGCAAGGCCAGAGCGGCTCGCCGTCCGGTGACCAGCAGCCGGTCGCGAACACGGACGCGCCGGCGTCATCCGTCACGAGCAACACGAGCGCAGGGGACGTCGCAAGCCGTGCAAAGCAGGACCTGGCGAACTACGTCAACACCCTGCGCGGCGCCCACTCCAACGCCTACATCTACGACGGCTACTCGCGTGGCAACACCTTCCCCGCCACGGCGGTGCCCTTCGGCTTCACGATGTGGTCGCCCGTCAATCGCATCGACCCCGACGACGAGAGCGCCGGCTGGAGCAACACCAAGCCCTATGACGGCTACATGGGCAACGACTTCTTCTACACATTCTTCGAGGACGAGAACAGCACCAAGCCGCTGGACCGCATCTTCGCGTTCGCGGCCGTCCACGAGGCAAGCCCGTGGATGGGCAACCGACAGTCGGTGCAGCTCATGCCTGTCACCCAGGTCGACAAGGCGGGCAAGCCTGTGCTGGACAAGGCATCGCGCGGCGAGAAGTTCAGCCACAGGAACGAGGTCGCCCGCGCGCACTACTACAGCGTGAGTTTCGACAACGGCACCCGAACCGAGATCACGCCCACCGACCATGCCGCGTACTTCCGCTTCACCGCGGCCGCGAACCAGCCTTCGCTGGCGGTGGTGTTCGATGTGTTCAAGGGCGTGTCGGGCTCGCTGACAGTAGACACCGCCAACGGCGTGGTGTCGGGCTACACGGACCAGGGCTCGCCGCGCATGTACTTCTACGCAGTGGCCGATGCGCCGGTGAAGGCTTCAGGCGCAGACTCCTTCCCGACGTGGCTGCGCTTCGACACTGCATCCGCCGGCAGGCAAGCGGTAGGCCTGAAGGTCGGAACCTCCTTCATCAGCGTGGAGCAGGCCAAGGCCAATCTCGCGCAGGAGATCGGCGCGAAGTCGTTCGACGACGTGCTGGCCGCGGCGAAGGACGCGTGGAACGAGAAGCTCAACACCATCCAGGTCGAGGGCGCGACGGAAGACCAGAAGACCATCCTGTACTCCAACATGTACCGGGCCTTCCTGTACCCCAACTCGGCCTGGGAGAACGTGAACGGCACGCCGTCGTACCTGAACCCCTACGTGAGCCCGATGACGGTGCGCCCAGGAAAGCTGTGGGTCAACAACGGCTTCTGGGACACCTACCGCACCACCTGGCCGCTCTACACGCTGCTGCTGCCGCAGCAGACCGGCGAGATGCTCGACGGCTTCGTCAACGGCTACAAGGACGGCGGCTGGACCACTCGCTGGGCCAGCCCGGGCTATGCCGACATGATGGTGGGGACCAATTCCGACATCATCCTTGCCGACGCGTACCTGAAGGGCGTGCGCAAATTCGACGTGAACGCGGCCTACGACTCGATGCTGAAGAACGCCTCTGTCTACAGCCCGAACAGCGACCGCGGCCGCAAGGGCATGGAGAAGACGCCTTTCTATGGCTACTCGACGGTCTACGACGAGTCCGTGTCGTGGTCGCTGGAAGGCTACGTGAATGACTTCGGCGTGAGCCAGATGGCGAAGGCGCTGAGCAAGGCCGACGACGCCGCCTACTTCGCCAACAGCGCGACCGGCTACGCCAACATCTTCGACGGCACGTCAACCGGAACCTGGGCCGGCGGCTGGTTCCGCGAGAAAGACACAGACGGCAGCTTCGGCGGCGGCGCGCCGAACCCGATGGCCTGGTACTACGGCTACACCGAGGGCAACGCCTGGACCTACGCCTTCGCGACGCCGCAGGACGGCCAGGGCCTGGCGAACCTGCATGGCGGGCGCGCCGGGCTCAAGGCGAAGCTGGATGCCTTCTTCACAACGAAGCCTGGTCTCGGCTACGACGGCACCGACCCGAACGGATCGCACACCGGCATCAAGCCCGAGATCAAGTCGGCTTACGACGTGGACGCGCTCGCGGGCGTCGGGCAGTACCAGCACTCCAACCAGCCGGTACACCACACGATCTACATGTACAGCCACGCGGGCAGTCCCGCCTCGGGGCAGAAGTACCTGCGCGACGTGATGGACAAGCTCTACTTCTCGGGCTTCGACAAGGACGGCAACTCGACGGGCGACGGCTACATGGGCGACGAGGACAACGGCGAGATGTCGGCCTGGTACGTGCTCAGCGCGATGGGCTTCTACCCCGCGTCCACCGGGCGGCCGGAGTACACGATAGGCGCGCCTTACTTCCCGAAGATGAGCGTGCTGGTGCGCAACGCGAAAGGCGAGGCCAAGGCCATCACCATTACCGCGCCCGGCGTGAGCAGCACGAATCGCTACGTACAGGGCCTGAAGCTCAACGGAGCCAGCATCACGCGCACCTACCTGACGCACGCGGAGCTGGTCGAGGGCGCGACGCTGGAGTTCCAGATGGGGCCGAATCCGTCGTCATGGGGCACGGGAGAAGCCGACGCACCGTCCTCGATCACGCAGGGTACGGCGAAGCCGGCGCCGCTGCAGTCGCTGCTGCCGACCACGGCCTTCGCTACCAGTGCGAGCAACCCGACGGGGCTGGAGAACCTGACCGACCGGACTTCGTTGACGGAGTGGAGCAGCGGCGCTTCCGGTGCTGCATGGGTGCAGGGCAGCACCACGGGGGCAGCCCGCACGGTGGCGATCTACACGCTCACCTCGAGCAACAAGACCGGGCAGGATCCGGCCGGCTGGACACTGAAAGGCTCCAACGACGGCATCAACTGGACCACGCTCGATACGCGCCAGGGCGAAGTGTTCGCCTGGCGCCGCCAGGTGCGGCCCTTCGTCGTGAAGACACCGGCAGCCTATTCGAACTACCGGCTGGAGATCGGCGGGAGCGGGGCGGTCAGCCTGTCGGAATTCGAACTGCTGGCCGCGCCCCGGTGAATCGGGCGGTCACCGGCGCGGTCATGCGCGCCGTGGCCTTGTAGGTGAAGTCATCCGGGCGCGAAGCGGCTACAGTCGTCGTTTCCCATTTCCAGCCCTGCTTGCCGCAACTGCTCTTTCCGATGCGCCCCTTCAGTGCTCTTTCAGTTCTTGTCCTGGCCGCATTGGCCGCCGGGTGTGTCACGCGAACGGCTCCCCGCTATACCTCGCTCGGCGACGGCGTCTACAAGTCGCCGACCGCGCAGGATGCCGAGAACTACTGCCGCAACTTCGGTGCGCCGATGCGCTACCTGGCCAACCGGGGAGCGGAAGACCAGGCGCAGGGCGTTCCCGCTGGAGAAGTCGTCTACCGCTGCGACTGAAAAAGCCGCGAAGAGAGACCAGAAAAAAAGCCCGCAGTCGAAGAGACTGCGGGCTTTTTTGCCGGATGGGCGAAGCGCTCAGGCTTCGGGGGCCACGGGCCCCGGGCCTTGCCCCGGAAGCGCTGCCGGTTCGGCAGCCGGGAGCGCTTCCTCCTTCTCATGCCGCGCCGCGATGAACAGGTACATCGCCGGCACCACGAACAGCGTGAACAGCGTGCCGATGGACAGCCCGCTGAAGATCACGATGCCCATCGCCTTGCGGCCGGCAGCGCCCGCGCCCGAGGCGATCACCAGCGGCAGCACGCCGAAGACCATGGCAGCGGTCGTCATCAGGATGGGGCGAAGACGCGTGCCGGCGGCCTCCACGATGGCGTCGAGCTTGCTCAGGCCCTGCTTCTGCAGGCGGTTGGCCACCTCGACGATCAGGATGCCGTGTTTGCTGATGAGGCCCATCAGCGTCACCAGGCCCACCTGCGTGTAGATGTTCATCGAGGCGAAGCCCCAGAAGATGAAGATCATGGCGCCGAAGAGCGCGAGCGGCACCGACACCAGGATCACCACCGGGTCGCGGAAGCTCTCGAACTGCGCCGCGAGCGCCAGGAACACGATGATCAGTGCGAACACGAAGGTGATGGCGAAGTTGCCCGACTCCTGCACGAACTGGCGCGACTGGCCCGAGTAGTCGACCGTGTAGCCGCTGGGCGCGAGCTGCTGCACCACGCCGCGCAGGTATTCCAGCGTTTCGCCCTGCGTGCCGCTGGGCACGCCCTGGATGGTCACGGAATTCAGCTGCTGGAAGTGATTCACCGTCTCGGGCTGCACGCTGTACTTCAGGCTCGCGACCGTGCTTGCCGGCACCACGCCGTTGGGGGTCTTGATGTAGAAGTTCAGCACGTCGGACGGATTCAGCCGGTCGACCTGCTGCACCTGCGGGATCACCTTGTACGAGCGGCCCGAGATAGAGAAGTAGTTGACGTAGCCGCCACCCAGCGCCGCGCCCATGGCGTTGCCCACGTCCTGCTGGGTGATGCCCAGCGTGGCGATCTTGTCGCGGTCGACCACCACGGTGGCCTGCGGCAGGTCGATCTTCAGGTCGGCGTCGACGTAGTAGAACTTTCCGTCGGCGCGCGCCTTGTCCATGATCTGCTGGGCCAGCGTGTTCAGGTTCTCGAAGGGCTCGGTCGTCTTGATGACGAACTGCACCGGCAGGCCCGAGGCGCCCGGCAGCGCCGGGAACTGGAAGGCCACCACCTTCGCGCCGGCAATGCCGTTCCAGCGCTTCTGCAGGTCGGTCTGGATGTCGTGCGCGCTGCGCGTGCGCTGGTCCCAGGGCTTGAGCAGCACGCCCGCGATGCCGGCGTTGGTGCTGGGTACGCCGGTCAGCTGGAACAGCTGCGCGTACTCGGGCGTGTCGTGCGCGATCTTGAAGATCTGGTCCGCGTAGGTCTGCATCTGGTTGATGGTGGCCGTGGGCGCGCCCACCACCTGCGACAGCACGATGCCCTGGTCTTCCTCGGGCGCCAGCTCCGATTTCGACATCTTGAACATCACGAACAGCAGCGCCACCAGGATCGCGCCCATGACGATCATCACCGGCCAGGTCTTCAGCACGCCGCGCAGTATGAGCTGGTAGCGGTGGTGCACGCGCTCAAAGACGTGCTCGATCTTCATCGCGAACTTGCCGGTGTCCTGCTCGGGCTTGAAGAAGCGCGAGCACATCATCGGCGACAGCGTGAGCGCCACGATGCCCGACACCACCACCGAGCCCGCGAGCGTGAACGCGAATTCGGTGAAGAGCGAGCCGGTGAGCCCGCCCTGGAAGCCGATGGGCACGTACACCGCCACCAGCACCACCGTCATGGCCAGGATGGGTCCGCCCAGCTCGCGCGCCGCGAGCAGCGAAGCCTGCATCGGAGACTTGCCCTCGCGCATGTGCCGGTCGACGTTTTCCACCACGATGATCGCGTCGTCCACCACCAGCCCGATCGCCAGCACCAGCGCCAGCAGCGTGAGCAGGTTGATGGAATAGCCCAGCACCAGCATGATGAAGAAGGTGCCGATCAGCGACAGCGGCATGGCGATCACCGGCACCACCACCGCGCGCAGGCTGCCCAGGAAGAGGTAGATCACCACCGTCACGATGATCAGCGCCTCCACCAGCGTCTTGATCACTTCGCTGATCGATGTGTTGATGAAGTCGGTCGAGTCGTAGACGATCTTGCCCGTCAGCCCGGTGGGCAGCTGGGCCTGCAGGTCGGGGAACACGGTACGCACCTGCTTGGCCACCTCGAGGATGTTGGCCTCGGGCGCGACCTTGATGCCGATGAACACCGAGCGCACGCCGTTGAAGGCCACGTTGAAGTCGTAGTTCTCCGACCCCAGCGTCACGTTGGCCACGTCCTGCAGCCGCACGATGGCGCCGTTGCTGCTCTTGATGGACAGCTGCTTGAACTCGTCCACGCTGTGCAGCGAGGTGCCGGCCGTGAGCGGCACGCTCACCATCTGGCCCTTGCTCTGGCCGACGGCGGCGAGGTAGTTGTTGGCGGAAAGCGCCGCGCTCACGTCGGTGGCGGTCACGCCGTAGGCGGCCATCTTCTGCGCGTCGAGCCAGGCCCGCAGCGCGAAGGTGCGCGCGCCGAGGATTTCGGCGGTCTGCACGCCCGGAATGGCGTTGAGCTTGGGCTGCACCACGCGCACCAGGAAGTCGGTCACGTTGTTGTTGGGCAGCGTGTCGCTGTAGAAGCCGATGTACATCGCATCGGTGGTCTGGCCCGTGGCTACGGTGAGCACCGGCTGCTGCGCCTGCGGCGGCAGCTGGTTGCGCACCGAGTTCACCTGCGTGTTGATCTCGGTCAGCGCGCGGTTCGAGTCGTAGTTCAGCCGCAGCGTCGCGGTGATGGTCGATACGCCCAGGCTGCTCGAGGACGACAGGTAGTCGATGCCCTGCGCCTGCGACACGGCGGCCTCCAGCGGCTGCGTGATGAAGCCCGCGACCGTGGCAGCGTCGGCGCCGTAATAGGCGGTGCTGATGGTGACCACGCCGTTCTCGGTCTTCGGGTACTGGTTGACCGGCAAGCCGGCCAGGGCGCGCAGCCCCAGCACCACGATCAGCATGCTCACCACCATCGCCAGCACCGGCCGGCGGATGAAGATGTCGGTGAAGTTCATGCGGGCGACCTCACTTTTCCTGCGGCGTCGGCGCCGGGTTGTTGGCGGGCTGGACGCTGTTGTCCACCACCACCGGCGTGCCGTTCTTCAGCTTGTTCTGCCCGCTGCTCACCACCACCTGGCCGGCAGTGAGGCCCTTGACGATGGCGATCTGGTCTCCGCGCGTCGCCCCGGTCTCGACGAAGACCTGTTGCGCGACGAGCTGCTTGGCACCCGAGGGACTGGCCGGCTGGGCGGGCGCACCTGCGGCACCCTCCTTGGGCGGCTCGGCTTCCTTCACCACGTACACGGTCGAGCCGTACGGGTTGTAGGTGACGGCGGTGGACGGCAGCGTGAGCTGCTCCTGCACGCCGCCGACGTCGATCTTCACGTTCGCGAACATGCCGGGCAGCAGGATCTGCTTGGGGTTCGAGATGGTGGCCTCGACCTGCACGTTGCGCGTGGCGGCGTCCACCTTCGGGCTGATCGCGTTGATCTTGCCGCTGAAGGCCTGACCCGGGAAGGTGTCGACGCTCAGGTTCACCATCTGGCCCACCGCCAGCCCCGCGAGCTGCTGCTGCGGCAGGGCGAAGTCGACGTAGATCGGGTCCAGCGTCTGCAGCGTGACGAGCTTGTCGCCTGCGTTCACGTACTGGCCGGGGTTCAGCGCGGTGATGCCGAGGCGGCCCGAGAAGGGCGCGCGGATCGACTTCTTCGCCACCACGGCGGCCTGCTGCTCGACCTGAGCGCGCTTGGCCTTCAGGTCGTTGGTGTCGGCGTCGATCTGCGCCTGGCTCACGGCCTGCACCGCGAGCTGCGCCTGGTCGCGCTTGAGCACGATGGCGGCCTGCGCGGCTGCAGCTTCGGCAGAGTGAAGCAGGGCGATGTCGGAGTCGGCGTTGAGCTCGACCAGCAGCGCGCCGGCCTTCACGTCCTGTCCCGACTTGAAGTGCACCGTGCGCACCAGCCCCGCCACTTCGGTGCTAAGGTCGGCGCCGCGCACCGGGTTCAGCGTGCCGACCGCGGTGAACTGCGACTGCCACTGCAGCTTCTGCACCTCGGTCGTCGACACGGTCTGCGGCGCCGGCTTGGGAACGGCGGCGATCAGCGCGCGGATCTGCAGGACTTTGCCGAGCGCGAGCGCGGCGACCAGCAGCAGCACGCAGCCGATCATGATGATCATTCTCCGGGTCATAGGTAGGCTTTTCTTCGTGTTGTCGTTGGAGGTTGCGGTCGGTCAGTTCTGCGCGGCGGCCTGCGTTGCAGGTCGGGGCTGCGCAGGCTGCCCCGGTGCGATCGCGGCGTTGGCCAGCTCGCCGCGGTTCCACCAGCCGCCGCCGAGCGCCTGGAAGAGGGCGGCCGTGTCGGCATAGCGCGCGGCCTGTGCCTGCACCAGCGCGGTGTGCGTCTGCAGCCAGGCCTGTTGCGCGGTCAGCAGCGTGACGTAGCTCACCGCGCCGGCGCGGAACTGCGCGGTCGACAGGTCGAGCGACTGTTTGGCGAGCGACTCGGCCGTGGCCTGTGCCTGCAGCGTGGTGGCGTCGAGTTCCAATGGGCGCAAGGCATCGGCGACGTTCTGGAAGGCGCCGAGCACGGTATTGCGGTACTGCGCCGCAGCCGAGTCGTAGGCCGCGACCGCCGCCCGCTGCTGCGCACGCAGGGCACCGCCGTTGAAGATCGGCTGCGTGAGCCCGGCGCCGATGCTCCACAGCGTGGTCGGCCCGGTGAACAGGTCGCGTGCGCGCAAGGAGGTGTTGCCGTAGCTGCCGCTCAGCTGGATCTGCGGATAGAGATTGGCCGTGGCCACGCCGACCGCCGCGCTGGCCTGGTGCAGCTGTGCCTCGCTGGCGCGCACGTCCGGCCGCTGGCGCGCGAGCTCGGAGGGCAACGACAGCGGCAGGGCATCCGGCAGCGAGAGGCTGGCAAGGTCGAACTCGGGCAGGCCTTCTTCCGACGGCAGGCGGCCCGCGAACACCGCGAGCTGGTGGCGCGTCTGCGCCAGCGACTTCTCGATGGGCGGCAGCGTGGCCTGCGTCTGCGCGACCTGCGTGCGCTGCTGCAGGACGATGGACTTCGGTATCGCGCCGGTGTCGAACTGCTTTTCGATCACGCCCAGCTGTTCGCGCTGCGCCTGCAGCACTTCGCGCGTGGCCTGCAACTGCGCGCGCAGCGCAGCTTCGCGGATGGCGGTGGTGACGAGGTTCGAAGTCAGCGTGAGGTATGTCGCCTCTACCTGGTAGCGCTGCGCCTCCACGGCGGCTTGCGCGCCTTCGATCTGGCGTCGCGAGCCGCCGAACACGTCGAGGTTGTAGCTGACGTTGACCGATGCGTTGTAGAGCGTGAGCAGCTGGCCGCCCGGCACCTGCGTGCTGACCTGCGAAGCGCGCTCGCGCTGCGCGCCCAGCTGCGCCGTGACCTGCGGCCACAGCAGGTTGCCCGACTTCGCGTCGTACGTGGCCTCGGCCTGCCGCAGCGCTGCCTGCGCGGATGCCAGCGTGGGGCTCTGGGCGAGCGAGGCGCGGATCAGCCGGTCGAGCGGTTCGGAGCGGAACACTTCCCACCATTGAGCGGGAATGTCGCGGCCCGGCAGCAGCTCCTGGGCCTGCCCTGCAGGCACGTCGGCCCGCACGGTGCGCGCGGGCATCGGTGCGGGCGTGTAGTCGGCGCCGCTGGCGGCGGCCGGCAGGTCGGGCGTCTTGAAGTCGGGGCCGACCGCACAGGCGCTCAACAGCAGCAGAACGGCGCCGAGCACGGCGCCCTGAACGGGCCACCCCGGTCGCGCGCGCGCAGGCGCAGCGCGCAACGACGAACCAGGGTGATCCTCCAACGCGTTGTTTTCTTGATTTGGCATGGGGCAGCGGTTGTACACCCGGAACGCCCGGGCTGCCTGACTTTCCTGAAGTCTCGTGGCCGCCGCCCCACGCCGCGAGGGGGCTGCGACGAAATTGGTACTACACAGTGCGAAATGCATGGGAGCGGCGCGAAACGCAGCGGCCTTTGGCGCGTCATCTTTTCTTTCGCCGCCGCCGAATCTGTTCAGTGCAGGTACCCGTATTGAAGACAGCCGCCGCCATTTCGCGGCGGTCGTTCATTCAATCAATCAGGAGCATCCAAATGCAACGCAGACTTCATCGCTTCGCCGCCGTCTCTCTCGCCATCGCACTGTCCGCCGGCGCGGTCTCGGCCCTTGCGGCTTCGGTCATGGTGGGCGGTGCGCCGATGCTGCCGACCAAGGACATCATCGACAACGCCGTCAACTCGAAGGACCACACCACCCTGGTCGCCGCCGTCAAGGCCGCCGGCCTCGTCGACACCCTCAAGGGCCCGGGCCCGTTCACCGTGTTCGCACCGACCAACGAGGCCTTTGCCGCGCTGCCGGCCGGCACCGTCGACACCCTGCTCAAGCCCGAAAGCAAGGATGCCCTGACCGGCGTGCTGACCTACCACGTGGTGGCCGGCAAGCTCGACGCCGCCGCGCTGAAGAAGGAGATCAAGGCCGGCAAGGGCTCCGCCGAACTGAAGACCGTGGCCGGCGGCATGCTCGTCGCCAAGGAAAAAGGCGGAAAGATCATGATCACCGACGAGAAGGGCGGCACCGCGACGGTGACGATCCCCAACGTCTACCAGTCGAACGGCGTGATCCACGTGGTCAACAAGGTGCTGCTGCCCAAATAAGCAAAGCACACCGCCCCCTTCCAGAAACACCGAGGAACCGGCTTTGCCGGGCCTCAGGTGTTGTCCCCGGTAGGGGGAAGGCGAAGCGACACGAAGTGCGCGAAGCCTGGGGGCGAGCAATTTTTTTCAAAAAAAAGCCCGCACGAGGCGGGCTTGAAGGTGACCTGCTGGAGGAGGGAGGATCAGAGGATGCAGGCCACAGGGAGAGACATGAATATCGCCTCTGAACCTGCACGCAACCTGACCTCGCTGAAATCCTGTTCCAGGCTAATTCCTGGCTCATTCTTCTCGCGTCTCACGCCCGATCAATCGAGCGTTTGATCTATCGGGCGATCAGTCCTCGTCTTCCCACTTGCCCACCACCGTGCCCAGGATGGAGAAGGGCGTGCGCACCGGCTCGTGGTTCGGGTTCAGCGGCAGCAGCCAGCGGCGGCCGTCGTCCTCCTTGAACACCTTGAAGGTGATCTCGCCGCTGTCTTCCAGCTTCGCGATGATGCGTTCGCCGTCGTCGGGCTTGCGCAGCGAGGTGTCGATGAAAACGATGGAGTCGGCCGGATAGCTCTTCAGGTGGCCGCTGGGCGAGGTCATGCTGTCGCCGCGCACGCGCAGCGCATAGCTCTGGAGGCTGTGATGGGCGATGCAGGGAATCCAGCGCTCGGCGCGCGGCTGCTGCGCGATCTCGTGGCTGTCCCAGTTGGCGGCGTCGGCCCAGGAAATGAGCGGCACGGTGCCGGGCGTGCGGGGGTTGAACGACGGGATCGAAGGCGGCGTGTGCGCCACCCGGTACGGGCCCGGTGGTTCGTTGGCCCTGTCGCGGGCCTGGCGGATCTGGTCTTCGTCCCAGGGGGCGGGGCCGTCGCCGGTGTCGAGCCAGTTCGGATCGGCCCGGTAGGCGCGCGCCAGCGCGAGCACGCTCATGGAACGGCTGACGTCCCCGCGCTCGATCTTGGAAATGCTGGACTGTTTGACGCCCGAAACCGCTTCAGCCTGTTTCTGGGTCATCTTGGCGAATTTGCGCGCGGCCAATGCGCGTTTGGCAATGCTGTCCATCGGATGGGGATTTAAGCCCAAACGAATATTCATAGAAAACTCTAGAATAGTTAAAAAAGGGAGGAATAGATGAAGCCACGGGAGTTGGTTCTGGCGCTGAGGGCCATGGGCCTCACGCAGAAGCAGATCGAACAGAGAACCGGCATTCCGCAGCCGACGGTCAGCAAGATCGGGCTGGGACGGGTCGCCGACGTGATGTCGCGCCACTATGTCGCGCTGGTGGCCGCCTACGAGCAACGGGTGAAGGAAGAGGCGCTGAGGGCCGCGCCGGAGGTCGGACGCCGGTCGTCGAGGCGATGAGCGGGCGGTGCGCGAACGATTGCCGTCGGGCTTGTGGCTCGACCGCGTGTTGTGCGTGCTGCTTGCGCTGCTGTCCCTCGCGGGGCTGGTCGCCGGGTTGATGCTGGGGCGCCCGGCCGTCGCCGGCGCCGGCTGCTTCGGGCTGGTCTGCGCGGCGTGGGCGGCGCAGGTGCTGTTCGACCGCGAGGCGCTCAGGCGCTCGCGTGCGGTTCGGGCGGCGCGAGAGCGAGGGTGGCGCTGACGCGAACGCAGTCCTTGATGTGCTGCTCGCCAAGGGCGCGCAGCGCCGCGTAGCCGAGCGCGGCCGACACGACCTGCCCGGCGATGGGCACGTACTTGGTCGCCTGCTTGGCCGTGAGGCGCACGCCCGCATGTTTGGCGAGCCGGATCAGCAGGTCGCGCGTGACGAGCCGCCCCACCAGCAGGGCGCCCACCGTGGTTGCGGCCTTCTGGATGCGCTCCCGCTGGTGCGGCGCGAGCTTTTCGACCTGGGTGACCGAAAGACCGAATTCCGCGCTGATCTGCGGAACCAGCCGCGACAGCAGCGCCGCGTCGGCCATCCAGTCGAGGCCGGGCAGGGGCACCGCGCTGGCCGCGGCCGCCATCAGCGCCTTTCGACCGATGAGGCGGCGGCTGCGGTGGATGGCGGCAATGAGCTTTTCATCACCCCGGGCCAGTTCGATGGCAGACGGCATCCGGCGACTCCCTTGCTGTTGCTGGGTTTCAGCTTCAGGCCGCGAGGGCTTCCAGCTGATCCGACAGGGCCAGCCAGCGCTCCTCCAGACGGCCGATTTCATCGTTGAGCGCCTTCAGCCGCTTGCCGGCCTCGGCAATCTCCGCGGAAGGCAGCGGCTGGGCCAGGCGTGCCTCGAGTTCGGCGCGCTCGGTGCCGGCCTTGGCCAGGCGCTCGTCGATCTGGGCGATCTCGCGCTTGATCGGCTTGGCCTGGTCGCTGCGCTGCTGGCGCTCCTGGGCGTCCTGCTTGCGCTGTTGCGGGGCGACTGGAGCGGCTGCCGCCGCGGCGGCAGCGGCGGCGGTTTCCGCCTCGCGCACCGCGACCTTCGCCTCTTCGCGCAGGCGCTTGGCCTCGTCGAGCAGGTAGCGCTGGTAGTCGTCGAGGTCGCCGTCGAAGTCGCCGACCACGCCGCGGCCCACCAGCCAGAACTCGTCGCACACCGAGCGCAGCAGCGCGCGGTCGTGGCTCACCAGCATCAGCGTGCCTTCGAACTCGTTGAGCGCCACGGCCAGCGCCTCGCGGGTGGCCAGGTCCAGGTGGTTGGTCGGTTCGTCGAGCAGCAGCAGGTTGGGGCGCTGCCACACCATCATCGCGAGCACGAGGCGGGCCTTCTCGCCGCCGCTCATGGTGCCCACGGGCTGCTTGACCATGTCGCCGCTGAAGTTGAAGCTGCCCAGGTAGCCGCGCAACGCCTGTTCGCCTGTGGGCTCCTTGGCGTTGCTGCCCAGCTCGCGCGCCAGGCGCACCATGTGCTCGAGCGGGTTGCTCCCGGGGTGCAGCACGTCGAGTTCCTGCTGCGCGAAGTAGCCGATGTTCAGGCCCTTGCCCTCGGTGACCTGCCCGGCCAGCGCGCCCATTTCGCGCGCGATGGTCTTCACCAGCGTCGACTTGCCCTGGCCGTTGGCGCCCAGGATGCCGATGCGCTGGCCCGCCAGCACCGAGCGGTTCACGCCGCGCAGGATGGTCTTGGGTTCTTCGTCTTCAACCACGTAGCCGAAGCTCGCATTGCTGATCGACAGCATCGGGTTCGGGATGTTGCCCGGCTCCTTGAATTCGAAGCTGAAGTCGGCCTCGGCCAGCAGCGGCGCCACCCGTTCCATGCGCTCCAGCGCCTTGACCCGGCTTTGCGCCTGCTTGGCCTTGCTGGCCTTGGCCTTGAAGCGGTCGATGAACTTCTGCAGGTGGGCGATCTTGTCCTGCTGCTTGGCGAAGGCCTGCTGCTGCTGTTCCATCTGCAGCGCGCGCATGTCCTCGAACTTGCTGTAGTTGCCGCCGTAGCGCGTGAGCTGGGCGTTGGCGATGTGCAGGGTGACGTCGGTCACGGCATCGAGGAACTCGCGGTCGTGGCTGATGACGATCATGGTGCCCGGGTACTTCTGCAGCCAGGCCTCGAGCCACACCAGCGCGTCCAGGTCCAGGTGGTTGGTGGGTTCGTCGAGCAGCAGCAGGTCGCTCGGGCACATCAGCGCGCGGGCGAGCTGCAGGCGCATGCGCCAGCCGCCCGAGAAGCTGTTGACGGGCTGGTCGAGTTCGTGCGACTTGAAGCCCAGCCCCAGGATCAGCGCCTGCGCACGCGGCACGGCGTCGTGCTCGCCGGCGTCGGCCAGGTCGGTGTAGGCGTGGGCCAGCTCCATGCCGATGTCGGCATCGTCGGGGTTCTCGGCGTAGGCGGCCTCGATGGCGGCCAGCGACTCGCGCAGCTCGGTCAGGCGGGTGTCGCCGCCCACCACGAAGTCGGTGGCCGACTCCTCGGTCTCGGGCATGTTCTGCGCCACCTGGGCCATGCGCCACTGCTTGGGCACGGAGAAATCGCCGCCGTCTTCGTGCAGCGTGCCGTTGAGCAGTGCGAAGAGGGTCGACTTGCCGGCGCCGTTGCGGCCCACCAGCCCGACCTTCTCGCCGGGGTTGAGGGTGACGGTGGCGCCGTCGAGCAGGACCTTGGCGCTGCGGCGAAGAATGACGTTCTTGAGAGTGATCATGAAAGAGGAACCGTAGGGGCGATTATCCCGCCCGTGCCTTCGGCCCCCCGGAAAAGGGGCAAAGGCGCGGGGGAATGCGCGGGGATTGCGCGGGAAAATCGCCCGGTGAATGGGGTTTCGCGGCCAATGGCTGCGAGAAAGCGGCTGAAGGGGGCTTGGGTGGGCGCAGCTAACGCGCACCGGCGCCGGCCACCAGCGCGTCGCGGGTGACAAGCAAGACCTGGTCCTCGCCCGCCGAGGTTTCGAGCCAGACGACCTCGAGCTGCGGGAAGGCCGCTTCGAAATACTCGCGCTCGTTGCCGATCTCCAGCACCAGCACCGCCCGCTCGCTCATGCGCGAGGGCGCGTCGGCGAACAGCTGGCGCACGAAATCCATGCCGTCGGTGCCGCCGGCCAGCGCCAGTTCGGGCTCGGCGCGGTACTCGGCGGGCAGGGCGGCCATGCTGGCGCTGTTCACGTAGGGCGGGTTGCACAGCACGAGGTCGTACGGGCCGGGCAGGTTCTTCAGGCCGTCCGATTCGATCAGCGTGACGCGGGTGTCCAGCTCGTGGCGCGTGACATTGATGGCCGCCACTTCGAGTGCGTCCACCGACAGGTCGGCTGCATCCACCGTCACTTCCGGGTAGGTGAGCGCCGCGAGCACCGCGAGGCTGCCGTTGCCGGTGCACAGGTCGAGCACGCGCTGCGTATGTTCGCCCAGCCAGTAGTCGATGCTGCCGTCGGCGATCAGCTCGGCGATGAAGCTGCGCGGCACGATGGCGCGCTCGTCCACGTAGAACGGCACGCCTTGCAGCCAGGCTTCCTTCGTGAGGTAGGCGGCGGGCTTGCGCGTGGCGATGCGTTCGTCGATAAGTGTGGCGACCTTGGCTGCGTCGGCAGGCGACACGGGCCTGTCGGCTACGCCGTCGAGGTCGTCCAGCGGCAGCTTCAGGCGCCACAGCACCAGCCAGGCGGCTTCGTCGAAGGCGTTGGCGGTGCCATGGCCGAAGGCCACGCCGGCGTCGTCGAGCCGCTTGGCGCCCGACTCGATGAGTTCGATGACGGTGCTCATCCTGCGAGCGCAGCGTCCAGCCGCTTGATGGTGCGCAGGTAGAGGTTCTTCAGCGTCTCGATCTCGGCCACGTCGATGTGCTCGTCGATCTTGTGGATGCTGGCGTTCACCGGGCCGAGTTCGACCACCTGCCTGCAGATCTTGGCGATGAAGCGCGCGTCGCTGGTGCCGCCGCTGGTCGACAGCTCGGTCTCGATGCCGGTCTCGTCGCGGATGGCGTCCTGCACGGCAGTGACCAGCTCGCCCGGTGTGGTCAGGAAGGGCAGGCCGCCGATGGTCCAGGCCAGCGTGTAGTCGACCTTGTGCGTGTCGAGCACCGCATGCACGCGCTGCTGCAGCGACTCGGGCGTGGATTCGGTCGAGAAGCGGAAGTTGAAGTCGATCACCGCGCTGCCCGGGATCACGTTGCTCGCGCCGGTGCCCGAATGGAAATTGCTGATCTGCCAGCTGGTTGGCTGAAAGTAAGGGTTGCTCGCCCCGTCCCAGCCGCCGGCGGTGTTGATGGCCACCAGCTCGGCCAGCGCGGGCGCGACCGCGTGTACCGGGTTCTTCGCCAGGTGCGGATAGGCGATGTGGCCCTGCACCCCCTTGACCGTGAGCTTGCCGCTCATGGTGCCGCGGCGGCCGTTCTTGATCATGTCGCCGCAGCGCTCCACGGCCGTGGGTTCGCCGACGATGCAGTAGTCGATGACCTCGCCGCGTGCGGCCAGCGTGTTGCAGACGACGACGGTGCCGTCGACACCGGGGCCTTCCTCGTCGCTGGTGAGCAGCAGGGCCAGCGTGAGCTTCGGCTCCGGTTGCGCCTGCAGGAACTCCTCGATCGAGGTGACGAAAGCCGCGACCGAGGTCTTCATGTCGCAGGCGCCGCGGCCGTAGAGCTTGCCGTCGCGGTGCGTGGGGGTGAAGGGGTGGCTGGTCCACTGCTCGACGGGCCCGGTGGGCACCACGTCGGTGTGGCCGGCGAACACGAGCGTCTTCGTGGCCTTGGCTGCCGTGGGGCGGCGCACCGCCCACAGGTTGGTCACCTGGAAGTCGGCAGGGCCGCTCTCGATTGTTTCCAGCGTGAAGCCCAGCTTCGCCAGCCGCTCGCCGAGGATCTGCTGGCAGCCCGCATCGTCGGGTGTGACGGAGGGGCGCGAGATGAGTTGTTCGGCGAGCTGGAGCGTACGGGACATCGGAAAGGGGCTGGGTTCAGAACTTCACGTCTAGCGTGATGTCGGTAAAGGTGGGTTCGTCGACCTGATCGGTGAGGTTGCGGTCGTCGACCTGCTGCTTGGGTGCTGCACGGTTCTGCAGGCGCCACATGAGGTTGGTGGGGGAGTCGGCTTGCGACAGGCCTTCTTCGCGGGTGACGCGCTCCTCGATCACGAGGCGGGCGATGTCTTCCTCGAAGGTCTGCGAGCCTTCGGCCATGGACTTTTCCATGGCCTCTTTCACGCCGGAGAAGTCGCCCTTCTCGATCAGCTCGGCCACCAGCGCGGTGTTGAGCAGGACTTCCATTGCCGGCACGCGGGCGCCGGCCGGCGTGCGCAGCAGGCGCTGCGACACGATGGCGCGCAGCGCGCCGCCCAGGTCGCCCAGCAGCGTGGGGCGCACCTCGACGGGGTAGAAGCTCAGGATGCGGTTCAGCGCGCGGTAGCTGTTGTTGGCGTGCAGCGTGGCCACGCAAAGATGGCCCGACTGAGCGTAGGCGATGGCGGCGGTCATGGTGTCGCGGTCGCGGATTTCGCCGATCTGGATCACGTCGGGCGCCTGGCGCAGGGCGTTCTTCAGGGCCGTCTGCAGCGAGGTGGTGTCGCTGCCCACGTCGCGCTGGTTCACCACCGACTTCTTGTTTGTGTAGGTGAACTCGATCGGCTCCTCGACCGTGAGGATGTGGCCGCTGGCGTGCTCGTTGCGGTAGTCGAGCATCGAGGCCAGCGTGGTGGTCTTGCCCGCGCCGGTGGCGCCGACCATGAGGATCAGCCCGCGACGCTCCATGATGAGCGTCTTCAGGATGTCGGGGAGATTCAGCTCTTCGAAGCTGGGAATCCTCGAGGCGATGTGCCGCACCACCACCGCGTAGGTGCCGCGCTGGCGCATGGCGCTTATGCGGTAGTTGCCGGCGTCTTCGAGGTGCACGGCCATGTTGAGCTCGCCCGTGCTTTCCAGCTCCTGGATGCGCGCGGCCGGCACCACCTCGGACAGCAGCGCCAGCGGTGCGGTGGGCGGCAGCACCTGCGCGTTGACGGGCAGGCAGATGCCGTTGATCCGGATCTGCACCGGGGAGTGGGCCGAGAGATAGATGTCGGATGCCTTGCGCTCGGCCATCAGACGAAGAAGCCGTTCCATCATGTTCATCGGTCTCTCTCCTCGGGTGCTTTTTGAATCATTCGTGAGCCGCGTGCAAACCGTGTGCTTCGCGGGGAACGCCGCGGAACCGGCTTTGCCGGGCCGCAGGCGTTGCCCCCTGCAAGGGGGTGTGCGAAGCGACACGAAGTGCGCGCAGCATGGGGGTGTGCCAGGTTCAGTCGCGCAGCAGGTCGTTGAGGCTGGTCTTGGAGCGCGTCTGCGCGTCGACCGTCTTCACGATGATCGCGGCGTAGGTGCTGTAGTCTTGGCCAGACTTGGTCTTCTTGGGCAGGTTGCCGCTGATCACCACGCTGCCGCTCGGCACGCGGCCGTACGAGATCTCGCCGGTGTCGCGATTGAAGATCGGGGTGCTCTGGCCGATGTACACGCCCATGCCGAGCACGGAGTTCTCTTCGACGATCACGCCTTCGACGACTTCGGAGCGTGCGCCGATGAAGCAGTTGTCCTCGATGATGGTCGGGTTGGCCTGCAGCGGCTCCAGCACGCCGCCAAGGCCCACGCCGCCCGACAGGTGCACGTTGGCGCCGACCTGCGCGCACGAACCCACGGTGGCCCAGGTGTCGACCATGGAGCCTTCGCCTACGTAGGCGCCGATGTTCACGTACGAGGGCATCAGGATCGCGCCCTTGGCGATGAAGCTGCCGCGGCGGGCCACGGCCGGCGGCACGATGCGCACGCCCGAGTCCTTCAGTTCGTTGGCCGACAGGTGCGAGAACTTGGTCGGCACCTTGTCGTAGAAGCCGAGCGAGCCGGCCTGCATCTGCTCGTTGTCCTTCAGGCGGAACGACAGCAGCACGGCCTTCTTGATCCACTGGTGCACGGTCCACTTGCCCACGCCTTCGCGGGTGGCCACGCGCAGCTTGCCGTTGTTGAGTTCGGTGATGACGTGCTCGACGGCGTCGCGCACTTCGGCCGGCGAGGCGGCGACCGAGATGTTGGCGCGGTCTTCCCACGCGGCGTCGATGATTTGTTGCAGTTGCTGGGTCATGAAGGGTCTCGGATGAAAAATTGGAGCAGGAAAGCGAAGCAGGTCAGCGCCGGGCGTCCTTGCAGAAACGGACGATGCGCCCGGCGGCCTCCACGCATTCGGCCGTTTCGGCAACAAGCGCCATGCGGATGCGGCCCCGGCCGGGGTTGGCGCTGTGCGCTGTGTCTCGCGCCAGATAGCTCCCCGGCAGAACCGTCACATTGTATTGAGCGTAGAGCGCCCGGGCGAAGGCTTCGTCGTCGCCAGCCCACACTTCGGGCACGCCGGCCCAGAGGTAGAAGCTGGCGTCGGGCAGCCGCACGTCGAGCACCGGCTCCAGCAGCGGCGTGACGGCCGCGAACTTGGCGCGGTACTGGGCGCGGTTGTCGACCACGTGCGACTCGTCGCCCCAGGCCGCGATGCTGGCCGCAGCCACGGCACCGCTCATGGCGCTGCCGTGGTAGGTGCGGTAGAGCAGGAATTTCCTGATGATGGCCGCATCGCCCGCCACGAACCCGCTGCGCAGGCCGGGCACGTTGCTGCGCTTGGACAGCGAGGTCAGCGCGATCAGGTTGCGGAAGTCGGGCCGGCCGAGCTTCACCGAGGCTTCGAGTCCGCTGAGCGGGGGCTCGTCGCGGAAGTAGATCTCGCTGTAGCACTCGTCGGCGGCGATCACGAAGCCGTGGCGGTCCGAGAGGGCGAAGAGCTTCTTCCACTCGTCCAGCGACATCACCGCGCCCGTCGGGTTGCCCGGCGAGCAGACGAACACCAGCTGCGTGCGCGCCCAGATGGCCTCGGGCACGCTGTCCCAGTCGACCGCGAAGTTGCGCGCGGGCACGCTGGGCACGTAGTACGGCTCGGCGCCCGAGAGCAGGGCCGCGCCCTCGTAGATCTGATAGAACGGATTGGGCGACAGCACCACCGGCTGCGGCGAAGCGGTCGGGTCGACCACCGTCTGGGCCAGCGAGAACAGCGCCTCGCGCGAACCATTGACCGGCAGCACCTGGGTGGCCGGATCGAGGGAGAGGCTGTAGCGGGTCTTGAGCCAGCTGGTGAAGGCGGTGCGCAGCTTCAGTTCGCCGGCGGTGGCGGGGTAGGCGGCCAGCGCGCCGAGGCTGGCGCTCAGGGCATCCTTGATGAAACCCGGCGTGGCGTGCTTGGGTTCGCCGATGCCCAGGCTGATGGCCGGGAACTCGGGGTTGGGCGTGACGCCCGCGAACAGCTGCTTCAGCCGTTCGAAGGGGTAGGGTTGCAACCGGGAAAGCAGGGGATTCATGGCCGGGATTATCGGTGACAGGTCTTACCGCTCCCGGCGAAGCGGCTACTCGCGCAAGCCGCCGGCGAGGCGGTCAGGTCGCGCTGCGGCGATAGAAGGCCAGCGAGCCGGCCAGCGCCAGCAGCATGCCGCCGCAGGCGCGGTCGATCCAGCGCGTGGCCGACACGGTCAAAAGCCGGATCGCCCGGGCGCCCACGAAGGCGTAGGCCAGCATCACGGCCATGTCCAGGCTCGCGAAGATCAGTGCGATGACGACGTACTGCGGCGCCTGCGCGGCCGACGGGTCGATGAACTGCGGCAGCAGTGCCGAGCAGAAGATGTAGCCCTTGGGGTTGGTTACCGCCACGAGGAAGGACTTGAAGAAGATGCGGCGGCTCTCGCCCGCCGTGACCGAAGGCGCCGCGTCGGCAGCCGGCAGGTGGAATCCACCCTTGGAACGCAGCATCCGCAGCCCCAGCCAGGCGAGGTAAACCGCGCCGACCCACTTCAGCATCGAGAACCAGAATTCCGACGCCGCCAGCAACGCGCCCAGGCCCAGCGCCACGGCACCGACCAGCACGAAGTCGGACAGCACCGCGCCCAGCATGCCCGGCAGCGCGCGCCGCACGCCGTGGCGCGATCCGTTGCTGAGCGCCAGCAGCACCGTGGGGCCGGGCGTGGCGATGGCGGCGAAGGCCACGATGGCGAAAAGCAGGGCGGTTGCGAGCGTCATCGGGGCAGTCTCCTTGTATGTTGCTGCGGGGGACGGGGGCTGGAACTAGATCTTCTTGACCAGCACCAGGCTCTTGCGGTCCCAGTTGTACTTGCGCTTGCGCGCCTCGGGCAGCCAGTCGGGGTTGACTTGCTGGAAGCCGCGCTTGAGGAACCAGTGCATGGTGCGGGTGGTGAGCACGAAGATGCTTTCCAGGCCCATGGCCTTGGCGCGGTGCTCGATGTGCTTGAGGATGCGCTCGCCGTCGCCCTGCGACTGCGTGTGCGGCGACACGGTGAGCGCGGCCATTTCGGCGGTGCGCTCCTCGGGGTAGGGGTAGAGCGCCGCGCAGCCGAAGATCACGCCGTCGTGCTCGACCACCGTGTACTGGTGGATGTCGCGCTCGATCTCGGTCCGGTCGCGCTTGACCAGCGTGCCGTCGCGCTCGAAGGGCTCGATCAGCTGCAGGATGCCGCCGATGTCATCCACCGATGCCTCGCGCAGGCTCTCGAGCTTCTCGTCGATCACCATCGTGCCGACGCCGTCGTGCACGTACACCTCCAGCAGCAGCGAGCCATCGAGGGCGAAGGGCAGGATGTGGTTGCGCTCAACGCCGGCCTTGCAGGCCTTCACGCAGTGCTGCAGGTAGAAGGCGGTGTCCGTCGGCTTCTGCGGCGGCGGCAGGGAGGCCAGCAGCTTCTCGGCGGCGTCCAGCGGCAGTTCGGTGTCGATCGGGTTGTCTTCGCTCTCGGGCAGCTCGCTGTCGATGCGGATGCCGGGAATTTCCGTGAGGAAGATCAGCTTGTCGGCCTGCAGCGAAATGGCGACGCTGGTGGCGACCTCTTCCATCGTCAGGTTGAAGGCTTCGCCGGTGGGAGAGAAGCCGAAGGGCGACATCAGCACCATCGCGCCAAAGTCCAGCGTACGGCGGATGCCGGCTGCGTCCACCTTGCGCACCAGGCCCGAATGCTTGAAGTCCACACCGTCGACCACGCCCACCGGGCGCGCGGTGATGAAGTTGCCCGAAATCACCCGCACCGTGGAGCCGGCCATCGGGGTGTTGGGCAGGCCCTGGCTGAAGGCGGCCTCGATCTCGTAGCGCAGCTGGCCGGCGGCCTCCTGGGCGGAGTCGAGCGCCACCTCGTCGGTGATGCGGATGCCGTTCGAATACTTCGCCTCGTGCCCCTTGGCCGCGAGCTGCTCGTTGACCTGCGGACGGAAGCCGTGCACCAGCACGATCTTCACGCCCATGCTCTGGATCAGTGCCAGGTCCTGCGCGATGTTCTGCAGCTTGCCCGCCGCGATCGCCTCGCCCGCGAGCCCGACCACGAAAGTCTTACCGCGGTGCGTATGGATGTAAGGCGCGACCGAGCGGAACCAGGGCACGAAGGTGAAATTGAAGACGGTGGACATGGGGCGTGATTGTGCATTCATGAAAGGGCGTTTGCCTGACTCGGGCGAATCAGGCGATCGCACGCAGCACGCGGGCCGCGCTTGCCGGAACAGACCCGCCGCCGCCCGCGCCGGGCGAGGGCGGCGGCAGTCCGGCGTGACCGGCGCGGAAGGTCGCCAGCAGCGCCGCGTAGGCGTCGGTGGCGGCACCCGTGGCCGGGTCCGGCAGCTCCAGCATCGCGGCCAGCTGGGCGGGCGCGATGGAGCCTTCGCGCAGCAGCGCGTCGACCACCGCCATCAGCGCCGGCGTATGCGTGTCGAGCAGCGCCAGTGCGCGTGCGTGCTCCTGCGCCAGCAGGGCCTCGATCTCGGGGTTGGTGACCGCGATGTCGGTGTTCACGTTGTCGTTCGGGTCGTTCGCGACGTCGGTGCGGCTCAGGCGCGTGCCGAAGGCGAAATGGCGAACGTACTGCGCCGCATAGGCGGTCGCCTGCATGAAGTCCTGGGTGGCGCCCGAGGTGCAGGCCTGCTCGCCGAACACCAGCTGCTCGGCCGCGCGGCCCGCGAGGCTCACGCAGATGCGGTCGCGCAGGTTCTCCTTCGACCAGGCCTTGCGCTGCTCGTAGCTGTTGTAGCCGCCTTCGAACGAGGCCACGTTGATCTTGATCTCCTGCGGCGCGCGGCCGAACAGCAGGCCGTAGGCCACGCCGTGGCCCGCCTCGTGCACGGCGAGCAGGGCGCGGAAGTCCTCGCTCGAGCGCTGCTTGAGGCGGTTCAGCTCCAGCGCGACCGGGAACTGGCGGCGCGCCTTGCGGTACTTCGCGGTGATGGCCGAAACGCCCGCGTCCAGCGTGAGCCAGACCGGATCGCTGCCGTTGGCGCCTTGCTCCAGCGCCCACAGCGCGGCGTTGACCAGCGTGGCGCTCAGGATCGCGTGGATCGACGAGAACAGCGGGCGCGTGCCCTGCGCCGGAAACACGGCGTTGGCGTAGATCTGCTCGTACACGCTCGCGTCCAGCACGAAGCGCACGCCGGAGCTCTCCTGGATCTCGGCCACGTAGCGGTCGCAGATCGACAGGATCAGGCGCACGTAGGTCGCGCGGTTGAACGAGGGATAGATCACGTGGTTGTTGCCCAGGCGCGCGATCTGCTCGTGGCGGAAGCGCTCGGCCAGCGCCTTCTTCACGTCGATGACGGAGAGCTTCTTCGTCAGGGCGTGGAAGATGTCGGCGTCGGTGTCGCAGTCTTCGACCCGCTGGGCCGTCTCGGCATACATCTCGTCGAGGTTGCCCGAGACGAACACCAGCAGCTTGCTGTAGTCGGTCTCCCAGCCCTGCTGCGTGTCGCGGAAAGCGCGCAGGCGCGCGTGCACCTCGGCGGGCTTCCACGCCATGATCTGCAGCAGGGTCTCGGAGAGCTTCAGGCAGCGCTTCACCTCGCGCGCCTCCCAGGGCGACAGGTGCAGCTTGCGCTTCTTGTCTTCCTTCTTGTTCTTGTCGGTGCCGTCGCGGTCCTGCGTGTACTCGGCGTACGCGAGCGAGGACTCGATCTCGCCGAGCATCGAGAGCGCGGGCGGCAGGCGTCCGTCGGACAGCAGCGCCCACACGTCCCGGTAGCGCTCGACCTTGGCGTCGCTGCCGTTGCCTTCCACCGTGCGGAAGCGCTGGAATTCGTCGAGCACCAGGATGCCCGGCATGCCCTCGGCGATACCCGATTCGGCCAGCATGGCGGAGATGGAACCGCGGCTGTGATAACCCGAGCCATGGCTGAAGCCGTCCATCTGCACTTCGATGAAGCGGTCGTAGAAGCCCAGGTGCTGCGCGAGCCTGCGCACCAGCTGCGTCTTGCCGGTGCCGGTGAGGCCCCAGAGGCAGACGATGACGGGACGGCTGATGAGTTGCGGCAGCACATACCAGGCGCGCAGCGAATCGATCACGCGATCGATGATCTCGTCGATGCCGAAGAGCTCGGTCTTCAGTGCCTCGGCGACGGTCTGCAGGTGGCGAGTGCGCTCGGCGAGCTCGGCATGCAGTTGGGAACGGATGTCTTTGGACATGTTTTTCTTTTTCGAATCGAACAGGTACGGAGAAGCGGCCGTTCCTTCGGCATGAAGGAATCGGCAGGCGTGACGCTGTGGGTGTCGGTTGCGGCGCTTCTGTGTCCGAAGCGCGCCGACAAGGTCGAGGGCGCGGGCTTCAGGCCGGGCGAGGCAACTTGACCCTTCCATGCGCACTGGGCGCACGGCTTGCGCAGCGACGGCGCAAGGTGATGGGGGCAAGGCGATAGGACATGGACGCGATCGTAGTGGTGGTTTGCAATTGAGTAAAGACTATTTACGGATCGTGTTGCAGCGAAGCCGCGCGCTGTGGATGCCGTGCAACAGCCGCGGTGCGCGCCGATAATCAGCGGTTTGCCTGCCGCGCCGGCCCGACGACTGCCTTCCCTTGACGACCACGACACCGCTCCGCATCGAATTCCCTGAATCGCTCCCTGTCTCGGCGAGGCGCGACGAGATCATGGCCGCCATCTCGGCGCACCAGGTCGTGATCGTCTGCGGCGAGACGGGCTCGGGCAAGACCACGCAGTTGCCGAAGATCGCGCTCGCGCTGGGCCGCGGCAAGCTCAACGCCGAGCCTGGCAAGGGCCGGCTCATCGGCCACACGCAGCCGCGCCGCATTGCCGCGAGCTCGGTGGCCAAGCGCATCGCCGAAGAGCTGAAGACGCCGCTGGGCGACGTGGTCGGCTTCAAGGTGCGCTTCCAGGACCGCCTCTCGCGCGACGCCTCCGTCAAGCTGATGACCGACGGCATCCTGCTGGCCGAGACGCAGACCGATCCGCTGCTGAAGGCCTACGACACGCTCATCATCGACGAGGCTCACGAGCGCTCGCTGAACATCGACTTCCTGCTGGGCTACCTGCGCGAGATCCTGCCGCGCCGGCCCGACCTGAAGGTGATCGTCACCTCGGCAACCATCGACGCCGACCGCTTCGCGCAGCACTTCGCCTCGGCGAAAGGCCCGGCGCCGACCATCTTCGTCTCGGGCCGCACCTATCCGGTCGAGCAGCGCTACCGCCCCTTCGAGGAGTCGCGCGAGCACGACCTGAACGACGCCATCGCCGACGCGGTCGACGAGCTCTGGCGCGACCCGCACAACGCGGGCGACATCCTCGTCTTCCTGCCCGGCGAGCGCGAGATCCGCGAGGCGGCCGACCACCTGCGCCGCCACCTGAGCCACCAGCCGCTGCTGCGCAGCGCCGAGGTGCTGCCGCTGTTCGCGCGGCTCTCGGGCCCCGAGCAGGACCGCATCTTCGACGGCCACACGGGCCGGCGCATCGTGCTGGCCACCAACGTGGCCGAAACCTCGCTCACGGTGCCGGGCATCCGCTACGTGATCGACACCGGCACGGCGCGCGTCAAGCGCTACAGCTTCCGCAGCAAGGTCGAACAGCTGCTGGTCGAGCCGATCAGCCAGGCCGCCGCCAACCAGCGCGCGGGCCGCTGCGGCCGGGTGGCGAACGGCATCTGCATCCGGCTCTACGACGAGAAGGACTTCGAGGGCCGACCGCGCTTCACCGACCCCGAAATCCTGCGTTCGTCGCTGGCCGGCGTGATCCTGCGGATGAAGTCGCTTCGCCTGGGCGACGTGGCGCGCTTCCCGTTCCTCGAGGCCCCGTCGCCGCGCGCGATTGCCGACGGCTCCCAGCTGCTCAACGAGCTGGGTGCGGTCGACGACGCCAACGAGCTCACGCACACCGGCGCCGAGCTGTCGAAGCTGCCGCTGGACCCGCGCGTGGGCCGCATGATTCTCGAAGCCCGCTCGCGCAGCGCGCTGGAAGAAGTGCTCATCATCGCCTCGGCCCTCAGCGTGCAGGACGTGCGCGACCGCCCGATGGATGCGCAGCAGCAGGCCGACCAGGCGCACTCGAAGTTCGACGACGAGAAGAGCGAGTTCAGCGGCTACCTGCGGCTGTGGAAGTGGATCGCCGACGCGCGCGGCGGCCACGGCGACACCCACAAGCTCAGCAACCGCCAGTACGAACAGCTGTTGCGGCAGAACTTCATCAACATCCGCCGCGTGCGCGAGTGGCGCGACATCCATTCGCAACTGCTCACGGTGGTGACCGAGCACAAGTGGCGCATCAACGCCGAGCCGGCCGGCTACGAGGCTCTGCACATGTCGATGCTGTCCGGCCTGCTGGGCAACATCGGCTGGAAGCTCGAAGACGACGAGGCTTATCTCGGCGCGCGCGGCATCAAGTTCTACCGGCATCCTGGCGCGCACCTGAAGAAGAAGCCCGGACGCTGGATCGTCGCGGCCGAACTGGTCGAGACGACCCGGCTTTTCGGACGCGGCATCGCCAACATCGAGCCGCAGTGGCTCGAACAGGTGGCGGGGCATCTGCTGAAGAAGCAGCTGCTCGATCCGCACTGGGAGAAGAAGGGCGCGCAGGTCTCGGCGCTGGAGCGCGCAACCTTGTACGGGCTGGTGGTCTACAGCGGGCGGCGCGTCGACTTCACGCGGGTCGATCCGGTCGCGGCGCGCGAGATCTTCATCCGCGAGGCGCTGGTCGGCGGCCAGTGGGAAAGCAAGTTCCCGTTCCTGCAGGCCAACCGCAAGCTGGTGCGCGAGGTGGAAGGACTGGAGCACAAGTCGCGCCGGCAGGACGTGCTGGTCGACGACGAACTGATCTTCGCCTTCTACGACGCCCAGCTTCCGGCCGACGTCGCCAGCGGCATCACCTTCGAGAACTGGTATCGCCAGGCCTCGAAGGAGCAGCCGCGTCTGCTGTACCTGACGCGCGACGAGCTGATGCGCCACCAGGCGGCGGGCATCACGACGCAATCTTTCCCGCCGACGCTGCGGCTCGGCGGCGTCGATTGCGCCGCGGGCTACCTGCACGAGCCCGGCGACGCGAAGGACGGGCTCACGGTGAGCGTGCCGCTCTTCGTGCTCAACCAGGTGAGCGAGGAGCGCTGCGAGTGGCTGGTGACGGGCATGCTCAAGGACAAGATCCAGGCGCTGCTCAAGAGCCTGCCGCAGCGCCCGCGCTCGCGGCTGGTGCCGCTGCCCGAGTCGGCCTCGAAGCTGGCGGAAGAACTGTCCGTGCCCGAACTCTTCGGCACCGGCTCGCTGACCGACGTGCTGCTCAAGCGCGTGCGCGACATGACCAGCATCGACGTCAGGCGTGCCGACTTCAAGCTCGACATGCTGGCGCCGCACCTGTTCATGAACCTGCGCGTGATCGACGAGCACGGCCGGCAGCTGGGTATGGGGCGCAACCTCGGTGCGCTGAAGGCCGAGCTGGGCGCGCAGGCGCGCGGGGCCTTCCAGGCGCTGGCGGGTTTGAACGTCAAGGCATCGCCCGAGAAGAAGGCGGTTGCCACGCCTGACGATCGCTCGAAGGCGCCCTCGACGAAGGCGGCGGATGCGCCCGCGCCCGCAGCACTGCCCGCGGGCCAACGCTACACGGCCTGGACCTTCGGCGAGCTGCCCGAGCTGATGGAAGTGCGCCGTGGCTCGCAATCGCTGATCGGCTTCCCGGCACTGCGCGACGAAGGCGACGCGGTGACCATCGAGGTGTTCGACGAGCCCGCCGTGGCGGCTGCCAAGCACCGCGCCGGCTTGCGCCGCCTGTTCGCGCTGCAGCTCAAGGACGCGCTCAAGTACCTCGAGAAGAACATCCCCGACCTGCAGAAGATGTCCGTGGCCTACATGCCGCTGGGCACTTCCGAGGAACTGCGCACGCAGATCGTCGACGTGGCGATCGACCGCGCATTCCTCCAGGAACCGCTGCCGACCGACGAGTTCGCCTTCAAGCGTCGGCTCGAAGAGGGGCGCGGCCGCCTCACGCTGATCGCGAACGAAGTGGCCCGGCTCGCATCGACCATCCTCGTCGAATACGCCGCGGCCGCGCGCAAGATCAAAGACACGAAGATCCAGCCAGACGCCGTGCAGGACGCTGCGCAGCAGCTTCAGCGCCTTGTCGGCAAGCGTTTCATTGCCGACGCGCCGTGGACGCAGCTGCAGCATTTCGCGCGCTACCTGAAAGCGATCGTGCTGCGGCTCGACAAGCTGCGTGCAGACCCGGCGCGCGACACCGCCAAGCTCGCCGAACTGAAGCCCCAGGATCAGCGCTATTGGCGCCTGGTGGCCGAACGCAAGGGCGTGGTGGACGATCGCATGCTCGAATTCCGCTGGCTGCTCGAGGAACTGCGCGTGAGTTTCTTCGCGCAGGAGCTGCGCACGCCGCAGCCGGTGAGCGTGAAGCGGCTCGACAAGGCCTGGGCGCAGCTGCAGGCCTAGGCCCGGCTATATGCGTCCCATGAGCACGAGGATCACGACGATCAGCACGACCAGGCCGACGCCGCCGCTGGGCCCGTAGCCCCAGGCGCGGCTGTAGCCCCAGCTGGGCAATGCGCCGACCAGTATCAGGATCAGGACGATCAGCAGGATGAGCGAGAGCGACATGGTTTCTCTCCAGGGCGTTGTTGTGATGAGCCTTCATGCTCGCCCCACCATGTCGCGCGCATCGCCGGAGGGCGGCCCCTCTGGCGGTCAGGCAACGTCCTACCGTGGGCGTCGGCGCTTTGCCGTTGTCTGCGCAGGCAGGAAGAGCAGCGCTGCCGTCACCAGCAGAAAGACTGCGCCCAGCCCGCCCGTGATGGCCGCGCCGCCCCACAGCGAGAAGAAGCCGTCGAGCCTGGCTTCCTGCGGGTTTCGCGGATCGAAGAAGACATCGACCGTCTCGCCCACTTCGTAGGCCGGCGGGCTGCTGCTGCTCGACGGCGCGAACTCGATGATTTCGCCGGACGGCGCGTTGAAGCGCACCAGCGGCTTCCAGGTGCCCGATTCGTTGCGCTCCGAGCTTTCCACATGGAGCAGCCGCACCACTTCGCCTTGCGTGCGGCTGGCCGATTCGATGAAGGACGTCGTGTTGTGGTGCAGCAGCCAGGCCACGGCGCACAGCACGATGCCGACCGCACCGAAAACGAGCCTCAGGATCGTGATGGGGTTCTTCATTCGGGCAGGGGCCTGCCCAGCAGTGCCGCTGTCGCAATGGCGCCGAGGCTGGACAGCACGATGCACATGACCAGGAATGCGATCGCGCCAAGGGTCGCAACGAGCGCCTTGGCGAAAGGCCGGGTGCGAAAGAAGTAAAGCGGCACGCCCAACGGTGGAAAGAGGCCGGCCACCAGCGCCGAGCGGCCGGGCGGCAGCACGCCGCGCACGAGCCCGTCGGCCCTGCACCACGTGTAGCACAGGGCCCCGATGAGCAGGCTGTGGATCACGTCGATGACGGAGTAGGGCTTGCCGGCCATCTGCGGCACGATGGGCGAGAGCACGCCGGCCACGACGAACGAGAGCGCCAGCGCAAGGAGCACCCGCCGCGGCCTGTTCATCGTCATGGCCATCTGGCGGCGGGGCCTTGCGTTGCAGGCGTCAGAGGCGCGCGAGGCGCTCCAGTGCCGCGAGCAGAGTCTCGTCCTTCTTGGCGAAGCAGAAGCGCACTACGCGCTGGTCGAAGCCGTTGCCGTAGAAAGCCGAAAGCGGAATGGCGGCCACACCGATCTCGCGCGTGAGCCACAGGCAGAACTCGGCTTCCGACAGGTCGCTCACCGCCGAGATGTCCACGCACTGGAAGTAGCTGCCCTCGCTGCGCAACAGCCTGAAGCGGGTCTTCTCGGCCAGGCCGGCGGCGAACAGGTCGCGCTTGCGCTGGTAGAAGGCCGGCAGCTCGAGGTACGGCTTCGGCTCGGCCATGTACTGCGCCAGCGCGTGCTGCATCGGCGTGTTCACGGTGAACACGTTGAACTGGTGCACCTTGCGGAACTCGGTCATCAGCGGGGCCGGCGCGGCCACGTAGCCGACCTTCCAGCCGGTGACGTGATAAGTCTTGCCGAAGCTGCTGACGATGAAGCTGCGCGCTGCCAGCCCCGGAAAGCGCGCCACGCTTTCATGGCGGGCGTTGTCGAACACCATGTGCTCGTAGACCTCGTCGCTGATCACGAACACGTCGGTGGGCGCGAGCAACTCTTCCAGCTGGCGCATCTCGGCCTCGGTCCAGACCGTGGCGCTCGGGTTGTGCGGCGTGTTGATGATGATGGCGCGCGTGCGCGGCGTGAGCGCGGCGGCGATCTTGTCGAAGTCGGGGCGGAAGGTGCCCGGCACGAGCGGCACGCGCACCACGCTGCCGCCGGCCAGCTCGATGTTGGGCACGTAACTGTCGTAGCAGGGCTCCAGCACGATCACTTCGTCGCCCGGGCGCACCACCGCGAGGATGGCCGTGATGATGGCCTGCGTGGCGCCGGCGGTGACGGTGATCTCGCTGGCCGCGCTGTAGTCATGGCCGTACTGCGCCGAGATCTTGGCCGCGATCGCCTCGCGCAGCGCCGGAATGCCGGGCATCGGCGGGTACTGGTTGTGGCCCGCGGCCATGGCGGCCGTCACGTCCTCGAGCAGCTTCGGGTCGCAGTTGAAGTCAGGGAAGCCCTGGCCCAGGTTGACCGCGTTCTTCTCGGCCGCCAGGGTCGACATGACCGTGAAGATGGTGGTGCCGACGGAAGGCAGCTTGGTGCCGACCTCGGGGGTGCGGGGGGATCGAGCCGTGCTCATAGTTCGTAGTCTTGTTGGTGGCCGCTCAGGGCCTTGGCGATCAGGTTGCGGTCGAGGCGGTCGGAGAGCAGCTCGGCGAACTTGAAGACGAAGTTGCGCAGATAGGCGCTGCGCTTGAACGCGACCCGCGCGATATTCTGGCCGAACACATGGCCCATCGGGCGCACCACGAGATCGGCATTCGACTCGTCGCGCACGGCCATCTCGGCCACGATGCCCACGCCCAGTCCGAGACGTACGTAGGTCTTGATCACGTCCGAATCGATGGCTTCGAGCGCGATGCGCGGCGTGAGCTTCTTCTGGGCGAACGCATGGTCGATGCGCGTGCGGCCGGTGAACGACGGGTGGTACGTGATGATCGGCTCGCTCGCCAGGTCCTCGAGCGAAACGCGCTCCTTGGAGGCCAGCGGATGGTCCTTGGGCAGCACCAGCACGTGCTGCCATTCGTAGCAGGGCAGGGTCACGAGTTCGGCGTAGCCGTCGAGCGATTCGGTGGCGATGCCGATCTCGGCGATCTCGTCGATCACCATGCGCGCCACCTGGTCGGGCGAGCCCTGGTGCAGGCTCACGTTGACCTTGGGGTAGGCCTCGCGCAGGTTGGCCACGGGCACCGGCAGCACGTAGCGCGCCTGGGTGTGGGTGGTGGCGATGGAGAGGGTGCCGCTGTCCTGTGCGCTGAACTGCTCGCCGATGCGCTTGAGGTTGCCCACCTCGCGCATGATCAGCTCGATGCTGGCGATGACGTGCTGGCCCGGCTCGGTAACGCGTTTCAGCCGCTTGCCGTGGCGCGCGAAGATCTCGACGCCCAGTTCTTCCTCAAGTTCGATGATGGCCTTGGAAACGCCGGGCTGCGAGGTGTGCAGCGCCTTGGCCGCCTCGGTGAGGTTCAGGTTGCGCCGCACGGCTTCCTGAACAAACTTGAACTGATGCAGATTCATATCAAATTCCGTCTTATTGCGGAATTCATTATGCCTTCGGAATCTATCGAAATTGCCGGATGTTCAGGATTTGACAGCAATTCTGGCCAGGAGATCGATCAGTTCTGGCTCTTCGCCCACGATGCGGGCGAGCGAGAAGCCGATGGCGGGCCAGCGCTGGCGCAGCGCCTCGAGTTGGTGCGGCAGGTCTTCGCGGGCGTGCTTGCCCATGCCGAGGAAGAGCGGGACGACGCGGATGGCGGTGGCGCCGTCGGCGATCAGCGTCGCAGTCGCCGTTGGCAGGTCGGGCGCGGCCAGTTCCATGTAGGCGCAGGCCACGCGGGCATCGGGCTCGTTGCCGCGTACGCGTTCGGCAACGGCTTCGATGGGCTGGCGCCAGCGCTCGTCGCGCGAGCCGTGCGCCAGCAGGACGATGCCCTGGGTCATCGTCGCAGCACCAACCAGCTGAAGGCCGTCAACGACATCACCGAATAGATCATTCCCGGCGCCGCCGCCGTGAGCCATGGCGACCAGTTGCTGAGGTTGCCGAGATAGCCGAACACGTTGTTCAGCAGGAAGAAGCTGATGCCGATCATCACGCCGCCGAACACGTAGGTGGTGATGCCTGCCTGCCTGAAGTGCAGGTAGGCGAAGGGCAGGGCGAGCACCACCATCACCAGGCACGACAGCGGATAGAACACCTTGCGCCAGAACTCGATCTCGTAGCGCTGCGCGGTCTGGCCGTTGGCGTCCAGGTGGCGGATGTAGTCGAACAGGTCGATCGTGCTCATCCGGTCGGGGCGCAGCAGCGCGACCGACACCATCTCGCTGGTCAGCGAGGTCGGCCAGTTCACCTGCGGGATCCTGGTGGTGACGATGTGCGCCTGCTCGGCCGAACTGCGGGTGTCGTACTTCTGCTCGGCGACGTCGTTGAGCAGCCAGTGGCCGTCGCTGCCGATGGTGGCCGAGGCGGCGACGATCTGGGTCTTGATGTAGCCGTTGTCGTCGAACTCGAAGATGCGTGGGCTCTTCAGCGCACCCTTGCGGTCGATGGCCAGAACGTTCACTGCGTAGGAGGCGTTGTCCCGCTTCTCCTTGAGCCAGGCGCCCGTGTTGCCGGCCAGCGAATAGGTGCCCTGGTACTTGGCCTTGAGCAACTGGCCCGTGCGTTCCGAAGCCGGCGCCACGTAGTCGCCGATGGCAAAGGTCAGCACCACGAAGCCGATGCCCAGCAGCAGCAGGGTGCGCAGCGCGCGCCATGGCCCCAGCCCGCTCGTTCGCAGGATGGTGTATTCGGAGCTTTGCGCCAGCCGGGCCATGACGAAGATCGAGCCGATCAGCACGGTGATCGGCAGCAGCTCGTAGAGATGGCTGGGGACCAGCAGTGTCACGTAGAGCAGCGCCTGTGCGGGCCCGTAGTTCAGGCTGTCGGGCTTGCCGATGGACTGCAGCTCGTCGACGAAGTCGAAGAAGAAGAAGAGGCAAAGAAAGCCGAGCGTCACGAACGCGACGGCCTTCAGCACCTCCACGTAGATCAGGCGTCTTATCGTTTTCACGTGGGTTCGATCTTCGGGGTGGACGGCGGCACGGCGGCGGCCGACGGGTTGCGCATGATCCTGCGGCCCCAGTTGTTCTGGCGGGCGCCAAGCCATGCCAGGTTGATCAGCAGCACGCCGCCGTGCAGCATCAGCATGAAGCCGCCCATGCCGTACTTGCCTGCGCTGATCCAGCTCTGGCCAAGGTTGAGCATGTTGTAGTAGACGACGAACGCGAACAGCGCGAGCAGCAGGTTGCCGCTGCGGCCCACGCGCGGATTGGCGCTCGACACATTGAGCGCCAGCAGCACGAAGTTGATGGCCGCCAGGAGCATGCCGATGCGCCAGGCCAGCTCGCCGTGGCTTGCGGCGCTGCCGTCGCTCAGCAGGGACAGCGTGGTGCGAGCACGCGGCGGCGTCGCGTCGTTGACCAGGCCGGAATTGCCGCCGGCACGCGTGCCGTAGGTCTTGAACTCGCTGATCTTCAGGCCGGTGGCCGTCATCGGCTGCTCGAGCCGCTGGCCGCTGCTGAGCAGCAGGTAGCGCGAATCGCCGATGTTCTCGATGCTGCCGCTGCGCGCCGAGGTCGTGATCTGCATGTTGCGCTCGATCGACCAGATGAAGACGTTGGTGGCCTTGGAGTTGTCAGGCGTCTCCTTGTCGATGAAGAACACCCGCACCCGTCCGGCGGATTCGCGGAACTCGCCCGGCGCCACGCGCTCGATGTCGCTGCGCTGCTCGTACTGCTGGCGCATGCCGATGGTCTGGGAGTTGGCCCATGGCCAGCCCACCAGCGCCATCACGGCGATCAGGATCAGCACCGGCCAGGCGAAGCGGAACAGCGGCTTGACGAAGTCGGCCAGGCCGCGTCCGCTGGAGAACCAGATGACCATTTCGCTGTCGCGATACATGCGCGACAAGGTGCCGACAATGGCGATGAACAGGCTCAGACTCAGGATGGTCGGCATGTAGCCGAGCACCGTGTAGGTCATCACCAGGAACACCTCCTGCGGGTTCACACTGCCCTTGGACGCGAGCCCGAGGGTACGGATGAGCATCATGGTCATCACGATGGTGACCAGTACCACGAGGGTCGCTCCGAAGCTGCGGGACAGCTCCTTGCGTAGGGAAGAATGGAATAACATCGTTCGAGGAAAAAAAGGATTATGGACTTTCAACTCAAGACCCTCACCGTCGCCCAGGCCGCAGCCGAGAAATCCGATGTCCTGATCGTGCTCGTCGGCAGCGCTCCCCCCGCCTCCAAAGACCCGCTCTCGGTGCTTGCCGCCAGTGCCCGCAAGGCCGGCGACCTGCCCGACAAGGCCGGCAAGCTGCTGGGGCTCTATCGCCCTGAAGACGTCGTGGCGGCCCGCGTCGTGCTCGCCGCCATCGGCGACGGCAAGCCTGCCTCGGTGCGCAGCGGCGTCGTCGCGGCGATCAACGCGGCCAAGGCCCAGGCGCCCAAGCGCGTGACCCTGGTGTTCGCGCAGCCCGCCGACGGCGCGGCAGTGGCTTGCGCCGTCACGGCGGCGGCCGAAGCCAGTTACGTCTACACCACCACCAAGTCGAAGGCTGAGCCCCGTAGCATCCGCCAGCTGACAGTTGGCGTCGCCGATGCCGCGGCAGTGGCCGGCGCCTTCGACGAAGCTCGCGCCACCGTCCGAGGCATCGAACTGGCCAAGGAGTGGGGCAACAGGCCCGCCAACCACGCTACGCCCACGCTGCTGGGCGAAGCCGCCAGGGAGCTGGCGAAACTGCCGAACATCAAGTGCGAGGTGCTGGGCCCGAAGGAGGTCGAGAAGCTCGGCATGGGCTCCTTCGCCGCGGTGGCTCAGGGCTCGGCCGAGCCGCTGCGCTTCATCGTGCTGCGCTACCAGGGCGCGGCCAAGGATCAGGCACCCGTGGTGCTGGTCGGCAAGGGCATCACTTTCGACACCGGCGGCGTCTCGCTCAAGCCCGCGGCCGAAATGGACGAGATGAAGTTCGACATGTGCGGAGCAGCCAGCGTGCTCGGAACCTTCCGTGCGCTGGGCGACATCCAGCCTGCCATCAACGTCGTCGGGCTCATTCCCTCGTGCGAGAACATGAACGACGGCCGCGCGGTGAAGCCGGGCGATGTGGTGACCAGCATGAGCGGCCAAACCATCGAAGTGCTCAACACCGACGCCGAAGGCCGGCTCATCCTGTGCGATGCGCTGACCTACGCCAAGCGATTCGAACCGGCCGCCGTGATCGACATCGCCACGCTGACGGGCGCCTGCGTGGTCGCCTTGGGCGGCGTGCGCAGCGGCCTGTTCGCAAGCGACGAGGCGCTGGCCGCCGCGCTCGAAGCCGCCGGCGAGGCCTCGCAGGATCGCTGCTGGCGCCTGCCGCTCGACGACGACTACGCCGAAGGCCTGAAGAGCAACTTCGCCGACGTGGCCAATATCGCCGGCCGCGCGGGCGGGGCCATTACGGCCGCAAAGTTCCTGCAGCGCTTTGCTGGCGACTTCGTCTGGGCGCATCTGGACATCGCCGGCACGGCCTGGAAGAGCGGGGCGGCCAAGGGCTCGACCGGCCGCCCTGTGGGCTTGCTGGTGTCCTACCTGACGACCCGCGCGGGCAGCAGTGGGGCATCGGGCAAGGCCAAGTCCAGGAAGACGAAGGCCCCCGAAGCCAAGGGCAAGAAGGCGCAGTCCGCGAAGTGACGGAAATCGGCTTTCACTACAACGCGCCCGACAAGCTGAACTACGCCTGTCGGCTGGTTCGCAAGGCCGTGAACACGCGCGGCCTGCGCGTGGTGGTGGTGGGCGATGCGCGCGCGCTCGACGCGGTGGACGCCGCGCTCTGGCAACTGTCGCCGGTGGACTTCGTCGCGCACTGCCGGGACGACGCGCCGGCTCACGTCGTTGCGCGTTCGCCCGTCGTTTTGTCGACGCAGGGCGCCGATGCGGCATCGCTGCCGCATCGCGAGATGCTGGTGAACCTTGGCCTCGAGGTGCCCGCGGGCTTCGAGCGCTACGAACGCATGATCGATATCGTGAGCGACGAGACCAACGACCGTCAGGTCGGCCGCTCGCGCTGGCGGCACTATGCCGATCGCGGCTACACCATCCAGCCGCACGACTTTGCAAAGAGTTCCTGACATGGCCAGTACGTTGCGCACTCCGCCCCGGTTCGTTCCAACGTTGACCACGGTGCTCGAGGTTCCTGCGGAGCCCGCGAGTCCCGAGCCTCAGACCGCGCAGGCGGCTCAGCCCGACCCGGCGAACTCCATGGCGTTGCCGCCTGCCGTGCAACTCTCGCAGGCAGAAATCGTCAGTCTCGAAGAGCAGTTGCTGCACCGCGTCCTGCAGCGTGTCGACCTGTCTCTGGAAGAGCGTTTGAGCGACACCGTGTCAGCTGCTGTTCAGCATCAACTCGATGCGATGGTGCCGCGCTTGCGCAATGAAATCGAGGCTGTTCTGCGTGCGTTGGTGATCGAGGCAATGGCCGCCGAACTCAGCGAAAACACCGGGTCTGTGCCAGCTTCCGGGGCCTGAATACTGGGCTAAACTGCGCCGCAGGTCGGAAGGGCGTGAGGGTGCCGCTGGTCTGCGGCGCGAAACTTGCGAGGTCTGCGCGCCCGGATCAAACGACCGGTGTTTTTTATTCTTTTCATCCAAGTTCTGGAGGTTCCCATGCAATTGAAATGGACTGCGGTCGCACTGGCTGCAATCACGCTCGTGGCTTGCGGCAAGAAGGAAGAAGCTGCTGCTCCCGCTGCAGCGCCCGCGCCAACGGCCGCGGCCCCGGCTGCACCTGCACCCGCACCTGCCGGAGACACCCTGGTCGTCAAGATCGGTCACGTGGCACCTACCAGCGGTCCCATTGCCCACCTCGGCAAGGACAACGAGTTCGGCGCCAAGATGGCCATCGAAGACCTAAATGCAAAGGGCCTCAAGATCGGCGACAAGGTTGCCAAGTTCGAGCTGGTCGCAGAAGACGACGCAGGCGATCCGAAGCAAGGCACGGCCGTGGCGCAGAAGCTCGTGGACGAAAAGGTCAACGGCGTGGTCGGTCACCTGAACTCGGGCACCACCATCCCCGCCTCGAAGCTGTACAGCGACGCCGGCATTCCGCAGATCTCGCCTTCGGCTACCAACCCGAAGTACACGCGCCAGGGCTTCAAGACCACCTTCCGCGTGGTGGCTGACGACACGCAACTCGGCGGCACGCTGGGCAAGTACGCAGTCGAAACGCTCAAGGGCAAGAACATCGCCGTGATCGACGACCGTACCGCCTACGGCCAGGGCGTTGCCGAAGAGTTCGAGAAGTCGGCCAAGGCCGCTGGCGCCACCATCGTGGGCCACGAGTTCACCACCGACAAGTCGACCGACTTCAACGCCATCCTGACCAAGCTCAAGGCTGCCAAGCCTGACGTGCTGTTCTTCGGCGGCATGGACGCCGTCGGCGGCCCGATGCTCAAGCAGGTCAAGCAACTCGGCCTGAACGTCAAGTTCATGGGCGGCGACGGCCTGTGCACCGGCGAACTGCCGAAGCTGGCTGGCGATGCCATCGGCGAAGACATGGTGGTGTGCGCTGAAGCCGGCGGCGTGGACGGTGACTTCAAGCAGCCGCTGGAAGACTTCAAGGCCAAGTTCAAGACCAAGAACGGCGTCGAAGTGCAGATCTATGCACCGTACGTGTACGACGCGGTCAACGTGCTGGCCGAAGCCATGGTGAAGGCCGGCTCGTCCGACCCCGCCAAGTACCTGCCCGAAGTCGGCAAGGTGCAGTACAAGGGCGTGACCGGCCCGATCGCCTTCGACGAAAAGGGCGACATCAAGAACGGCGCCCTGACGCTCTACACCTACAAGGGTGGCGCGCGTACGCAGATCGCCGTGGTGCGCTGATTCGCTTCGGCAAGCCGGCGGATTCTGTCCGCAAGGGAGAAAAGGGCCTTCGGGCCCTTTTTTCATGTCTGCTTCAGAGGCGGAAGCGGCAGATCGTCAGAGCGGCGCAAGGCCCGAGGGGCGGTTTGCGTTGCAGTACTCGATGAAGGCATCGAGGTCGCGCGACTTGTCGAACACCGCATCGGCGCCGAGCGCGGTGCAGCGTGTCCGGATGTCCGCCGTCACGTAGTTGCTGAGCACCACCACGCGCTGGCCGGGCTTGCGGTTCCTGCAGCCGCCCAGTACACCAAGGCCGGAGCCTTCCTTCAGGAACAGGTCGACGATCAGGAGTTGCCAGCCGTCGGGATGCTCCGCGAGCCATGCAAGAGCATCGGTCTCGGTTTCGGCGTAGCCGACCACGCGGCCGTTGACCAGATCCTCGAGTGCCGGGACCAGGTTGTCCCTGATGGTCTTGTTGTCCTCGACGAGGAACGTGATGAGGGCCATGCGTGGTTTCGCTTTGAGAACGAATAGCGTAGCGTGCCTGACGCTGGCCTGGCGTAGGAGAAGGGATACGGACGGAGTACGGGCCCTGGTCAATCCGAGCCTTCGGCGCGGATCTTTGCCTTGAGCTTCTCGGCCAGGGCCTGACTTTCGTCGCGCTCCGCCGTCACCTCGAGGCGCTTCTCGATTTCCTCGCTCAGCGCGGCGTTGACCTCGGCCAGCTTCTCGGCGGACTTGGCCAGCTTTTCCTCGAGCTGGCTGGTGTGCTCGATGGCCTGTGCCACCTCGCCGACCTGAACCTCTTCGGGCAGCTCCTGTTCGAGCACCGTGTTCACCACGGCGAGGTTGTCCGATGCCCGCTGCACGTCGGCCGCGACCTGCTCGCTCTTTTCCAGGGTGCGATCCAGCGGCGTCGTGCCGCGCGACGGGTTTTGCGGTTTTCCGGCCATCGGGGTTCCTTTGCAGGCTTGAAAGTAAGACCTTTGGATCGTAGCGCCAGACGGAAGAGCCCGGTTGCCCATGTCCCGGTTGTTGCAAAGCAACGCATTGCCTTTCAAGCGGGGCGGATCAAACGACAAAAAAGCCCAGGCGCTTGTGGCGACTGGGCTTCCTGTGTCATTCGAATGTTCGTGAACGGTTCCGAACAATCAATCTCTGGCGGAGCAGGCGGGATTCGAACCCGCGGAGGGCTATTAACCCTCACACGCTTTCCAGGCGTGCGACTTAAACCGCTCATCCACCGCTCCTGAGCCCACGATTGTAGCAGTCAGTTCAGCCCTGATTTCCCTGACCTTGTGCCGAAGACTTGCCGGCCTGCACCATCCGCATCGCCGATGCGATGAGGGTGGCGGTTTCGGTCATGTTGCTCGGCACGATCAGCGTCGTCTTGGAGTCTGCCGCGACCTTGCCGTAGGCGTCGACGGCGCGCTCGGCAACCTTGAGCTGCACAGCCTGCTCGCCGCCAGGCTGGCGGATGGCCGCCGCCACCCGCTCGATGGCGTCCGCCGTTGCCGTTGCAACCGCCGTGATGGCGGCGGCTTCACCCTGGGCATTGTTGATCTGCGCCTGCTTCTCGCCCTCTGAGCGGGCGATGAAGGCCTCGCGCTCGCCGGTGGCGATGTTGATCTGTTCCTGGCGGCGGCCTTCGGAAGCGGCGATCAGGGCGCGCTTCTCGCGCTCGGCGGTGATCTGGCGCTGCATCGCCTGCAGGATTTCCTTCGGCGGCGTCAGGTCCTTGATTTCGTAGCGCAGCACCTTCACGCCCCAGTTGAGCGCCGCCTCGTCGATCGCCGCCACCACCTGGGCATTGATGACGTCGCGCTCCTCGAAGGTCTTGTCAAGTTCCAGCTTGCCGATCACGCTGCGCAGCGAGGTTTGCGCGAGTTGCGTCACGGCCACGATGTAGTTCGACGAGCCGTAGCTCGCGCGCATCGGGTCGGTCACCTGGAAGTACAGGATGCCGTCGACCTGCAGCTGCGTGTTGTCGCGCGTGATGCAGATCTGGCTGGGCACGTCGAGCGGGATTTCCTTCAGGCTGTGCTTGTAGGCCACCCGGTCGATGAACGGGATCAGGAAATTGGGGCCGGGCGTCATCGTGCCGTGGTACTTGCCCAAACGCTCGCGGATCCAGGCGTTCTGTTGCGGCACGAACTTGACCGACTGGCTGATGAAGATGATCGCGATGACCAGGATGATGAGAGGTACCGAGAATTCCATGGTGCGCTTCCTTTTTGCGATTTCTAAGTTGTGACTGACTAGACCTTGTCGACCACCAGCCGGCTGCCGACCACCTCGACCACGCGGTGCTCGCCGGTCGAGGGCGTGCGGCCCGCGCGCTGGATCACCGTCCATTGCGCTCCCCGGTAGCGCACGGTTGCCGTGCCGTCAGCGTTCCAGGCATCGACCTGCACGCTTTCGCCGATGTCGAGGTTCACGTCGCGATTGGCTTCGGTGGGGGGAGCAGGAGGGCGCTTGCGCTGGATCGAATACCACACCAGTACGGCGCCCACGCCGATGACGGAGGCCACGATCAGCTGGGTGACGGTGCCGAAGCCCAGGTGCGCCGCGATCGCCGCGGCCGCGAAACCGGCTGCCAGCAGCAGAAGGTAGACGGTGCCCGAGAGCAGCTCGACCACGATGGCCGCCCCCGCAATCAGCCACCAGACAGTGGAATTCGCCATGTCGACTCCTCTTTTGTGCTTGTTCGATGCGCGCCATTCTGATGCATCCGCTCCAAGCGCTTGCCGTGCGTAGGGGTACTGCGCGAGGCAGAAAAAGGGAGGCATGCCGGACTGCCGCGGACGGCTTGCGCCAAGCTGACCGGACCCGTCATCCGAATTCCGTACACTTCGCGCCTCGCCACATTGCTGTCTGTCTGCCTGTCCGGAGCCCCGCTCATGAAATTCCGCTTTCCCATCGTCATCATCGACGAGGACTTCCGCTCCGAAAACACTTCGGGTCTCGGCATCCGCGCGCTCGCGCAGGCCATCGAGACGGAGGGGTTCGAGGTGCTGGGCGTCACCAGCTACGGCGACCTGAGCCAGTTCGCCCAGCAGCAAAGCCGCGCCAGTGCCTTCATCCTGTCGATCGACGACGAGGAGTTCACCATCGGCCCCGACCTCGATCCGGCCGTGCTGAACCTGCGCAACTTCATCGGTGAAGTGCGACGCAAGAACGCCGATGTGCCGATCTACATCTACGGCGAGACCAAGACCTCGCGCCATCTGCCCAACGACATCCTGCGCGAGCTGCACGGCTTCATCCACATGTTCGAGGACACGCCCGAATTCGTGGCGCGCCACATCATCCGCGAGGCCAAGAGCTATCTCGAGAGCGTGCAGCCGCCGTTCTTCAAGGCGCTGATCGACTATGCGGAAGACGGCTCCTACTCGTGGCACTGCCCGGGCCACTCGGGCGGCGTGGCGTTCCTGAAGAGCCCCGTGGGCCAGATGTTCCACCAGTTCTTCGGCGAGAACATGCTGCGCGCCGACGTCTGCAACGCGGTGGAAGAACTGGGGCAGCTGCTCGACCACACCGGCCCGGTGGCGGCCAGCGAGCGCAATGCGGCGCGCATCTTCAACGCCGACCACTGCTTCTTCGTGACCAACGGCACCAGCACCAGCAACAAGATGGTGTGGCACCACACGGTGGCGCCGGGCGACGTGGTGGTGGTCGACCGCAACTGCCACAAGTCGATCCTGCACGCGATCATCATGACCGGCGCCATTCCTGTGTTCATGAAGCCCACGCGCAACCACTTCGGCATCATCGGCCCCATTCCGAAGAGCGAATTCGAGCAGAGCGCCATCAAGGCCAAGATCAAGGCCAACCCGCTGCTGGCCGACGTGGACGCCGACAAGGTCAAGCCGCGCGTGATGACGCTCACGCAGTCGACCTACGACGGCGTGATCTACAACACCGAGACCATCAAGAACATGCTCGACGGCTACGTCGACACGCTGCACTTCGACGAGGCATGGCTGCCGCACGCGGCCTTCCACCCGTTCTACGGCGCCTACCACGCGATGGGCAAACGCCGCGTGCGGCCGAAGGAGTCGCTGGTGTTCGCCACGCAATCCACCCACAAGCTGCTGGCCGGCATCAGTCAGGCCAGCCACGTGCTGGTGCAGGATTCGCAGAACCGCCAGCTCGACCGCGACCTCTTCAACGAGGCCTACCTGATGCACTCGTCGACCAGCCCGCAATACGCGATCATCGCGAGCTGCGACGTGGCCGCCGCCATGATGGAGCCGCCCGGCGGCACCGCGCTGGTGGAGGAGAGCATCCTCGAGGCGCTGGACTTCCGCCGCGCCATGCGCAAGGTAGAGGAAGAGTTCGGCAAGGACGAGTGGTGGTTCAAGGTCTGGGGCCCCGAGAAGCTCGTCGACGAAGGCATCGGCCGTGCCGACGACTGGATCATGCACGGCGAGAAGAACGGCCAGCCCAAAGGCAAGAGCAAGGGCAAGAATTCGCCGCGCAACTGGCACGGCTTCGGCGAGCTGGCCGATGGCTTCAACATGCTCGACCCGATCAAGTCGACCATCGTCACACCGGGCCTCGACCTCGAAGGCAACTTCGCCGAGACCGGCATTCCGGCCAGCGTGGTGACCAAGTTCCTCGCGGAGCACGGCGTGATCGTGGAGAAGACGGGCCTGTACAGCTTCTTCATCATGTTCACCATCGGCATCACCAAGGGCCGCTGGAACACGCTGCTCACGGCGCTGCAGCAGTTCAAGGACGACTACGCGCGCAACCAGCCGATGTGGCGCATCCTGCCGGAGTTCTGCCAGCAGCACCCCGGCTACGAGCGCCTGGGCTTGCGCGACCTGTGCCAGCACATCCACCAGCTGTACGCGCGCTACGACGTGGCCCGCCTCACGACCGAGATGTACCTGAGCGACCTGACGCCGGCCATGAAGCCCAGCGACGCCTTCGCCCACATCGCGCACCGCAAGACCGAGCGCGTGGAAATCGACGACCTCGAGGGCCGCATCACCACCAGCCTGATCACGCCGTACCCGCCGGGCATTCCGCTGCTGATTCCGGGCGAGGTGTTCAACAAGAAGATCGTCGACTACCTCAAGTTTTCGCGCGAGTTCAACACGCAGTGCCCCGGCTTCGAGACCGACATCCACGGTCTGGTTGCGCGCGTCGACGAGACGGGCAAGAAGCGCTACTACGCGGACTGTGTCAGGGAAGCGAAGTAAGCCAGGTTGGCCTGCCGAGAGGGCCGGCTAGCCTTCGCGCATCCGCATGAAGCGCGCGAAGCGCGGCAGGCCCTTGGCGGTGAGGCCGTTGTAGCGGTAGGTCACCCAGCTGCCGATGGCGGGTGGGTTCTCGCGCTCGGTGTCGGTGAAGCCGGTGCCGAGCCTGAAGCGCTTGCCGTCGGGCGTTTCGACAATCAGCGCTCCCAGCCGGGAGCCGTGCCTGCCCTTGCCGGTCACGTGCTCGATCACCCGCGCCTCGGCATCTTCGTAGGGCTTGACCTTCAGCAGGTCGTTGTTGCGCTCGCCGCGGTATAGCGAGGCGCCGCGGTGGAGCATCAAGCCTTCGCCGCCCATCTTCACCGTCTTGTCCAACAGCGCCTGCAGTGCCTCGTGCGTGGTCGCGCGCTCCTGCGGCACCGGTACCACCCACGGCGCGTCGGTGATGGGAAGCAGCTTGCGCAAGGTGGTCAGCCGCGTGGTGAAGTCGCCTGGCTGGGTGGGCAGGTCGAACACCATGAAGCGCATCTCGTGCCACGCGATGTCGTTGGGCGTCTGGCTGCGCGCTGTCGATACCGCGTGCGAGAACCGGCCCCGGCCTGCCCAGAGTTCGCCATCGAGCGGTTGCTTCGGCAGCGGGGCGGTGAACCACACCGGGGCAATGATCCGCTCGCCGCCGCGCGTCCAGAACTGCTGGCCATCCCAGTAGGCGCGCGCGCCGTCGTACTTCTCGCTGACCCAGTAGCCCGCCAGCGACATGCCTGGGCGGTACGTCTCGGCCAGCATCAGCGATGGCGCGGATTCGCGCGCGAGCGCCGCTGGCGCGATGGCTAGGCCGAAGGCGGCGAGCAGCAGGGAGCGGCGATTCAGCACGATGCTATGAAATAAGTAGCGGAAAAAGGCCGCTTTGCGGCCGTATCGAAGCGGGTGTCGGCGGGGTTACTCGGCCATCCCGCCGACGACATTGCTGAAGCCGCCGTCCACATAGGTGATCTCGGCGGTCACGCCGCTGGCCAGGTCGCTCAGAAGGAAGGCGGCGACGTTGCCGACTTCCTCGATGGTCACGTTGCGGCGGATCGGCGATGCGTCGGCCACGGCGGCCAGCATCTTGCCGAAGCCCTTGATGCCGCTGGCCGCCAGCGTCTTGATCGGGCCGGCGCTGATGCCGTTCACGCGCATGCCCTTCGGGCCGAGCGAGGCGGCCGTGTAGCGCACAGAGGCTTCGAGCGAGGCCTTGGCCAGGCCCATGGTGTTGTAGTTGGGCAGCGCGCGCTCGGCGCCCAGGTAGGTCAGCGTGAGCAGGGCCGACTTGTCGTTGAGGTAGGGCAGGGCCGACTTGGCCATTGCCGGGAAGCTGTAGGCACTGATGTCGTGCGCGACCTTGAAGCCCTCGCGCGAGAGTCCGTCGAGGAAGTCGCCCGCGATGGCCTCGCGCGGCGCGAAGCCGATGCTGTGCACGAAGCCGTCGAACCTGGGCCAGGCCTGCGAGAGATCGGCGAAGAGCTTGTCGATCTGCGCATCGTCGCTCACGTCGCAATCGAAAATGAGCTTCGAGCCGAAGTCTGCGGCATATTCGGTGATACGGTCCTTGAATCGCTCGCCGACGTAGCTGAAGGCGAGTTCCGCGCCCTGGTCGTGACAGGCCTTGGCAATGCCATAAGCAATGGAGCGATTGCTCAGTACACCGGTGATCAGCAGTTTCTTGCCCGAAAGAAAGCCCATGAGGTTGCCTTGTGAAAATCTTGGGCAGAATTCTCGCATGCGTCTTCTCGGAGTCTGGTGGTTGATGGTGTGCGCGGTTCCTGCCTGGGCCGCGCATGGATATGCACTCTGGGACGACCTGAAATACGCCCCCGGCTTCAAGGCCTTCGACTATGTGAACGCCGATGCGCCCAAGGGCGGCGAGCTGCGGCTGGTGAGCAACCTGCGCGTTTCCACCTTCGACAAATACAACCCCTTCACCATCAAGGGCACGGCGCCGGCCTACCTCGACAGCCTGATGTTCGACACGCTGTTGACCGGCGCGATGGACGAGACCGGCTCCGGCTACGGCCTGCTCGCAGAGGACGTCACCGTGGCCCCCGACCGCCGCAGCGTCACTTTCCGTCTTAGGCCCGAGGCGAAATTCCACAACGGCATGCCGGTCGAGGCGGCCGACGTGAAGCACAGCTACGACACGCTCATCGGCCCCTTCACCTCGCCGGGCTACAAGACGCTGCTGCAGGAGGTCGACGGGGCCGACGTGATCAATGCGCGCACCATTCGCTTCCGCTTCAAGACGGTGAATCGCGAGCTGCCGCTGATCGTGGGGAGCCTGCCGGTTTTCAGTCGTGCATGGGGCGTGGAGAACGGCAAGGCCAAGCCCTTCGACCAGGTGGTGATGGACATCCCCATCGGCAGCGGTGCGTACAAGATCGGCCCGGTGCGCTTCGGCAAGGACATCACCTATGTGCGCGACCCCAGCTATTGGGGACGTGACTTGCCGGTGAACCGCGGTTCGCACAACTTCGACCGCATCACCGTCAAGATCTACAAGGACAACACGGCCCGGCTCGAGGCGCTCAAGGCCGGCGAGTTCGACATGATGAGCTTCTACTCGGCCGGCGACTGGGCGCGGCGGGTGAACGGCAAACGCTTCACCACGGGTGAGCTCGTCAAGCACGAGTTCCCGCACAAGAAGCCTGCGGGCTTCCAGAGCTTCGTGCTCAATTCCCGGCGCGACAGGCTCAGCGACCCACGTGTTCGCGAGGCCCTGGGCCTGGCGCTCGACTACGAGTGGATGAACCGGCAGATGTTCTACAACGGCTATCCGCGCGTGAAGGACCTGTTCGGGAACACCGACTGTGAGGCGCAGGGCCTGCCTTCGGCCGAGGAAAAGGCATTGCTCGAACCCTGGCGCGGCAAGATCCCCGATGCGAGCTTCGGCCCGATGTACACCCCGCCCACCACCGAGGGCGAAGGCCATTCGTTGCGCAACAACCTGCGCCGCGCTCGCGACCTGCTCAAGCAGGCCGGCTGGGAATACCGCGATGGCGCGCTTCGCAACGCCAAGGGCGAGGTGATGAGGCTGGAGTATCTCGACAGCAAGGAGGGCGGCGTGCGCACCGTGTCGCCCTGGATCCGAAACCTCGAGAAGCTCGGCATCACGCTGAACTTTGCAACCGTCGACTTCGCGCTTTACCAGGAGCGACTCGATCGCTTCGATTTCGACATCACGACCATCAACTTCCAGGGCACCAACAACCCCGGGCAGCAGTTGCTCGAGATATTCGGCAGCAAGGCGGCCAAGACGGAAAGCTCCGGCAACTACATGGGCGTGTCGACGCCGGCGGTCGATGCACTTCTCAAGGACATCGTCAACGCCGACACCAAGGCCGAGCTGATGCCCGCCTGCCGTGCGCTCGACCGGGTGATCATGTTCAGCCACTACCTCATCCCCCAGTGGACGTTGAACTCGCACCGTATCGTCTATGACGACTGGCGGCTCGTGTTCAAGGCGCCGATGCCGCCGTACGCCAATGGCGAAGACTGGGTCATGGGTACCTGGTGGGCCAAGCCGTCTCGCAAGTCGGCGGAGTCGGCTCCCTAGCGCAGACAGAAAAAGAAGGTAACCGGTCGTGCTCTCCTATGTCCTCAAGCGCCTGCTGCTGTTCATCCCGACGCTGCTCGGCGTGCTGCTGGTGACTTTCCTGGTGATCCAGTTCGTACCCGGCGGGCCGGTGGAGCAGTACCTCGCCGAAGCCAAGACGGCGGGGCGGGGCGGTGGCGGCTTCGAGTCTGGTGGCGGCAGCTATCGCGGCAACCAGGGCGTCGACCCAAAGCGGCTCGAACAGATCAAGGCGCTCTACGGCTTCGACAAGCCGCCGCATGAGCGGCTGTTCCAGATGCTCGGTCAGTTTGCGCGCTTCGACCTGGGCAAGAGCTTCTTCCAGAACAAGGACGTCTGGACGCTGATCCTGGAAAAGCTGCCGGTGTCGATCAGCCTTGGTCTCTGGACCTTCTTCATCAGCTACGGCGTGGCGGTGCCGCTGGGCGTTGCAAAGGCAGTGAGGGCGGGGACGCGCTTCGACCTGATCAGTACGCTGATCGTGCTGATCGGCTATGCAATTCCGGGGTTCGTGCTCGGTGTCGCGTTGCTGGTGGTCTTCGGTGGCCAGTTGCAGTGGTTCCCGTTGCGGGGGCTGACCTCCGCCAATTGGGATGACCTGAGCTGGGGGGCGCGCATCGTCGATTACCTGTGGCACATCACCTTGCCGGTCACCGCCATGGTGCTTGGCAGTTTCGCGATGACGGCCATGCTGACCAAGAACGCTTTTCTCGAGGAGATCCGAAAGCAATACGTGCTGACGGCGCGCGCCAAGGGTTTGGGCGAAGGGCAGGTGCTCTGGAAGCATGTGTTCCGCAATGCACTGATCCCGATCATCACGGGACTGCCCTCGGCCTTCATCGGCGCATTCTTCGCGGGCTCGCTGCTGATCGAGACGCTGTTCTCGCTCGACGGCCTGGGCCTGCTGGGCTACGAAAGCGTCATTCGCCGCGACTACCCGGTGGTGCTGGGCACCCTGTACCTCTTCACGCTGATCGGCCTGGTGACCAAGCTGATTTCCGATCTCTGCTACGTATGGGTGGACCCGCGTGTCAAATTCGATTGAACCCGGGGTAGCCGTTTCCGGTGTGGACGATGCAGTGCAGGGGCGCAATGGCGCCGACAGAGAGAGTGCATCCAGGGTGAGTGCTCGTGTCCACAATTCGCCTGGTCGCCGCGCGTGGCAGCGCTTCAAGCGCAACCGGCTTGGTTTCTGGAGCCTGGTGCTCTTCTCGTGCATGGTGCTGCTGAGCCTTTTCGCAGAGGTGCTTTCTACCGACAAGCCGCTGGTGCTCCGCTACGAGGGAAAGACCTATTTCCCGGTGCTGCGCGACTACTCAGAGAAGACCTTCGGTGGCGACTTCGAGACGCCAGCGGACTATCTCGACCCGTTCATTCGCGAGCGCATCACGCAGGGCGACAACTGGGCGATCTACGCGCTCAATCCCTACGGGCCCAAGACGCTGAACTACTTCGCCAAATCGCCGAGCCCTGCCGCGCCGACGAGCGACAACCTGCTCGGGACCGACGACCGGGGGCGCGACCTGCTTGCACAGCTGATCTACGGCTTTCGCGTGAGCGTGCTGTTCGGGCTTGCGCTCACCGCCATCGGCACGGTGCTGGGCGTGGCCGCAGGGGCGGTGCAGGGCTATTTCGCGGGCAAGGTCGACCTTGCGTTCCAGCGCTTCATCGAGATCTGGAGCTCGATGCCCGAGCTCTACCTGCTCATCATCTTCAGCGCGATCTTCGCGCCCAGCGTGGCGCTGCTGCTCATCCTGCTGAGCCTGTTCGGCTGGATGGGGTTGGCCGACTACGTGCGCGCCGAGTTCCTGCGCAATCGCCAGATGGACTACGTGCGCGCGGCGCGTGCGCTCGGCGTGGGCAATCTGCAGATCATGTGGCGCCACATCCTGCCCAACAGCATGGTGCCGGTCGTCACCTTCCTTCCGTTCCGGATGAGTGCGGCCATCCTCGCGCTGACCTCGCTCGACTTTCTCGGGCTGGGCGTGCCGCCGGGCACGCCGTCGCTCGGCGAACTGCTGAGCCAGGGCAAGGCGAACATCGACGCGTGGTGGATCTCGATCTCCACCTTCGGCGTGCTGGTCGTCACGCTGATGCTGCTGACCTTCATGGGCGACGCGCTACGCGATGCGCTCGATCCGCGGAAGGCCGACAAGTGACGAGCAACGCACAACCCAATCAACCCTTGCTCGACGTCAAGGGCCTGCGCATCGCCTTCGGCGGCAAGGAGGTCGTGCACGGCATCGACTTCCAGATGGCCGCCGGCGAAAAGCTCGCGCTCGTCGGCGAATCGGGCTCGGGCAAGACTGTCACCGCACTGTCGCTGCTGCGGCTGGTGCAGAACGCCGACCTGGTCGGTACGGCACGGCTGTTCGGCGGCGAGCGTGCGCAGGGCTCGCGCGACCTGCTGTCGATTCCCGAGCGCGAGTTGCGCGGCATCAGGGGCAAGGAGATCGCGATGATCTTCCAGGAGCCGATGACCGCCCTGAACGCGCTCTACACCGTGGGCGACCAGATCGCCGAGGTGCTCGAACTGCACGAGGGGCTGTCGGCCCGCGCTGCGCAGGCGGCTGCTATTCAGTTGCTGGCCGACACCGGCATTCCGGAGCCGGTGCGGCGGGCGAGGGCGTTTCCGCACCAGCTCTCCGTCGGCCAGCGCCAGCGCGCGATGATCGCCATGGCGCTCGCCTGCAAGCCGCGCCTGCTGCTTGCCGACGAGCCGACCACCGCGCTCGACGTGACGGTGCGCGCGCAGATCCTCGAATTGCTGGCCGACCTGCAGCGCAAGCACGGCATGGCCGTGCTGCTCATCACGCATGACCTGAACCTGGTGCGGCGTTTCGCCGATCGCGTGGTGGTCATGGAGAACGGCCACATCGTCGAGCACGGCGCGGTCGCGCCCGTATTCGACGCGCCGCAGCACCCCTATACGCGCAAGTTGATCGACAGCCATCCCGAGCGCAACGTGGCGCCCGTCGCGAGCGGCTCAGGCACGGCTCCGCTGATCGAGGCCAAGACCTTGCGCGTGGTCTATCCCGTGCCGAGGCCGGGCATCGCCGGCTGGTTCCGAAAGGGCGAATTCGTGGCGGTGCAGGGTGCGGATTTCCGCATCTCGCCCGGTGAAACGCTGGGCGTGGTCGGCGAATCGGGCTCGGGCAAGTCGACGCGCGCGCTGGCAGCGCTGGGGCTGCTGAAGCACCAGGGAGCGCTGCAGGTTGCCGGCAAGGGGTGGGCGGTAGACCGTGCCTCCGATCTTGCCTTGCGCCGCACGATGCAGGTGGTGTTCCAGGACCCGTTCTCGTCGCTTTCGCCGCGCATGACTGTGGAGCAGATCGTGGGCGAGGGCCTGCGCGTGCACGCGCCGGAGCTTGGCGTCGAAGCGCGCCGGACGCGCGCGCTTGCCGCGCTGGCGGATGTCGGGCTGACGGAGGCGCAGTTCCCGTCGCTGCTCGAACGCTATCCGCACGAATTCTCGGGCGGGCAACGGCAGCGCCTGGCGATTGCCCGTGCTCTGATCGTCGATCCCCGGTTGCTGGTGCTCGACGAGCCGACCAGCGCGCTCGACGTGACGATCCAGAAGCAGGTGCTGGGCTTGCTGCAGCGCCTGCAGCGCGAGCGGGGGCTGAGTTACCTGCTGATCACGCACGACGTCGAGGTGATTCGCGCGATGGCGCACCACGTCATCGTGATGAAGGACGGAGCCATTCTCGAAACCGGGCCGGTCGAGCGTGTGCTCGATGCGCCCGGGCACCCCTATACGAAGAAACTGGTGGCTGCCGCGCTGCTGGAATAAGACAACGGAGACTGCAAGAAATGTCGGAAACCGGACGCGACCGGCGCGGAGCCTGGCGCGCGGCGCTGGCCTGCATGGTCACCCTTGCGGTGGCGATGGGCCTGGGGCGTTTTGCCTTCACGCCCATGCTGCCCATCATGCTGCACGAGGGGAAGCTGGAGCTTGCCGCGGGCGGGGTGCTGGCGTCGCTCAACTATCTGGGCTATTTCCTGGGCGCGGTGAGCTGCGCGGCCATCGGCGTCAAGGCGTCGAGCATGGTGCGGGGCGGGCTGCTGGCCACGGCAGCCTTGCTGGTCGGCATGGGCGTGCTGAACAGCTTCACGAGCTGGGGCGTGCTTCGCACGGCAGCGGGCGTGATGAGCGCCTGGGTCTTCGTTTTCGCCTCGGGCTGGGGACTGCGGCGGCTGGCCGAGACCAACGCGCCGACGCTGGCTGGAGTGATCTACACCGGGCCGGGGATCGGCATCGCCATGACCGGGCTGCTCGGCGGCGCGCTCGGGCGCTGGGGTTCGGAGGCGGGCTGGATCGGGCTGGGCATTCTTGCGGTGGTGCTGATCGCCGTGATCTGGCGGGTGTTCGATGATGGAGAACGCGTTCACGCCGCTGGTGGTGGGGCCCCGGCACCTGCCACCGCAGCCCGCGTGGCCGCGCCGGCCGACCGCAGCGACGCGATCTGGCTGGTCGCGCTATATGGGCTGGCGGGCTTCGGCTACATCATCACCGCTACTTTCCTGCCGGTGATCGCCCGTCAGGCGCTGCCAGGGTCGTCCTGGCCGGATTTCTTCTGGCCGCTGTTCGGGCTGGCGATCATTCCGGGAGCGCTGATCGGCGCGCGCGCGCCGACGCACTGGGATAACCGGCTGCTGCTGGCCTGCGCCTACGCGCTCCAGGCGCTGGGCGTCGTGCTGTCCGTGGCATGGCCGAGCATTGCCGGCTTTGCGCTCGGCAGCCTGCTGCTGGGCATGCCGTTCACCGCCATCACTCTTTTCGCGATGCGGGATGCGCGACGACTGCGCGGCAATGCGGCAGCAGGGCTGATCGGCTATGCGACGGCCTCCTATGGGGTGGGGCAGATCGTGGGGCCGCTGTTTGCCGCGCCGCTGGCCCAGCGGACCGGGTCGTTCCAGCTGCCGCTGCTGGTCGCCGCCGCGGCATTGGCGCTCGGCGCCGTCCTGTTCGCGGTGGTCTGGTTCAAATCGCGCAGCGCGGCCGTGCAATAGCCGGTTGGACGTTCAAAGGCCCTTCATTAATTGCACAAATAGCATATAATTCGAGGCTCACGACCAAACGGGCGGGTACCAACCGCCCGTTTTTTTTGGTCTATGCATTCCAGGCATTCATGGCGATCTGGCATCCGTGGCGGGCGGATGGCAGCGCCCAGTATTTAAAAGGCACTTTCGAACACGTGGCATTGCAGCAAATAGTGGAACAAACCGTGGCCGGTCTCGGCTATGACCTGGTCGAGATCGAACGCTCGGCCGGGGGATTGCTGCGCGTGACGATTGATTTGCATTGGACGGCCCCCACCTCGGAAGCTGCGGCTGCCGGCGTTCCGGAGCCTTTCGTGACGGTCGAAGACTGCGAGAAGGTGACGCGCCAGTTGCAATTTGCGCTCGAGGTCGACGGTGTCGATTACAAGCGGCTCGAGGTGTCCTCGCCGGGTATTGACCGTCCGCTGCGCAATGAGCAGGATTTCGAGCGTTTCGTGGGCGAGGTGATCGACATCACGCTCAAGGCGCCAATGGGCGCCGCAGCGGCTGGCCAGGTGGCGGCCAACCGCAAGAAATTTCGCGGCACGCTGGAGCGGGCCGCACAGGTTGAAGGCGCCGCCGATGGCGCCCGGGGCTGGCAAATCGTCTGGAGCGATGCGCCGGAGCCCAAGCCGGGCCAAAAAGTGAGCAAGAAGCGCGCGCCCGCAACGCTGCAGGCGTTGGGCTTCGTGCTGGACGAGCTGCGCGAGGCGCGGCTCGCGCCAATTGTGGATTTCAAGGGCCGCAAGGCCAGAACCCAACCGGGTTTTTCGGATATTGACGACGGAACGCAGGTTCCGGACTGACCAGAGGAGTGGTGGCATGAATCGCGAAATGTTGATGTTGGTGGATGCGATCTCGCGCGAGAAGAACGTCGAGCGCGACGTGGTCTTCGGCGCGGTCGAGTCCGCGCTGGCGCAGGCCACCAAGAAACTTCATCAGGGCGACGTGGACATCCGCGTCTCGGTCGATCGCGACAGCGGCGACTACGAAACCTTCCGTCGCTGGCACGTCGTGCCCGACGAAGCCGGCCTGCAGCTGCCCGACCAGGAAATCCTGCTCTTCGAAGCCAAGGAAGAAATGGCGGACATCGAAGTCGGCGAGTACATCGAAGAGGCTGTCGACTCCGTGCCCATCGGCCGCATCGGCGCCATGGCTGCCAAGCAGGTCATCCTGCAGAAGATCCGCGACGCCGAGCGCGAGATGCTGCTCAACGACTTCATGTCGCGCGGCGACAAGATCTTCGTGGGCACCGTCAAGCGCCTTGACAAGGGCGACATCATCGTCGAGGCCGGCCGCGTCGAAGGCCGCCTGCGCCGCAGCGAGATGATCGCCAAGGAAAACCTGCGCAACGGCGACCGCGTGCGGGCCATGATCATGGAAGTCGACCTGACGCTGCGCGGCGCGCCAATCATCCTGTCGCGCTCGGCGCCCGAATTCATGATCGAGCTGTTCCGCCAGGAAGTGCCCGAGATCGAACAGGGCCTGCTCGAAATCAAGAGCTGCGCCCGCGACCCCGGGTCGCGCGCCAAGATCGCGGTGCTGTCGCACGACAAGCGCGTCGATCCGATCGGCACCTGCGTCGGCGTGCGCGGCACCCGCGTCAACGCCGTGACCAACGAGCTGGCCGGCGAGCGCGTGGACATCGTCCTATGGAGCGAAGACCCCGCCCAGTTCGTGATCGGTGCGCTGGCACCGGCCAACGTGTCGTCGATCGTGGTCGATGAAGAAAAGCACGCCATGGACGTGGTGGTCGACGAGGAGAACCTCGCCATCGCCATCGGCCGCGGCGGCCAGAACGTGCGCCTGGCTTCCGACCTCACCGGCTGGAAGATCAACATCATGGACGCCAACGAGTCGGCCCAGAAGCAGGCGACCGAGACCGATGCCAGCCGCAAGCTGTTCATGGAAAAGCTCGACGTCGACGAGGAAATCGCCGACATCCTCATTTCGGAAGGCTTCAACAGCCTCGAGGAAGTGGCCTATGTGCCGATCTCCGAAATGCTGGAAATCGAAGCCTTCGACGAAGACACCATCAACGAGCTGCGCGCCCGTGCCAAGGATGCGCTGCTGACCATGGAAATTGCCAAGGAAGAGGGCGTCGAGACGCAGTCGGCGGTGTCGCAGGACCTGCGCGACCTCGAAGGCCTGGACCCCGAGCTGATTCCCAAGCTGCACGAAGCGGGCGTGAACACCCGTGACGACCTTGCCGACCTCGCGGTCGATGAACTCACCGAGATCACCGGCCAGAGCGCCGATGACGCCAAAGCCCTCATCTTGAAAGCCCGCGAACACTGGTTCGCCGGCCAAGAGTGACGGTCATGGAGGCACGAAACCAATATGTCCAGTACCACTGTCGCCGAGTTCGCGAACGAGCTCAAGAAGACTCCCGAAACCTTGCTTGACCAGCTCAAGAGCGCAGGCGTGCCCAAGGCGGCCGTCACCGATGCGCTCACCGAGGCCGACAAGCAGCGCCTGCTCGGCCACCTGAAGGCCAGCCATGGCACCGTCGAGCCCGAGCGCAAGAAGATCACGCTGACCAAGAAGTCGACCAGCGAGATCAAGCAGGCCGACGCCACCGGTCGTGCCCGCACCATCCAGGTCGAGGTGCGCAAGAAGCGCACCTTCATCCAGCGCGACGACGGCCACCTGGCTGCGTCCGAGCCTGCGCAGCACGTTGCCGAAGCCCCCGCGGCAGCTCCCGCCGCGCCCCGTATCGACGAGGCCGAACTGGCTCGCCGCGAGGAAGAGGCGCGTCGCCAGGCCGAACTGATCCGCCGCCAGGAAGAAGAACTGGCAGAGAAGCGCCGCCAGCGCGAAGAAACCGAAGCCCGCGAGCGCGAGCAGGCCGAGAAAGCTGAAAAGGCCGAGCAGGAAGCCGCTCGCGCCGCTGCTGAAGCCGCCGAGAAGAAGGCCGCCGCCGCGGCAGCCGCTGCTGCCGCGAAACCGGCAGTCGCCGCCGCTCCCGCGCCCGCGGTGACCGCCGCTGCCGAACAGAAGGCCGCTGAACAGAAGGCTGCCGACAACAGCAAGCTCGCTGCCCAAGCCGCCGCGACGCAGGCCAAGGAAGACGCGAAGGCCAAGGCCGCCGCCGAATCGAAGGCCCGGGCCGACGAGGAAGCCGCTCGCGCCAAGGACCTCGACGAGCGTCGCCGCAAGGCCCTCGCCGAAGCCGAAGCCATCCGCGCCATGATGAACGCGCCGGCCCGCGTGCTGGTGCCGCACAAGGCACCCGAGAAGCCGCAGCCCGAGAAGGCCGCGGTCAAGGGCACGCTGCACAAGCCAACCGCTCCCGCAGCACGTGCAGGCGCACCTGCCGCGCCGGGCGCCGCAGCAGCACCCGGCGCCGCCGGTGCAGCAGGCAAGGAAGTCAAGTCCGCGAAGCTCTCGTCGAGCTGGGCTGGCGATCCTGCCAAGAAGAAGGAAATCAAGACCCGCGGCGATGCCAGCGGCGGCGTCGGTCGCGGCAACTGGCGCGGAGGCCCGCGCGGTCGCCGTGGCAACGATCGTGGCGGCCACGACGAGCAACACGTGCCGGCAGCTCCGGTCGAGGCGCGCATTCTCGAAGTGCACGTGCCCGAGACCATCACGGTGGCCGAACTGGCGCACAAGATGGCCGTCAAGGCACAAGAGGTCATCAAGCAACTGATGAAGCTCGGCCAGATGGCGACCATCAACCAGTCGCTCGACCAGGACACCGCAATGATCCTGGTGGAGGAAATGGGCCACAACGCGGTGGTTGCCGCGCTGGACGACCCGGAAGCCTTCACCGACGAGGACGTGTCGGCGCAGATCGCCGAGGCGCTGCCGCGTGCTCCGGTCGTGACCGTCATGGGTCACGTCGACCACGGCAAGACCTCGCTGCTGGACTACATCCGTCGCGCCAAGGTCGCGGCGGGCGAAGCCGGCGGCATCACGCAGCACATCGGTGCCTATCACGTGGAAACCGAGCGCGGCATGGTGTCGTTCCTCGACACCCCGGGTCACGAGGCCTTCACGGCCATGCGTGCCCGCGGTGCGCAGGCCACCGACATCGTGATCCTGGTGGTGGCGGCCGACGACGGCGTCATGCCCCAGACCAAGGAAGCCATCAAGCACGCGAAGGCGGCCGGTGTGCCGATCGTGGTCGCGATCAACAAGATCGACAAGCCCGATGCCAACCTGGACCGCGTGAAGCAGGAACTGGTGGCCGAGGAAGTCGTGCCCGAAGAGTACGGCGGCGACGTTCCGTTTGTCGGCGTGTCGGCCAAGACGGGCCAGGGCATCGACGACCTGCTCGAGCAGGTGCTGCTGCAGGCCGAAGTGCTGGAACTCAAGGCGCCGGTGGATGCCGCCGCCAAGGGCCTGGTCATCGAAGCCCAGCTTGACAAGGGCCGCGGCCCGGTCGCTACCGTGCTGGTGCAGTCCGGCACGCTCAAGACCGGCGACGTGGTGCTGGCCGGCTCGACCTATGGTCGCGTGCGCGCCATGCTGGACGAGGACGGCAAGCCGACCAAGTCCGCGGGTCCGTCGATCCCGGTGGAAATCCAGGGTCTGACCGAGGTGCCGCAGGCGGGCGACGAGTTCATGGTCATGGGCGACGAGCGCCGTGCGCGCGAAATCGCGACCTACCGTGCCGGCAAGTTCCGCAACACCAAGCTGGCGAAGGCCCAGGCCGCGAACCTGCAGAACATGTTCACCGACCTGTCGGCGGGCGAAGTGCAGACGCTGCGCATCATCATCAAGGCCGACGTTCAGGGCTCGCAGGAAGCGCTGGCGCAATCGCTGCTCAAGCTGGCGACGGACGAGGTCAAGGTGCAGGTGGTGTACGCCGGCGTTGGTGGTATCAGCGAAAGCGACATCAACCTCGCCATCGCCTCGAAGGCGGTCGTGATCGGCTTCAACGTGCGTGCCGATGCCGGCGCGCGCAAGCTGGCCGAAGGCAACGGCGTGCAGCTGAACTACTACAGCATCATTTACGACGCCGTGGACGAGATCAAGGTCGCGATGTCGGGCATGCTGGCGCCGGAGCGCCGCGAGGAAGTCATCGGCTCGGCCGAGATCCGCACGGTGTTCGTGGCCTCGAAGATCGGTACGGTCGCGGGTTCGTACATCACCTCGGGTTCGGTCAACCGCAGCGCGCATTTCCGCCTGCTGCGCGACAACGTGGTGATCTACACCGGCGAGATCGACTCGCTCAAGCGTCTGAAGGACGATGTGCGCGAAGTTCGCGAAGGTTTCGAGTGCGGTATCAAGCTCAAGAACTTCAACGACATCAAAGAGGGCGATCAGCTCGAGTTCTTCGAAGTCAAGGAGATCGCGCGTACGCTGTAAGGCGCGCCACGATATCGGACTCATTGCCGCGTTGCAGCCGTCTTGCCGTACTGAAGTACTGTCTGCGACGGCGCGCCTTGCACTGAGCCCGATCTCGCGACGCTAGTGATTGATCAAATGCCCAAGAAAAAAGCAGCTACTCCCAACCGCGCCTTCAAGGTCGCCGATCAGATCCAGCGTGATCTGACGGAGTTGATCGCGCGCGAGTTGAAGGACCCGCGCGTGGGCATGGTCACGATCCAGGCCGTCGAGGTCACGCCCGACTATGCGCACGCGAAGGTCTTCTTCAGCCTGCTCACGGGCGACGTGGCCGAGACCACCGAGGCGCTGAACCAGGCCGCAGGCTTCCTGCGCAACGGCCTGTTCAAGCGCCTGCACATTCACACCGTGCCCACGCTGCACTTCATGTTCGACCGCACCACCGAGCGTGCGGCCGACATGAACGCGCTCATCGCACAAGCCGTCGCTTCGCGCTCGAAAGACGACTAGCCATGAACGCGCCACGCACACGGGTGCAGCGGCGCCCTGTGCATGGGGTGTTGCTGCTCGACAAACCGCTGGGGCTCTCCAGCAACCAGGCCTTGCAGAAGGCCAAGTGGTTGCTGCGTGCCGAGAAGGCGGGCCATACCGGCACGCTCGATCCGCTCGCCACCGGCGTCCTGCCCCTGTGTTTCGGCGCGGCCACCAAGTTCAGCCAGCTGCACCTGGATGCCGACAAGACCTACGAAGCCACGGCCCGCCTGGGTGTGAAGACCTCCACCGGCGATGCCGAGGGTGAGGTGATCGCCGAGCGGCCGGTGCATGTCACGCCTGAAGACCTGGCGCGCGTCGAGGCGCAGTTCACCGGCCCGATCCGCCAGGTGCCGCCGATGCACAGCGCGCTCAAGAAGGACGGCAAGGCGCTCTACGAGTACGCCCGCGAAGGCGTGGAAGTCGAACGGGCGCCGCGCGACGTGGTGATCCACAAGCTCGAAATCCGCGCCGTCGGGGCCGATACCATCCGCATCCTGGCCTCCGTGAGCAAGGGCACCTATATCCGCACCCTGGGCGAAGACATCGGCGAGGCGCTGGGTTGCGGCGCGCACCTGACCTCGCTGCGCCGCACCGCTACGGGCGGTTTCGTCGAAGCCCGGTGCATCACGCTCGAAGCGCTCGAAGCCATGGACGAGGAAGGGCGCCTGGCGCAGCTCCTGCCGGCCGAAGCCCTGGTCGACGGCCACAGCCGCGTCACGCTGGGCACGGAAGATGCAGCACGCTTTCTTTCCGGCCTGCGCCGCCGCGGAGCCTGGGCCGATGCGGGCGAGGTTGCCGTCTTCGGTGCCGAGCCGCCCGCTTTCCTCGGCACGGCCCACGTCGCTGCCGGCGAACTGATTCCGGGGCGCTTGCTGAACCCCATCGAAATCCAGCAAATTCTTTTGAACGCACAACAGACCGAAGCGACACCATGAGTACCAAGCAAATCCGCAATATCGCCATCATTGCCCACGTTGACCATGGCAAGACCACGATGGTCGACCAATTGCTGCGCCAGTCGGGCACCTTCGCCGAGCACGAGAAAGTGGTCGACACGGTGATGGACAACAACGCGATCGAAAAAGAGCGCGGCATCACCATCCTGGCCAAGAACTGCGCCGTGAGCTGGAAGGGCACGCACATCAACATCGTCGACACCCCCGGCCACGCGGACTTCGGCGGTGAAGTGGAGCGTGCGCTGTCGATGGTCGACGGCGTGCTGCTGCTGATCGACGCGCAGGAAGGCCCGATGCCGCAGACGCGCTTCGTGACCAAGAAGGCGCTGGCGCTGGGCCTGAAGCCCATCGTCGTGGTGAACAAGGTCGACAAGCCGGGCGCAAACCCCGACAAGGTGGTCAATGCCGCCTTCGACCTGTTCGACAAGCTCGGCGCGACCGACGAACAGCTCGACTTCCCCGTGGTGTACGCCTCGGGCATCAACGGCTGGTCGTCGATGGAAGAAGGTGCCCAGGGCGAGCAGTGGGGCCCCGACATGTCGGCCCTATTCGACACCATCCTGAAGCACGTGCCGTCGCAGAAGGGTGACCCCGCCGCGCCGCTGCAGCTGCAGATTTCCGCGCTCGACTTCTCGACCTTCGTCGGTCGAATCGGCGTGGGCCGCATCAGCCAGGGCACGCTGAAGCCCATGATGGACGTGGTCGTCATGGAAGGTCCGGACGGCAAGTCCATCAAGGGCCGCGTCAACCAGGTGCTGACCTTCCAGGGCCTGGACCGCGTGCAGGCCACCGAAGCCGGCCCGGGCGAGATCGTGCTGATCAACGGCATTGCCGACGTCGGCATCGGCGTCACCATCACCGACCCGGCCAACCCGGCGCCGCTGCCGATGCTGAAGGTCGATGAGCCGACGCTGACGATGAATTTCTGCGTCAACACCAGCCCGCTGGCCGGCCGCGAAGGCAAGTTCGTCACCAGCCGCCAGATCTGGGACCGCCTGCAGAAAGAGCTGCAGCACAACGTCGCGCTGCGCGTGAACGAGACCGACGAGGAAGGCGTGTTCGAAGTGATGGGCCGCGGTGAACTGCACCTGACCATCCTGCTGGAAAACATGCGCCGCGAAGGCTACGAAATGGCCGTGTCGAAGCCGCGCGTGGTGTTCCGCGAGATCGACGGCGTGCGCAACGAGCCCATCGAGCTGGTGACGGCCGACATCGAGGAAAACCACCAGGGCGGCGTGATGCAGGCACTGGGCGAGCGCAAGGGCGAACTCGTCAACATGGAACCGGACGGCCGTGGCCGCGTGCGCCTCGAATACCGCATTCCGGCGCGTGGCCTGATCGGCTTCACGAACGAGTTCCTGAACCTGACGCGCGGCTCGGGCCTCATCAGCAACATCTTCGACAGCTACGAGCCGCACAAGGGCGACATCGGCGGCCGCAAGAACGGCGTGCTGATCTCCATGGACGACGGTGAAATCTTCACCTACGCCCTGGGCAAGCTGGACGACCGCGGCCGCATGTTCGTGAAGGCGAACGATCCGGTGTACGAAGGCATGATCGTCGGCATCCACAGCCGCGACAACGATCTGGTGGTGAACGCCACGCGTACCAAGCAGCTGACCAACTTCCGCGTCTCGGGCAAGGAAGACGCGATCAAGATCACGCCCCCGATCGAACTCACGCTCGAATACGGCGTGGAATTCATCGAGGACGACGAACTGGTCGAGATCACGCCCAAGAGCGTGCGCCTGCGCAAGCGTTTCCTGAAGGAACACGAGCGCAAGCGCGCCAGCCGCGACCCGATGCAGCAAAGCTGATCGCTTCCGCTTTCCTGCTTTTTCCATGCGCCTGACGCACGGCGTCGCCGTCTGGCTGATGGTCGTCGTGACCCTGATGTGGGGCACGGCGGGCGTCGTCACACGGCACCTCGAGCAGGCGCACAGCTTCGAGATCACCTTCTGGCGCAGCCTCTTCACGACGCTGGCGCTGCTGGTGATCTTGCCGCTCTGGCGGGGGCGCGCGGTGTTTTCCCAATTGCGCACCGGCGGGCGTGAACTCTGGATCTCGGGCGTCTGCTGGGCCGTGATGTTCACGGCCTTCATGGTCGCGCTCACGCTGGCTTCGACGGCCAGCGTGCTCGTCACGATGTCGCTCGGGCCGTTGTTCACGGCGCTCGCGGCGCGTTTCTTCATCGGGCACAGGCTGCCTGCGCGCACCTGGCTGGCGATCGTGGTTGCGGGTGCGGGCATCGGCTGGATGTACGGCACGCAGCTGATGCAGGGCGGAGGCGGTTCGCTGGCCGGCACGCTGCTGGCGCTGTGCGTGCCGTTGGCCGGCGCGGCCAACTGGACCGTCGTGCAGCACGCCCAGGCGAAGGGTCACAAGGTGGACCTGGTGCCCGCAGTGCTCATCGGCGCGGTGCTCACTGCGCTCTTCACTCTGCCTTTTGCCTGGCCGTTCCGCGCGAGCGCGAGCGACCTTGGGCTGCTGGCTTTCCTGGGCGTGTTCCAGCTCGCCATTCCCTGCGTTCTCTCGGTGCTGTGCGCCCAGGTGCTGAAGGCGCCTGAAGTCGCGCTACTGGCCTTGCTGGAGGTGATCTTCGGCATCGCGCTGGCCTGGATCGGCGCGGGCGAGCAGCCTGCGCCGAGCGTGCTCACCGGCGGGACGCTGGTCATCGGGGCGCTGGTCTTCAACGAACTGCTGGCACTGCGCGGGCGACGCACCACGGTCGCCGATACCGCGGTGCCGGGCGCACACTGAAGCCCCTCTCGACCGGTTGACCGGCGCGTGTCCTATTGCGGCAAGGCCGCGTCGGTGACGCCCATGCTGCTCAGGCGGGCTTCGAGCACCCTGCGAACGAAGGTCTTCGGAAAGTCGTCGCTGACGCGCCAGCTGCCGTTGTCTTCCACGAAGGTGAATTCGCCGGTCACCGGCAGCGAGGTGTCACCACCCGTGAGGGCGCCCAGCAGGTTGTCGTTGTATTCGATGACCAGCGGGCAGGCATGGCCCGCGCCGTCGTCCAGCTTGCGGCAGGGGCCCGTGGGCTCGATTTCTGCGATCTCGCGCGAACGGTTCGGGTCCTTGCGCACCAGGCCCGAGTCGTTGCGAGGACGCGTGCGCATGGAAGGGGCGGCAGTCAGCGGCGCTGCGCCTTCGCGGAAGGCTTTCTCCATCGCCTCGCGGCCAATGGGCTCGGCGTTGTAGAGCGGTCTGCCGTCGGCGTCGAGGTGCCCGAATCGGGCCTCGACGATGGCGATGTCCGCGCCGCGCACCACCATCTCGTCGCTCTTCGGCTCGGTGGGGCCGATGGTGTAGGCCATCGATTCCCTGCTGTCGCCTCGCGTCATCACTGCCACGCAGCCGCGCACGCGTTCCGGCTTGCGATAGCCGACCTCGCGCATGCTGCCGACGGAGGGCGTCTCGATCACGGCGCCGCCGTTCGGGTCGAGATGGCGCATTCGCACGTCCATGGCCACGCGGCGCATGAGGCTGTCGAGCGTCTTGCGCGTGGAAGCGGCGTCGCAAGCAGGCACGCTGGCAGGGGCGAACGCGTACCAGCCGAGCCCGCCGCCGATCACGGCCACGGCGACGATGAACTTCCACGCGCCGATGCGGCGGCTGCGCTGGGCGCTGGCCTGCCATGCCTTGACGGCCTGCTCGTCGGCTTCGATCAGGGCTTGCGCCTCGGCCACGATGCGTGCGCGCTCGGCCGCCATGGCAAAGGCCGGCTCGGCGGCGACCTGGGCGCGCAGGGCATCGAAGCGTTCCCTTTCGAGCGGACCCTCGGTCGCAAGCCAGGCCAGCGTGGCCACCGGTGCGGCAGCCACGGTGCCTGCGACGGGCGTTTCGACCAGGGCCATGTCGCGCGTTTCGGCGTCGATGAGGCCGTCGTTGAAGAGCGCCTCGATGGCCTCGTGCGTGATGCCTTGTTGGGCCAGCTCGACCAGATCGTCGGCATCGATCGCGGTATCGGCCGCGTCGTCCGCGTGAGGCGCGTCATCGGCGATCCTGTCGAGCGCCGCGTTCTGCTCGTCTTCCGTGACCAGGCCGCGCACGCGCATCCACGCGAGTGCGTGGGCTGGGCCCGGGAGCGGGGGAAGGGCGGCTGCCTCGGGATGGGCACGCGCGGCGTCGTGCTGCGCCTCGCTGATCAGGCCCTGGGTCAGCAGCGCGAGGAACGCGTCCGGATTGGCGTCAGAGGTCATGCGGGGATTCTGCCGTGGGTGGTGCCGGCCCCGCAGCGGGAAAACCGGCAAGAAAAAACGCCGGCGGGTGCCGGCGTTTCGGTGTCAGGTCCGCAAGGGATCAGGGACGGGCGACTTTCCAGGCGCCGTTCGCCACGCCGTCGCCGGTCTTGTCGCCGGGCTTGGCGTCCTTGGCCCAGTAGTACAGCGGCCAGCCCTTGTAGGCCCATTGGCGCTTGCCGTCTTCGCGAATGATGATGGTGTAGGCGCCGATGGGCTTGGCGGCATCGGCCACGCCGAGTGCGGGCCAGTTGGCGGCGCACTGGGCGTTGCAGGCGGAGGTGCCGGCTCCGGCGGTGTCCTTGTTGAAGGTGTACAGCGTCATCCCGGCCGGTCCGACCAGCACGCCGTCGGCGGTGCGGGTGGGGGTGTCGGGCGCGCTGGCGGTCTTGTTGGACATGCTGCCGCAGCCGGCAAGCAGAGCCGCCGCGAGGATCGAGGCGCTGAGCAATTTCATGCAGTTTCTCCTTCAGTTGAAAAATCGCGAAAACAAGCCGGGCGACGAGAGTCCGGGCAGGATGATTGCGCGAGCCGGCAGTTTATGCGGTCATCAAGACAGATCGCGGTAGGCCAGCGTCGCAAGTTTGAGCAAAAGGTCGCGCGGCAGCTTGCCGGCTATGGCGTAGCCGAAGCCCTGGTCCACCCAGTAGAAGCTGGGCACGGGGCCTTCGGAAGCGAAGCGGAAGGCGGTTTCGCTGGCGGCGGGTGCATTCGCGCCGGCAGTCCGGGCGTCGAGGGTGCCGATGTAGAGCGTCACGCGCTCGCCCGCGGCGTCCTCGAACATGAACTGGGCGCGTGCGCCGGTTTCTCCCGGCAGCAGGCGGCCACCGACAAGGGTGTAGCCCTGGCTGGAGAGGTCAGGCACCTTCAGCGGCCGATCGAGACGCCTGGAGAGCCATTGCACGAGATGCTGCTGCTCGGATGCGGCCACTTCGACGGGATGCCTCTTCTCCGGTGCGTAGACGGCGTGTGCCATCGACGCGTCGTGCACGAACTCGCGCACGGCTGGCGTACGAGCCAGCTGCGCGCCACCGGGTGGCGCAGCCCCCCGGGTCCATTGCGCATTTCCGAGCCATCCGGTGGCGAAGGCGATCAGCAGGCCGGCCGCCATGCCTCCCCAGCGCAGCCAAGACACTCGCCGCGCCGTTCGCGGCAGGCCGCGATCGAGCGCGCCCATCAGGGCGGCGGGAACCGGTTCGGAGAGCAACCCGCCGTGCAGCCGCCGCAGGGCGTCGCGCTGCGTATGCCAGGCCGCCACCCTGGCCGCAACGGCGGGATCGTTGGCGATGGCCTCCTCGACCGCGCCGTGGCGGTCCGCGGGCAGCTGGCCATCGATCCAGGCGTGCAGCTCGTCATCGGTGGGGGGCGGGGTGGGGCGGTTCATGATGCTGCGGATTTCATTTGAGGCGGCGCAGGCCGGGGCGCACGGGAGCTGACGCGCCATCCAGCAGCTCCTGCAGCCGGACGCGGGCGCGTGACAGGCGCGACATCACCGTGCCGACGGGAACACCGAGCACCTTGGCGACTTCCGCGTACGACAGGTCCTCGAGCGTCACGAGCAGCAGCACGGCACGCTGTTCGTCAGGCAACTGCATCAGGCAGCGCTGCAGGTCGAGGCTGGTGCCCTGATCGCGGCCGGGGTCGGCGACGCCCTGTACCTCGTGCGCCACCTCGTCGATCGGCACCACGGCATGCGGCGGCGGCGTACGCCGCACCTGGCTCGCGAAGATGTTGTGCATGACGGTGAAGAGCCATGCGCGCAGGTCGCTGCCCACCACCCACAGACGCCACTTGCTGCAGGCGCGCTCCAGCGTGTCCTGCACCAGGTCGTCTGCCGCCCAGGCATTGCCCGTGAGTGCCCGCGCGTAGCGGCGCAGGCTCGGGATGTGCTCGACCAGCAGGCGGGCGTCCATGGGGCTTGGCGGGCCGGTCGATCAGGGCTTTGCGGTCTTCCAGGTGCCGTTGACGCCGTCGCCGGTCTTGTCTCCGGGCTTGGCGTCCTTGGCCCAGTAGTACAGCGGCCAGCCCTTGGAGGCCCACTGCTTCTTGCCGTCGTCGCGGGTGACGATGCTGAAGTCGCCGCTCGGCTTGTCGCCGTCGGCAGCCATGAAGGGCGGCCAGTTGGTGGCGCAGCCACCGTTGCAGACCGACTTGCCGTTGCCTGCCGTGTCCTTGTCGAATGTGTAGAGCGTCATGCCGTTGGGGCCGACGAGCGCGCCGTCGGCGGGCTTGGGCTGGGCGAAGGCAGGGAGCGCGAGAACGGCGCTCAGCAGGACGGCGGAAGATGCGCGGAAAGGCGACATGGAAAAACTCCTTGTTGGTGGCGACACCGGTGCTCCGGTGACAACCGCACAAACGCCCGCGGCGCGGCTTTTATTCCATCGTCCGCAAAAAAGATTCTTCAGCGGTTGCGGCTCTTCATCGCGCGTTCGACCTCGCGCTTGCCTTCGCGGTCCTTGATGGTGTCGCGCTTGTCGTGCTCGGCCTTGCCCTTGGCGAGCGCGATCTCGCACTTCACCTTGCCGGCTTTCCAGTGCAGGTTGAGCGGCACCAGCGTGTAGCCCTTCTGCTCGACTTTGCCGATCAGGCGGCGGATTTCGTCCTTCTTCAGCAGCAGCTTCTTGGTGCGGATCGAGTCGGGGTTGACGTGGGTGGACGCGCTCTTGAGCGGGTTGATCTGGCAGCCCAGCACGAAGAGTTCACCGTTGCGGATCACCACGTAGCCGTCGGTGAGCTGCACCTTGCCTTCGCGCAGCGACTTGACTTCCCAGCCTTCCAGGACCATGCCGGCCTCGAAGCGCTCTTCGAAGAAATAGTTGTACGCGGCCTTCTTGTTGTCGGCGATGCGGGAGGAGGTATCTTGTTTCTTGGTGGCCATGACTCGGAGATATGGGGGCTGCATGGCTTCAATACAATCCGTCGCGCACGCTGTGCCGATTCTATGAAAACAGTCAACAAGTCCGTCCTCATCTGGTACAGCGCCGAAGAGATGTATGCGCTCGTCACCGATGTGGCCAAGTATCCGCAGTTTCTTCCGTGGTGCGACAAGTCCCGCGTCATCGAGGAGGACGAGGCCGGCATGACGGCCGAAGTCGGCCTGGCATTCGCCGGCCTGCACCAGAGCTTCACCACCCGCAACACCCACGTTCCGGGGCGCGAGGTGCAGCTGAAGCTGGTCGACGGGCCCTTCTCCAACCTCGACGGCAAGTGGAAGTTCACGCCCGTGGGAGAAGAGGGCGAACGCGCCTGCCGCGTCGAGCTGCACCTGAGCTACGGCTTCACCAACTTCGCCCTGCAGGCGCTCGTGGGTCCCGTGTTCGACACCATCGCCTCGAGCCTGGTCGAGGCCTTCGTCAAGCGCGCCGAGCAGGTCTACGGTTCACCCTGATGACCATCGAGGTCACGCTGAGCTGCTCGCCCGCGGCGCGCGAGGTGTTCGAGCAGGTGCTGCGCCTCCCGCCCGATTCCACGCTGGTCGATGCGGTTCGTGCCAGCGACCTTTCGCAGCGATTTCCGGATCTGGATTGGCGCCACGCCATGACGCCGGGCATCTGGGGCAAGGCTGTCGAATGGGATCAGGCCCTGAAGGACGGCGACCGCATCGAGCTGTGCCGCCCCCTCGCGGTGGACCCCAAGGTGGCGCGCCGGGAGCGCTTCCAGCGCCAGGGCTCGAAGGGAACCGGCCTGTTCGCGAACCGCCGCAAAGGCGGCAAGGCCGGCTACTGACCGCTACTTGCAGTCGCTGTCGATGACGCCCTGAATGCGCTTCTGCTCGGCGGCACGGGCAGCGTCGTCCATGATCTCGCGCTCGCCCTTGGCATTGACCTTCGCGATGCGGATGCCGCTGTCGACCGTGGCCTTGCTCTGACGGGCGAGGGCGCAGTTGTCGGCCTTGGCCTTCGCGATTTTGGCCTCTTCCGCAGCCTGCTTGGCCTTCTGTTCGGCTTCGGCCTTCTTGGTCTTTTCCTCGAGTTCCTTGTCGACACCGGTCGGCTTGGGCGCTGCTCCTGCGGTCTTGGCCGGTGCGGCTGCCTCGGCCGGCGTGCCTTCCGCGGGCGGTGCGTCGACGTTCGGGTTCGCGGTCGATCGCGCGGCTGGCGGCGGGCCTACGCGGCGCAGGATGTTCTTCTCGGGCACATCGGGCGGCGGCGCCTGATCGCTGAAGACCTTCTTGCCGTTCTTGTCGAGCCATTGCCATTGGGCGCTCGCCGAGAGCGGCAGCGCAACGACACATCCCATTACCAGCCAGTGCACGAATTTCATACCCGAAGTTTAGCCGGGCCTTACTTTTTGCAACATCCGGGTTGGGTGGTTTTGCAACGTCCGGAAATGGCCCTGGGCCGGCAAACCGGCCGGAGGCCTCGTTACAATCCGTCTTTTGGAGCTTCACCCATGCGCCTTCTCGGCAAAGCGCTCACCTTCGACGACGTGTTGTTGGTGCCAGCGTTCTCCCAGGTCCTGCCCAAGGACACCTCCCTCGCCACCAAATTCTCCCGCAACATCACGCTGAACCTGCCGCTCGTCTCTGCGGCCATGGACACCGTGACCGAAGCCCGCCTCGCGATCGCCATCGCGCAGGAAGGCGGCATCGGGATCGTGCACAAGAACCTCACCGCGCAGCAGCAGGCCGCCGAAGTGGCCCGCGTGAAGCGCTACGAGTCGGGCGTGCTGCGCGATCCGGTGGTGATCACGCCGACGCACTCGGTGCGGCAGGTGATGGCCCTGTCGGACCAGCTCGGCATCTCGGGCTTCCCGGTGGTCGACGCCGGCAAGGTGGTCGGCATCGTCACGGGGCGCGACCTGCGCTTCGAGAACCGCTACGACGTGCCAGTGAGCGAAATCATGACGCGGCGCGAAAAGCTCATCACCGTGCCCGACGGCACCACGCTGGCCGAGGCCAAGGCGCTGCTGAACAAGCACAAGCTCGAACGCCTGCTCGTCATCAACGGCGACTGGGAGCTCAAGGGCCTCATCACCGTCAAGGACATCACCAAGCAGACCAGCTTCCCCAACGCCGCACGCGACGCCAACGGCCGCCTGCGCGTGGGCGCCGCCGTCGGCGTGGGTGACGGCACCGAGGAGCGCGTCGAGGCGCTGGTGAAGGCCGGCGTCGACGCCATCGTGGTCGACACCGCCCACGGCCACAGCGCCGGCGTGATCGAGCGCGTGCGCTGGGTCAAGAAGAACTATCCGCAGGTCGACGTGATCGGCGGCAACATCGCCACCGGCGACGCGGCGCGCGCACTGGCCGACGCCGGCGCCGACGCGGTCAAGGTCGGTATCGGCCCTGGCTCCATCTGCACCACCCGCGTCGTGGCTGGCGTGGGCGTGCCGCAGATCATGGCGGTCGACAGCGTCGCCACCGCGCTGCAGGGCACGGGCGTTCCGCTGATTTCCGACGGCGGCGTGCGTTACTCGGGCGACATCGCCAAGGCCATCGCGGCCGGCGCCAGCACCGTCATGATGGGCAGCATGTTCGCCGGCACCGAAGAGGCGCCGGGTGAAATCGTGCTGTACCAGGGCCGCAGCTACAAGAGCTACCGCGGCATGGGCTCCATCGGCGCGATGCAGCAGGGCAGTGCCGACCGGTACTTCCAGGAATCGACCACCGGCAACCCCAACACCGACAAGCTCGTGCCCGAGGGCATCGAGGGCCGCGTGCCCTACAAGGGCTCGATCGTCTCCATCGTCTACCAGATGGCCGGCGGCGTGCGTGCCAGCATGGGCTACTGCGGCTGCGCGACCATCGAGGACATGCAGAACCGGGCCGAGTTCGTCGAGATCACCACGGCCGGTATCCGCGAGAGCCACGTCCACGACGTGCAGATCACCAAGGAAGCGCCGAACTACCGTGCCGAATAAGCCCAATCTGGCCAGACCTTGAAAGTCAGGCCAGACTGGGTTTAGAATTTGGGCCAGATTCAAAATTTCTGGCCCAAATGCAATCCATCGGCATCGCTGAAGCCAAGAACAACTTCTCGGCCCTGATCGACCTCGTCGAAAAGGGCGAGGAGGTTCGCATCACCCGCCACGGCAAGGAAGTCGTGCGCATGCTGCCGGTGCGCCGCAAGCCGGTCATCACCGACGAGCAGATCGAGCGCGAACTGGGCCAGATCGAAGCGCTGCACGCCACCATCCAGCCGGGCCAGCCCGTGCGCGCATTGCTCGACGAAGGGCGCCAATCGTGACAGCCTTCGTCATGGACGCTTCCGTCACCGCCGCCTGGCTGCTGCCCGACAGGGCCAGCGAACACACGCGCAAGCTCTACGCCGCCATCCGCCGCGACGAGGTGGAGCCGCAGGCGCCCAACGCCTGGCAGTGGGAGTGCGCCAACATCCTCGCCAACGGCGTGCGCAGCGGCCGCATTCCCTCGTCCGCAGTCGAAGGGCTGTGGAGCGTGCTCGATGCAATCCGCCATCGCGTCGAGCTGCACGAGCTCGCACCGGCCCAGCACAAGGCCGTGCTTGCCGTCGCCATCGACGCCGGTGTGTCTCTCTACGACGCGGGCTATCTCTGGCTCGCCAAGTCGCTCAATCTCCCGCTCGCCACCTTCGACGAGCAACTCATCAAGGCGGCGCCGCAAGCAGGCGTCAAGCTGTTCGACATTTCAACGCTCTGAGTCCTTTCGCCATGCAACACGACAAGATCCTCATCCTCGACTTCGGCTCGCAAGTCACGCAGCTCATCGCACGCCGCGTGCGCGAAGCCCACGTGCTGAGCGAAGTGCATCCCTGCGACGTCACCGACGAATGGGTGCGCGAATACGCCGCCGACGGCCACCTCAAGGGCGTGATCCTCTCCGGCAGCCACGCCAGCGTGTATGAGGAAACCACCGACAAGGCCCCGCAGGCCGTGTTCGACCTGGGCGTGCCCGTGCTCGGCATCTGCTACGGCATGCAGACCATGGCCCACCAGCTCGGCGGCAAGGTCGAGGGCGGCCACAAGCGCGAGTTCGGCTTCGCGGCCGTGCGTGCCCATGGGCACACCGCGCTGCTGAAGGACATCGCCGACTTCACCACGCCCGAAGGTCACGGCATGCTCAACGTGTGGATGAGCCACGGCGACAAGGTCACCGAGCTGCCGCCGGGCTTCAAGCTCATGGCCAGCACCGACAGCTGCCCCATCGCCGGCATGGCCGACGAGGCGCGCCGCTACTACGCGGTGCAGTTCCACCCTGAAGTCACGCACACCGTGCAGGGCAAGGCAATCCTCGAGCGCTTCGTGCTCGGCATCTGCGGCGCGAAGCCCGACTGGGTCATGCGCGACCACATCGCGGAAGCCGTCGAGAAGATCCGCGAACAGGTGGGCGACGAGGAAGTCATCCTCGGCCTTTCGGGCGGTGTCGATTCGAGCGTGGCCGCCGCGCTCATCCACCGCGCCATCGGCGACCAGCTGACCTGCGTGTTCGTCGACCACGGCCTGCTGCGCCTGAACGAGGGCGACATGGTCATGGAGATGTTCGAGGGCAAGCTGCACGCGAAGGTGATCCGCGTCGATGCCAGCGAGCTGTTCCTCGGCAAGCTCGCCGGCGTGAGCGACCCGGAAGCCAAGCGCAAGATCATCGGCGGCGAGTTCGTCACCGTGTTCAAGCAGGAAGCCGCGAAGCTCAAGGCCGGCGACGGCGGCCACAAGGGCGCGACCTTCCTGGCGCAGGGCACCATCTACCCCGACGTCATCGAGTCGGGTGGTGCCAAGAGCAAGAAGGCCGTCACCATCAAGAGCCACCACAACGTGGGTGGCCTGCCCGAACAGCTGGGCTTGAAGCTGCTCGAGCCGCTGCGCGACCTGTTCAAGGACGAAGTGCGCGAACTCGGCGTGGCGCTCGGCCTGCCGCCCGAGATGGTGTATCGCCACCCGTTCCCCGGCCCGGGCCTGGGCGTGCGCATCCTCGGCGAGGTGAAGAAGGAATACGCCGACCTGCTGCGCCGCGCCGATGCGATCTTCATCGAGGAGCTGCGCAACTTCACCGACGAGGCCACGGGCAAGACCTGGTACGACCTCACGAGCCAGGCCTTCACCGTGTTCCTGCCGGTGAAGAGCGTGGGTGTGATGGGCGATGGCCGCACCTACGACTACGTGGTGGCACTGCGCGCCGTGCAGACCAGCGACTTCATGACCGCCGACTGGGCAGAGCTACCGTATGCGCTGCTGAAGAAGGTGTCGGGCCGCATCATCAACGAAGTGCGCGGTATCAACCGCGTGACCTACGACGTGTCGAGCAAGCCGCCGGCGACGATCGAGTGGGAGTGATGAACGACGCAACGCGTCCCGCATGAGCGGGACGCGTTGCCGTGGCGTCAGAAGGCAGTGATCAGAAGCTCGCCTTCAAGCCCACCGTCACCATCCCGCCCTTCGCCTGCTTCGACAGCTTGCCGAAGTAGTCGTAGTCCGCGGTGATCGACAGGTTCTGGGTCATGCGGTACTCGGCACCGAAGCCCACCATCATGCCCGTCGAGCTGCCCGAGATGCGCTGGTTGGGTGCCAGCCAGTTGCTGTCGCCGGAGATGCGTCCGCGCGCCACGCCGAGGCGGCCGTTGAGGGCGAAGGATTCGCCCAGCGGCAGGCGGGCGGTGGCCGCCGCGTAGAAGACCTGGCCGGTGCCGGCCTGCAGGCGCGAGTAGGCACCGTTCGAGCTCCATTGGCTCACGCGGCCGAGGCGTGCATAGCCGGCTTCCACGCCGAAGGTTTCCGTGAAGCGATAGCCGCCGTACAGCTTGTAGGCCGTGCCGCTCTTGCTGCTCTTCTCGCCGCCCCACGGCACGGGCACGCGGTTGGACGAAGAGAGGCTGTAGCTCGAACGGCCGATGGCGCCGCCCACGTAGATTCCGGAGTCCTGGTTGGGGCCGGCGGCGCTGGCTGCGGTGGAGATGGCGCCGAGCAAAAGGGCTGCTGCAAGGACGGTGCAGGCTTGCGTTTTCTTCAAGATGATTTCCTGGTTGGATGGTTGAGATCGATCCGTCAGGTGGCTGCGTATTGCAGTACCACCAGCGTGAGACGATTCTCGAAAGCCAGCCTGAAGGTCAGCTTGGTGCTTGCTGAAGAGCAGATGAAGAGCCCTGCCCATGGGCGATGATCGAGGCATGTCAGAACAGCTTCTTCTTCCAGGTATCGAGCCTCCGCCGAGACCTCTGCCACGTCCAAGGGGCAAGGCGCGTCGTGTGACGCCAGTGCCCGAACACTCTCTCTTCTTCGCCATCGTTCCCGGTTCGCATGACGCAGCTTCGATTGCCGCGCTTGGCGAGCGCATGAATTCGCAGCACGCATTGAAAGGGACACTGGTCGGCGCGCATCGCCTTCATGTCACGCTGTTCGATCTGGGCGACTACCCGGCAAGCGTGCCGGCCGACAGGATCGCGCTGGCCTCGAAAGCCGCTGCATCGTTGGCGGCTCCTGCATTCGACGTCGTCTTCGAGAAGGCCATGAGCTACACGAAGGGAGCGCTCGTGTTGTGCGCCGACGATGACGAGGGCGTTTCGGCGCTCAAGGTTTTCAGGCAGCGCCTGGGTGAGGCACTTGCCGATGCCGGCCTGAAACCTCCGCGTTCGTTCACGCCGCACATGACCGTGGCCTATGCGCGGCGCAAGCTGGAGAAGCATGCGCTCGAAGCGCCGGTCCGGTGGTCGGCGGCTTCGCTGGTGCTGATCGACAGCCACCTGGGCGAGGGCGTCCATGAAGTGTTGGGCCGCTGGCCCGATGTCGCATCGGATCTTTCGACGGCCTGAACTGTTCTGCCTCGTATCGGCGCCTTCTGTATCTGTTTCGATGCGGAACAGCTGATGACAATGCCTTTCTCTTTCACGGAAACGACATGACGACAGCAGAAAAGACCCGGGACCAGATCGCCGACCAGATTGCAGCAGAGCTCGGCCACAGCTTCGACGGCGAGATCGTCGCCGGCGGCCACTACGCGTCGCTGGTGCGCGACGGCCGCACCATCTATCTCAGCGGCCAGGTGCCGCGCGTGGGCACGACGGTGATGGTCACCGGCCGCGTGGGCGACGCGGTGTCGCTCGACAAGGCACGCGAGGGCGCGCAGATCTGCGCACTGCGCAGCCTCACGTTGCTGCGGCGCGCGCTCGGTTCGCTCGATGCCGTCGAGAAGGTTCTGCGCGTGGGAGTGTTCGTGCAGTGCACGGCCGATTTCACACAGCAAAGCGAAGTGGCCGATGCCGCATCCGACCTGCTGCACCGCGTGTTCGGCGAGGCCGGCGTGCACGTGCGCACGGCAGTCGGCGTCTATGCGCTGCCGAAGAATGCGACGGTCGAGGTCGAGATGACCGTCGCCGCCAAGCAGAACATCGGCTAGCGCGACGCGAGGCCCACCAGGTCCCGCGCCAGCTGCGCAATGGTCAGCGGCGCGCATCCCTCTGCGTTGTTGCTCACGGTGACGAAGGCGTTCTGGCCCGCCCGGGTGGTGCCTGCGATCACCTTGGCGAGCGCAGCGCGCGTCTCGGGATCGGGATCGACGATCTTGTCGAAGGGGCCGTAGAGCTTCTCCGCGTCTTCGTAGCCGAAGCGGCCGTGGCGCCGGTGCAGGTTCCAGCGGCACACCAGCGGCCCCGGCCACAGCGCGCGCAGCATCGGCAACTGGTCTTCGATGGGCGGCATCTTGGCGTGCAGGCCCATGCAGAAGGTGGCGCCCACGCTGCGCAGCATTTCGGCGAAGGCGGGGTTCAGCAACTGCGGGTCGCGCACCTCGACGGCGATCACCGCGTCGGGCGCAACCGATGCGAGGTCGGGCAGCGATTCCAGCATTGCCGCAATGCGCGCGAGCAGGGCGGGCTGGTCGGCCAGGATGTGCCCGGGGATCGGGCTCAGCTGGAACACCAGCACGCCGATGCGATGGCCCAGCCCCTCGATCGCGGGCAGCACGAACTCCTGCCGTGCGATCTCGCTGCTAAGGAACACGGGATTGGCCTGCATGCCCCGGCCGCTTTCGTCGCGCACCGTGGCGTCGGTCACCAGGCTCGGCGCCTTCACGATGAAGCGGAAGTCGTCGGGCACCATGGCCGCGTAGCGCGCGTACTGGCTGGCGGTGAGGGCGCGATAGAAGTTGCGGTCCACGCTCACGGTGCGGAACAGCGGGTGTCTGGCGAGCGCGGCGAGTCCGTTCTTCGACAGCACGCTCTCGGCGTACTCGCCGTCCCACACCAGATTGGCCCAGCCTGGGTAGCTCCACGACGAAGTGCCGAGCCGCAGGTTGGGTGGCAACGCCGAGGCCAGTTCGACCAGCTCCGGATCGGTGGGCGCGGGCTCGACCGTGCCGGTGCGCGATTTCCTTTTCGCAGGCGGCTCGGCCGGCGCCTTCAGAGTAGACGGTGTGGCCGCGCTTCCGCCATCGGGCGGCGGCAGATCGGGGAAAAGAGAGTCCTGTACTTCAGCCATGTCTGGGCCCGCATTCTCGGCCAACGCCGGACGGGCTCGCCGCGGCGGGCACAATCCGCGCCATGAAACAGTGGTTGCGAGCTCAAGGTGGTTGGTGGCTGGCATGGCTGGCGCTCACCGCCGTGGGCGCGGTCTGGATCGCGCGCGCGGAGCTGGCGCAGATGCACCAGGACTTCGAGACCGACGTGCGCATCGCGCACCGCCTCATGAGCCAGCAGATGGTGCAGTACGACGCGGTGCTGGCCACGCTCGCGCTGCTGGAGCCCAGCACGGGCGCGGACCATCCCGAGCAGCGCCTGCCCTCGGTCTATTCGTCGATCCTGCGCGTGCAGCGGCGCGAACGCGACGAGCCATGGGCAGACGGCGCCCAGGCCGGCGTACTGGCCGCGGCCGAGGCACGCTCGCGCAGCCTGCAGCGCGCGGAACTGGCCACGCTCGACCTGGCCCACGGCCGCTACGTGCTTGTGATCGGCGCCACGCCGTTCAGCTACGCGCTCGACATCGACCTGGCCGGCTCCGTTCCGTGGCGCGACTGGCCGATGAACCCGCAGCGCAGCCCGGTGCGGCTGAGCCTGCAGCGCGACGGGCAGCAACTGGTGCTGCAACCTGGCACGCTGGCCGCGAGCGCCAATGGCTGGCGCTTCGGGCTGACAAAGGCGCTGGCATCGCCGAGCCAACCCTTCGATCTCGTGGCCGAGCGGCAGGTGGGCTGGGGCGAACTGCCGTGGCGTGGCATCGCAGGCTGGGCAGCGGCAATGGCGGTGCTGATGGCGGGCCTGTGGGCCGCGCAGCGGCAACGCGTCGCGCGGCGGCGGGCCGAAGAATTGCTGCGGCTCGGACAGGTCGCGCGGCTCAACGCACTGGGCGAACTCTCGGCCGGCCTCGCGCACGAACTCAACCAGCCGCTCACGGCGGTGCTGGCCAACACGCAGGCAGCGCGCCGCCTGCTCGACGACGAGCCGCCCGACCTCGCCACGGCGCGTGAAGCGATGGGGCATGCGGCCGAGCAGGCGCGCTGCGCGGCCGGCGTGGTGGGGCGACTGCGCCGCGTGATCGAGCGGCCGGAATCGGGCAGCGACACGAAGCCGCTGGTGCTGCAGGAAGTGGTGCGCAGCGCCATGCACCTGCTGGCGCCGGAGTTTGCGAAGCACGCGATCAACGCGCAGTTCGACGCCGCCGCGCAGGCGCCGGTTCGCGTGCAGGCTGAGGCGGTGGCGCTCGAGCAGATCGTGCACAACCTGCTGATGAACGCGCTGCAGGCGCTCGACCTCGTGCCGGCTGCCGAGCGGCGCCTCGTCGTGTCGGTCGGCCGCAACGGGCAGGAAGGCGTGCTGACCGTGACCGACAACGGACGCGGCATCGCCCCCGAAGCGCTGCCGCGTCTCTTCGAGCCTTTCTTCAGCACGCGCGAAGGCGGCCTGGGCCTCGGCCTGAGCCTCAGCGAAACGCTGGCCGGCGGCATGGGCGGCAGCCTGAGCGCGGCCAATGCCTCGCCGCGCGGCGCACGCTTTACCTTGCTGCTGCCTCTCGTCGCATCGTCTTCATGAGCATTCCGAACACCCATCAGCCGCAATCGCCGCTGATTCACCTGATCGACGACGACCAGGCGGTGCGCGACAGCCTTTCGCTGCTGATCGGCACGGTCGGCCTGCGCGTGCAGGCCTGGGCCGATCCGCAAGCTTTCATCGACGGCTTCGACCGCGCGAGCGTCGGCGCCATCGTGCTCGACGTGCGCATGCCCGGCATCAGCGGGCTCACGGTGCTCGACCGGCTGATGGCGCAGGGCGTCGACCAGCCGGTGATCATGCTGACGGGCCATGGCACGGTCGAGATGTGCCGCCGCGCCTTCAAGGCCGGCGCGGCCGAGTTCCTCGAGAAGCCGGTGGACGACGAGCAGCTGCTCGAAGCGCTGCAGCAGGCCGTGCGCCAGCACGTGCGTTCGCGCGAGCGCTCGCAGGCCGACAACGCCGCGCGCGAGCGGGTGGCGCAGCTGTCGGAGCGCGAGCGCGAGGTGCTGGCCTTCATCGTCCAGGGGCTCACCAACAAGGAGATCGCGCGCACGCTGGCGCTGTCGCCGCGCACGGTCGAGACGCACCGCGCCAACCTGTTCGCCAAGCTCGACTGCGATTCGCTCGCGCAGCTGATCCGGCGCTACGCCGTGCTGATGGACGGCAGCGCTCCGTAGAACTACGGAGCGGCGCGCGTAGCCGTACGAATGGCCGTCGCGGGCTGTGTTTTCTACAGTGGCGCAGCCGTCGGCAAGGGCCGGCGCAACAACCTTCATCCACTGGAGAGAACCAACAATGCAATCCACCCTTCGCCTCGGCGCCATCGCCGTTCTGCTCGCAGCCTCCGCAGCCCATGCCCAGACGTCCGCATCCGCGGTGCGCACCGAAAAGAACATGTCGCTCGCGCTGGCCAACCAGATCGCGGCCGAAGCCGTGGCGGCCTGCGCGACCAACGGCTACAACGTGGCGGCCACCGTGGTCGACCGCGCCGGCACCGTGCGTGCCGTGCAGCGCGCCGACAACGCCGGCCCCCACACGCTGGCATCGAGCGAGCGCAAGGCCTGGACTTCGGCTTCGGCCAAGAGCCCCACGCAGGCCATGATGGAAGGCGCGCAGAAGAACCCGGGCGCGGCGAACCTGGTGTACCTGCCGGGCTTCCTGCTGCTGGGCGGCGGCGTGCCGGTCAAGTCGGGCAATGAAGTGATCGGCGCGGTGGGCGTGGGCGGCGCGCCCGGCGGCCACCTAGACGAGCAGTGCGCCAACGCGGCGCTCGAGAAGGTCAAGGGCCTGCTCTGATGATGGCGCGCGGTATCTGGTCGGGTGTGCTGGCGGTCGCGCTCGGGTTGGGCGTGCCGGTCGGTGCGCTTGCCCAGGTGCCGCCGCTGGCGGCCGAGGTGCTTGCCTTCGAAGGGCTGCACCAGGCCGCCTGGCATGGCGACCTGCAGAAGCTGAAGGCGCTGATCGCTTCAGGAGCGAACCTCGATGCACGCGACGCGCGAGGTCGCACGCCGCTGCACGTTGCCACATTCGCAAGGCAGCGCGAGGCGATCAAGCTGCTGGCCAAGGCTGGCGCCAACCTCGACCTGCTCGAGGACGACCGCTATGACGCCGTCACCATCGCTTCGGTGGCCGACGACGCCGCGACGCTTTCGGTGCTGCTCTCGCTCGGCGCCAAGGCCGGGCAGACCACGAGCCGCTACGACGGCACCGCGCTCATCGCGGCTGCGCACCTCGGGCACGACGAGGTCGTGCGCAGGCTGATCGCCGCCGGTGCGCCGCTCGATCACGTCAACAACCTGCACTGGACGGCGGTGATCGAATCCATCGTGCTCGGCGACGGCGGTCCGCGCCACCAGCGCACGCTGGCTGCGTTGATCGACGCGGGAGCCAGTCTCAAGCTGGCCGACCGCCAGGGCAACACGCCGCTGCAGCTTGCGAAGGCACGCGGCTACACCGCCATGGTCAAGCTGATCGAGGCAGCGCGCGCAAAGTAGGCTGCTCGGGGAGAATGGGGCCTCGCCACGAGGTTCCACGAGGAAGAAGCCCCATGTACATGCCCCCGCAGTTCAATGCCAAGGACCCAGCCATCGCGCTGGAACTGATGCGCTCGCACCCGTTCGCGAGCCTGATATCGAACGACGACGACGGACTGCCGTACGTCACGCATCTTCCGCTGGTGGCTGAACAGCACCCGGGCGGCGAACTGGTGCTTTGGGGACATTGCGCCAAGCCCAATCCGCACTGGCGCTATCTGCAGGCCAGGCCCCGGGCGGCGGTCACCTTTCTCGGACCGCATTCGTACCTGTCGCCCTCGGTCTATCCCGACCTGGCCCGCGTGCCGACCTGGAACTACCTGGCGGTGCACTGCACCGTCGAGGCCCGGCTGATCGAGGAGCCGTCGGACAAGGACGTGCTGCTCAAGAAGCTCATCGAAGACCACGAGCCGGCCTACGCGCAGCAGTGGCGCGACTTGGGCGAGGAATTCCAGCTCAAGATGCTGGCAGGCATCGTGGGCTTCGAGCTGCGCGTGACGGCGCTGCAGTGCAAGATCAAGCTCAACCAGCACCGGCGCGAATCGCATGCCGCGATGCATGCGGTCTACAGCGAGGGCACGCCGGACGAGCAGGCGCTCGCCGCATGGATGGACCGCTTGGGCATGACCGCCGAGGCTCCCGTGGCGGAGGGCCGCTGAGATGCGAGGGCTTGGCCTGATCGGCCTCGTGCTGGCGCTGGTGATCGTCGGGCTGCTCGTGAAGAAGCAGATGACGGGCATGGCTTCTTCCGCGCGGCCGGCCGTGGCCGCACCGGCCGCCGGCGATGCGCCGGTGAATGTGCGCGACCAGGCGCAGCAGGTTCAGCAGCAGGTCAAGGAGGCGCTGGACGCAGCCGCGAAGACGCGGCAGATGCCCGATGACAACTGAGCCGAATCCGTCGCCCGTGACGCACGACGATGCGCACTGGATGACGCTCGCGCTCGCCGAGGCGCGGCTCGCGGCCGACGCTGGCGAGGTGCCGGTGGGCGCGGTGCTGGTCAAGGACGGCCGGCTGATCGCGACGGGCCGCAACACGCCGGTCGCACAGCACGATCCGAGCGCGCATGCGGAAATCAATGCGTTGCGCGCCGGTGCTGCGGCGCTCGGCAACTACCGGCTCGACGGCTGCGAGCTGTTCGTCACGCTCGAACCGTGCGCGATGTGCTCCGGGGCGATGCTGCATTCGCGCCTGGCGCGCGTGGTGTACGGCGCCGCCGATCCGAAGACCGGCGCGGCCGGCTCGGTGCTCGACCTTTTCGCCGAGCCGCGGCTGAACCACCGCACGCAGGTGCAGGGCGGGGTGCTGGCGCAGGAGTGCGCCGCGGTGCTGCAGGCTTTCTTCCAGCAACGGCGAAGCGCCGCACGCGCGCAGGCCGAGCCCTTGCGCGACGACGCGTTGCGCACGCCACCCGAGCGTTTCGACGCGCTGTCCGGCTACGACTTCACGCCGCGCTACGTGCAGGACCTGCCGAGCCAGCAGGGCTGGCGCATGCACTACGTCGATGAAGGCGATGACGCCGCCTGCTGCCTCTGCCTGCATGGGCCCGGCGAGTGGGGCTACTTCTTCCGGCATCTCGTGGGCCTGCCCGGTGTGCGCACGCTGGTGCCCGACCTGATCGGCCTCGGAAAGAGCGACAAGCCCAAGCGCGAAGCGCCGCATCGGCTCGAATGGCATCGCGACGTGCTGCTCGAATGGCTGGACCGCGTGCAAACCGATCCGACGCCGATGGTGCTCGTGCACAGTGCGGCTGGCGCGGACCTGGCCGCGTTGCTGGTGGCCGCCGCGCCCGGACGTTTCGTGACGACGCTCGTCGCGCCCGAGGGGCAGGAGCGAATCGCGGATGCGTGGCGCGCACCATTCCCCGACCGGGGCTACGAAGCAGCGCTGCGCGCGCTCGGACCTGTCGCCACTTCCTCGGGACCGACGCCCGGGCAGGCCCGAACATTCGTGCTGCAAGTGAGAAACGCAATGGGATACTCGACCGCGTGACCAAACACATCTACATCTACTCTCCCTCCAGCGCGGTCCGCGACAAGGCCGCTTTCCGGCGCGGCGTGAAGCGGCTCAAGGCTCTGGGTCATGAAGTCGAAGTCGACGACGCGGCGCTCTCGGCGCATCAGCGCTTTGCGGGTGACGACGCCACGCGGCTCGCCGCGATCTCGCGCGCTGCCGCGAGCGGCGCGGACGTGGCGCTCATTGCACGCGGTGGCTATGGCCTCACGCGCATCCTCGATGCCATTCCGTACAAGGCCCTGGCCAAGGCGATCGAGAAGGGCACCGAGTTCGTCAGCTGCAGCGACTTCACCGCGCTGCAGAACGCACTGCTGGTCAAGACCGGTGTCGTGACCTGGTCGGGCCCAGCCGTCGGTGAAGACTTCGGCGCCGAAGGCGGCCCCGACGACATCATGGAAGCCTGCTTCGACGACCTCCTGACAGGGCAGGGCGAAGGCACCGGCTGGCGCATGCCGGCGCGCGACGCCGACCTGAAGTTCAAGCCGGTGCAAGACGCGGTACTGTGGGGCGGCAACCTCTGCGTGCTCGCCAGCTTGCTCGGCACGCCGTACTTTCCGTCAGTGGACAAGGGCGTGCTCTTCATCGAGGACGTCAACGAGCACCCGTACCGCATCGAACGCATGCTCGACCAGTTGAAGATGGCCGGCGTGCTGGCGCGTCAGCGCGCCATCGTGTTCGGGCAGTTCACGGGCATACGCAAGGTGCCGGGCTATGACCGCGGTTTCGGCTTGAACTCGGTGATCGACCGGCTGCGTTCATCGCTCAAGGTGCCCGTGCTTGCGGGTCTGCCGTTCGGCCATGTGCATACGAAGGTGTTACTGCCCGTGGGTGCGAAGGTATCGATGGCAGCTGAAGGGCGTGATATTTTTCTCGTTTGGGGCCATCGACATGCGTCCGCTCATGACGACCATCATGGACATGACCATCATCACGTCCATTGATTCGGGACACAAAGAGAATTAAACGTTAAATATGAAAAACGGCCCCTGGGGCCGTCGTTGTTTCATTTGCTTTGGGTAAAGCGCTGGTGCGCCCGAGGCCCCATCGAACCAGGCAATCCACCTTTGAACATGCTGTTGATGGCTTTCATTTGCCGGCGTGCGGCGGTCTCGCCGTCGATGGCGCTCAGGGCCATCATCACGTCCTGCCGGAGGTACCAGAGTGCTTCTACGTCTGCCGCGAAACGCACGCGCTGACTGATACGCTGGACCGAATGACCGCCGTGACCCTGGAGCACCGACAGCATCGCGGTACGAATGCGACCGAGTTGGCTCTCCGTCGCCTGACGGGATCCGAAGCCGGTTACGTTCAGCAGACGAAGGATGCGGCGGAAGAGCATGGGACTGAAAGCGTATTGCCGGAAGCGAGAACGGCCGCTACCTTAAGCCTCAGTTAACCATTCCACAAGATCCGAAACGATGTTTCTTGTTTGCAAACAACAGGCTTTGCTCATCGTTTGTACTAGTAATTGAATTTTGTTTTCCAAAGTACTACAAATTAATGGCTGAGTCTTTGCATCTGCTCATTCGCCGGCGCTGCATGCATACCGCTGCGGCGGCGGATATCGGAGATGAAAGGTGAGCAGGTCGTTTCTCTCGAGTGCGAACGGACGCGTACAAGGGGAACCGTCTGCGTGGAAATGCAGGGAGCCCCAGGGCATTTACAACCAGCGGTAGAAATCGAGAATCACAACAGTATGGGTGTCAATTCCACAGTCGTATTCGCGGATTTGACGGGGAGCACCAGGGTCTTCGAGGCCATGGGGAATGCGCGTGCCACCGAGACCGTGACCCGGTTGACGCAGTGGATCGGCGGCGTCTGCCAGGCGCACGGCGGCCGGGTGGTGAAGTCGCTCGGTGATGGCGTGTTCGCCATCTTCACCAGCGGCGCGGCGGCCACGCATGCGGTTGTCGAGTTGCAGCGCTATCACCAGAAGAGACTGCTTGCATGGCCGGCTCCGTTGCGCATGGCGTTGCAGATCGGCGTGGCCAGCGGAGAGGTGGTCGAGGTCGAGGGCGACTGCTATGGCGATGCCGTCAACCTCGCCTCGCGGCTGAGCGACCTGGCCGGCCCGGGCCAGATCTGGGTGACCGCCGCTGTCATCTCGCAGTTGCGCGAAGGCGCTGTGCAGCATCGCGACCTGGGTCTCATCAACATCCGTGGGCGCAGCGAGATGTCGGTCGTGCACCGGATCGACTGGCAGGAAGACGTGACCACATTCCTCACGGTGCCCGCTGCGCTGGCTCCCTTGCGCATGCCCGACTCCTCGTTCGGCCAGATCGAACTGGCCTGGCTCGATGTGCGGTCGATGTTCCGTACCGAAGAACTGCCGATCCACCTGGGGCGCGTCGACGATGCGCAGTTCGTGGTCAACGACCCCCGCGTCTCGCGGCTGCACGCGCGCATCGAATTGCGGCAGGGCAGTTGCGTGCTGATCGATGTCAGTACCTATGGCACCTGGGTGCGCTTCCACGGCAATGACGGGCCGAGCACCGAGATTGCCCTGCGGCGCGAGGAATGCGTGCTGCATGGCCGCGGCGAGATTGGCCTGGGCGCACCGCTGAGCGACTACAGCGCGCCGACCATCGCCTTCAACACGACCACCGGCGACGTGATGCTGTCGCGCCGCGAAATCGCGCGCTGAACACGGCAAAGGCACTGCCCACGGCGGTGACGTTTGGCTACCATGCCGCATGCCATCGGGTGCACCGTGAAGATGCATCGGGCGTTGCGTATCCACCTGGGCGTTGTCCGCCCTTGGCCCTGGAGCCACCGTGAACCTCAAACCTCAATCTTCTGTTTTCAAGTGGGCAACCATCGGTGCCGTCGTCGCCGGTGCGCTGCTGGCGGCAGGTGCCGCAAATGCGCGCGGAAGCTGGTCGGTGCAGATCGGCACCCCCGGCTATGTAGCCGGCGGCTACCCGGCACCGTACTACGCACCCCCGCCGGTCTACAGCTATCCGGCTCCCATCTATTACGAACCGCCGCCGCCGGTCTACTACCGGCCGCCGCCACCGGTGTATTACCGCCCGGCGCCCATCTACGTCCCGCCGCCCGGACGCATCTACTACGGCCCCGGCTATCCCTACCGTCCGCCGAACAGTTGGGACGACGAGCGCGATTGACACTGTCACCTGAATGTTTTCTGAAGCATTGGCATGCCCTCTGGCATGCCAATTTTGTTTCAAGGAGTGACTAAAAAGTCACATTGGCACACATTTTTGTGGTGACCTGACCAGTCTTGGGCACCGGTTCCATGGCTTTTCTGCAGGGCATGCCGCTTGCCTTGATCGCTCCAACAGGCGTCGATACGCAACAGGAGCGAGGATCATGCTGGAACAACTGGAGGCCGGGCGCGCAAGACCGGCCGACGAGGCGGTGTACGTCGCGGAGACGGCGGCCATCGAAGACAAGGCGGCCCCGGACGGCTCGCGCCCCCTGAAGGCCGCGGCCGTGTTTTCCATCGCCGCGGCATTGGCCGCATGCGGTGGAGGCGGCGGGAGCGGAGGCGGCGCCGGCGGCTTCGGTTTTCCGGTCGGCGGCGGTCCCGGCGCCAACCCGGATCCAGGGGCGACGCCGGACACAGGTCCCTATCACTATCCCCAGGCACAGAACGACGCGGAGGCCGCGCGCTTCCTGCTGCAGGCCCAGTTCTCCGCCTCGGACGCCGAGATCGCCGCCGTGCGCGCCAAGGGCTACATGCCATGGCTCAGCGAGCAACTCGGCGCGGCGCGGCAGCCTTCGGCCTGGGAGTGGGTCAACAGCAAGGGGTACGAGAAAGTCGATACCGACGCCATGATCTGGCGCCAGCTCATGACCGCGGCCGACCCATTGCGCAAGCGCATGGCATTGGCGCTCAGCGAGATCTTCGTTGTCTCGGGCACCGAGATCGGCTCGAGCTGGCCTACGGCCATGATGGCCCAGTACTGGGACATGCTCGCCAACGGCGTCACGAGCAACTTCCGCCAGCTGCTGGAAGACGTGACGCTGAACCCGGCGATGGGCTTCTACCTCAACACCCGCGACAACCGGAAGGAAGACGCCTCCGGCCGCCAGCCCGACGAGAACTACGCGCGCGAGGTCATGCAGCTCATGACCATCGGCCTGTACCAGCTCGAGAACGACGGCACGGTGAAGACCGGCGCCGATGGTCATCCCATCGAGACTTACGTGCAGAACGACGTGACCAATCTCGCGCGCGTCTTCACCGGCTACGACCTCGACATCCGTTCGGCGGAGCGCAATGCCTTCACTCCACCCGGAGCCAGCTACACGATCGAGACCAACGCCTGGACCACGCGCCCCATGGCCTACAAGGCCTCCAACCACTCGATGCTGGAGGCGCGCTTCCTCGGCGCCAGCGGGCCCGCCGGCACGCCCGGCCCGGCGGCGCTGAAGATCGCGCTCGACACGCTCTTCAACCACCCGAACGTCGGCACGTTCATCGGCCGGCAGCTGATCCAGCGGCTGGTCACCAGCAACCCCAGCCCCGCCTACGTGAAGCGCGTGGCCGGCGTCTTCGCCAACAACGGCGCTGGCGTGCGCGGCGACATGAAGAGCGTGTTCGCGGCGGTGCTGCTCGACGACGAGGCGCGTGGCCCCGCCGGTCTTTCCGACCCGAACTTCGGCCACCTGCGCGAGCCCATGCTGCGGCTCGTGCAATGGGGCCGCACCTTCGGCATCGGCTCGACGCTGGACACATGGGGCATCGGCAACACATCCGACCCCAGCCAGTACCTCGGCCAGTGCCCGCTGCGTTCGCCCTCGGTGTTCAACTTCTTCAGGCCCGGCTACGTGCCCCCCTCGACCGTCATCGCCAGCAACAAGATGGTGGCGCCCGAATTCCAGCTGGTGAACGAGACCAGCGTGGGCGGGTACCTCAACTTCCTGCAGGGCATCCTGCAGAACGGCTTCAACAGCAAGGACGTGATTGCGAGCTACACGGCGGAGAAGACGCTGGTGACGGACCCCGCCGCGCTGGTGCGCCGACTCAACCTGCTGCTCACGGGCAACCAGCTTTCGGCAGCTACCGTGGCGCTGATCACCGACGCATTGAGCAAGGCACCGCTGGTGAACCCGACCACCGATGCGCGCAGGCTCGACCTCATCTGCGCCGGCGTGCTGCTGGTGATGGGTTCGCCCGAGTACCTCGTCCAGAAATAGAGAAGAAAAGAAGCCGGAGCGAACCGACCATGTACCTGATCAACCCTGCCGCTCACACACGCCGCGCCTTCCTGCGCCGCTCGGGCCAGCTCGCGATGGCCGGCACCGCGCTGCCGTTCGCACTCAACCTCGCCGCCATGGGCGAGGCCGCCGCGCAGGCCGCGCCGGGCGACGACTACAAGGCGCTGGTCTGCGTCTTCCTCTTCGGCGGCAACGACTACGCCAACACGCTCGTCAACTTCGACGCCGACAGCTACACGAAGTACAGCACCATCCGCGGCGCCATCGCGCTGCCGTCCGACGCGGCCCTTGCCGCCACCGAACTCAAGCCCGCCGTCTCGCTCGCCAATGGCCGCAAGTACGCGCTGAACCCGGCCATGACCAGGCTCACGACGCTGTTCGACGAAGGCAAGATGGCCGTGCAGCTCAACGTTGGCCCGCTCATCAAGCCGCTCACGCGCGCGCAGTTCAACGGCACGAACCGCAAGGACTTCCCGATTCCGCCCAAGCTGTTCTCGCACAACGACCAACAGTCGATCTGGCAGTCGTCCTCGCCCGAGGGCTCCACCATCGGCTGGGGCGGCAACCTCGGCGATCTGATGCTCAGCGGGCAGCGCAATGCATCGCTCTTCACCTGCATCTCTGTGGCGGGCAACGCGGTGTTTCTCTCGGGCGACGAGGCGCTGCAGTACCAGGTCGGCACGCGCGGGGCGGTGCGCATCAACAGCGTGAGCAGCGCTACCGGCAACGTCTACGGTTCGTCGGCGGTCAAGGCTGCCATGCAGCAGCTGGCGCAGCAGGCGCGCGGGCACACGCTGGAGAACGAATACAACAAGGTCACGCTGCGCGCGGTGGAAGCCGAAGGCAAGATCACCACCGCGATCCTGCCCGACGACCTGAACGGCAACTTCCCGACCAGCAATAACCTGGCCGACCAGCTCAAGATGGTGGCGCGGCTGATCCGCGGGCGCACCTCGCTGGGCGTGAGGCGGCAGGTGTTCTTCGTCTCCATGGGGGGCTACGACCTGCACGACGACCTCGACACCAAGCAGGGCCCCCTGATGCAGCGGCTGTCCGAGGCCATGTTCGCCTTCCAGAGGCAGATGGAAGCCCTCGGCATCGCCGACAAAGTGACGGCCTTCACCGCCTCCGACTTCGGCCGCACGCTCTCGAGCAACGGCAACGGCTCCGACCATGGATGGGGCAGCCATCACTTCGTGGTCGGCGGTGCCGGTGCTGGCACCGGCGCCGTGAAGGGCAAGGCCTTCTACGGCACGCCGCCGCCGGTGAGCGTGGGCAACACGGCCGCCGACGACGACCAGTGGCACGTCGGCCAGGGCCGGCTGCTGCCGACCACATCGGTCGACCAGTACGCAGCCACCTTGGCCAAGTGGTTCGGCGTGCCCGACGCCGACTTGAACAGCATCCTGCCCAACCTGAAGAATTTCAACAACATCACCGCGCCCAGTGGCATCAGCTACCCGCGCGACCTGGGGTTCATGGCATGAACGCAATGACTGAAATGAGCGCGATGAGCGCGATGAGCTCGATCGGTGGCCTCAACGGCATGGAGGGCGGTGCCAGCATCGACTTCGGCCCGGACGAGCCCCTGGATGCCCCGGCGCTCGCGCGCAGCAAGTCGGTGACGCACGTGCGCCCCTTCACCACCGTCGAGGCGGCCATAGCGGCGGTGGAGTCGCTGGACCGCGAGCTCAAGAAGTTCGAGCTTGCGGTGGCCGACAGCCTGCAGGACTACCTGGGCGTGCAGATGGCGCAGATCACCGACTGCGCGCTTGCACGCGGCTGGGAGCCGCTGAGCTTCATCCAGAAGAACGGGTTCCGCGTGTATCGCTACGAGGCGATACGCTCGGCGCCGCGCGGGCTGTCCACGGCCGAACTGGCCGCGAAACTGGAGCGACGCAGCCGCTCCCGCGCTGCGCGATGAGCGCTTTCTTCGACCCCGACAAGAAACGAATGAATCTGAAACACACAGCTACCGCCACGAGCGTTCTTGCCACACTGCTGCTTGCATCGTGCGGCGGCGGTGGAGGAGGAGGGGGCGGCGGTGGTGGAGTGCCGCTCGGCCTGGGCTTGCCATCCGCGCCTGCACCAGCCCCCGCGCCGGCACCGGCATCTGCCCCTGCGGCCTCTCCGGCGCCGGCTCCCGCATCAAGTCCCACCGCCCTCGAAAGCTGTGGCCTGCCGGACTTCGTGCAGGACACGATCACCCGCGTCAATCAGTTCCGCAGCGAAGCCCGCACCTGCGGAACGACCCAGTTCCCGGCCGCCGCAGCTCTCTCGTGGAACACGAAGCTCGACGCGGCGGCCGCGCGCCAGTCGCGCGACATGGTCGCGAAGAATTTCTTCGACCACACCGGCTCGGACGGCAGCACCGTGGGCGTGCGCGTCACCGACGCGGGCTACGCGTGGTCGGGTGTCGCCGAGAACATCGCGGCAGGCCAGACCAGCGTGGCTTCCGCCATGAACTCCTGGCAGCTGAGCGAAGGCCATTGCCGCAACCTGATGGGCGCGAGCTACAAGAACGTGGCGCTGGCTTGCGTGCGCGGCACCTCGTCCAATGCGTACCCGTTCTACTGGACGATGGTGCTCGCCACGCCCTGACCTACAGACTCACACCGCCCTGAGCGTCGCGACAACGCCGCGCTCTTCCAGCATCGCAAGATTCTGGGCCACCGCGTAGACGAAGGCGGGCACGCCACCGAGCTCGCCGAACACCGGGGCAAAGCCAGTGAAGAAGGCAACCCGCTCGTGCACCGGGGACTCCGCCGTGCCGGCTTGCGCAAGGCGTTCGGTCAGCGCGACGGCCAGCGGGTCCTGGATGTCGTGCGAGGCGCCGGTTTCGTCCGCGCCGTGCAGGTAGTGAATCCATGCAGCCACGGCCAGCGCGAGGCGGTCGATAGGCTTGCCCGCCGCGAGCCGGTCGCGCACCGTGCCCAGCAGTCGCTGCGGCAGCTTCTGCGAGCCGTCCATCGCGATCTGCTTCGTCTGGTGCTGCAGCGCGGGGTTCGAGAAGCGCTGCAACAGCCGGGTGCGGTAGACGTCGAGATCCAGCCCCTGCATCGACGGCAGCGTGGGTGCGATTTCCTCGCGCATCAGCGCGTCGATGTAGTTGCGCAGTTCGGGAACGGCCATCGCGCGGTCCACGGTGCGCAGCCCGGCCATCGCGCCAAGGTAGGCCAGCGCCGAATGGCTGCCGTTGACCATGCGCAGCTTCAGCCGCTCGAAGGGATCTGCATGCTCCACGAAGCGCGCGCCGCCTGCGGTCCAGTCGGGCCGGCTGTTGGCGAAGCGGTCTTCCACCACCCATTCGAGAAAAGGCTCGCCGACCACAGGCCAGGCGTCTTCCATGCCCAGCCGGGCCGAGATGCGCTCGCGGTCGGCGTCGGTGGTGCGCGGCACGATGCGGTCGACCATCGAATTCGGGAAGGTGCAGCGTTCGGCGATCCAGTCGTGCAGTGCGCCGTCGACCTGCCGGGCGAAGGCCAGCACGATGCCGCGCAGCGTGTCGCCGTTCGCGGGCAGGTTGTCGCACGACAGCAGCGTGACCGGCGGCAGCCCGCGCTGGCGGCGCAGGTTCAATGCATGCGCCACGAAGCCGGGCATGGTGCGCGGCGCTTGAGGGTGCGCCAGGTCGTGCGCGATGCCCGCGTCATCGAGCCGCAGTGCGCCGGTGGCCGGGTCGTGGTGATAGCCCTTCTCGGTGATCGTGAGGCCGACGATGCGCGTGTCCGGATGCGCGATGCGTTCGAGCACGGCCTGCGGGTCTTCGGGTGCGACGAGCACACCGAGCAGATTGCCCACCACCTGCAGCGTCTCGCGCGGACTTCCGTCATCGGCCGCGTCGCGCAGGGCCAGCGTGTAGAGCCCGCCCTGCGGCTGCAGCGCGTCGCGTGTATCGGCCGCGCGCAACGAGACACCGATCGTGCCCCAGTGCAGGTCGCCGCTCGCGTGCAACGCCGCCTCGTTGACGACAGCGAGATGCGCACGATGAAAGGCACCCACGCCGAGATGGACGATGCCGGCACGCAGCTCGCCGCGCGCGTAGCGCGGCTGCGCGATGTCCGCGGGCAGATGGGGCAGGGCGTCGGGATGCAGGCGCTTCATGGCTTTCGTGTCTCCGCTCACCAGTTCCAGAGCGTGCCGTCGTGCTGCTGCCGGTTCACAGGCAGGTAGGCGCGCTTGTACGGGTATTTGGCCGCGAGCTTCTCGTCGATGTCCACGCCATGGCCCGGCGCCTCGCCCGGATGCAGCATGCCGTCGGCAAAGCTGTAGGCGTGCGGGAACACCGCGTCGGTCTCGTCCGTGTGTCGCATGTACTCCTGGATGCCGAAGTTGGGCACCCACATGTCGAAGTGCAGCGCCGCACCCATGCAGGCCGGCGACAGGTCGGTCGCACCGTGGCAGCCGGTGCGCACCTGGTAGAGCGAGGCCAGGTCGGCAATGCGGCGCAGCTGCGTGATGCCGCCTGCGTGGACCACGGTGGTGCGGATGTAGTCGATCAGCTGGTTCTCGATCAGGTCCTTGCAATCCCAGATGCTGTTGAAGATCTCGCCCACGGCCAGCGGCGTGGTCGTGTGCTGGCGGATCAGCCTGAAGGATTCCTGGTTCTCGGCCGGGGTGGCGTCTTCCATCCAGAACAGGTTGAAAGGCTCCAGCGCCTTGCCCAGCCGCCCGGCCTCGATGGGCGTCAGGCGATGGTGCACGTCGTGCAGCAGGTGGATGTCGGGCCCGACCGCGCTGCGCACCGCGTCGAAGAGCTTCGGCGTGTGCTCCAGGTACTTGGCGGTCGACCAGTCGTGCTCGCTGGGCAGGTCGGAGTCGGCCGGCTCGTAGAACATGGTGCCGCGCCCCACGCCGTAGACCTTCTCCAGGCCCGGCACGCCGCTCTGCGCGCGGATCGCCAGATAGCCTTCTTCCTTGTAGCGCAGCACCTCGTCCACGGTCTGCTCGATGTCGCGGCCGTTGGCGTGGCCGTACACCATCACGCCGGTGCGGCTCTTGCCGCCGAGCAGCTGGTACAGCGGCAGGTTGGCGGCCTTGGCCTTGATGTCCCACAGCGCGGTGTCGACCGCGGCGATGGCGGTCATGGTCACCGGGCCGCGGCGCCAGTAGGCGCCCTTGTAGAGGTACTGCCAGATGTCCTCGATCTGGTGCGCGTCGCGGCCGATCAGGCAGGGGATGACGTGTTCCGTGAGGTAGGCGGCCACGGAGAGTTCGCGTCCGTTCAGCGTGGCGTCGCCGATGCCGGTGAGGCCCTCGTCGGTCTCGATCTTCAGGGTGACGAAGTTGCGCCCGGGGCTGCAGACGATGACGCGTGCGTTGGTGATTTTCATTGCGTGCCTGTTGTGCGTGTGTCTTGTTTGGGGGGAAGAAGAGTGCTCAGCCATTCCAGCCGAGATGGCCGAGGAAGTCGCGCGTGCGCTCCACGGTCGGGTTTTCGAAGATCTGCTGCGGCGGGCCCTGTTCGATGATGGCGCCGGCCTCGAACACCACCACCCAGTCGGCCACGCGCTTCGCGAAGCCCATCTCGTGGGTCACGACGATCATGGTCATGCCCTCCTGCGCGAGCTTCTGCATCACGCTGAGCACCTCGCCGACGGTCTCGGGGTCGAGCGCGGCGGTGGGTTCGTCGAACAGCATCACCTCGGGCTCCATCGCCAGCGCGCGGGCTATCGCCACGCGCTGCTGCTGGCCGCCCGAGAGGTTGGCCGGAAAGTTGCCGGCCTTGTTCGCAAGGCCCACCTTCTCCAGCAGCACCATCGCGCGGGCACGGGCCTTGTCCTCGGACATGCCCAGCACGGTGACCGGGCCCATGGCCACGTTGTCCAGCGCCGTCTTGTGCGGAAACAGCTCGAAGCTCTGGAACACCATGCCCATGCGCTGGCGAACCTTGCGCACCTGCGATTCCTGAACGGGCAGCGGCACGCCGTCGACCAGCACGCGACCGCCGTCGATGCTCTCCAGCGCGTTCGTGCAGCGCAGCAGGGTGGACTTGCCCGAGCCCGAGGGGCCGATGAGGCACATCACCTCGCCCTTGTGCACCTGCAGCGACACGCCGCGCAGCGCCACGAAGTCTCCGTACAGCTTGCGCACGTTCTCGTACACCAGCACCGGCGGCTGGTCGGCGTTCTTGCGCGCAGGCGAAAGTGATGCGATGGGGGCGGTTGCGTTCATTCCTTGACTCCGTACTTGCGGTGAATCCAGTCCACCAGCTTTGCCTGGGGATAGCCCATGAGCCAGTAGATGGCGGCCATGGCGGTGAGCATTTCCAGCACGCGGAAGGTCTGCGCGCGGATCTGCATCGAGGTGTAGGCCAGCTCGCCCACGGCGATGACCGAGACCAGCGAGGTGTCCTTGAACAGCGAGATCCAGGTGCTCGCGATCACCGGCAGGATGCGGCGTGCCGCCTGCGGGATCACCACCTTGAACATCGCCTGCCGCCGCGACATGCCCATGGCGAGCGCGGCCTCCATCTGCCCCTTGCGGATCGAGTTGATGCCGGCGCGGAAGGTCTCGGCGTTGTAGGCCGCGATGTTCAGCACCAGCGCAACCAGCGCCGTGGTGATCGGCGAGAACTGCACGTCGAAGGCCATGGGCATCACGTAGAAGGCCCAATAGATGACCAGGATCAGCGGCAGGTTGCGGAAGAACTCCACGAACGCGAGCGAGACCGACTGCAGCAGCTTGTTGGACGACAGGCGCATCAGGGCGAGCACGATGCCGCCCGGCACCGCCAGCAGCATGGTGACGACCGTCAGGCCCACAGTGAGCGCGGCGCCTTCGAGCAGCGCGGTGCGGTGCGTCCAGATCACGGACCAATCGAAATTCATGTCTGGCTCTTTCCTAGGAGCGGCCGAGGTGCGCGAAGCGGCGGTAGAGCCGGTCCACGCCCCGCGTCACGGGGAACAGGATGCAGAAGTACGCGACCATCACGGCCGTGAACACCTCCACCGGCCGGTAGCTCTGCCCGGCCACGGTCTCGGCGCGGTGCATCAGCTCGGGCACCGCGATCACGGTGGCGATGGCCGTGTCCTTGATGGCGATCGTGAGGATCGAGCCGAAGGCCGGCAGCATCCGCACGATGGCCTGCGGCAGCAGCACCTTGCGCAGGATCTGCGCGCGCGACATGCCCAGCGCCAGCGCGGCGCGCGTCTGGCCCGGGCGGATCGACTCGATGCCGGCGCGGATCACTTCCGCCGCGTAGGCCGCGATGTGCAGCGTGAGCGCGACCAGCGCCGCCCAGAAGGGCGGGAAGGTCACGTTCGCGATGATCGGGAACGCGAAGTAGATCCAGATCAGCACCACCAGCACCGGTATGGCGCGCATCGAGTCGATGTAGAACACCAGCAGCGGCCGCAGCCAGCGCGGGCCGTACAGCCGCAGCAGCGCGATCGCCAGGCCGGCCAGCAGGCTGGTGACCGCGCTGACGATGCTCAGCAGCACCGTCATGCCGAGGCCGCTGGCGAAGAAGCGCCAGTTGTCCACGATGGGGGAGAAATCGAAGTCCATGCGAGGAAGCTCCGTCAGTTGGAAGAGAAGGGCGCGGCCATCGTCAGAACGTGACCATCACCTTCATCGCGCGCTGCCGGTCGGCCGCCAGCGCGAAGGCTTCGTGCACGCGGGCCACGGGCACGGCGTCGGTGAGCAGCGGCGACACGTCGATCGCGCCACGGCTCAGGTAGTCCACTGCCCATGCGTATTCGTCGACGAAGCGGAAGCTGCCCACGAAGGACAGGCTCTTCACCATGATCTGGTTGAAGGGGCAGGCTTCGCTGTTTCCGTTCAGCGTGCCCACCTGCACGATGGTGCCGCGCGGGCGCGTGAGGCGGATGCAGTTGGCCAGCCCGGCGTAGTTGCCTGAGACCTCGAAGCTCGCGTCGACCTGGCCCTTGCCTTCGGCGAGCGCTTCGAGCGCAGCCGGATCCTTCGCGACGTTGATGGTCTGGGTGGCGCCCACGCGGGTGCAGGCGGCGAGCGTCTGGTCGACGATGTCGACCGCGATCAGCCGGCTCGCGCCCGCCAGCTTCGCAGCCATGAGGATCAACGCGCCGATCGGGCCCGCGCCGACCACCATCACCGTCTTGCCCAGCAGCGAGCCCGCCTCCTTCACGGCGTGCAGCGCCACAGCCAGCGGCTCGCCGAAGGCGGCCAGCTCGAAGGGCAGGCTCTCGGGCACCGGCACGCACTGGCTCGCCTCGACGACCACCTGCTCACGCATCGCGCCCTGCATGTGGGGCCACTTGCTGGCGCTGCCGAAGAAATGCACGTTCTCGCAATGATTGGAGGCACCCATGCGGCAGAAGCGGCATTGGCCGCAGGTGCGCGAGGGGTTGACCGCCACGCGGTCGCCGACGCGCACGGAACTGACCTGCGAGCCCACCTCCAGCACCTGGCCCGAAGCCTCGTGGCCCGGCGTGAGCGGCGCGCGAATCAGGAAGTCGCCGACGCGGCCGTGCTGGTAGTAATGGATGTCGGAGCCGCAGATGCCCACGGCCTTGATGCCGACGCGCACCTGGGTGGGTGAAAGCGCCTCGGTGGGAGCTTCCTCCACGCGAAGGTCGCGGGCTCCGTGGATCTGGCAATTCAACATGTTGGGAACCTCGATGAAATGATGGGCAAAGGGTGGCCCGCGGGCAGCGCCGATGGCGGCGGCCCGGAAGGCTCTGTCGGGGAAAGATGGGGCGCCCCGAGAGGGCGCGCCCGGCTTACTTGAGGTTCTGCGTCATGCGGCGCTCCTCGGCGGTCACCGCCGGCTGCATGCGCTGCGCCACCGAGCGCAGCCAGTCGAGGTACACCTGCTGGTCCTTGGCCACGCCCATGCCGGAATCGATCGCGAAGATCTTGCTGTCCTGGCAGTCGTTCTCCTTCGGAAACGCGGCAAGGCCCTTCACCTTCTTGCTGATGTTGGGCCACAGCATGCGGTTGAGCGGCGCCACGTCGGAGCGGCCGGCCAGCACTTCCTCGATGGGCGCGACCGAGCCCGAATTGGCCACGCCGCGCAGCCTGGCCTTGGGGAACTGCTGGCGCACCAGCGGCTCCTCGCCGGCGCCGGAGAAATACGCGACGGTGATCTCGGGCTTGTTGAAGTCCTCCAGCGTCTTCGCGCTCGTGAACTTGGGGTTGTCGGCGCGGCCGAACATGCACACGCCGGTGCTGGAGAAGGTCACGAAGTCGATGATCCTGGCGCGCTCGGCCGTCTGGTTCAGCGGGCCGATCATGATGTCCATCTGGTTGGCCACCAGCGCCGGCACCTTGGTCTCGTGGCTCACCGCTACCGGCACCATCTTCACGCCGAGCAGCTTCGCGAACTCCTTGCCCAGCAGCCACGAGGGGCCGGCCCAGTCTTCTCCGTCGCCGCTGGTGTTCTGCACCAGCCACGGCGGGTTGTTGACCACGCCCACGCGCAGCACGCCGGCCTTGCGGATGGCATCGACGCGCGGGCTGGCGCCGGGCGCGGGCGGGGTCTGGGCCAACGCTGCCGGGCCCAGGGCCAGGAGCGTCGCGGCGATGGCGGTGCGGGCCAGGAAAGTAGCGATCTTCATGACTGTCTTCCTTTGGTGTTGCTGGTGTTCGTGCGGGTCTGCGGGGCCGCTCACTGGAGCCCGCCGACGATGCGTGCCTCGTCGGCGTCGAGCCGCGTCTTCTGCGCCTTCGCGACCTCGCGCAGCCAGTTCAGGTAGGCGGGCTGGTTCTTGTCCACCGCCAGCCCCACGGGCGAGGCCTTCTCGGTGCTCGACTGGCAGTTGTTGTCCTTCGGCAGCACGGCCAGGCCCTTGACCTTGTGCTGCAGCGTGACCCACGGCACGCGGTTGATTGGAGCGGCATCGGCGCGGCGGGCCATGATTTCCTCGACCGGGGCCGTCGCGCCCGAGCTTGCGACCGCGCGCAGCTTCGCCTGCGGAAAGCGCTGCTTCACCCACGCCTCCTCGGCGCCGCCGGTGAAATAGGCGATGGTCACGTCGGGCCGGTTCAGCTCGTCCACCGAGGCGGCCTTGCCCAGCTTCGCGTTGTCGGCGCGGCCGAACATGCACACGCTGGTGGAGGAGTAGATGACGAAGTCCACCACCTTCAGCCGCTCCGGCGTCTCGCCCAGCGGGCTGATGGTCATGTCGACCTGGTTGGCCGCCAGCACCGGAACCTTGGTCTCGTGCGAGACCGGAACGGTGCGCAGCTTCACGCCCAGTTGCTTCGCGTATTCGTTGGCCAGCAGCCAGGCCGGGCCGCTCCACGGCTCGCCCTGGCCGGTGGTGTTCTCGATGAGCCAGGGGGCGTTCTGCAGCACGCCCACGCGCAACTCGCCGGCCTTGCGGATCGCGTCGATGCGCGGGCTGGCGCCGGGCGCGGGCTGGGCGGAAGCGCCGCCCGCGGCGGCGGCCAGCAAAGTCAGGGCGAAGCAATGCGCGGCGATGCGGCATCGCCGATTGACGGTCGATCTCATGGTTTGTCTCCGTGGTTTTCGGGGTGGCTCCGGCCCCGGGGCCGGTCACCGGGGGCCTGCTCTCAGCGCCAGGCTTGCGCGAACTCGCTGATCACGCGCTCGATGTGCGCGCGCATGGCCTTGCGGGCCGCGTCGGCATCGCGCTCCAGCAGGGCGGTGAACACGCGCTGGTGATCGTCCTGCGAGGCGCGGCGCAACGCCGGGGTGTGGAAGTGGGCTTCCAGCTGCGACCAGATCGGCGCCTTGGTGTGGTCCCACACCGCGGTCACCATCTGCAGCAGCACGCTGTTGCCGGTCGACTCGGCAATGCGCAGGTGAAACAGGCGGTCGGCCGCCTCGTTGGCTTCCTTGTCGTGCATCTTCTCGCGCATCTCGGCGAGCGCGGCATAGATGCGGTCGAGGTCGCTGTCCTTGCGGCTCTCGGCGGCCACCGCCGCGATCTCTCCCTCGATCAGGCAGCGCGCGCGCAGCAGCTCGAAGGGCCCCGGGCCGGGCGACAGCGTGTAGGCGGAGGCCGGGGTCACCACGCCGGCCGGCGGTGGTGCGCAGACGTAGATGCCCGAGCCGCCGCGCACTTCGACATTGCCCTGGATCTCCAGGACGATGATCGCCTCGCGCACCAGCGTGCGGCTCACGTTGAAGCGGTCGGCCAGCGCGCGTTCGGACGGCAGGCGGTCGCCCACCTTGAATTCGCCCTCGGTGATGAGGGCGGCGATGCCGGCAGCGAGCTTCTGGTACGAGCGGTCGGAATCCGGCTCGCTCGCAGGCAGGCGTGGGAGTTCGTGGATGGTTGCCATGTGGTGAGCCAGTCTAAAAGTGGTTCACCAATTTACCGATAGTGGTTTACCACTAGGCTGCGCACCAGATGCGGCGCGGACGCCAGGCTCAGCGCTGCACGAGGATGCGCTCCAGTTCCCCGATGTCGACCGGCTTCTGCAGGTGGTGGTCGAACAGCCCTTCGGCCGACTGGCCGCCCACGTCCTGCGCCGAGAACCCGGAGACGGCGACCAGCAGCTTCGGCGTGCCTGCGGCGGTGCTTGCGCGCAGCCGGCGCGCCACCTCGGTGCCGGGAAGGTCGGGCAGGGTGAGGTCGATCAGTGCCGCATCGAAGCTCCCGGCGACGGCCGCGTCCAGCGCCTGCTGCGCTGTGTAGGTACAGAGCGCGGTGTGGTCGTGCAGGGCCAGCACTTCCTGCAGCAGGTCGGCGGAGGCCTTGTTGTCGTCGACGATCAGCACGTTCACGGGAAATCTTCTTTCAGGTCAGGCAGTTGGAACAGACAGTATGGCCGGGCTAGTTTTCCTGCCGCTCGCCGTGGCCGGCATCGGGCGCGCGCAGCGGCAGGTCGACAACGAAGCGCGCGCCTTCGCCCGGCGCGCTCTCCACGCCGATCTGCCCGCCGTGAAGGTCGACGATCTTGCGCGTGATGTAGAGCCCGAGGCCCAGGCCCGCCGCATGCTTGCGGCTCACGTCCGTGCGCTCGAACTGCTCGAAGATGCGGCCCTGGTCTTCCGGCGCGATGCCGATGCCCTGGTCGCGCACGGCCACCTGCGCGGTGTTTCCCATCTGCTGCACGACCATCTCGACCGGCTTGCCGCCACCGTAGCGCAGCGCATTGGTCAGCAGGTTGGTCAGCACCTGTTCGATGCGGAACTCGTCCCACGCGCCGCGCAACTCGGCCGGTGCCGCCAGCGTGATGACCGAGCCCGCGGCCTCGGCCTGATGCCGCAGGTTCTCCACCACCGCTTGCGCCAATCCGGCAAGGTCCACCGGCTGGGGCTTGATCGACAGTGCATCGCGCCGCATGCGGGTGACGTCGAGCATGTCGTCGATCAGCCGCACCATGTTGCGGATCTGCCGCTGGTCGCGCTCGATCATCGCGGGCAGCCGTTCGGGCGCGAAGCTGTCGAGCTTGCCTTTCGACAGGTGCAGCTGCCGCAGCTGCGCCTCGAGGTAGAGCGTGTTGAGCGGCGTGCGCAGCTCGTGCGACACCATCGACATGAAGTCGTCTCGCATGCGCACCGCGTGCTCCAGCTCGTGCTGCGTCTGCTGCAGCTGCTGCACCAGCTCTTCCTGCTTCTTGTGCGCGGCGGCGAGCGAATCCATCTCGTGCCGCAGCGCCTTGCGGTGCTGGTAGAGGTCGACGAACACGTTCACCTTGCTGACCACCGCGTGCGGGTCGAGCGGCTTGTGCAGGAAGTCGACCGCGCCGCTTTCGTAGCCCTGGAAGGCGTAGTTGAGCTCGCGCCCGGCGGCGCTCACGAAGATGATCGGGATGTGCCGCGTGCGCTCGGTGCCGCGCATGAGCTCGGCCAGCTCGAAGCCGTTCATGCCCGGCATCTGCACGTCGACGATGGCAAGCGCGAATTCGTGTTCCAGCAGCAGCGCCAGCGCGGCATCCGCAGAGCCGGCGCGGTATGCGATGCGCCCAGGCGCGCGGATCAGCGCTTCCAGCGCCAGCAGGTTTTCGGGAAGGTCGTCGACGAGCAGCAGCTTGCTTTCGATGTCAATGTTCATGGACAGCCTCCAGTTGGAGCAGCAGGTTGCGCAGTTCACGCAGGGGCAGCACGTAGTCGGGAAGGTGGCGCGCGATGGCGGCGAGTGGCATGGTTGGAATCAGGGCTTCCTTCGGTTCCTGCACGGCGGTGAGCCCGCCGGCCAGATGGATCCGGTGCAGGCCTTCTGCACCGTCGTCGTTCGCGCCGGTCAGCAGGAAGCCGGCGAGGGCAGGGCCGTAGGCGTCGGCGGCGGAGGCCATCAGCACGTCGATGGACGGCCGCGAGAACAGCACCGGCGGTTCGCAGCTCAGCGAAAACGCGCGCTCACGCTCGATCGACAGGTGATAGCCGGGAGGCGCGAAGTACAGGCTGCCGTTTTCCAGCGGCATCTTGTCGTTGGCTTCGTGGACCGGAATGGGCACGCGCTGCGCGAAGATTTCCGCGAGATGGCTCTCGTGCTCCTCGGGCAGGTGCAGCACCACCGCCATCGGAATGTGCCAATCGGAAGGCAGGCCGTGCAGCAGCGCGGAGAGCGCGTCGATGCCGCCTGCAGAGGCGCCCAGCACCACGGCGTCCACGCGCTTGCGAACGGGGGAGCGGAGGTTGCGCTTCATGCGGCTTTCTTGCGGTAGATGCGTTCGGCGCGCGCGTGCGTGTCGAAACGGTCCGAGTAGCCGGAGAAGTCGATGGTTTCCTTCGAGCCCAGTCCGAGAAAGCCGCGATGCGACAGCGACTCGTGGAACAGGCCCAGTGCCCGGTCCTGCAGCTCGCGGTTGAAGTAGATGAGCACGTTGCGGCACGACACCAGCTGCGTCTCGGCGAACACGCTGTCGGTCGCCAGGCTGTGGTCGGCAAAGATCACGTCGGCGCACAGGCTGGGGTCGAAGCGCGCGGCGTCGTAGGCGGCGGTGTAGTAGTCGGAGAACGCGCTGCGCCCGCCCGCGCGCTGGTAGTTGGTGGTGTAGCCGCGGATCGCCTCCAGCGGGAAGATGCCCTGGCGCGCCTTCTCCAGCGAGGCGGGGTTGATGTCGGTGGCGTAGATCTGCGTGCGCGCGAGCAGGCCTTCCTCCCGCAGCAGGATGGCCAGCGAGAAAACTTCCTCGCCCGTGCTGCAGCCTGCCACCCACACCTTGACCGACGGGTAGGTGTGCAGGATCGGCACCACGTGCTGCCGCAGGGCCAGGAAGTAGGCCGGGTCGCGGAACATCTCGCTCACCGGGATCGTCAGGTACTGCAGCAGCAGGCCGAACAGCGCCGGATCGCGCAGCACGCGCTCCTGCAGCGCCGAGATGCTCGGCAGCCCGAGCTGGCCGAGCGCGTGCAGCACGCGGCGCTTCTGCGAGGCCACTGTGTAGTTGCGGAAGTCGTAGCTGTACTTGAGGTAGATCGCCTCCATCAGCAGGCGCAGCTCGATCTCCGTGTCGCTCAGCGGATGCAGTGGCGCAGGCGTGAGCGGGGAGGGACGGGAGGGGGGGCGGCTCACAGGCGCTCCATCTTCGGCATCCACACGCGCAGCAGCGAGAACAGGCGCTCCAGGTCCACCGGCTTGGCGAGGTAGTCGTTGGCGCCGGCGGCCAGGCACTGCTCGCGGTCATCCTTGGTGGCCTTGGCGGTGATGGCGATCACCGGCATCTTCTCGAAGCGCGGGTCGCCGCGCAGGCGGCGCGTGGCTTCGAGGCCGTCCATCTCCGGCATCATGATGTCCATCAGCACGAGGTCGATCTCGCTCACCTGGTCGAGCTTCTCCAGCGCCTCGCGTCCGTTGCGGCCGATCTCGACGATGGCGCCGCGCTGCTCCAGCGCGCTGGTGAGCGCGAAGATGTTGCGCACGTCGTCGTCCACCAGCAGGATGGTGCGGCCCTCGAAGATGCGGTCGCGCCCGCGCGCTGTCTTCAGCATGCCCTGGCGCTCGCTCGAAAGCTCGGCCTCCACCTTGTGCAGGAACAGCGTCACTTCGTCGAGCAGGCGCTCCGGCGAGCGGGCACCCTTGATGATGATCGAGCGCGAGTAGCGCTGCAGCTCGGTTTCTTCGTCGCGCGTGAGGTTGCGTCCGGTGTAGACGATGACCGGCGGGAACGACACGATCTCCTCGGCCGCCATGGCCTTCAGCAACTCGCTGCCCTGCATGTCGGGCAGCTTCAGGTCGGTGATCATGCAGTCGAAGACGCGGGTACGCAGCAGCTCCAGCGCCTCTTCGCCGGAGCCGACGGCCACGATCTCGATGTCGTCGTCGCCGATCAGCCTGATGACGCTCTCGCGCTGCAGCTCGTCGTCTTCCACCAGCAGCACGACCTTGACCTTCTGCGTGAGCTTTTCCTCCAGGCGGCCGAACACCTTCATCAGTTCGTCGCGCGTGGCCGGCTTCAACGCATAGCCGATGGCGCCCATCTGCAGTGCCGCGCCCTGCGCGCCCTCGGCGGCGGACACGATGTGGATCGGAATGTGCCGCGTGTGCGGCGAGTCCTTCAGCCGCTGCAGCACGTCCAGGCCGGTGCTGTCGGGCAGGCGCATGTCGAGCAGGATCGCGTCGGGCAGGAACTGCGTGGCCAGGTCGAAGCCGTCGGCCGCGCCGTGCGCCACGAGGCAGCGGTAGCCCAGTTCGTGCGCCAGGTCGTAGAGGATGTGCGCGAACTGCGGCTCGTCCTCGATCACCAGCACGCGGCGCACCTGGTCGCGGGGCAGGGCGCGGTCATCGGCGAACAGCGGCGCGGGCACCGGAGTCGGGGGCTTGGGGGCCAGCGGAGCCTGCGCATGCATCGGCGCATGCGCGGGCCTCGGCACGTAGACCGGTGGCTGCTGTTGCTGATGCGCCGGCGAGGCCTGCGGCGCCACGGCCGGCAACTGCAGCGTGAAGGTGCTGCCCTGGCCCGGCGTGCTTTCCACGATGAGCGTGCCGCCCAGCAACTGGGTGAGATCGCGCGAGATCGACAGGCCCAGCCCGGTGCCTCCGTAGCGGCGGCTGGTGGTGCCGTCGGCCTGGCGGAAGGCCTCGAAGATGAATTCGTGCTGCTGCGGGTCGATGCCGATGCCCGAATCGGACACCGCGAAGGTGGCGCCTCCGTCGGCGGCCGGCGATACGACCAGCGCCACTTCGCCGTTGTCGGTGAACTTGATCGCGTTCGACAGCAGGTTCTTCAGGATCTGCTCCACCCGCTGCCGGTCGGTGAGCAGCGTGGCCGGAGCGTCGGCCCGCACCTCGAGCCGGAAGCCCAGGTTCTTCTGCGTGGCCAGCGGGCCGAAGGTGCTTTCCAGCCCTTGGGCGAGCTTGGCGAGCGTCACGTCCTCGGGCACCACTTCGAGCTTGCCGGCCTCGACCTTCGCGATGTCGAGGATGTCGTTGATGAGCACCAGCAGGTCGTTGCCCGAGGAATAGATCGACTCCGCGAACTTCACCTGCTCCGGCGTCAGGTTGCCCTGCGGGTTGTCGCCCAGCAGCTTGGCGAGGATGAGTGCGCTGTTGAGCGGCGTGCGCAGCTCGTGCGACATGTTGGCGAGGAATTCCGACTTGTAGCGGCTGGCGCGCTGCAGTTCGTCGGCGCGGTCCTCGAGGTCGCGCTGCACGCGGCGCAGCGCGGTGTTGCGCTGGTCGAGCGCCTCGGTGCGCTCGGAGAGCTGGCTGTTGGTCTGCTCCAGCTCGGCCTGCTGGTTCTCCAGCATTGCCTGCGAGGCGCGCAGGGCGCGCGACTGCTCCTCCAGTTCCTCGTTGGCGGTGCGCAGCTCTTCCTGCTGCACTTGCAGCTCCTCGTTGAGCTGCTGGGTCTCGGTCAGCACATCCTGCAACTGCTCGCGGTAGCGCGCTGCCGCCAGCGAGGTGCCGATGTCGTCGGCCACCAGGTCGACCAGCTGGCTTCCGCGCTCGTCCAGCGCGCCGGGCAGGCCGAGTTCGACCACGCCGTTGACCATGCCGCTGCTCGCAACGGGCAGCAGCAGCACGGATTTCGGCGCCATATCGCCCAGGCCCGAATTGACCTTCAGGTAGTCGGCATCGACCGGGTCGATCAGCATGCGCCGGCGCTCGGCTGCCGACTGGCCGATCAGGCTCTCGGTGGGAGAGAAGACCTGCGGCGTGGCTTCGGCCGCGCTCGAGAAGCCGTAGCTGGCCGCCCGGCGCAGCGGGCCGTGGCGCTCGCGCACATAGATGGCGCCGACCGACGTGCCCAGGTGCCGCGAGAAGAAGGCGAGGATCTTGCGGCCCATGTCCGGCGCGCTCAGTTCGCCGACGAGTTCGCCAACCAGCTCGGTCTGCGCGCCGCGCAGCCAGGCTTCATGGGCAAGGCGGTCGGCGTGGTCGGATTGCTCCTTGAGCACCACGTCGTAGCTTTCCGACAGACGCACCAGCTGGCGCCGGCCGAAGTAGGCCACCAGCCCGGTGAAGCTCAGCGTGAACAGCAGGAACAGCCCGACGACCCACCAGGCGGTGCTGTTGGCGTCGTTGTTGCGCTGGAAGCGCAGGGCCTGCTCGGTTTCCATGAACGCGGTGAATTCGGCGCGCATGCTGTCCATCAGCCGCTTGCCCCGGCCCACGCGAACCTCGGTCTGGCCGTCCTGGCCGGTGCGGTGCGTGTCGATCACCTCCTTGGCGAAGTCGTTCCAGCTGGCCTGGATGGCTGCGATGCGGTCGATGCGCTCCACCTGCTGACGGTTGTCGGACACCAGTTCGCGCAGTGCGGCGGTGTCGCTCTTGATGCGGGTCAGTGCATTCTGGTAGGGCTCCAGGAAGCTTTCGTCACTCGTGATCAGGAAGCCGCGCATGCCGGTTTCCATGTCGATGCTCTGTCGCTGCAGCTCGCTGGCGGCACGGGTGACGCGATCGGTGTGCTCGACCCAGCCGATGGTGTTGAGCAGGAACAGGATCAGCCCGACGAACACCACGGCGCCGAAAAGACCGCCGAAGAGAGGGAGCTTGAGGTTGCGGCTCAGCAGGCGCTCGAAGTCGTCGGGGTCGATGGCGGTTGAAGTCTTCATTGATGCCGTTTCCAAGCAAAACCGTAAGCAAAACCTGCGAAGTCTGGCCGATAAATGCCCGTGCCCCTGTCGGAGAAGACCCCGACAGGGCGCCAAGGCGGGTGCGCCGATGTGGCTCACGTCGCTATACTGTAATTTCATAAGGGGTATCTATTTAGCTCCAGTGACGTGAGAATAGCTGGATGGAAACCCAGATGCTAACGCCAACTCCTGGAGGGGACTACCCCCGCACCTGGAACGAATTTCTTGACTGGTTTGC